>Ga0315914_1000145_pt1 | contig 67577 bp, 42 predicted proteins | sample MpolenodulesMG_FD_203920 | JGI IMG/M metagenome (GOLD analysis project Ga0315914, IMG submission 203920) | Medicago polymorpha root nodule microbial communities from Los Angeles, California, United States - elongated nodules | ecosystem: Host-associated > Plants > Roots > Nodule | place: USA...
TTCAAAATGCCCCCCGAACTTGTAATAGGTTTTCTTGTTGTTTGATTATGTAGAAAATAGTTCAGTTTGATTCTGTAGAAAATGTGTAGAATGATTTGGTATCTATGTTCCATTAATTTTTAATCATGTTTACAATTTAGTTAAAGGTTGTTTGTGACTGTGTAGAGAGAATTAGACAAAACATAGAGACATAATTAGATTCTCAGATATTGAAAAGGCATGTTGCTATCTATCTTAGTTAAAGGTTTGTTGTCTGTGTTTCTATCAATCTTATTTTCCTCCCTTATATCTATTAGGTTACTCCATTTCTCATACCTTTCACTTCACCTTGAAACACTATTACTGAGGCTCATTTGAAGCTTGATTACATGGACTCTTTGATTTAACACTAGAAAACATTTTTAGTACAATATATATAAAGTCACACTCAAAGATTCTTAGTTTTCATAACCAAGGAAAAACAATATGGTAATCTGAATTCTATGGTTTAAAAATGAAGGTGAAATAAAAGAATATGAGCATAGGGGGTAATGTTCCACAATTCAGTGATAATGCAGTCACTTTTAATGATAAGAAAAAAAAATATAAATAAAAAAGTTTAGGGGACATTTTGCACATAAGTGCAAAACTTCATGGAGGTATTTGCAAAACGTCATGTTGACTAACAAAAGTATTTGACGGAGGGGGTAAATTGATTAACGTTGTGCAATTTCGGGGGGTAATTGAAGTTTTGTTAATGTCAGAGGGTAATTGACAAAACTTACAATTTCAGGGGGTAATTGCATATTTACTCGACAAAAATATATTTAAAAAACATATTGTTCTTGAAAGAACATAAACCAAAATAAATCACATAACATAGAAGATGATAGGAATGACTCTCAACCAATAGACAAAGAATCACATAAAATAGGAGAAGAGACACAGTCAACAAATAGATACATAAACACGGATAATATATGAAACATAGATTTAATTGCGTTGGCACAAGATGATTCAATACCCCTTACGAAAATATGAGTCTAAAGTAGAGCATCCATACATGTTCACGTATGTAAACATGAGTTACAATAGATGAGATATTCAGTGGAGCTACCTATAAGGAGCTCCAAGAATACTCTAAAATGACTAAGGTGAAAATACAATGTTTATGCTATGAATCAATGCCCTCTTGTTTTCTAAGTGCCCTCTTTTATAGTCATCACTTTCTTGACCTAATGGGCCTCTCTATGGATGTCCAGGCCCATTAGCAAAATTGGTTACTCCTTCTCTGTGTATCTCATCCGTACATGACACATGGAGCTGGAGCGCGTGCAGCTTACGTCACTTGTCCGTGCAGGACGCGTGGCACACCATGAAACACTTCTTATGAGGACCACAACTTTCCCTTGGATAGTAACGTGGGGAAGTGGGAGCTCTAGTTGACCTGAAGAAAAGAGTTGAGCAAGGCATGCTGAAGGATCGAGCTGAGCTGGCCACGCTGAAGGGTCGAGCTGAGCTGAGCACGCTGAAGGGACAGTCTGAGCTGGTCATGATGAAGGGACGAGCTGAGCTGGTCATGATGAAGGGACGCGCTGAGCTGGTCATGCTGAAGGGACGGGATGAGCTGGTCACGCTGAAGGGACGCGCTGAGCTGGCCACGTTGAAGGGACGCGATGAGCTGGTCATGATGAAGGGACGAGCTGAGCACGATGAAGGGACGAGCTGAGCTGGTCATGCTGAAGGGACGAGCTGAGTTGAGCACGCTGAAAGGACGAGCTGAGCTGGTCATGATGAAGGGACGAGCTGAGCTGGTCACACTAAAGGGACGAGATGAGCTGGTCATGATGAAGGGACGAGCTGAGCATGCTGAAGGGACAAGCTGAGTTGGTCACGCTGAAGGGACGAGATGAGCTGGTCATGATGAAGGGACGAGCTGAGCACGATGAAGGGACGAGCTGAGTTGGTCACGATGAAGGGACGAGCTGAGCTGGTCATGATGAAGGGACGAGCTGAGCATGTTGAAGGAACGAGCTGAGCTGGTCATGCTGAAAGGACGAGCTGAGTTGAGCACGCTGAAGGGACGAGCTGAGCTGGTCACGCTGATGGGACGAGCTGAGCTGGTCACGCTAAAGGGACGAGCTAAGCACGTTGAAGGGACGCTGAGTTGAGCACGCTGAAGGGACGAGTTGAGCTGGTCACGCTGAAGGGAGGAGCTGAGCTGGTCACGCTGAAGGGACGAGCTGAGTTGGTCACGTTGAAGGGACGAGCTGAGCACGTTGAAGGGACGAGCTGAGCTGGTCATGCTGAAGGGATGAGCTGAGTTGGTCATGCTGAAGAGGCGAGCTGAGCTGGTCATGCTGAAGGGTGGAGCTCTCGTGACCTGAACACTCAAGTTGAGCTGGATATGTTGAATAGTCAATGTATAGTAAATTCCATGTGGTATAGTCCTTTATACCAGTCCAATACCTAATTATAGTTTTAAATGATGATTGTGTTCCTACCACATAAATTATGAGGCATTGGAACAATGAAGAGGGACATATACTTTGTTTCGTTGGGTTCAAATTTGAGTGAAAAGGTGACAATAAAATTCGAAATAATTTTTCTATAAATAAATAGAGAAGTGATATTTGTACAACTGTTTTTTGACAACTTTCTCTCTCATACTCACAATATGTTTTTATTCTCCCTCTTCCTTTTTCTTTCTCTATTGTTTTTGACCAATCAAATGAAAGAAAAACAAAATTGTCTTTTTAGTTGTTTCAAAAAGATGTACATATATCACTACTCAAATAAATAAAATCATAAACAAAAACTATAAGGGTCCGTTTGATGGTCAGGATAGGGAGACAGAATATGATACATTAATCATATCTTGCTGAAATCTCATGTTTGATGCACCAAAGGGATAAGATAAAATAAATCATTTTCTTTGTAATTTCTATCCTGAGTATAAGCTGAGTTAGAAATTATCCTGATGAGATTAGAAGATCATTCCTTATTTATTATCTTGATATTCTATCATTTTTAAAATATTGTCATTTTTAAAATAATGATAGCATGTATTTTCTATTACAATTAATAACATGTCATTTTTACAATATTGAACAATTTTTTCATTTAATTATAATGATATCCTGTTTGTTATTATGTGCGCATCAAACACATGATATAATATTCATCATGTTCTTATTATATCCTATATCTCCATCCAGCTTTATATCATCTATCCTATCCTGACCATCAAAATAGCTCTAAAGTCAAAACAAGGTCGTCACGTCGCCAATGCTACTCGAGTGAAGAAAGAAAAAAGTTTAGTGCGCTTTATACGGCGTTAGTGAGTAGTAGTAAATACCGTTTCTACTTTCGATTCTATCAATCACGCCAACGCACTCGCAGCACTTATTCCCCAAAAGCAAAAAAGAAACAACAAAGCAAGAAGCGTTTCCAAGAAGCTGATTACACTTTCAAAGCGAAACGCGATAAGTTGAGGATAATCGCGTTTGGAGTTTGAGATGGAGATTTCGACACCTAGCTCTGCCAAGCCTCTTTCAATTACTCCGAGTTCTAGGGTTTTGAAAAGTCCGCTTTCCGATGAACAGATCTGGAAGCGGCTTAGGGAGGCTGGATTTGATGAGGAATCGATTAAGCATAAGGATAAAGCTGCGCTTGTCGCTTATATCGCTAAGCTTGAAGCTGAGGTTCGTTGATTTCTTTTTCATTGTGATTTTATCGATTTAAGAGTTTGAGTTGATTCAATTAGGGGATTTTTAGGTTTTATCATATTAGGGTTTATCAGGTTTTTATTTTGACAATTTTTGTGGTTGGATAATTGATGTAATTAATTATTCATTAATAGTATTTTGATGTGTTTTGAGTTAATTAATTTGTTTAATGTAACAAATATTATTTATGGCTTATATGGATTATCTGTGATGGTTTGGTGGATACGGTACATTTGTAAGACTGGTGATGTTGTATGACATATGTTGTTGGGCCGTAAAGATGGTGGGAACTCGGCTTTGATGGTTTGGACATGTCGAGAGAATACTTGTAGATTCTCTATAAAGGAGAGTAGATTACACAAAGGTTAGTCAAATCACTAAGGGGCAGAGGAAGGCCTAGAAAACTATAAGAGAAACTATTAAGAAAAATCTAGAGATACGGCGCTGGATAGAGATATGATAGAACATTATGGCATTGTTTGTTCCATTTAGCCGACCTCACTAATTGGGATAAGATTTTGGTTTTTGTTGTTTTTGTGTATAGACGATAGATCCTGTGGCGTGTTCCTTATAGGTATGTCATAGATAGTGATTAGCATCTAGTGATGTTATGATTGAATAAAAAGCAAAATGCTGATAGGTGCCTGCGGATCCGTAGCCATTTGTCCTTTTATAGAATACTTTGAATTGTTTGTTTAAAGTTTTAATTTGATTTGATAAATTGGCGCTGCAATGAATCAACTTTACACTTTAAACTGGTAGTGGTTGATTGTTGTGGAATGCAGCTATAGGTGAACTTTATTGATAGTGTTAGGGTTTTGGGATCATTGAAGCTATCACTTTGAGTAGGACTTTACCTAACCATCAGTTCCGGTCCATGCTTATTATGATATTCAATTAAAGACGAAACTATGTTAACTTTTCAGTTTATTGTGTTTTGTCTTGTTGTCTAAGAATTTTGCTAGTTTCCTTGTCATTTGCGCAATGATCACAAAGATACTTATGAGATTAATTAACCTGTTAATGTTAATTGGTTAATTGTAACTTGTATTTACATATTTAAGCAATTCAAATTGGCAAGTATTAATACACATATCCCTCTCATTGCATATATCCTTCCATGTGTGTGTGTGTATTATAGTTAAGTTTGGTTGTCTACTAATATTGTTTTATAGTTAAGTTGTGATTCATGCCACAAGTTAAGATCAATTCCGTTCTTGATTCAAATTTTTCGAAATTAGACATGCACAGTGATTCCTGTTGATCGGCTTATTTTGTGTCGAATCAAGATATAAAGCCACATGTATTGTAAAAATAACCACACCTTAGCTTTCATGGTCAGTTCATTTGCAAAGTCAATTGAGTTGGTAATGAATTTGTTTATGAAGTAGTTTGTTATCACTCGAATCCTTTTCCTTCACCAATCAAATTGTCTTTTCAAGTGAATATTTTAAAAGATATATAAGACATTTCAATTTTATAAGATATACGGTGACCATTCATGTTATTGGTGCCAGCAAAATATATTTTTCTTATTTGCTTTTACTTTGTATTATGTAGATATATGATCATCAACATCACATGGGCCTTCTCATATTGGAGAGGAAGGAATTGGTTTCCAAGTATGAACAAGTTAAAACCATGGTCGAGTCATCTGAGTTAGTGCATAACCGTGATTTGTCCACGAATAAATCTGCGTTAGCTGAATCAAGAAAACGGGAAGAATCTTTGAAGAAGACAATAGGCGTCAAAGATGCATGCATAGGAAGTGTAAGCTTCTTAATTTGCAAAACCACATATATATATATATATTCTCTATTTTCTCCATTCCAATTTTTTCTTTCTTTCTCAAACTGAGATAATATTTTCTATTGCTTGTTGAAGCTTGAGAAGGCCTTGCATGAGATGCGTACGGAATGTGCTGAAACAAAGGTTGCGGCTGAAAGTAAATTAGCTGAAGCACATCAATTGACAGATGAAGCAGAAAAGAAATTTACGGAGGCTGAAGCTAAAGTGCGTGCTGCAGAATCTTTGCAAGCAGATGCTAATCGATATAACAGTGTTGCAGAAAGGAAGCTTCGTGATGTTGAAGCGCGTGAAGATATCCTCAGGCGGCAAATTATATCTTTCAAGTCAGAGTAAGTTATTCTTCTAATATAATTAATATGTGAATTCATGTAATCCTGAGCAAGCGAGTGATCTTCATCCACCTGTAATGATATAAATTTTGATAGATTGATTTGTTTAGAAAGTATGTTGATTTTTCTCTCTTTCCCGTCTCTCACAGCTGTGATGAAAAAGATAAGGAGATGAATCTTGAGAGGCAATCCCTTTCTGAAAGGCAAAAGGTTTTACAACAAGAACAGGAAAGGTTACTTCAATCACAATCCTCGCTCAACCAAAGAGAGGATCATCTTTTTAGTAGATCCCAGGAACTAGATCGGCTTCAAAAAGAGTTGGAGGACACAAAGTTTAAAGTTGAAAAGGATAATGAAGCCCTCCATGACAAGAAAACCAGCCTACAACTACTGAAGGCCACCCTTACACAACAAGAAGAGGTTTATATTTAAAATTCTAAGTTGGGTCTACATGAAACTGATATTTAGTATTTAATTTCTGTCTTGTTCACCTGTGGATATGTGTTGTGTGATAACAGGCACTCACTAAATGGAAAACTGAGCTTAACAAGAAAGAGCAAGAGTTGCTTGAATTTGAAGTGAAACTTTCTAATAGAGAATCTGTATGTTCTCTTCCCATGGTCAATGGTTCTTTTATATTTCTCAGACTTCCTTTGTATTGTTATTATTTTAATTTTGTTGGATGGAAAATGTAGGATGAAACTCAGAAGGCTATAGCAGATCGGGAAGCCACAATGAGAGCAAAAAAACATGATTTAGAAGTTGAGCTACAAATGCAGCGCAAATCGGTTGAAAATGAAATTGAGACTAAGAGACGAGCTTGGGAATTGAAGGAGGTTGATCTTAAACAACGGGAGGACCAAATCCTGGAAAGGGAACATGAGTTGGAAGTTCAATCAAGATCACTGAGCGAGAAGGAGAAAGACCTAGAGGAACAGTCAACTGCTCTTAAAGATAAAGATCAAAGCCTCAAAGCGTCTGAGAAGGAGTTTGAATTAAACACAACCCTTTTGCAAAAGGAGAAAGATGATATTGAACAAGCCAAGAAAGATCTGCAGGAGTCTTTGGCATCTTTGGAAAATGAAAAAAGACAAGTTGATAACGCAAAGCAGAGATTGGAGGTCATCCAAAGTGAAACAGGCGACTTGTCAATTTTTGAAGTGAAACTAAAGGAAGAGATTGATCTTGTAAGATCTCAGAATTTGGAGCTATTGGCTGAGGCTGATAAGTTGAAAGCTGAGAAGGCCAAGTTTGAAGTTGAGTGGGAGCTTCTTGATGAAAAAAAAGAAGAGTTGCGGAAAGAAGCAGAATTTATAGAAAATGAAAAGAAGGCAGTTTCCACTTTTATTAAGAATGAGCGCGACAAGCTAAGAGAAGAAAAGGAAAATTTGCGTAAGCAGTACACCCATGACTTGGGGTTACTTGCTAGTGAACGGGAAAATTTCATGAAGAAGATGGCACACGAACATGCTGAGTGGTTTGGCAAGATGCAGCAGGAGCGAGCGGATTTTCAGCGGGATATTGAGATGCAAAAAAGGGAGCTAAATAACCTTATCGAGAAGAGGCGGGAAGAAGTGGAAAGTTATTTGAAGGAAAGAGAAACAGCTTTTGAGGAAGAGAAGAATAGGGAGCTCCAGCATATTGATGCTCTTAAGGAGAAGGCAGCAAAAGAATTGGAACAGGTTTCCTTGGAGATGAAAAGGCTTCAAACTGAGCGGACTGAGATAAATTTGGACCGTGACCTAAGAAATAAAGAATGGGCTGAACTAACTAATTGTATTAAAGAACTTGAGGTTCAAAGGGATAAACTACAAAAACAGAGAGAACTGTTGCATGCTGATAGAATCAACATTTATTCTAAGACAGAAGAATTGAAGAAATTGGAAGATTCAAAAGTTGTCTCTGATGACCTTGCTATTGTTGAAATGCTTAAATCTGATATGGAGTATAACCAACAGAAAATATCTTCAAGGAAAAATTTGAAGCATCAGACTCTTACACAAGGTGGCCGCTTGAGTTCCTGCAAAGATGTGGATGTTGATAACATTGGCAATGGGTTTGATACTCCATTTGTGCAGAAGTCATCAGGTGTTTCTCCTGCTAGTGCTGCTCGATTCTCCTGGATAAAACGATGCACAGAGCTAATATTCCGAAATTCTCCTGATACGCCACTCATGAAAAAAGGAAATTTGGCTGTGGCTTCTGATACAAATAATGGTAGCAATGGGCAAAAGCACTTGGAAAATGACAAACCACTTGGTAATTTTAGTAATGGACGGCAAGTGGGGTATTCTTTTGGAGAACCAAAAGTAATTGTTGAAGTACCCTCTCTAGATGGAACAACAAGCGAGCTCAGATCTGTGACTAAAGATGTTAATGGGAAACCTGCCTTTTCAGAAGAACGCCAAGTAGGCAGAGGGAAAAGAGGCAGGGAGAACTTGATTACTAAAGTTGCTGATCCACTTGTAGATCTGGCGCAGAATAAGAAACCAAGAGCAGAAGAACGAATGGCCAAAAATCCTTTAGATCAGGCCACTACCTACTGGTACAAAATTGCCCTACTGAAACACACTATTTGTTAGCATATTTTTTTTTACAAGGATTTAATTCATATGCACAGACAGTGTAAATATTTTTACACTGTCAGTCAATCATAACTGTATGATCACTAAAAAGTTTGACTTTCATCATATCTAGTTAAAAAGTCATACAAATGATGGATTGTGATTGGTTTGCAGTTTAAATAATTTTACACTGACAATACATCAAAATAATTATATTTTTCAAAATTTATTGAAAAGGCAAACTTCATTTATATAAGCCAATGAAAGCACAAGTGGTGCTACATTTGGCCTCAAAGATATACAAATTTATTTTTCGAGAATATAGGTAGTTTTACCGAGTAATATATTATTCATAAGTAGGCTAGGTGTAGTATGGACTCACAAAGTTATTTATTGATTTTCTTTCAGTGTGCATTCAACCCAGTCAGATATATCAGAGATTCAGCAGGTGTCAGGTGCTTCAAATCATAAAAAAGGGAACACCGAAGAAGCTCGTGTAGTAATGGTTGATAAGGTTATTCATGTTTCAGAAGTGACTTCTGAGAAAGTTGATACTCTCATCATTCCCAATCAAGATAATCTTCACAGAGAAACAATCGATCAGTCAAACTCTAAAACTAGATCCGAAGAAATTTTGCCTTGTGGTTCTAGTGTATTGGAGAACATAGAAGGAATACTCTAAGAAAGCACTGAACCTGTTTCTGATTACTGTTAGGTATTCACAATTAGTTTTACTTATTGTAACTTCTTTTCTAGGCTAGGTATTCTCAATTTAAACTGTTTTCCTCTGTTTCTTTTTCTGAGTAGCTCTGCTCATAACTTAATGCTGGCTCTGTACAGGGACTTTGGATGTGCGCATTGGTAGTTGGTTTAGATATTACATATATATTAGGAGTGTGTAAGGTGTGTCAATACTAAATCATGTTTAGCAGTAAATTTCTATAACTTTATCTCCCAGTCAATTTTACTTCGATAATGTTGCGTTTTGAAATATAACATGTTCTTTTCTTGCAATGCAGGATGTCATTTGTTGGTGTGTTGGAGCTAGTTATTTGTGTATAGATAATTGGTGATGCCTGCTTTTGTATATACACCTCATCGATGCAATTGCAAATTGCAATTAGGATGAGGGTAGAGTTCTGATATAATGTTTCATGAAATCAAGACGCTTAGTACTTCAAAAAGAACGAATAGAGATAGTTAGAGACAACATATTGGTTTTCTGATTTTATGAGTACTTTTTCCATGGTTTTGATTGTTGCTTTCAAATCCAGATTTGCTTTTGGCACAATGCTGGGTGGCATTGTGTAGACAATTATAGTAATTTCGCTTCTCCGAGCACTTGATGATTTTGTGATTGTAATCACAAGTGTTTGATTTGATTGTTTTTGGTCAAAGAGTCACTTGTATTTAGAGCTCCTGTTTATATTTTGTTGGTTCTTACTATGCGTTTGTATTATGTTGATGCTGTACTGGGCTAGGTTGGATTTTTCTATCTTGTCCGACAACTACTACTCAAGAGTTTGTATATTTAAGCCTCAAGGTAATGCAGAAAAAGATTATTATTATTTTTTTAAAAGAAAAAAGTTGAACGGGTTTAATTATCTTATTCATAATGTCATTCTAGTCAAAATAAGTAAGTTGTTTCATTTTGAATGTTGTTTTACAATGTCAATATAGCATTGAAGTTTCTTTTTCTACCAAATCATATATTATTTAAAACTTATTCTTTCTTTTCAATTCTTATATATTTTTTTGCATGCCACTAATGAAGGACATTTGGCAAAGTAAATGTTCATAGAAAATGAACTACAATTCTTTTGAGATGGAGGGAGTAATACGTGTGTCTATGTATATTTGTAATGTTCAAAATTGACCATTTAATGGTTCATGACGTAATGTTAATTTGATAGTCTTTAAACACCAAATTAAATTTTAGATATATTTATGTGCAAAATTTAAGAACATAATATTTTGTTTTGCATCTATAAATGAAGTGGCAAAGACACTACTACCAAACTTACAATTGTGAGGTGGTGGACGTTCAGCATAGTAATATTATTGTCCTTGTCAATTAAACTAGGTATTGCTGATTATGGTGTGTTAAAGGGCAAAATCTACTTTTGATTTTGTTTAAGCTGGATTGATGAGTATGTGCATTGTATTTTGATAAAAAAAACAAAAAAAAAAAAAACCTAAACTGCCTTAGAAATGTTAGGATTTTCATGATTTGAGGCAAAAGGAAATGAGAAAGAAAAAGAGCGTGAAGAAAGAAAAGGAGTGCGAAGAAGCTTCTCAATTAAGAAGATTAAAGAAAAGGCTACATATCGTTTTCGGGCATTGACATTATAAGCAGAATTCTACCATTAGTTTGAATAGAATTAAAAATTACACACTTTTTGTATGTATACTTCAAAAAATGTGATATATGAATCTTTGTCGACCCCATCATTAACTTTTTGACTTGTCTTCTCCATATTCAATTCAAAGGTTTTGTTTTTAACTCTACTAATTACGAATTAAAGAACTAGAATTTTCCTTGTCGTTGGGCAAAAAAAGTGTCATCTTGTTATTAAAAATAATATGAGAATCAATTAAAGACTCACATACATTTGCCCCTTCAACACCACTGTTGGCTGACACTCAGACCGTTGTCATCCTTACATATACAACTCAAGATATTCTTCAAAAAATAAAATAAATTGAGACATGTATACATAGATAAATTTGACATTGAAATGTAGCTCTCATTGAGACTAATTTGTTAGTAGTTGTAATTTTACAACGCCTAGTTATTGGATAATTAGTTTCTAAAAAACTTAAATTTCGTTTTTTTTTTTGAGAGAACCTAAATTTCGTAGATAAATCATATGAATGGTGACATTGATGTGGATCAATATGGAGGGGTCGTATGTTCAATTAACATGTAATGTCCTGATATTTAATAATAATAAAAGTTAGTAGATAAAGTTATTGTGAACTTAGCTGCAGAAACAATGCATAATATATGTAAGGTCTGATGTTCAAACCCCGACCACCACGAAGAAAAAGTTAATAATTTGATTGAAATTTTATAATTCTAAAAAGTATTCGACAGTTTGTAAAAATACGAGATTATATTGATGGGTGCTTACAATTTCAAAGATCTATTACATCTTCCAGGCTCACCTTATATTAATATAAGATATTTTATATCGTGTTCTTATCTCTTAATTATGTTGTGTTTTTTTTTTTTGAAGGGATTTATGTTGTGTTCCTATCCTAACTTTCGTGTCTTTCAAAATTTTTAACCTCGTTATAAAGTTGCCTAGATTTGTCTAAGTGGTTTGAATATACTCCATTATAGATTGTTTGATAGGGGTCTACCAAATGGACTCTTTCAAACCGATTAGTTAGGTCCACGATTAGGCACATAAAAAATTGGAAGAAAAATCATTCACTCCATTTTTTCCTTCTTTCTGACAAACATAAATTAACCATAGTAAATTTGGTATATGGGAAGACAACGGGTAAACATAGGAGGGATGGTGACCTACCACAAAGACAATTTCATTCCCTTGTTTGTGAACTTCAATTTGTGGCACACTTACCCAAATTTTTGTGACCCTTGTTTAAGATGGAGTAATAGTTTGTACAATCAAACATATTCAAACCGGATTATATAAATGATTTATTTGACTTTTTATTTTTTGTTAACAAAATGCTTTGTTTGACTTTCACTCTTTCTATATTTTTTTAATCAAACCACTCTTTCGTATCTAAGGAAATAATAAATTTTGCTTTGCTTCCAATAATTGATCTATTTTTTTTAGGAAATAATAATTGATCTATTTGACTTGTTAATAGATAGGGAAGCTTTGTGGCGTAAGGTGTTGGTGGCTAGGTATGGTGTGGCGGATGGTGGTTTGAAGGATGGGGTCGGAGTAGTTCTTCTTGGTGGAGGGAGATAGTGAGGATTAGAGATGGGATAGGTGAGGGTGGAGAGGGCTGGTTTGAGGCGCGTGTTAGGAAGAGGGTGGGTGATGGTGCAAATACTGATTTTTGGCGTGATTGTTGGTGTGGTAATGTTCCGCTGTGTGACCGCTTTAGTCGCCTATATGACTTGGTTGTTAACAAATCAATCACAGTTAGGAACATGTTTTTGTTGGGGGTGGATGTGGGTGGGGAGGCGTTGCAGTGGCGTCGTTGGTTGTGGGCATGAGAGGAAGAGTTGGTATTGGAGTGTAGGGCTTTATTACTTACAGTTTTCTTGTAGGAATCAGTGGCAGATAGATGGTTGTGGTTACCGGATCAGGATGGTGGATATTCAGTACGTGGAGTCTATGACATGCTAACAACGCAGGAACAACCCCAGTTACATCCAAATATGGAGTTAATTTGGCATAAACAGGCACCTCTCAAAATCTCTATCCTTGCTTGGCGGCTTCTGAGGGATCGGTTACCTACAAAAAATAATTTGGCAAACCATGGAGTTATTCCCTTGGAGGCGCGGTTATGTTTAACTGGATGCGGGCACGTTGAAGATGTCAATCATTTGTTCTTGTCTTGTCCAACTTTTGGTGCCTTATGGCCATTGGTGCGGGCATGGCTCGGAGTGGTGGGGGTCGACTCTCAGACAACTTCAGATCATTTTTTACAATTTATTAATTACGCAGGTTGCTCGAGACTGCGACGATCATTTTTCCACTAGATTTGGTTGCTTTGTGTTTCGGTTTTGTGGAATGAACGGAATGACAAGATTTTTAGAAATAGACAAATCTCTTTACCATATATGTTAGATAAAGTCAAATCATCTTCTTTGTGGTGGTTAAAAGTTAGAAATGTTGTATTTAGCTTTGGTATTCATACTTGGTGGTCGAACCCGCTTTCATGTTTGGGCATTGCCTGACTTGGTTGTAATCTTGATTGGACTTTGACTTTTCCGTGATTGTTTTGGCACACCTTGTGCTGTAACAATTACACCGTCTGTATTAATATAATTCATTTTTTCTTGTTAAAAAAAAAGTTTACACAAATAAATAAAAATGTAGTATAAATAAAGAAGAGGTGTAACATCCCCTAAAAAAAATAAAGGTGTAATGAATTGATTTGATTTAGTTTTTGACAGAAAATAAAATTGAACCATGAAAAAATAGTTTGGTTTGATTTTTAAATCTTTTCTCATGAAATCCAAACCAAACCAAATCGATGAAGAAGGTTTGGTTTAATTTGGTTGATATTTAACAATTTTCTCAAACATTACATATTTGTGATACTATTAAAATAAGTACATAAGTTACAATTATTAAAAATTATATAATAATTTAAAAAAATATTACAACATGTTTTTTTCTAAGATAACACTATCAATATGATATGAAATAAAAGAAATAATCATAAAATATAATGTTCTGGTTAATTATCTGGTAATTAGTTTTAAATGATGTGAAACCGATACTTGAATTAATCATAAAACATATTTATAGATTTAACAACCCGAGAACATGAGCAATGTGAAACTTCAAACAACTTCAATACACACGCTCACGTCTAAAATATATGTGTGTGTTTGAAATCAACGATAATTGTTAACCGTATAACCGTAAAGAATAATATGAGAATGTCTTTTTTTATCCTGCAATAATGCTTTTTTTATATGAGAATGAGAAAAATAATTACCAACCTTTAGATTAAAATAGATGATTGATATTAAAAACCTAATTTAAATAAGAATTCTGCTCTTTCCTTTTCACTTTTCGCTCGCACGCAGCTGAAAAAGACAATAATGCCCATGCGTTAGTTAAGTTGTCACGCTGCGTGACTTAACTAACACACCTTATATGTTCTGCGTGACTTAAGTCACGCACCACTGCCTTGTGCGCGAGTTAACTCACGCACGTTGGCCGGTGGTTAGAACTGAAGAACAAACGTTTTTTTGGACTTTAGTCAGTTATTCAACATTCAATCCACACGTTTTTTTTACCAAATGTTACACGTTTTTTGACCACATTAACGGTATTTATAACCTATACTACCATTCCCACCTATAAATATCCCTCTATACCTCCCTATTTTCTCACACCATATCACTTTCTCTCCATCCTCACTCTCTCCCTCTATTTCTCTTCTTCTTGTTTTTTTTTCAATATTCTTTTGGGGTCAAAAGTGAGCAGACTTCTTGGGGCAAAATAGTGGCTAGTCCGCTTGGGGAAAAAAAGATCAACATTTGGGGTAAAATTAAATTTGCATCTTTTTACCCAAAAACTTTTTACTGTGGGTAAAAAGAATCTTCTTGGGAATAAAAAGAACCATATTTAAATTTATCCCAAGTTGATGATGTCGTTTCTTCCAAGATGGTTGATCACTATTTTGCCCCAAGAAGACTCCTCACTTTTTACACCAAGAGGGCAAAAAGAACTTTTTACCCCACGAGGGTAAAAAGAAAATAAGTAGATTATTTAGTGAATTCGAATAAATGTATCAATTATTGTATAAATTCTATTAATAAAATGAGATGTTGTTATATGTATTAATTTTGTTAATTTCTTTTTTATTTATATTTGCTTTTATCTTCTAATTTTTTATTTAATGAATTTTGTTATATGTATCAATTATTTAATGAATAATTTGAATAAATATTTATTTTAAGTGCATAAATTAATTTGAATAAAGTAAATAAATAAATTAGAATAACGTAAATAAATTAATTTGAATAAAGTAAATAAATCAGAATAAAGTGAAAAAATAATTTAGAAAATAAATACATTAGAATAAAATGAACAAATAAATTAGAATAAAGTGAAAAAGTAAATTAGAATAAAGTAAATAAATAAATTAGAATATAGTAAATAAATTAAAAAAAGTGAGTTCACTCTGCGTGACTTAACTCATGCAGAGTGACTTAACTTGCGCAAACTTTTGCACTTGCGTTAGTTAACTAACATATGGGCATTATAGTATTTTCAGCTGGAGTTAAGATTCTCTCCATTTATTATTCTCTCCATTTCATCCATTTGGAGAGATATAGACACACAAAAATTCGAAAAACTAAAAATTAATTAATGATGGTGGGACCCACATAATAGTAGGACCCACTCTCTATTTTATGTGTCCATCTCTCTTCAAATTGCATCCTCTATTTATTATACCAAATAGAGATGATCTTTACCCTTTCAGCTGGGTGGGAGCGAAATGTGTTGGGGAAGAGTAGAATTCTTTAAATAACACAGTAGAATTGGCAAAAAAATCTAACCAAATAACCTCATTAAAAAGAAAGCCCATATTAGCTAACGCACAATTGTTATCTTCTGTGTGTGTGAATGAGATATCCGGAAATAAAAACTTCTAATGATAACGAACAATTAAATGATTGAAAAAAGCTTGAACAATCAACATAGAATCTCATTCCAACTAAAGAAACCTGCAACCTCTATCTTGAACCATCTCAATGGCCACCATGACAATTGAGATTTTTTTTTAAATATAATTCTTAACTGTTTTTATATAAATTACTTCAGAGTTAGATTTAAAAATATAAATGATTTTTTTAAGCAAGAAAAAATTACTAATCCCGTGCATGTTTCAAGCTGGGGAACATACTAGCTAGTGATCATATTAGGTTACCAACCATAACGAAATTATACAAGGATAGATTAAACAATTTTGACAATATTTGTAATATTAACATTGACTATTACAAGAACAAGAACTACTCCGTACACATATTTACATCACAATACCATTACCATTCGAGTATTTATTTATTTTTGTTACAAAAAGGAAAAAACAAATAACAAAAAAAGATCAAATCCACGGCACCCACTAATAAGAGATACGCTATATCAGGAGGACTTCAAGAAAAATAACAAGACTACTATCACTCAGAGCATTATTTTTAGCCAAAAAATCGGTTACAATGTTACTCTCACACAGAACGTGTCATAAATTAACCACCAAATCTTGAAGAAGAAGGTGCTAGAGTATTTTGATAAAGAATATTATAAAGAGAATTTTTATCAACAAAAAATAAAGTATATACGAAGGAGACCTAAGAAGAAAATGAAGAGCATATACACAAATGGAATAGATATATTATAGTTGTCAAAAAAGACAATCAGGAAAACATACCTACTCAGCATAAGATTCAGGTTTTTTTATTCACTTTTAAAGGACTTAAGTCTTCGGTCTCTTTTTAATCCAAAATATTTTAAAAAAGGTAGTCTTTCATAAAAAAGGTAGTATGATTTTAATTATATCTCGGTGTTTAGCCTTTCAATAAGGACGATTCCATTAGGACGATGAACCCTAATTTTCCCAGTCTACTTGACCAACATTACATTGATTAAAAATTATAAGTGTTTTTTAAGAGCTAAAAGAATAAGTGTTAAAGTTAACTCCTCCAAAATGAACAATAATTTTATGAAATCTATAATATATACACGAGGAATACATGGTTTTGGGGTGTCTTTTACACTTCCAACTATATCCTTACATTCGTTTGTCTGTAAGAATGTTATATTGTTGGTGTCATTAAAAAAGATAAATATTTATATTATATGTTAGTGTCATTGAAAAAGATAAATATAGTTTATTATAATATGAAAGTGTAAAATATCAATACCTATACTTTTAATCAAAATCAAAATTTCATAAAAACTATTATTGTTCGTAATTTATACACATTAGTGCAACAAAAAAAGCGGACATACTGGAAAAACGCTAGTATATATAAGAAATATGTTTTTCGTTAAGAAATATGATGTTCAATATCAAATTAGGTTTATTACTTGCTAGTTTTGACTAAGCTTTATTATAAAGTCAAACTATAAACATTTAAAAATTCAATTCATATAATAGACTGCGAAACAAATTGTATAATTTCATGCAAGCAGAGTACTACTTACTATTCATCATGAAATACATTGTTGTATTCATATTAGTAAAAACGGTTAATAGTGCTTTTCACTCCTGTAATATAGGTCATTTTTTATTTTCGCCCCTATAAAATTTTAGGTTTAATTTGCATCCTTGTGAAACTTTTTTTTTCTTCCGGAAAACACCCCTCCTCCATCCAACTCACCAAATGCGCATATGTGGCGCTGACTTGGTTTTTATTTTTTTATTTATTTGTAATTATCCACATCATATTTTATTTTTTAAAATATCTGAAAATTAATTTTCAAAAACCAAAAAATCTGAAAAATATTCAGATTTTTTTAAAAATCGAAAAAAATCAAATATTAAAAAAATCAGAAAAAATATTCGGTTTTTTTTTCGATTTTTTTTAAAGGTTCTGGAGTTTAATTTTCAAAATAAAAATAGTTAAATTTAGAAAAAACAAATTCGGAATTTTAAAAAAGTCATAAAAATATAGTTTTAAATTTTTTTCTACAAAAAAAAATCCTGGAAAATCTGAAATTAAAATTTTAGAAAAAAAATCACTTTTTTTTACGAAATTAAAAAATTTAATTTTTTATTTTTCAATATATATTCATTTATATTAATTTAAGAATACAAAATTTTAAAAATATGAAAATTAATTTTCAAAAATAAAAATTAGAAAAAAATCATTTTTATTTTTAAAAAATTCAGTAAAAATATTTTTAAATTTTCAGAATTTTCAATTCTAACAAAATATGATATAAATTTTAATTTTTTTTATTTACAAAGAATTTTTTCTAGAATTCTTTATTGGTAGAAAATCTGACCTGTTTTTTATTTTGAAAAATAAGTTCCAGAATTTTTAATAATCTTCTTAATTTCGTAAAAGATCCAAATTTTTTTAATTTCGAAAAATACTGAATGTTTTTTCTGATTTTAGAAAAAAATTCTAAAATAAAAAAACTGATTTTTTTATTTCAAAATTTTTGAGAAAAAAATCTGAATTTTTTAAAAAAAACTGAATGTTTTTTCTGAATTTTAGAAAGAAAAAACAATTTGTTTTTGTTTTAAAAAATTTTGAAAAAAAATCTGAATATAATTTTTGATATTTTTTAACTTTTTGGAAAAAAAATTCTAAATATAAAATCTTAATGTTTATATCAAAAAATATAAAATTTGGAAAAAAAAATCGTAATAAAAAAAAATCCTGAATTTAAAAAAAAATTCCGTAAATAAAAAAAATCCTGAATTTTTTTATTTGCAAATTTTTTAAATTAATATAAACAAATTTATATTATAATTTCTTTAAAAAAAAAAGGCACAAATGCCACGTGTACCCTTCAAAAAAAAAAATTATACAATCAGCACGCCAGATAAGCATATATGCACAGTTAGCATGCCACACAGTGTACCACGTTAGCAAATATGCATAGTCATATGGAGAGGGGTGTTTTCCGGAATTTTTTTTTTTTTTACAAGAATGCAAATTAAACCGAAAATTTTATAAAGGCGAAAATCGAAAATAGCCTATATCACAGGGGTGAAAAACACTATTAACCTTAGTAAAAATAATGAAATACACATGTTAACCAAAAATGAAATCTTGATGCTTTTAGTAATATAATCCATTTTAGCTTCTTTAAAAAAAAAATACATGTTAACCAAAAATAAATACATGCAATACTTTATTAGAACAAGGAAAGAGTTAAAAACAAAACATAAAATATGGGGAAAAGTTGGAATTCCTTCATCAAACCCACCCCATATAATGTTTTCCACTTTTTCTTCTTTCTCCAGGCAATACCTTACTCCATTTGTTTATAAATATCCTTCTCTCCATTCCTCCTCCAATAATCATTATTGTTGTGACACAGAAAGCATATAGGAAGAAACTAAAACAACATGGGGAGAGCTCCTTGTTGTGACAAAGCCAATGTCAAGAGAGGTCCATGGTCACCTGAAGAAGATTCCAAACTCAAAGCTTATATCCAACAACATGGTACAGGTGGTAACTGGATAGCCCTACCAAAGAAAATAGGTATTGTTGTTATAAAAATAATTAACACAGTTATATTCTGACATTTTTTCCTTAGGTTTATGTTATTTTTCTTTATTTTAATCTACTTTTAGCTTTTTAAAATAACCACAGAAATATATCTGGTTTAAGAACCGATTTTTTTTTAAGTTTTTGAAGAATTAATTTCATTTTTGGTGCGGTGTAGTAGGCCTCAAAAGGTGTGGAAAAAGTTGTCGTCTAAGATGGCTAAATTATCTTCGTCCGAACCTTAAACATGGGAGTTTCTCCGAAGAAGAAGACAACATTATTTGCAGCCTCTATGTTAATATTGGAAGCAGGTAATTACTATTACTGATTAATTAAATTCATTATTGATTAGCAAATAGTCTCCTATAAGTCTCCCTTGCTAGCTCATACGAGTCTTATATCGAGTAGATAATTTTTTTTTAATGTAATAATTAAGTCATAGTACTCTCTTACGATACATGTTAAGTCTTTTTGGTTAGACTCCATGTTCGTGAGCTTAAATCATAACACCAACAAATTTAACATAAATGGTTAATTTTTACCTCGACGATAGCTCATTATGGATCATTACATTCTCATACGTGCAGGTGGTCCATTATAGCAGCGCAATTACCAGGACGAACAGATAATGATATAAAGAACTATTGGAACACAAAGTTGAAGAAGAAACTTTTAACAAAGCAAAGGAAGGAGCAACAATCTCAAGCTTGCCGAGTTTTCAACCAAAATCAAGAGATCAAAAGAGAGAGTGGAAATTTGGTATGGCCTATTGGGTTTATCAGCCAAACTCCAAATTATTGGCCAACACAGCACAATTCCTTTCCCAATATTCCAGCAACAAATCCTTCTTCCATCCAAGACTATAACCTCAAGGAAGTTGAATTCTATGATAATCGTCAACTGCAGCCAGTAAATGCAAACAATAATTGTCAATATCCATGTGACATTTACTTCCCACAAGATCAATTGTATTGTCCTTCTACAATGAACAACATAAACTCTGCAGGGTTGACCTATGTGAACCAGCAACAACTAGATGGATCGATCTCGACTTCGACAGAAAGCAGTAGTTGGGGAGATATGAGTTCTTTGATTCACTCACCTTTGGCTTCTGATTATGAAGGTTGCCACCAACAAACAACGATTCAAGAAGATTTTACTTTTGAGGAGTCTATGTTCTATGGAATGATCCAAACGCAATAACATATCTTTGCTTGCATACTAGGTGGTATAATTAAAGAGTTCACTTTTGATTAGGATTTTTTTTACCTTACATGTTTTATTAGAAATTGTTGTACCTTTTTTTCATTTACTTAGACATAAATTAATTATGAAGTACTAATTTTTTGGTTATGAATTTCTTTGCTAGTCTTGAGTTTTAGATTAGAAGTAATATTTATCTTTTGAAAACTAACGTATAAGGTGAGGGTTCAAAGCTTATATTTTTTCAACATGTTTTTTTTTCTTTCTTTCCAATATAATATTTGACACTTATCATTATTGGGCTTGATGTGCGTGAAAACATGAGCCTAACCGATTAATCCGACAAAATTATTTTTGTAAGGAACAATTTAGACTAAATATAAAAAAATGATACTAAAATCTATACAAGATATTTTGGATAACTCATCGTCTTATTACTTTAATCACACTTAAGATTTTCGTTATGAGTAATACTAACAATTAATTATTAATATTTATCATTAAAAAAGAAAAAAAAGCGTGTTAAGAGTTTCATATAATGATGTACTATGATGTAAGAATGAGCTTACAAGGGATATGTGTCTCACTTTACAATTTGATCTTGTAGTAATAAGTTAAGCGCAACTCAAATTGTTGGATCATTTATCCATATAAGATACAAGTTATCACTATTTATAAACTTTTTGGGAAACAAAGGGGACTAACCCGATAAAAGAGAAAACTAAACAAAGATGATTCTAGGGGTCGTTATCCCTATAACATCAGCTAACAACAAAGAACTTAGCCTGACTGGACAATGTTCATACACACGCAATCCAGGCGCATGCTCACCAGGAGCGGACCTGGCCTCACAAAACAAGTGAGGCACAATTTTTTGCAGGAGGTCTGCATCAATGGCGGAGTCATGGGTAATTTTTCAAGGGGGTAATTTCTTTAATGCATATATATTATTTCTCACAAAAATTATCATAAAACAATTGTTGGTATGGTGTTACATACTATTGGAATTAACTTTAGGTACTCCAGTTCAACCTTGCATTATGCATTTTTTATGGTATTTTTAGTTAAAGTAATATAGTTGAAAAGTTAAAATGGGCAAAACAGGAATCAAACCCAAGTTCCCCACCTAAATATGGCACACCTTTACCACTAGAGTACACCATACACATGTGATTAATTTACAATGATTGATTTATATAATATAACATTTAGCTAAAAAAAAACGGGTCTAGCCTATTGTGACACTTGCCACACCGGGCCTAGTCTAGGTCCGCCCCTGATGTTCACAACCCATGTTTGCAAGAGCGTCTGCACACCAATTCGCCTCACGATAAGAATGGCAAATCTTCAATTCCCACTCCAAAGCAAGAAATCAACGAATTTCTTGAATGAGACGTCAACCAACAACATTGTCATCCTTAGTTGTCTGCAGGGTACGCACCACCACGCTTGAGTCAACTCAACCTTCGTGAAACCTCTTTCTTTAGCAATTCGGAGCCCATCAAAGACTTCCCAAAGCTCTGCTAAATACGCATTACATCTACCCAAGTTACGGGAAAAGCCACTAATCTATTTCCCTTCACCATTTTGAAAAAGCCCTCCACTACCAGCTGAAATATCTCTTTTACTAGCTCCATATGTATTCAACCGAACCCAATCGACCTCTGGTTTCTTCCACATAACATCAACTTCCACTCGATGCTTTGTATGCCCACCCACAACAGTATTATCCGCTTGCTTATATTGCTACATCCAACCCTTAATACTACGCCATGGATAACTGGGACGAACTCAAGCATCCCCATGCACTTCTCTATTACGCCACATCCATAGAAAATGACAACTAGTTGCCAACATCTATAAACCTTTTTTAAAATTTTATCTTTATAATAACCCCTTGTTACTACCTCGAATAAACCATCACGTAATTTACTTCTGAAACTATTACGTCATTTCACTTTAGTCTCTTAATTATACAAATACAATATATGTTCCCTAAAGAATAATGATATTTGAACAACAAAAAGTTAACAATATATGAGACAATGGTATAAAAATACGTCAAAAATCAATTGTTAGTGTGATTAAGATATATATATAAAAATTATTATTAAAAAGTCAACTATATAAAAATACAGTGTTAGCCAATTTTGGATTGTTCGAATAACTTTTCTAGTCCTTAAAATATCTAAAATCTTTCAATTTATTTGTAATACTTCTCACCCCAAATAACAATGTTATTGTGAGAGAGACATCCACGTTTAATAGAGGGAACACATGAGTAATCAAAAACATAAATTAAACTCTAAAACTTAATACTCATAACATACAACTCATTTATAATTCGTTGGAAAATATTCAAATGATCCGCACACGAAGTCCCTTCTTGACGCTTTAAACTTAACATCTTCGATACCAAACACATTTTGTTATTACTTGTCTTCTTCGAATATGATTGCAATCATGTGATGAGAAAAACTGAAACAATATGATTGATTCGTTCCATGAAGTCTCTGATGATTATTCACTTTGTTTCTGATCACGTCTCAAATATTTCGAATATGATTACTTGGGAACACAAGTCATAAAAAAACATAAATTAAATTCTATAACTTAATACTCATTTGCTCAAAAAAATAAAATAATAACTTAATACTCATAACATACAACGGATTCATAATACATTGAAAAATACTTAAATGATATGCACACAAAGTTCCTTCTTAGAGCTTTAAACTTAACATGCAGCTACAATGTGATGAGAAAAACTGCAATAGTATGATGGATTCGTTCCAAAATTCTTAGTATTTAAGTCTCTGATTATTCACTTTGTTTCTTCATCTTTATGCTTTACATTTCGATTCTATATTTTTTTTTGTTGATTTAATGTTTTATAAGAACTTTGTGTGATTGAATTGAAACGGAGGAGACATATGTGAGAAAATCTATCTTATAAGAGAGTGACAATGTAAAAAGCTCTTCTTTGTGTTAGCTTTCATTTAGTCTTTAGTTGGTATCCTTCTAGCTCTTTTCCTTGCTTAATTGGGTATATGCATTTGTTTCCCCAATTTTTCTTTGTATTTTTTTTCTTTTCTTAATAATACTCTGGCATAATTTTTTGTTGTTGATGAAATTATGGTCAAAACATCTTGAAACACGTTTAAATTATCATAATTCTTATGGTTTTTTGATGTTAAAGTTCTATTTTCAAATTCATTGAGATGTTATAATTATTCAATCAAAATTAAACTTTATGATATTTAACTCTTCAAGGATAGTTAATTATTTTTCTTGTGTTAACTCTCTGGTTTTAAGGAAACATAATATTTAACTCTTCAAAGATATTTAATTTTTTTTTTTGTGTTAGTCCTCCGGTTCTAAAAGGAAAGAGTCATGGTATAATTTGAAGTTTGACCAAAAGATGAATTAAATCTGAAACAATTTTCAATATATAATTTTCATCTTTAACATTAATCGTCCAAAAGATAAACGTTAACGTTTCTCTTGAAGCAAGGATAATAATTTTTCAGTTGATTTGGAATACTCAAAATCTCACGACCAAGGAGAAAAAAAAGCGGTGTAGACTGAACATCAAACATATACCAAAGTAGTATACCCATCAACCCACACAAAGTCTTCAATGAAAATATATTGTAATATAAAGAAAAATTCTGTAAAGTTGTTTGTAAGAATAATTCATTGAAAAGAGCAACCATTTCAGAAACAGATTCAACGCATACCAACAAAGAATTTGGTTTTCTCCTTTTGAAAATATATTTTTTAATATAAGTGTCACAATAGTATGACAATGCCAATGGAATTAAATAAATACAAAAATGAGACTTGATTGAAGGCTTCAAGTCTACACAGGCCACGACAAGTAAACGACGACGACTTTCTTATGCAAGCATTCTGTCTTTTTATGTATGGAAGAAATTAAAAAGCATTAAAAACATATATTTTTTTTGACTAGATTACAAGACATATATAATCCCCAAAGTTTGTTTATTTGATGAAATTGACACTCACTACCATGAGAATCTATACGTGTTTAATCTAATATATATATTCATTTTCATCACTAAAGTTTCCATTCTGAGTATATACAAATATTTTTCAACCAAAATCAACTTTAAAATATTTTCTTGTCCAATAATTATTGTCTTGGTGGACAGAATAATTAGAATGAAAAGATCAAGACAATCCAAAGAATAGTTTTCTTCTTTTTAAAAATCTATCCGGTAAGACATTTGAAAATAACGAGCCCTAGAAAAATCATATCAAAAAATGCGACAAAAATACAAAGCTATGCATGCATGATGCATGTGATATTTTTAACAACCCTAGACTTGGCTCTCTTATCCTTATATTATAACAAATGGATAAAAAGACTCCTATAAAATTCATCCACACAACGAACCTATTCTTTATTTTCTTTTACAAATAATTTTTACTCACTCTAACTTCTCTAAAATTAAATCTACACTTTTTTTTTCTTTGAAAGAAAGAAAATCCACACGTTCTGGAATGCAGTATATTTCATAAATCTAAGAAGCACTTCTATTCTATAAAATAAGAGTAAGAGAAAATACCTAGTTTCACGAATCATCTCCACTATTTTTTTTAATGATATAGAGAGAATTTGTAAAGTGAAAGAATTCGTGAAACTAAATGCAAAATAAAAGTAAGCTATAGTTAAAAGTGAAAGAAAAAAAAAGTCTTGTTGATGTTTTATAAAAAGGATGGATGAGAGTACAAACAATGGAAGTGTATAAAAAATATCATCCATGATGTGTGTAGATATGAGTCATATTTCATTTTGCAGAACAAATGGGTTAAGTACGTATATAATTATTCTTTCAAAAAAAAAAGTACGTATATAATTAAGCGGGATGATTATGTGTAAGTTATTCTCAACAAAATAAAACTCAACTAACTATACTTATGGGTTGGATCTAACTAAAAAGACTAGACTGCCATGACGTAACAAACCAATTTTATATGAGATAATTTGCTCTATGAGTTCCTTTAAATGCTCACAAGGCTTCTCAAAATGTCAAAATTGTTTCCCTCAGATCTTAATTCTCCATGATCAGAGAGATAAAACCCAATATGCTTTGAACTCCATTTACTACTAGATCAAGAATTAAATCTCGAATTGGATCGGGAGTTAGAACTTGATATGTTCTTTGAAACATTTTTTTTTTTTGGTAATGGCCAGGGTCTAAATCCCGAACCTTGCATATTTTATGCATCGTCTATATCAACTGAGTTAATCTCACGAGAACCTTTGAAACAGATTTGATAAAACCAAACATAAATTTCTTCAATTTCAACAACAATAGAATTCAACAACCTCTATCTTTTTCCCCAACAATTAACTCATTATTCATAATTCAACAACAATATATCATCATTCATAATTCAACACAATACACCATAACATAAAATTCAACAACAATACACCATTCAACAACAATACAACAAAGATTAAAATTCAAAAAGAATTTAATATTATAGAAATTGATAACACAATTTAAAATTACACCAATTCTAGATACTTTGGACACTTGCAGTTCGAACGAACCCAAATATATAACATTCCATCTTTAGATATACCATATAGTAAAACAAGGATTCTATATCGCAGTTATCCTTTAGAATCTCATGATCGGGGCGGATGCATGTGTAGGCTATGTGGGGCTAAAGCCCCACATGCCTTTTCCCTATTTTTTTTTATAATAGTTATAACACAAAAGAGTAATTCAGTAAATGAGTAAACTATCCATTTTACAGTGTGTTCCATGTTTGAATTATGCAAACTCATTTGTAGTTTTTGATGTGAACAAATTATTGAGGATGACTAAGATGTATCCAAATGATTTTATAGATGTTTCGGAAGTGGCGTTACGCCATCAACTTATGAATTATATTGCAAATGTTCGATCCGACTAAAAACTTGCTAAGTTAAAAAGGCTTTCAGATCATTGTGCAAAACTTGTGGAAACAAATAAATGCAACACATTTGCTATGCTTTATAAATTTTTGAAGTTGACTTTTCCCTTGCCAGTATGTATGTAACATAATGGGTGATCAGTGCTAAATGACCGTCTTGTAACTTATATAAATTTTTTTTTTTAACAATTAGCAATGATGTCATTTTAACTCATTTTCAACAAATTGATAAGAGACGAGATTTTCATTGTAACATATCATATCAAACAATATTCTTTCTTATTTTTAATATAATTTGCATTATTTTTTCTTTGAAGATTTAGCCCTACATGTACCACAAGTCTGGATCCTCCCCTTGCTCATGATGATAAACAACACTATCTTTGTCGTTATTATCTGCTAGATCTATGTGTGGTACATGAACAACAACAGGATACGTGATATTGTTTTCACCAGCATGATGAAATAAGGGGTTAACATTCGTCTTCAACTAAGCCAATTTATCAGCAGGGGTTAAAAAAACTTTGAAGAAGACAATTGGCGTCAAAGATGGCGTCAAAGATGCATGCGTAGGAAGTGTAAGCTTCTTAATTATTTCCAATTTTTTCTTTCTTTCTCAAACTGAGATAGTATTTTCTATTGCTTTTTGAAGCTTGAGAAGGCCTTGCATGAGATGCGTACGGAATGTGCTGAAACAAAGGTTGCAGCTGAAAGTAAATTAGCTGAAGCACATCAATTGACAGATGAAGCAGAAAATAAATTTACGGAGGCTGAAGCTAAAGTGCGTGCTGCAGAATCTTTGCAAGCAGATGCTAATCGATAAGGAGATGAATATATATTGAGGCAAATGATCCCTTTCTGAAAGGCAAAAGGTCTTACAACAAGAACAGGAAAGGTTACTTCAATCACAATCCTTGCTAATTGTTTAGTGATTGTACTATCGTTACATTTGAAATAAAAATAAATAAAAAAATCGATTTTATATGATATCCCAAAATCATGTTATGTTTGAACTGCTATTTGTTTTTTAGTACACCAATATTTTTTTGTAAATTTGGTTTTCTTCCCCCTTTTGAAACACCCATTTTTTGAACTAGATATTAACTTTCAAAACACATTAATCCATGTTCCAAAAGTTAATTTATGGACTACTCGTCCATTTGGGGTGTAATAGGAAGAATAGACAAAACTCAGATACATTATATTAAGTACTATTTTATACACTTATTCAGTTTGAATATGAAAAATTTCTTAGTGAATTAAGTGAATAACACTAATTTCTATCTTAACTTCTCCCTCCATAAATTTCAACCAAAAGTATACAAAATGGGTGCAAATAGCAACAACCTGGATTAGATAGATACTGGGCCGAGTGGGTTGGCCCATATCTATAATTTTTAAATTTATACCAAAAACATCCCTGGCTCTCTAGGAGCAGAAAAGGAGAACTGCTCTTTACCCAAACGTTTTTGCTCATTCCCAAGTGAAATTTCATTTTTACCCTTACGTAACTTAAGTTACGCTAGTGCAAACAGCCACGTGAGTTAAGTCACGCAACATGATTTAAGTCATGCTAGTGTTAACACTAGCGTAAGTTAACTCACGCTGGTTCTGTACGCACACAACAATCAAGCAGTAGCTACTGCCATGTTCCCTGTTTATCTTCGTTCCTTCGTTCGTTCATACATAGGTACAACCATTCATTCATTCAACCAAAACTCATAATTTAGAGAACATGCATTCATTCAATCATAATTTAGAAACACAATTTTAACGAAAATTAACGTAAATGTCATAAATAAGTGCAACCGCGCAAATGTAAATATAGTACAACCAAAATGTCAGGAAAATACTACAAATATCCAAAAAGTCATAAAAACAAGTCATAAAATAAGACACTAATGTTGCTCCTGTGGACTATGACTCCTAAACCTCCTCCGTGGAACCTGCTGATGGTCAAACATGCTATACTCGGTCCGGAGGCCCTCCAAAATGCTGAAGAAGATTGAATTCGAAACCACCTCTGGAATCTCCATTGCATGCTCCACTCTGTCTCTCATGCTACTAATGACCTGCAATGGATTGAGAGGATGTCTAGCCAAGTCCTGGTCAACAAGAATATCCTGGTAGACAGGTCTCTGCATGACAATGTCAGACTCTGGAGCAGGGTTGACGATAAGAGGATGGGATACACGGTAGAACCACCGAATGTACTTATCTGAATGCTACCAAGGTTCGTCGTCCGGGACCTGGTCACCCCTCTGCTGCTGGGCAACGACATGCAAAGCAAACTCCAAGAAGGCAATAGCCACATCTGCTGGGGAAAGAGGCATAATCGTAGTAGGAGGTCGGGGAACGGTCTGAACATATCCGTACTGCCTCAGAACCCGCTCGGGCAAGTGACGCACCATCTTTTGTTTCTCAGCCATGATCCATCTGAAGTACCAGCACATGTCCTGAAAAGGCGTCACGTCTCGTCGGTGCTTGTACGGCCTCCAGGTGACATGACAATGCTCCATCGAATCCAACAAGCCTATGAAGTGATCCGCATGAGCAAACCCCATTTGAGGTCTCCATCTACCCACATACAGGTTCTCCCGTTCGTAATCTTGATATCTCGACCTCGGAACCACATGTTTGAAGTGAGCCATAACCCATCCCTGTAAACACAAAGAGACAAATTTATATCAGCACACAAGTGTCATAATAGAAACTATACATTTACGTTTAACTTAAAAAAAGAAGAAAAAAATATATTACCACAAGCAAGCTCATGTAACCACCAACAGAGCCAACATGTGAGCTGGAGGTAAGATTCAGTTGCTCATACAAGAAAGCAAGTCACATCCTGCCCCATGACCATGTGCCTATGTCATCCAAATCCCGAATCGCAAGCATCCAGAACAGATTAATGGTTTTACTGTTCTTGCCGGCAAAAAAGGTGTAACCAAGCAAGAGCAACAAAAACGCCTTAACACAGGCGGGCCTAATATGACTCAGCTCCTGCTCCTCCTCCTCTGATAAATCCTCCCCCAGCAAATGGTTACACCTATTCAACAGGTGCTCATAACGCTCTTTCAGGACCGTGTAAGTGACACAGGCACCTGAATTATTACTCACTGCTCCACCACTTCCTCCACCAGAAACAATAAGCGATTCACCAACACCTCTACACCATGGTTAGGATCTAAATCATCCTCCTGAGTTATCCGTCCAGTGACGGGGATACCTAGTAGACAAGCCACATCATCCAGTGTGATAGTCATCTCCCCAACAGGTAGATAGAAGCTGCTGGTCTCCTGATGTCATCTCTCAGCCATAGCTCAAACTAACTCATGGGAGATGCTATCGTACCCAGTCAGAAGGAGGGGGCTTAGACCGGATCTATCCACTGGTTCCCAGAACCAAGGGTTATCATCTACCAGCAATGGAAGCGACTAGACAGAAAGCTTAAGTTTCCTCCCGTGCGAGACACCACTCATCTTACGCTCCGCTTGCAACTGAAATACCAAAAAAATAAATTAAATAAGTAAAATAAACATGAAATAATAAACTAGAAATATTCTACGTAATAAATAAATCAATTATACTTAAATACGTAAAATAAACATGACATATTCTACGTAATTATACTTAAATTAAATAAACATAAAATTTTCTACGTAAAATAAACTTGACATAATAATAAACTATAAATATTCTACGTAAAATAAACTTGACATTATAATAAACTATAAATATTCTACGTTAAAAATAAATCAATTATACTTAAATACGTAAAAAATAAATCAATTATACTTAAATACGTAAAATAAGCATTTCACGAAATTATACTTAAATTAAATAAACATGACATATTCTACGTAAAATAAACTTGACATAATAGTAAAATATCATTAAATTAAACAAAACAATTTTACTTACTGTTTTATCGTTCCAAAGTTTGTATGTCACGTGTTTACCGAAGTCCGATAAAAGAGACAAGCCGTAAGGCCCCCCTGGAAAGCCCCCATCCTTATCCTCCATATCAGCCTCTGCATTTTGCTGCTGCTGAGGAGGCTCGACATACTACTGCTGAGGAGGCTGCTCATGCTGATACCCCTCGTGAAACTGAGCCTGACACCCCTGGTGATACTCATACCTCTCCTGATACTGATAACCTGGCTGAAATACAGGCTGTTCCTGATAATGCTGCTCCTGATAATGCTGCTCATGCTGGTACTGTGTCGGGTCGACTATCTGGGATGGACCCGTCTGTGACGTCGATCCCCCCGCAGCATCAACAGTAGCAAGTCTCGTGCCCCCCACTCTCCCTCGACCTCGACCGTCTGGAGGTTGTAGTGCTTGCTTCTCCCTACGTGCACTACTAGTAGGGGCAGACCTCCCTAACCTGAGTCAGTCAGTCCTCTCCTGCTCAGACATATCTGCACAAAAAGCAAAAAAATCTTTAACACGTTTGCACATGATTTTGACAGCAACACATGTGTCATCTTTAATAATACAACAACAACACTATAATGTCGACAATGCCATTTGAATCCTTAAACTACCACATTGCAGTTAAATTAACTATAATCAACATTAACAAACATAATTCTAACTAACTACATCATTCAGAATCCAAAAAAACAAAAAAAAAATCATTGAGGCATTTTACCGAACACGTAGTGTGCAATTTTCAAACAGCTATGTAATCTTACAATTTCTAAACCCTAAACTACCACATTGTACCCTAAACAACATCTAAACAACAATTCCTACGTTAATTCGTCACTAACAATCATCAAAACTAACATGCAAGCAAAATTTAAAAAACATAAAATGTTCAATTTCTACAAAAATTTGAAAATTTCAACCAAAATAATGCAAAGAAGTAGGATAATCATCACTTACTTAATGTTGTGGACGAATTTGGCTTTGAATGGCGCAAGAACGGTGAAATTTGAATTTGGGGGTGAAAATTTCGTGTTTTGGGAAGTTTGGAAATGAGGGGTTATGTGCTGCTGTTTTGCTGATAACTGACTTAAGTAACGGAGCGTGAGTTAACTCACGCTGCGTGAGTTAACCTACGTAAGGGTAAAAATGGAATTTCACTTGGAATGAGCAAAACCATATGGATAAAGAGCATTACTCCAGAAAAAATCGCGTTTCTCTTGAATCATCTTCAATTGCACAAAACAAACAGATCTCGTCAAACCTAAAAAACAAACAGATCTCAAGCTTCAGGTACGAACCCTAACCCTAGCAATCTTCTCTTTACGCATTCTGAATCTTTCTTCAATTATGTAACTCTGTTAGTTCGGTTATCTTTCTGTTTTAAACGCTTTTTATTCTTCCCTATTGATTCGACTCTGTTAAGAACGAATATGCTCCATTTCTTAATGTTCGTTATAATTTTCTTCATAGCTTATTTTTTCTATCGATGTTATTATTCTTCAATTGATTTTGCCAATTCTGTATTTAATTGATATTGGAATTTATGTTATTCAATTTCTGCGTTGGATTTTTTGTGCAATTTTGATTCCCTTCGTTGTTTCTTAATTTTTGTGAAAGTTTGTTCTCATGTGGGTGTATTACTTAATGTTTCAGTTTCTAGAAAGATCTATAAATGTTTGCTACATGCAATACAGGGTTGTTTAATGTTAATTGTTTGTTGCTTTTATTACTTTGATGTATGCAATATGCCCCTGCTGCTAACATTTTGGATATAGTGTGTGTTAAATGTAGAGGTGTCAAAGGGGATTTTCAGAGCGGGTCCCCGCGGGGATTCCCCGTTCAGGGACCCATTTTCGAGGAATTTTCTCCCCCGTGTAGCGGGGACGAGGCTTAGGAAGTATCCCCGCCCCGCGGATTCCCCGATCCCCGTAAAAATATTGGTTACTGGAGAAACACGGAAACAGAAATACGATCACATATTCAATAAGTCTCTCAACGGATGCACCGTTCGAGATTGAAGGAAAACAAATGGAGAATGCTTCAACCGTACTTTGAATGTTGGAGATGATGCTAATAATGAACAAACTTTTATTATTCAAGTACATAAGATTTCGGTGACACAAAACCCATTAGACGGTCGCAACGAAAATGACTAAATGAAATTTAATGAATTATAAAAAACAATTTTGATACTTAATAATTAAAATGTCTTGAAAAAAAATTAAAATGTCTAATTATAAAAAACGGGCCGCAACTGATGCTCAGATCGAATCTTAACTGTCAATTCAAACCGGAAAACACAATTTGCCACATGACAAACCGTCAGATCCTAACAGAGAAAGCACACGGATAGTATCTGGTAACCGTTGGATCTCTTACCAACGCGCTATATATATATACGCCTTCACGTATTCCACTTTCAAAGTTTAGCAAGTTTCAGCTAACGAGAGTTTCCTCAAGAGAAGAACAACAAAGCAAAAATTTCCAGGTTCGTTTTTTCTCTCCATTTTTTTCTTCAATTTATGAAATTAGGGTTTACAAATTTGGTTTCATTGTTCGATTTCTGATTCAATTTCAGCTATTGTTCATGGGTTCCAATTTCCGTTTTCTGTTAAAATTATAGTGATGTGTTGTGAATCTTATAACATATAGTGATGCAGTTCTGCTCCTGTTCTGTTAATTTTTTGTGAATTTTTCTGCTAAGGTTATAATGATGTGTTGTGAATCTTATAACTTATAGTTAATTTATGCAGTTATGTTGAATTTTTTTATGAATTTTTCTGCTAATTTTTTTTAATCTTGCAGTGATGTACGTATTGTATAAAAAAGGGTATTAAGTTCTGGTTTTTTTATTTTTTTTATTTTTATTGTTCACTATATGTTTGATAAAATGCCAAACTATAATCTTTCATTATCTTGACCAAGAAAGGAACTGGACAAAGCTTAAATTTGGAAGAAAAAAAAAACCGTGGGGACGGGGAAAATATTCCCCTGTGACGGGGATCGGGGACAGGGAACGGATTCACTGGCTGGGCAGGGATCGGGGAAGTATCCCCCGCCCCTGATCCGCCCCATTGACATCCCTAGTTAAATGGATATATACAATGAGAGTGCAAACCCCTTTTACACTTTCATTCATTCAAATTCCATGGTTTGTTCATATTAACATGTTAAATTTAAAACTGATTTAGTTGAAATTAAGATGCATAGAAACGGCGGGATTTAATTGGACGATAGAACATAACCATTTAACTCTTCTTTATATTTCTGCATGTGTGTGTTGGAATCTATGTAGCACGGACACATCGACACCCATAATAATTTGAGAAAATGAAATAAGTCAATGTAATCATATGTGAGAAAATGACATAATTTAATGTAATCATATGTGTCGGTGTTGGACATGATATGTTTCCGACATTGGGACACGTCTAATCCGAGGAGTATATGTGCTTCATAGGTCGGAATCTAATATTGTTGTGTTTTTATTTGTTAGGATATTTAGCATTTAGCCACTAGTATGGAGATTTAATATCAGAGATTTCAGTTGTTATGTTCAGGAGTTAATAGGATTAGAGGAATCTTGTTTTCTTGCCACACTGGTTGCGTAATGGGTTATGGATTATGCTTTTAGCTCGTGTGGGATTTTGTTGAAAATGAGCCCTGATTGTTGATGTCACAAATTTTCGTCAGTTTAATAATTTGTTTTCTGTATAGAGATGGATATTTCTCTCCTTTTGTCAATTTCTTTATTTATTAAAATGGAGTTAGTTATTCATTTTTTGTTTGTATACAGTTTAAGTTTTCATCTTGTCGAGCAAGTATATCATAGCTTCCTTAATTGGATCATTTGGAATTGCATGGGTCTGTGATTATTATGTTTCAGACCAAAAAATATTTGGAGGTAAGTTATGCTTCTCTATAGGGATCGATTTGCATTTTGTTGTTGTTTCAGCTGTGCGTAACTTCATATTCTTTCTTCAGGTACTGTGTGTGCCACAGCTTCAAACCCGGCATGGCAAGAAGAGACTGACAAGAAGTTTAATGCATGGCCTCGCACTGCTGGTCCTCCAGTCGTCATGAATCCTATTAGTCACCAGAATTTCATTGTGAAGTCTCGCCTTGAGTCTTAATTTGGTTGTTTATTGGTTTTGAATTAATTGGTTCATCTTGGTCATGGAATATGTCACCATGAATGAGAGTTAAACTTGAGATGATACTCTTGCAGTTCAATTACTGTTTGGGGGGTTTTACCATGTGAATGTTTTTTTTTTTTTCTGAATAAAATGTTGAAGCAATCTTGGATTGATTGATGCATATATTATTTTAAAATTTTCTATGCTAATTGCTAAGAGTAGTAGCACGAATTGTTTGCGGTACGATTCTTCCTTTACGGTCATTGTATCAGCTACCAATGTTATTTTGAATTTCTGTGCTAAGATTAGCAGAGTTGTTTATGGTTTGATTCCTCCTTTAGTGATTTTCTCTGCTACCATACCGTTTTTATTTTCAATGCATCCAGTTTTATTATAACCTCACTGTCCTGCTGGTATCTAGTAATTGCCTATTAATTTAGGCAATTCCTATCGAACTTGTATATCTTACTATGTTATAAGAAAACAACGATTTATATTGCCAAAGCTAATTATCCATGATTTTTAACTGCTATCTTCTAATTAAGGTCTTCCAAAGTTCCAAGAAATAAAACGTATATTTGAAAAATGGTGAAGCTTTGAATAGCATTCTTCAAAAAGTTTAATGTGATATTCGAAGAATGAACCTACAAAATTTTGTAGTCGGTTGTAAATATGTGTCTTCATAATTAGAGACTTCAGTTAATTATTGAACTTGAATGTGTTATAAAAGAAAGTCCTGCCTATCATACATGGCGACGACAGGATCGCCTCATCTATGGCGCTTTCCTCACCACCCTCTCAACTGAGGTCGCCTCCCTGGTGTCCCAAACAAAGACCTCACACGGTCTTTGGACCCTCCTCAAGAACACCCATGCCAAGGCTTCTCACAACCATCTCAAGCAACTAAAGGAGCGCCTCCGGACAGCATCCAAAGGTACTTAATCCATCACCACCTATATGCACTCCCTGAAGCAAACGGGCGATCTCCTTGCCTCGCTTGGATCACCTGTCTCCATTGAAGACATGACTGATTATATCCTACGCGGCCTCGACGACGGCTATCGCGATGTCATTGACGGAGTGAAAGCAAGGGATAACTCAATTACCTTTGATGACCTTCTTGAGAAGCTTCTCATCCAGGAACTCTCAATCGCCGTTGTTCAGCAACAGACCCCTGCCCCACTCACCGCCTTGAATTCTCAGGCGAGACCCAACTGCAACAACAACAAACCACACCCTGCCCATCTTTCCTGCACAATCAAATCAACGCCTTAGAAATCGCAAACTCTTCCTCGGGAAATGTCAGTGGTGTAATGTCAAAGGACATGTTCTATCCCAGTGCCGCACCTTCATACAACAACATCCTGGTATCCTTCCACCTCTTCGTGACTCGCCCCAGGTCAACACTGCAACTACTGGTCCCCCACAAACTAATTTTTTGGTTGATAGTGGAGTATCACATCACATAACAAATAACCTTGCAAATATGGCAATCCATCATCCCTACACGGGTCCTGACTCACTATTCATGGACAACGGTTCAGGTTTAAACATCTCTCACTCTGGAACACTTTTAATTAATGATTTATCCCTGTCTAATGTTCAGTGTGTTCCCTCCATGAAACAACAAATTATTTTTGTCTCCCAACTTACCAAACAAACCAACTCTGTTGTTCTTTTTCTACCACTTTTTTTTTTATGTGAAGGACTTACAGACTAGCCAAACAACGCATAAAGGCTCATGTGTCGATGGACTTTATCAATGGTCTGCCCCCACACCATTTGTTCACTCCGTTCGCAAAGACTCCCCCACATCATGGCACCATAAGCTTGGACACCCATCATCCTCTATTTCCAAATTTATTTCCCAACATTTTTCTTTAGGCACAAATAAATTCCAGCAATTTGATTGTAATTCATGCCAAATTAGTAAAAGTCACAAACTTCCTTTCCATGAATCCACTCTTGTATCGTCTTATCCATTAGAAATAATTTTTTCAGATGTATGGACTTCGCCCATTTTATCTATTGATGGTCTTCGCTACTATTGCATTGTTGATCACTTCACTCGTTATATTTGACTCTACCCAATGAAACGCAAATTTGATGTACAAGTCATATTTCCCAAATTTAAATCCCTTGTTGAAAATTTTCATAAACAACAAATAAAAATACTGTACACAGATAATGATGGCAAATACATTGGTCTCCACCCTTTTCTAAGCAATCATGGTATAAGTCATCACACCACTCCACCCCACACACCTGAACATAATGGAATTTCAGAACGTCGGAATCGTCACATTGCCGAGACTGGTCTCGCTCTTCTCTATTACTCAGGCCTACCCCTCACCTATTGGCCGCACGCTATGACTACTGCAGCCTACCTTATTAATCGCTTTCCCACTCCCATTCTTGGGTACCAATCACCCTTTTTTCAAATCCCACGCCATGACTTCTTTGTATTTTAATAATAATAAATAAATAGATAAATAAATAACATCATAGATGAAGATAACACTAGCTCAACAAAAAAAAAATGAAAATGACACAAATAGTATTGAAAAGATGGAAAATAGATTCCTAGCTACCCTTTGTACCAAATATTTTTTCCTAATTACCCAGGAGGGTGTGCTTGGTGAACTAGGCTTGGTTGAGACTTGGGCACAAGCACAAATCTTTTGTATTTAGGCACATATTCATTAGTAAAAAAACAAAAAGGTAAGAGAAGAAAAATAATTTTCGTTATTGTTAATATTGAAATAAATGAATGATGTGACTACAAATGTTTGTGTGCGTAAATGCAAAATACTAATGTATGTGATAAGTAAGCCTACCTCGTGTTTGGTTATAAAAAGAAAGTGTTAAAACTAAAGAGTACAAAAGAAAAGAAAATGTTAAATATCAATCCCAATAGTCTTAAAATATGGTTAATGGTTTTCACAAGGTCTAGCACAATGGTAATACCGACATTGTAAGGTTGTATATTTTTGTTTGTCTTAGATTTAAATCTCTAAGATCTTTTACATTGTGTATGAGAGTTTACAAAGACGTTTGCCACTTTGTTTACGCAAACCAAAAAAAAAATGGTGAAATGTGGATCAAAAATATAGGGTGGGTATTCACAGCATGAAAATCACAAACACAACTAAGAGATTTTAGGTTCAAACTGGGATTAAAGTAAAGTATTCACTTTAACAATATGAGAATTCTAAATTAAGTTAGGTTTGGCCAAGTCTATATTTTGCTTAAGTTAGGTTTGGCCTTGTCTGTATTTTGCTTACCTTGAATAATTCAGTAGTTTGTTTCCTGTTTACTATCCCAGACAAATGGCCGTATTTCTCAAGAATATGATTAGTTATGGATCAATAGACTATAATTACATGGATAGATTTGAGATATTATTTAGATCATACTAACTAACAAGTGCTCTAAAAATAATATTTTTCAAAAAATCTTTGATTCTCTAAACAAAGTTTGAACATATGCTAGCATTTTCTTACTCTCTCGTTCTAAATTCCAATACCCATAATTAGGAAATATATTAGATTCCTAATGATCTTTGTGATGATAATAGAACAATCCCAAACTGATTTACGTATTCGGTTCTTATCCTCCTCCCAGTGCCCTTTTAATTGAATTTTATTTGTGTACTGTAGAGTCAATATTAAGATTGATAAAAAAATCTTAATATAGGATATGATACGGCTAAGATACACTAACAAAATATTTATACTAAAACTTATATGTATGTAAAATACTTAAAGAAAATAAACATTGATTACTCTTCAGTATTATATTATTATAAAAGTCACAATTTTAAAAAAATAATACATGTGATCAAAATAAAAAAAATGTAAAATTTTCTTATAAACCATATTATATTTTCATATGTTGGGATATCGTGAGAAGCATCATTATAAAACTCAACACAAATTTTATCTAATGTTGATTAACTGAATCATCTTTTTCTCGTTATCTTCATCCACAAGAAATATAATTTTAAGTGGTTTATCGAGAAACAATTCTACCGTAGCATACATAAAATTGAATCATATACATCTCTACTGAATTTTTATAACACTGTCTCACTTTTTTACCCTTCATCTTTTCTATATGTATATGTGAAGTATCATATAAATATCTTTGTGTATTTATGGAGTATCATGTAAGTATCCGATAAAACATTTTTATAAAATTTAAATAATTAATATCCGTGGAGTATAGGTATCCAATACATATCTGATACGGATACTCTTCGTTTTGGAGTATCCGGGCTTTTCATAGTGTGGTATGATAAGTATAAACTTGTTTTTTTTTACCAACTCTAATTAAAGTTTGAAAACATTAACTCGGACAAAAATCTTGCATGGAAGAATTTTTTGAACTCTTTGATTTAGCTTTTGGATTTTGGGCACGGTCACATATGACTGAAATGACAATTGGATAATATAGACTGGAATATTGGGGATAGCTCCACCACTTTGGTAGCCATAAGAAAAGTTTTGTTCCATAGAAAGCAAAAAAGGTTCTACCAAAATTCAAAACAAAAATAAACAAAAAGGTAAAAAAGAACCAAAGATTGTCAAAAGTCAAAATAGTACTGGTACCTGTTTCTTGGAAATTAATTCTTATCCACATTTAGAAGATTGATATTGATATAAATTGAGCGAACCAATTAATACTAGTACTATTTTTTATTTTTTTTTGTGAATGAACCAATTAATACTATACTAGTATATATGGAAGTGGAAAAGAAACACATCACCAATGGTCTGTCTAGTACCCCGGAAATTTCCTTTTTCATTGTGCATTTGGAAGGAAAAACAATAATGACGTTGAAATATATACTCCATGGTTTTGAGTTTTGACTATATCTCCCATTCAAATTGAAAACATCAAATCAAATAAATATAGCTCAGGAAGTTAAGATCAGAAGAGAAGACCAAAATGAATTCCGCAACTAGACAAGAAAAATCCATAATAAACCTATTCCTCGTGTGAATTGTGTTAGTTCATGTTGGATAAGATTGTACTTTGTAGTGCATTGATGGGATCGATCGTTCTGGATGGTAAAGGACAGGATCTATTGTTGTAAGAAACTTGGAAACCAAGTTCAACGAAAACTACATGCGCATGAGGAAATTTTATTCAGATGAAATTAATCGATAATATACACATAAAAAAAAAATTCAACGATGTAGACTCTCGATTCTCAGTAAAAAAATGTTAACATCCTCTCCATTTATAATCTTTTCAATTTCTTTCATTTAAAAAGATGTTTCAATTGAACACTTTTTTTTTAATTATTCTCAAAATAGAAGATTATTCTTTTTCTTGTAGATCTCTGAGTCAATATTATTACATTCCAATTCCTTCCCATGCTAAATAAAATCCTCAATTGGATCTAAAATTAAGGGGTTAGTGTGAGCATATCACGTGGTTATGCACCCTTTAGAATAGGAATCCTTTCGTGCTTTGGTGTATAAAGTTTTAAAAAAAATTTAAAAAATAATTAATGATGGTGAGGCTCACTTAGTGGTAGGACCCACATTCTATTTTTTTTTGTGTATTTATTTCTAAATGACATCCTCCATTAATGGTCGGATTCAAACAAGTGTACCAGATTGTTTACCATGTAATAAAATGTAAGTAGATTATCATATCCACATAGATAGTAGTTCCAACTAGGCAATTCACGTTACATATTTGGGAACAATTAAAATAAAAGATAAAGAGTTAAATGGTTTTGCAATTTGATCTGTTTGCAACAGAGCAAGGTATACGTGTTTTGATCGCAGAATGTTAGCGACGGTTAGGATTCTTCGAATTACCTCTATTTATTTGTTGGAATTACTTAATAGTCAAGTCTTATTAAACTTTTAGCGTTTTCTATCTATGTGATGAGTTCGCGGCATTTTAATACCTACCAGCTGTCAAGTTGCACATGTTGATCAAACGGGTAAGTAAGTGTGAGGTCTTACTCTCTCAAAGGTATGAGTTCATTGCCCTCCTTCAGTCATTTACAATCATTATACCAAAGTTTCTACCGATTTCAGTGTTTAAGGTTGTCGGTCTTGTAGGATGATACACTTAAAAATTAAGATAATACTATACATAATTTTTTTGGGGTCGAGAATAGTGTACTCATTCATAGCCACCATACTAGTCAATTCAAAATCCTATTTTTCAGCCCCTGAATTATAGCTTGTGAGGCCCAAAAGAGGTTTTCTAATTTAATAGCAAAGTGAGGAAATGGATCTGTTAGAGGTTCCTAGAACCGTTTCTTATTGACAAAGTCTCGCTCATCATCGCACAAGGGGTAGGAGGGGGCTTTAAGACCCTCCTTAGGCTGAAACTTAACAATATTACGAAGCGATCGATATATGTTCATTCATAGGATCAATGTAGAAGGTATTACCTCTAGGATAAGGCCCAGCCACCTCCACTCCAATATATCCAATCATTTTAACTTCCTTTGTATTATATAGAATAGAATGTATGAGAACCTCATACATCAGTAATATGTCAAGAACAAAACAGTCCAAAAAAAAATAAAATTGGATGTTTCATTTTAATTACATTTTTCACATGCAAACGTAATAATAAATTTTGTACCTTTAACAACAACAACCAAGCCTTTTATCTCACTAAGTGGAGTCGGCTACATAGATCAAATGACGCCATAGTGTTATATCAAAAACCATATTTGGATCCAACTCATTAACCCCTAAATCCTTTCTAATGGTTTTCTTAGGTCTTCCTCTACCTCTTTTAACCAGACTCTCCTCCATTTGATCTACTCTTTTTACAACGCATTTACGGGTCTTCTCTCTACATGTCCAAACCATTTTCTACCAACTTTTCTACTATAGGTGCTACCCCCACTCTCTCTCTAATGATGTCATTCCTAATTATATCCTCTCTAGTCTTACCACTCATTTAACATCCTCATCTCCGCTACACTTACTTGACTCTCGTGTTGACTCTTAACCGCCCAACACTCCGTACCATACAACACTTTGTACCTTTGTGCGGATTAAATAATTTTAGTAGAAAGACGATTATTTAATAATCTCTATTAAATAGAGATATCTTTAATAAAATCAAATTGTTCAAAGTAACTCTAAACAACCGACGAAACCAAATTGAGACCTAAATACAATTTGGCAATTTTTTTTATAAGAATTAGAAGAAAAAAAAATCTGTAATTTTATAGTACTAAAAATATATTTAACCTTCAAAAATATATATTAGTTAATAAGAAAATAAATAAATAAAAAAATTCTACTATGAATATATCCTTTATCTACTTCAAATAATATTCCTAACATGGAACACGACAAGGTAATTAATGTGATAATCACAAGCCAATGGGTGTGGGTACCTCAAAATCGCATCGTATAATAGACAATTCTGTAATTGATCAATCATTTAGCTGAGAAAACACTAGGCATGAATCATTCGGGGAAGACCATGGGACCCAAAAATTAGAATACTAAAATTCATGTATGGCTAATAGGTGAAAGTGCATTATTATGAGAAGCAAAAAGGCCATGTTCATTTGACCCTTCATGTCGCAATCAACAAAGGAGGTCTTTACTTGAAGATTGCCTAGCTTCTATACCATTTGAGGAACAAAGAAACTCTCTCCCCGTCACCTACAATACGCATTATTCAAAAATTTGAGCAGGTGTTATGTGTTCCCTAACATGTTCTACATCATGTGAAACCCACATGTTACCCATACCATGTTATCAATAATCCTGCCCCAAATATCTCAATTAAGGAGTAAATAGGCATTATCAATTGATTGAGATAGCACAAGTGTTGGCTAGACTCTTGCAACGTGGTGAAATAAGATATGTATTTTGGTTGCAGATGTGTCTACACATTCAAGTCGGCAATGCATCAAATATGATTACGTCTATTTTGTCTTCAAATTTGAAATATAGGAATTCAGTCTTTGAAATAGTATAAAGATCGATCAATTTAGTCATTTAAATTTGCAAAATAGCAATTTAGTCTCTTTAGTCATTTTCTAACTAAATGATTGAACACAAAAGATTAATGAGTTGTCCTAAAGATGAATTATTTAAGAGAACCTGAGTTAGATTTCTCCGAGGAACAATTCTCAACCATATTTTACTTACCTTCCGGTCAAGCTCTGAATCATTCCGGAGTCCTTCTTTTTGTAACCGGAGGATTAACACAATTTTTTTTAGTCTTTCTCGCAAATTTCGCGCCATAATTATGTGATATTGGTTAACCGGTCTGGCCAGTCTTTTTGCAACAAAGTTGTATGCCGTCTAGTCATAGTTCATAAAGATTGAAGTAGATAGATAAACAGTTTTTTGAGAAATAGATAGAGTTTTTTTTTATATAAATAGATAGATTATTTTGACTAACACATTACAATTTTAAAGATATACTGCGATTAGAAAAATTCAAGAACTGTCTTGGCAGATGCTAACAATTTTGAGGACATAATTACTAGTGACTGATCATACGGTCTTGGTGCTTAAATGTGTTTAGGAATCTCTATTAAATAATTTTTTCATGTGTCTAGAAGATCATTTCAATTAATTATTCAACAATAAAAGAAGAAGTCAATTATCAACAATTCGTTAGTCGTTACTATCATTTTCCTCTCCTTTCTGACAAAGGATCTTTAGATTATTCATTAGTTTGGATTGTTTACAGTTCTAATGATTAATGCAATTATAATCAAAACCATAGTAAGAAAACAAAATCTCTTTAATTTGGCCCCGCTTGGATGTGCATACAACTAAATTATCGTTCAACAAAAGCTTCTATTGATTTATTTTTTGTCTTATACATGACATTGTATATATTAGTATTAGGATTTGTATTCTGTATTTTACGTTGCCGTCCAAAATTTGAGACGCGTTAAACAAATCCTAACAGAAAACCGTGTTGACATGTTTTCTGTTTTGAGTTCTAAGGGAAGTGAATATATTATTATTTTAGAAGATACATATACATATTGTTTTATACTTTATAATATTAATGCTTAAACTACCAGAAAGGAAGTTCATGATATGTTAGTTAGTAGTACCCCAAAGTATTAGTTTCTATGTCACATGCATATGTTGTTGACAAGAATTTGGAAATCGACCGAAATTCCTACACCTAATCGTTGAATAAACTCAATGATCCAAATTTGTTTATTGTCTTTGATTAAGAATTAATGAAGCCTTAAGATTTGCAAAGCTTCTCTTAGCACGCAAGTGATGGGTGATTTGTATAATATTTGTTATTGTTTTTTAGCAAATATTTATTATTGTTATATTTTGAAATTAAAAAGCTTAATACAGAATCTGCGACAGATTAGTGATAAGAGTTTGATTATGTAGTTTTAAGGAATGAAGATTAAATATTTTCATAGACTATTGTGAAACTAACGATCAAAAGGAACAAAAATTATGATAAATTCCTAGACAAACATAGCACTTGAAGCTAAAATGATTAAAGCAATAGGAGGAACCTCAAGATAGTTTCCACACTCACACCTAAAAGCAGATAAACCCCTTTGAAGCGCTAAAAACTAGAGACATTGAATCATTTAAATCGCATTAGAGTTGATCTTTTCCTTGAACTTTTTACTATTGGTCTAGTGATGACCAACTCATGCTCAAATAAGCGCGCACACAGGAGTGTGAATGTGGTAACCCAAGTTTGAATCCAGGACTGCACCTAAAATGTCTTCGCAACCAACCACTAAGTTGTAACATGGGTTTATTATTCTTGTAATGAGAAATGAAATTTATATAAAAAAAAAAGTACAAGAGCTATTCCATTCCATTTTAAGATGCATGATCAAACAGACGTCTTTCCAGTGATCAAACAAATTTAATTTGAGAACAGAAGTAAAATTAGTTTTTTATGATTAGCAACACGAAAACTCGTTTGGGTTGGCGTGGTGGTATTGACTTAAGACTGAAGAGTGTGCTCCTCCTCAAAGACTCGATTCGAAATCCAATCATTTTTTTGTGTTTATGGCTGCTAAAGTAAAATAGGTATCAAACATTTGTTGTTAAAAAATCTTCAACCACCGTATATCAATAATTATCATATCACATTTCAATTGAGAATGACCATTGACTTGCACCAAATTCTCTCGATCACTTTATATATATAGCAATATAATTATCCTATAATTTTGGTATAACATGACCCAACGTCATTCAAGTTCTTTTTAATTTGATTATAATCTATAATAGCAAATAAAAACCAATCCACTTGCATAAGTCATAGAGCCATAATCGATCAAAATATATGGTTAGTTATATCGATCCATGTGATTCCCTATAAAAATTATCATGATCTATATGAAAAATGGAATCATGATGATAACAGAATCATCTAACTTTATACACTTTTGTTATTAGATTAATGTAAGTTTGATTTGGTATATGGAATCATCTAACTATTTTTTTTTTCCACAAATTTTATAAGAATATAATTCTCAATATTTGTGGTCCAAGCATATTATTCTCAACTGCTATTGATCAGGCTTGTGATTGGTTGGTGCTTTAACAACATGTACGAGTCGTAGAAAATAAGTAATGTGTATTATATTGTGTATGTAAGTGTGAACGCATGACCAAATCGTTTTAAGTTATTGTAATTTACTATAATGCAGGATCTTCGGTGCTCGAGGATATTAAAACAAAACTACAAAAGAAGAATTTAAAAATTATAGTAATATATGTATTTTTGACAAGGAGTAGTAATATTTGTTGTTGTCCCCCATCTTGTAGAATTTATGCAACACAATTTAACGAGACTGTATATTGAACATGAGCATGAGCTAGCGTGCTAAGGTGATAAATGCATTCGTCAATTTAGTTAACGTGTCATGTGTACATGAGTTGATTGAATTGGATCGATATGATTATCTAATTTAAATTGTTTAAATTTATGATCACAAGTTGTTGCGGATTGAATGAAGATATGGATAATTTATTTGTCATGTGTGAATTTTTTGTTACGGTCGCTATAGAATCCTTTTCGGATTAACTTTTGCATTTTGGTTGTTTACGTGATTTTTCAAAGCAATCTCGTTTTGCTCTGAACAGTAGTTGGTTTTCATGCGTTTTAAAATTGTTAGACACTCTCAAATGATTAGTCTGAAAATTAATTATTAATATTTTACGATTATGTTTCAAATTGAAAACATACGAATTAATAATATAAGTTTAATTTATTTTAATATAATTTATTAGGCTAGAAATTAGATATGTATAACTCGAGACAACATTAAAATGAGCGACATGCATGTTCTATTTAAACACCCAAAATAAAAAGTTCTTCATCTAAAAACAAAGTGAAACCTAGACTATCTTTAAATAATGGTGAATAACTTACCTGGCCATCAAATAAAAATAGACAAATTATCAACTTTGCATGTGATGTGATACCTATATAGTAAATTTCGTTACACTTGCAAATGTATCTATGTGATTAAATTTGATTAGTTGATGAATTAATAACCAACTTCGTTGGCAACCAGTCAGCATACAGCATACGTAGTACACACCGCGTAGTTCGTACGAGACAACAACTTTTTGAGCAGTGATGATGACTATGATTAATTCCAGAAAGTTCTGCAAAGCAAAGTGTCCTAAATAGCTTATAAAATGATTCTCTTGCAAGTAACTTACTTAAGCACTTTTTGATTTTGATTAAGTTGTTGGTTACGGTTACATGATTATAAAAATGTTTTCATTTTTCAAGTTCAAACTTCAACATCTCTCCCCACAGATTTAACTTAGTTTACTGTTTACCACATCCTTTTCTTACAATTGAAGGGAAAAAAGTGGAGGAGCTTCCTCAACCTAATTTGGCTTAAAATACTCTCAAAATGGGAAAAAGTTACTAATATTTTTTAAACTATATATGACTTTAAAAATTAGAAATTAACCTTATTGACTTTTTGGCCTCTTAACCACACACAATGCAAATTTTCCTTGTTATACGCCTGGGAAGATGTTGCATGGTTGAAAACAAAAAAATTGGTATGAAGGACGGTTTGTATAAGAAGCATAGCCCAATCCATCTTCTACACCGATTATGTCGCAAAAGAAATTAATCCACTTGTTCAACACATGGCACTTGTACTATTCTTACTAATTAATACAAGCAAATCCATCACCATAAGGTAGGACATGATATAATCTTTTCATATCTAATTAACTTTGTACGTAATTATGAAATGGTCATTACTCATTAGTGTCTTCATTTTTTTTTATAAAAAATTATTAAACCATCAAGACATAACATTATCAAACTTCTCATCGTTGATACCAATAAGATTTTGATGGTCGGGGAATCATCAAATCATAGTAACACAAATATATATCATAAATAAATCAAACTTTTTTATTAATTAATAATATATAAGGATATAATTTTCATGCTAATGAAATCAAACTTATACAGACCAGACTAACTAAATATTCTCACACTTCACATCCACATGGGCAGAGTGCTTTCTCTCTCTCTCTCTCTCTCTCTCTACAATTTAATCACGAAAAAAATATATAGTAAAATAACATTTTTTGAACTACTCCTCCAAGAAATAACTGGGGAGTGCAAAAAGAAAAAAATGAAAGTGTAATAATATTGTGCATGGCTAGCTTCTTCAAACTTCAGCACTTTACACACACACTACGATCACCACCAAGTTACCGTTCCTCTTGTTGATCACGTTGATCACGAGACGATAACCGAAAAACCCACTTAGTGAGTAAATTTCTCTTTGTGCTTTTTGTTGTAACACCATTAACATTGCCAGTGGACTCAACAACGAAAGCTTTCAACCTTTTCATTGCTAGTTTCAAAGTCTCTTCTGACATGTTTGCGAAACACACACGAAACCAACCTGGTTCTGTACAATGACAAGATGAACCAGGTGAAATGTTCAAACCAACTTGGTACACTATTTTCTTCCATAGTTCCATTTCAGCTTCAAATGTGTTTGAATGGAGAAGATGCCTCATATCAACCCAACAAAATAATCCTGCATTGCTTTCCAAGCAGCTTATTCCGGCTTTTTGTAACCCCGAAACAAGCTTGTTCTGACGTTTCTTAAGTCTCTTTAAGTTTTCAGCTAAGTAGTTTTTGGTGAATTTTTTGTCACCAAGCATGGCTGAAAGAAGGTATTGTGTTTGCGACGAGATTAAGCCGAAGCTTGACATCTTCGTGGCCGCAGCAACAACTGTATCATTTTCGGAGTAGATGGCGCCAACACGGAAACCTGGTAAACCCAAGTCTTTGGAAAGACTATAGACAACATGAACTCTCTCACAAATATTATCAGCGTCTTTGGAGTCGTTAAAGTCATTTCTGTCTTTAAGAATTTCCATGACGCTGATAAAGTTTGGAGAGGAAAAAACAGTGCCGGAGTAAATCTCGTCGCTTATCAAATGCATGTCTTTGTTTTCTTTGATAAAGTCAACGAGAAGATTTAATTCACTCCTTGACATTGTGGTGCCTAGCGGGTTTGATGGGTTTGTAACCATTACTCCTTTGACTTTAAGGTTGCGTTTTTGTGCCTCTTGGTATGCTTGTTGCAATGCTTGTTCGGTTACTTGGAAATTGTTGGAGCTTGTGCAATGTATTGGAACAATTTCAACACCAGTTCTCCACTTAAGATCTCTATCAAATCTGCACAAATCCAAAAAAAACATATCAACAACTATGTCACAAATGATGTTACGTATTAAGCTCTTGTCGCTTTCATTCGTTTTCAAATAATTTAAAAAAAAAAAAACAATGTTACTTACCCTGGATAATAAGGTGTAGGAAGGAGGAATGCTTCTCCTTTCTCGGCAAGACAGAACATAAGAGTTTCATTTGCTGAAGTAGAACCTGCGGTGAGAACTATGTGGTTGGGATCAAAAGTAACTTTGTTTCCTCTAATTTCAGCCATGAAATCTACCAATGCTTGTTTGAATGAAGGCATGCCATGGTAGTCTTGGAAGAGAGCAAGTTCACGGAATATGGATTTTCCATCTCTTTTGAATCCAGATGCATCTGGATTCTTAGATAGCCATGATTCCAAGAGATCAAAAGAGAGCTGCAAAAGAAAAAAAATATTGGTAAGCTAAGTACAAAATAATTTTTTAAGGTTATTCTTGTTGTTATGAAAAAAATTAATTAAGAGTTTAAGACTAGTTAATTACTTGATTCTCTGCTAGACCCATTTGAATAATTCCTTTAGGATTGTGAACATTATCATATGGATTTTTCTCGTATTCTTCCCATCCTAAGAAGTATGAAGAGTCTTGGCCATGACTATTACAAGTTGCTTTTGTAGACAAGAGCTTCATTTTTTGTGTTTTTTGAGGTGGTTGAGAAGGAATATGAACAAGTGTAAAAAGGAGAATAAGAAAGAATGTTTGGGGGAGAGAAAGATGTTTGGTTTTTAGATGAATGAATTGTTTTGAAGATGAATTGTTGTGAGAAGTAGTGAGGTGGGTGTATATATTTATAGAGGCAAAAGAAGTGCTAGTAAGATAGAGGGCCACGTGGTTTTGCAGAAACTCTTTTGACTAAAATATGTAACCTTTTTCTTCTAGAGATGAAGAGAGATACAAAGAGACATAACCAACCATATAATAGAATCATTTTTGAATTAAAAATGTGGTAATATAATAGTGTTATGTTGCTTAAGAAAAATAGTGATATGTCCACCGTCCCAACCATATCACGAGAAGTCCACGCTCCTAGTATCACTCAATAATGAGGAGTAGATTTATTTATTTATTTTACTATATGATTTTTTTTAATTGTAAGACCATTTTGTGGAAAGTGTCTCCCACAGGGTTTAAATCTCGCGTGGGAATTCAGGTGGATTCTTGGGCAACAAGGAAACAAAGCATATTCTTCTTCCCGTGTTATTGAATCTTGGCCTTGTGAAGTTTTGGTGTATGTTTGTTTGGATTTACTAGGAAGAACCTAAAATTGCTTATCAAACATGGAATTTAGATTAGAGTCTAAGTATTTAAAAGTTATTTGTAAAGCAATATCCTAAAGCTTGAATGTATTTTCAGTTAAGAATATAAGGGTTAAATATGTTTTTAGTCCTTACATTTTGCGTCCCTTTGAAGAATAGTCCTTACATTTCATTAAATGTTTTTAAAATCCTCATATTTTGTCCCCGTTATCAAAATTAGTCCATGTCGTTAATTCTCTAATGGAATGCTGATGTTGTGGTTAGTGGGTCCCAATTATTTTAGAGTTAAATATGTTTTTTGGTCCCTACATTTTGCGTGACTTTGAGGAATAGTCCTTACATTTTGGGACCCACTAACTACCACATCAGCATTTCGTTAGAGAATTAACAACAGAGACTAATTTTGATAACGAAAATAAAATATGAGAATTTTAAAAACATTTAATGAGATATATGGACTATTCTTCAAAGGGGCGCAAAATATAAAGACTAAAAACATATTTAACCTATAATATAATAAACTAAAACGATTAACAAAATACACATTTGAGGGTCTAATTAAGCAACAGAAAACATGTATAACAAAATACATATTCTAAGTATATTTTTATAATTTTGATACATTCAAATACTATAATATCATCAACTCACTCATTTCAGTGTGTAAATAACTATTTCTTTTACCTTTGTACTTTGCTTTCATTGGATAAAAAATTTCACATGATTTTTTTAGGTGTTGAGGAAGGCCTAAAGACACAATTTTACATCAAACTTGATTTTAGTTCTTGTGCATTGATTTTTCTCTAACTTTCTTTTGATAATTTTGTTGAGATATGAGGGCTTTGAGATTATCCAAATTTCATATAACCATATAAATGAGTTTGACACCGCATCATAGCCTAAAATTTTAAGATATTGAATTTATTATTGTTCAACAATCACTTTTTCATGTGAGACTCTAATAATTTTTTTTAGCAATTAATTATGTCTACATTGAATTGAATACATTAATTCCTTAGATGCACATAATGCGCAGTGAAAAACATGAAGAAACATAAAGTATATAACTTAGGGAGGAAGGTCATATGGCATGCAGACTAAGTTGTTTGGGCGCATAGAACGCCATACCGACAGCAAATCTCAGAAAATGGCTCAGCCTGACCTACAAGGTCCATGAGGATTTATATTGGACCTTTATAGCTTATGAATATGGTATGGTCCATAAGCTCCCTTCTTGTATTAACCCTGTCCAATTTGTGTCTGCCACTTTCTCCAATCAACTTTTAACCTCCCCAAACATGTCTCTTAATGTTTTTCTATTTTTTTCTTTCTTGCTCCTCGACTTAAAATACTGCCACTATGCAAACCAAATTTGTTGGTTTGGTGTCAAGAAGACCTTAGGATATCTCTATTGGGTATATTATGTATGACAATACAATATTTTGGATATACTTTTTGCTGCATATATACTTTTTGGTTGTATAATCTTGCACCAAGAGATTGCATGATGTAAGCATATAGATTATGGAATATCAAATTGATTTGACAAACTTAGTTATCAGATGCTAACATGCTCCTTCTAAAAAATAAAATAAGTAGGTGTATTATAGCAAATACTTATAGGAGTTGCTAATATACATTCACTTATTTTTTTGCAGGTACATTTTTGCAAAATACATCTCAAGATGTATTTATCCACTTTTTAATTATAACTTGCTAAAATATTCTTTCATAAAAACTAATGAACATGTTCTAGCTTTTTTTTTTTTTGAGCCATATAAATAACTCATTCTATATATAACTTCGTGATATAATTGGATACGATTTTGAGCCATATAAATACATACTATAACAAGCTTAAAAAGAAAATAATGTGAGCAAGTTTGCCATGTGTTGATGTCTACCTTTGGTGTGTTTCAATTTATTTTTCTTCTTGTTATTGTTCTTTCTTGTATCTCATACATAAATTTTCTACAATAAATGCAATCTTTAAATATGAACACTTCTTTCACCAATTACAAATGTTAATTTATCATGTTGTGAAATATTAGCTCATTCGTTAGATATAGTCCTTGTTGATTATTTTATCTTGTTCTTTATTAAAGCTTGTTTTGATTGAAATAGACTGTCACCAAATGTAGGGTGGATTTTTATTTATATAACTCAAACTGCTTAATCAAATATGTTTTTATTATCAGTCAGAGTGCTCAACATTTATTATGGAATAAACAAAAAAAAAGATAATTAATAATCTAGTTCTATCATTTTATTCAGTTTTGCTTTTGTTTATAAATTAAATGAAAGAAAGAAAATATGTAGTTCTAAATGTGGTTTTGGCGCAGGTTTTTGTTGGCTCAAGAGACATATATAGTTTAATAGTTAAAGAGAATATTAATAGTATCTTTTAAAATATTGATTCATTTTGTCTTAACCAAACATCTTATGATACAGTTGTGAAATTATCTCTCAGGGATCAGAGGTGATAAAGTTGTACATAGTCTAGGGACATATTTCACTTTCATTGTAACAAACAATAGTTGATTATTTAATTCCTTAAAAAAAAAAACAAAAACTCCTTCAAATCAAATAGTTGAGTATTTAACATTCCCTCTTCTTTTTTTTTGTTAGTCTTTAACATATTGAGTAAAAATAAGAAGGATATATTATGAAAAATTATCGCTTCAAAAACATTGGAAAAAAATTGGTAGTTAAACCAAGGTATCATACACACACATCCGAAAATTAATATTGAGATAACTCATATTTTTAAGAGGTTGTTCTTTTTCAACATATATTTTTCCAAACACACCGGTTAAGATGGAACATTGAACTAAATGGTTAAAAGACACAAATAACTACTTACTACAATTGGTGTCGCATTGTGTGATGATTTTTTTTAATGACATATGAATAGACTTACTAATTATCGCTTCAAATTAGTGTTAATTAGTACTTTATTCGTTCCACAATGAGTGTTTACTTTGATTCGATTGATATGTATTAAGAAAAAAAAATCAATTCTTTTATTAAATTATTTTTATCATACATTTTCTAGAATTCATTATATTAAAAGGAGGACAATGGAAAATAAACTTTGATTCATTTTATATGGAGTTGAGTCGACTGGAATGTTGTGTTCAACTTTTGTGAGAACCATTTTGATGAACCATAGGTTAATATCTTCGTAAATATCCATCAAACATTAAGACCTACCCTGACTTTGATGAGCCCTCGGAACCCAACTCATTTAAAGTTACATTCCTTTTGAAATAAACGAATTTTTGCAAATGTGACATTCATCATCATTCTAAGGAAGGAGAATCTTTGAATAAAAGAAAAAGCCATAGCCAATGAAGCCATTATTGCAAATTATTCTTGCAAACTGTCACCCGCCCTTAGTTTTTTAGCTACCTGATTTCTTTAGTATTCAATTCGATCCGATTAATAATGACGTTAATATCATGTCAGAAGGTCACATAAGCCAAAAATAAAATAATATCATTTTAGTGACATCCCTATTAGCAACTGTTATAAAAGTGTTTTATGAGTAATAAAATGTTCATAGCTTGTTGACTGTGACTGCGCCTTTTATTTGAAGAATCCATTCCAAGAACTAATCCCACGCTAATTGATTTGCATTGTCACTTTTCATATTTTCTTTTGTATTGTTTTTGTTGTTTTGATGGTTTTGTGTTTAACATTGTTGCAAACAACAGCTAACGATGCATTTACCTACCTGGCGTTTGGAGGTTGAGGTGGGTCGTTTGTGGGAAAACCACTGTGAAATATGTGAAGTTGTCTTATCTTGTCTTGCACCTAAAAGCATAATATATTACATAAAATATAAAATGACACTTGTTTTAAAATATTTTGAATATCACCAGAATATTATTTAGTAGGATGTTAAATAGGAAATCATCCACGGGCATCACTCTACCAATATCACATTGAAACTCGATCAAAATGTGTGATTTTCACAAGTAAGCAATATATTCTTTTAGTAGGTTTGTCCAACAACAAATGATTTTCAGTTGATAAAGGGGGGTTATTAAAAATATACTCCATTTATCTCATTATAAGTGAACTTTTTGTTCATTTCACACGTATTAAGGAAAAATATATAAGTGAAAGAGATAGAAAAATAGGTTTGAGTGTTTTGACACATATTGATGCATTCTTCATTATCATAAATGTATAGTAGAATATATTGAATTAGAAGTGATAAAAGTAGTATTAATTAAAGTTATAATTAAAAAAAAGTAATTAATAGTGTATGGAAAAGTGAAATGAATCAACTATTTTGAAACATTTTTTTTATAAACGACTCACTTATCATAGGACGGATGAAATAGAAATTGCAAAAGGTTACGAAACAATTGGCAAAATTGTTAATAGTAAGCTATGAATGAATTACGTTAAATTGAACCACAAATCCACTATAGTTTACTGTAAGGTTTAATTTAAAGAAATTGCATTTTTTGTATAAAGGAAAATGCTTGTTGGCACGAGACCAACTAAGCACGACAAGCGACGAATGCATGGATTGCATGTCGGTATCATTGGTTTTTGGTGTAATTGGTGTCATTGTTTATATGTTTTTTGTTGTGGTGTCTGAGATTCGAATCTCAGATCTTGTATATATTATACATAATCCGATCAACTAAGCTAAGCTCACGAGAATGTTCACATGTCTCTCTTAACAACTGATTCTCTCTCATCTAAATAATTTATTTTAATAATTCATTCATCATTCTCTCGTATCTAAAACACTGGTAACACTAAAGATCAAAGACATCCAAGTATTTTCCCCAATGTATATTGACCCTTAGATTGGAGCACGTTTTTTCCCTCTCTCTTTCATGTATTTTGTTACAAATTGAAAAGCTAAAATGAACAAAATATTAAGATATAGTTATGATGCATTTTCCCCATCTTTTTCTTTTTAAATGTCATTTTCTAAAAAGTTTTTTAATCTATTTTATTTTCCGTTTTTAAAGTTCAATGTAGTCTTAACTATTGTTAAAATAGATAATAAATATGTAAGGATATTATATAAAAAAGATAAATAATTTCATTAAAATAATAAAATTTATTTATTTTGTTTGTAAATGTAAATATATTTAAATCGATAATTAAAAAAGAAGAAAGATATTGACAAAGATAGTACTTAAGCTCCTTAAAAAAAACAGTACTTTAGTTGTTGATATTTTTCTTTTATCCAAAAAAAATTAATGCATCATTACTTAGAATTTAAAGGCCTCCTTTAAACAAATAAAATGAGTTAGTGTGAATGAGTGACCTGAATCACATATTGAGTTAAATTTGGAAGTGTTTTGAAGAAAGGGAGGCAAATAAAACAAAAGACCATGTGGATTGTAGTTAGAGCGTTATTAGAGCATGTGAAACCCTCATTTAAATGCCCCCATAACACCCCTTAAGCATAACATATACATATAGGTCATAGGGACCATGACAACCAACATGAAGCTCACGTTAGTTAGTTCTTAGTTCACACTCACAATGAAGAGACAATGCAATGGCCCATTGGATCATATTTGTCCATCCCTTCATTAAAATTGTTTGTCCCACAATGGTCCCACCATGTTTTCTTTCCTTTTCTATATTTTCCTATTGGTGGATAAAATGCATAAGAGGTTAAAATGGTCGATTTGTCAATGTGCTATAACTTATACATCTCTATCAAAATATGAAGAAAATAAACAGATGGTTTCGACATTTATTTTGAATGACAATGATATAGAGCTTGGCTCTCAAGACTCAAACCCGTGGATAGTGACTTGAAAAATGTAATAGCAGATTGAAATTCAACATGATATTATGGGTGTTTTGTGTTTTAACTTTTAATGAAAGCGTTTATTTATGATCTTAATGTAAATCAATTTATTGAAATTCATCTGGCTCAACATCATTTTCGCCAAAAAAAAAAAAAAGAATGTTGAGTATCATTGGTCATCTAACAAAATCGTGCAATCATAAACTATATTTTAATTTTGCTACATTGAAGACTATTGTGTTATTCGTTACACATTAAACAACGAAAAATGACTAATATTAAAATAAAAATCATACTTTGTTAAATGTTAAGTACTAGTGCGTTAACTCGTACAATACACGGGTGATAGACTATTAATTTTCAATCTCAATTTATTTTATTTTATTTATCTATTGAAGAAAATTATTTATCCCATAAATTTTTAAATATGTTGGTATTTTTTTGCCGCAACGATGACAAATGCGTTCCATATTTATCATATCTTATTTATCTTTATCATATCTTTTTGATTAAGTAATTATAATTTCACATTTACTACTCTATATAACACGCCTCCAACGTCACTAAAACAAAACACACCTCATTTCAGTTGTATATGTTGTCTCATTCTTGTTTATGTTGTCCAACAACATGGATCATGGTAACTATCGTATCAACACGACAATTTCATGTAGAGTTGGCCTATCAAAAATCATAGGGTTATGTCACTTGCAAATACAAACCAACCTCTTCGGGAGAATTGTTTGCAGTACCAGTCCAAATCAAACAAGAGAAGCCCACATCATATTTTGACTTGAACTTATGGCGATAATTGAAAATTCTTACGTATGGATATGAATCCTAAACATTTTTATGAAATTATTATAGTGCTAAATTGTTCTCTGATAGTACTGCTCCAACAAACAACAAAGATATTCATACTTGCAAGTTGCATCCATATTGGCTCATATGTTTACTCCGTTGACTGTTTTTAAAAAATTGTATAGAGAAATTCTTTTTGACTTTTCTATAACTAAAAATAAAAATTGAAGCTAATTTTTCAAGCCAAACAAACATACTTATTTCCTTGGATTGTTGATAGCTATTCGATTTGTGGGTGGGATATATAGATAAGTGACCAAGTTGGCATGTAAATTAGAGAATGGGACCAAGGTTTTAAACAACGGCTGCGGTCTCAGTCGCAGTCGTGTTAAGGTTGTCGCGATTTCAACTGTTACAGATGTTGCGATACAGATTGCGGTCGTCATAGTGTGAATTAATCACAACAATGCACAAATATAATTAAATCATTTATTCTATCATATAATGTATAATAACTTAAATTGAACTATTAATTTATATATTATAAGATGGTTAAAATAAATATAATAATTACAACATTATAACACTATACAACACAACAATAGGCGATGAAAGGAATATGAGATACTATTGACTCATCACAATCTCTCATTATATATTTTTCCTTATGAACGGTGTTGTGTTTTTCGCTTCCGTAACGGAGTTTTACGGTTGTATCGGCTTTTTGTCACGGTTGTAATGGGTGTTTCAGTGTGATTTTTCATCTCACCTTGAAAACAAGTAAAAACGGTATCAGTGGTTACCTATACCTTTTTGTCGCGGTCGTTTTCGCGGTAACGGACCCGTATTTAAAACCTTGAATGGGACACATAACTCTCTCTTCCTCTTTCTCTTCTCTTCTTCTCAAACTCTAACGATCGTTGTCTTTCTTCTTTTTATCTATCGAAGAAGGATGATTAAGGTTCAATTCTAACCTAAAATTACCCTTCCCAAATGTTTTTCCTTCTTTTTTATAGTCAAACAAGTGATTTCCACATATTTTCAGTCTTCTTTCATTTGTTTTTGTGATTTCGTCGTATTTACACGACTCTGTTTGTTTTGATTTCCTGTCTTTGTGCGCTGTGATTTTGGTTTTCCGTCTTAGTGTGATGTTTATTTGATTCAGGTTGAAATATTTGTTTTGAACAAGTGCAGATTTAATTAATCACTTTGGCGCCGTCAACGTTGCAAATCTAGAGACATGAGAAACTTAAATATAGTCATATTTTTAGGCATAAGGGCATATGTACTCTTCTAATTTATGTTATTAACATGAATGTTGTGAATGCTATGAGTTCGTTCGCAGACTCATCATTTTTGTTTTTAACGACTTTGAATTATATTGTATCGATATACTCTATCAATTTGAATGAATGAATATCATTTATTTTTGTCAATAAAATGTAAATTAGAGTTTCTAATACCATCCTCCAACCTTCGCGCACACTTTTCAGATTATAGTATGGAAAATTGGTGTGTTTTGGAGGGTGTTTTAACGTGTTTTGGAGGGTTTGAGAGGGTGTTTTATGCTTATCAGATTATATAATCCAAAATTCATAAGACATGTGAGAAATCAGTAGGATGGAAAAAGAAACGGTTGATAAATTATGATTCATTAGATTGCGAGTTGAGTAAGAAATTGTAGAACTAAACTCAATGCCTAGCCTTTTTACCAATTGGGCAACTCATTTGGGTCTTAATTGGGCTATATCTAACTATGAGAACATAGATAGTACTTTTGACACTAGGTCCTCTTACCCCACCCACCCCTCCAGATTTCAAAGATACTTCTCTTCTACATAAAATGGAGAAAATGTGGGGTTTATTAGAATAATCCATAATCATAGAATAGTTAGTTACATAACCATTTTTGGATTTTGGTTAGTTAGTTAGTTACTAATAACTTGCATCACAAGTCAAGTGTATAGTTGTATGCTTATTTTTTCATCAATCCATGTATAGCTAGATTACAATAAACTCTTCTTTCTCTCTAACCTCTTTTTCCTTTTATTCATTCTATCCTTTCATTTTTCATTCATTCATACGATTCACAACATGTTTTCCATTCCACCTAACATTCTTTTCCCCCACTCTCCACTGCCAACATTCTCTACTCAGCTTTCCTTCTTCTTGGTTTGTACTCCTTCATCCAATGATGTTGAATGGTGATGCGATGCTATGTCATGGTTAGATAAAAGAAGATAGATGTTTGTGGACTATGGTTTCAATAAGCAGAAGGCAATTCAAGTCTTATAAAAGGACACTTCAAATTATTTTATGAGGCTAAAATCATTCAAATTATCTCTTATTAATATTTTGGTTTAGTTTTACCATCAAATTATAATCTATCACACGATAAAATAAATTCATTTTATCAGCTCATCAAGCTTGCAAAAGGAGGCATATGTGATTTTCATTTTAAATGTGTACTTTTTTGTTTTGAATCATATAATTTTATCAAACAACCCTCTAAGAACTCAAAGAAAATTTGAAGACATATAAGAATAATATTCATATAAACTAATCCTAACTTTGCCTATTCTTTTAGCAAGCAGACATTTTAATGCTTGTCCATAAGTGGTAAAAACAAAATTGTTTGATTGATAATATTATAATAACATGAAAGTATACTCAAATTTCAAGATATTTCAGTTGTATGATTTGATGTGGAAAATTTGACAAGTTGGATTGTAAGACATCCTAGATGCATCTTGTTCAAACTTCTTGACAACAACTTCATTTTCTTCTAAGTTTGTTTCACTGAAAAATTCTTTCCACCAAGACGAACTCCGCATTTTCGCCTTCACAATAAAAGCATAATTGTTTTTGGTCAGCAACAATGGTAAGAAAAAGCAATCTAAAACAATTCAAATGAAAGATATGAATATTTATAAGGATAAAAAACATATTGAACATTTGATTAAATAAAACTATTAGGCATTAGCCATCAAGAGAAAGCCACTTACCGGACGACCGAATTTAGATAATTGTGCTGGTTTAGCTCTCCGTTGTCCAGGATAACCTTAAAATACATGAAAGCACTAAAATTACAACAAGACCAAGTAAAACTAAAATGACATGAGTAAGAAAATTGTTATTAAAGATTCAGATTGTAAATTTTGAGGATAAATTTTGACACAATTTATCACTGAAAGATCTAGCACATGAAAGATACAAAATCAAGTACATATTTTCAACCAAAGCATTGTAAAATATGTGTGTTTATGAGAGAGAGAACGCATTTATTTTCAAAATGAAATACCTGTAAAAATAATAACACCATCCGCAGATACTCTTACTAGCTCAGGAAGAGTTTTGTTTAAATATTTTGGAGACATGTAATCCAAAGCATCTGATACTATAACATGTGAAAAAGACTTTGGTCTATATGGTAGAGGAAATTTAATATCAGCAACACGTATGATGCCTTTATGGACTAAAGCCTTGCAGTTCTTATCAACATCTTCTATATCATATGGCTCCACACCCCATGCTTCAACTTCCCCTTTTAACAATTTGGATACCACTGAACAACTCTCGGGGCCAACATGCAAGACATTTTTCATATTTTCACCATATACATTCTTCAAAATAGGAATTACACTTTGAACTTCAAATGTGCATGAAAAATCACCTACAAGATAGAACAAATTTGATATTTGTTGATACAAAACAAGATGTTACATAGTCAGCAATTTGGAGGCCAAAAATGTCAATTTGGTCCCTAAATGGGTTGGTAATATTAGCGACTAATAATTTAGCCACTTTTCACTAATCGGTCTTTGGTCAGTCACAAACTTATTTATTGGCCAATTTTCCAAATCAATCACTATATTAGTCGTTATATCCTGAATTTTTAGTAGTAAGTTATCATTCTCATGCTAATGTACCGCTCTGATCATAAACTTTGGGTGCGTTTGATTTGCAAAACATTATGTTTTGGACAGAACGGTATAAGACAGAACAGCACAACATAAGACAGAACAGCTCAGTACAAACTTTTATGGTATTGAATAATTTTTGGTCTTATACAATTTTTTGTGGACAAAAAGTTATTTTTGTATTTTAGATAAAGTTGTATCATTGGATTCGAAATAAAGGAATCCTCTTAATGAGTATTTAGGTCCTCTCACTTATATATGTTGATCATCATCAACTTTTCAATCTAATGTGAGACTTCTAACCCACACTTGATATACCAATCGTTGCATCACCAGATCCAAGAGATTAGATTGAAACAAACTGTGGAAGTAGACTGACGTTCTTGTTATCTTAATAAATTAGGAAATAAAATAGGATATCTTGGAAGGCATCAAACAACAAACCCAGTGAAATCATTTTTGTAGGATAAATAATTTACACAATCATAAGAGGAACGGAAAAGGATTTGGAGTACTAAAAATCATTAAGAGTTTATTTTAAGCAAACATGATGACAAGCTTTTCACATAATTAAATCCCTTAACTCATAAGGTTCATTTTTTGTGTGTGAAGAATTCAAATGTTCCCTTAATCAATCTAGATTTTAAGACTCAAAAGTATGAACAATCATTGTAATATTATTTTTCTTTATGTACACAACTTGTTCAAATTTTTACTAGCATTGCTTGCAAGTTCCAGTCTTCCACGTAACTTTTTGATGAAATTAATCACTAATACTTTCATGCAAATGGCTTCTCAAAACAAAATGGACAATGTAACCAATAATTATACATATAGTAGTGTCAATCATATTAAATAAACATGGTCACATAGTTACCTTCAACTCTGCTAACAACATCCTTCCTTACTTTAAATAGACCTGTTTAATTGAAAATATAAAATTAGCCAGTCCATAAATATGTACATAGAAACATATTAAATTACTCACATACGAGATAAATTCAGTACACCTCACATTTTCATATAAATCTATCTGTCTGTTTTTTCACCTCATTTCTTTAGGATATTTTGCATATACCATGGAATATATATAAAAAAATTATGATGAGAAAGGTCTTTTAAATCATGTTACCTGACCCACCATAAGCATAAACAATGAGAAGGAAAGCTCCCTGAGATTTTAAACCAAAATTAAAAAGGATTCATTATCATAATTGTACTATTAAAAACAAAACCAGCCAAAAAATTAAAATATGTATATATGAAATTACCAAAAGGACAAGGGTTATAAACAATAAGGGAGAACAATTTAATTTGGAATTCAAGACTCCTGAAAATGAAAAGCTTCCACCACCACGTCTCGTGGAACTTGCTTGTCTCCTTGTCATTACTTCTTATGAAAATGTGATGCCTATGACAAACATAGAAAAATAATGAATTGAAAATAATGATAAGAATTTTCACATATGAAATTGAAGAAATGTGTAATCATCAAAGTTTGGCAATATAAGCAACAAAAGAGTGTTACGTATAAATATAAGCAAATCATAAAACAAATTTATGCATTTTATTGTAAATGTATAAGCATTCAACATAGAAGGAGGTTATGAATATAATAATGAATTTAATATAAATACATTGGATAGATAGAGGATAATTGAATTGAAAACATGGAAGATGAAAAGGAAAAAATATGAAGAAAGAGAGAATGGAAAGTGAAGCACCTTAGATGACATTCATAACCACTTAAAAAATGGCATATAGAATTGTTAGATCTAAGCGGAAGAAAAATGAGGTGATGAATGAGAGAGATCTAAGACACAAGTATTACATGAAGTACATCAATGTAAAGATTTTTTTTATTTTTTTTACAAAGTAAATAAATTGAATTTAACTACGAGCTATTTAAAGTTAATTATAAATAATAAGGCCACATATTATCTTATCTCTATCATATTATACACATTTTGAGTGAATAATCAAATCCAATGATTCATCAGCATTAAGATGTACAAGATTTATTTCTGAAAAAATGTTATCAACTTTTGCATAATAATATCTGCATGAAATATTCAAATTTTTCCAAACCCCTTCCCCACGAAGCTTGTAAATTCTTATTCATGGCTGATATTTTTGACCGCAAGACAACAATGTTTTTTTTTATATTTGTCCACGTTAACCTTTCCGTCGGCATGCTACCTTTTACATGTATGTTTCCTTTGTTGCTTTTGCCTTGTAAGGATATATTTGGTTGCCATATGCTACACACTTTATCTTTTTCAAATTTTAGGGAGGGCATGCCCACTAAATTAAAGGTAAAAGAGAAAAAAATAAATAAAGAGGATCCTTGCTGGATATAGTATTTTTTTTTCCACTAGAAATGAGCTAGTGTTGTAGTCGTGACCAAATGGATGCGTAACATTTTTTCCTGTTGAGAACTTAAGTATGCATTTGAAGTCTCATATCAGTTAAATATGTGGATGAGATAGAGAGAATAAAATTTGGAATGAGCTATGTGATTTATTGCATTTGTCCATTATTTTGCAGGTTTCCCTTAGTACATTCTCTGTCATACTAATAAATTTCAGTAACTATCCATTATCTAAGCTTTTGAAAATAACTTTATGCATTTGTTTGGCAGCATATTGAGAGACTAGGATAATCTTGGACAATGCTGCTCCTGATGAAAATTTATACTATGTTATTTTGTTTCCTATTGTCAATTTAAATTTGAATAAACCTTTAATTTGATTTAGGGCGGTTTCAGAAACTTTGATTTATGTGACCATCATATATAAATTTGTAATTAAATCTAGGCTTAATTGCACTTTTGACCCCCTATGTTTCAAGAAGTTGCGATTTTGACCCCTAACTAATTAAAATACAAAATAGCCCCTTATGTATTGGATCTTTGGTAGTTTTGGCCCCCAAAACCAATTTTATCTTGATCAACGCTGACGTGGTACTTCAAAGCCGTCATGTGTGTATTGTTTTAATTAAAAATAATAAAAAAAGCCACATAAAAATTAAAGAATTAAATAAATGAAAAAAAACAAATAATTAAAAAGAAAGAAAAGAAGGAACCAGATTATCATGCTTAATCTTCCCCAAAATCTCCATTTGCATCTCAAACTCTTTTTTAGTAACAACAACATCTTTCAACCTTTTAACAACCACCGTTATTCCTTCTTCCAACACTACTTTATACGAAGTTCCAACACTTCCCTTTCCTAATACCTCTGCAGAAGCTCTAAGCAAATCTTTGAAATTGAAACTGTATATACCACCGTCGAAAAACACCAGTTTGTTTCTCTCCCTCTCCGCTTCGGCTGAACCGCCGGTTATATCATCTTTTGAAGACGACGTACCGGCTTCAGCTGGAGCTGAACGTGCTGCTACTACTGGCTTTGGTGGTTTTGCTGGTGTCCGGCGATGGCGTTTTCTGAGACAGAGTAATAATAGTAATAGCAGTATTGCTAGGAAGAGAATTGAACCAACTACAATTGCGACAATGGCTCCGGTGGAAAGATTTTTGGATTTTTTCTTTGGTTTGTCTGCCGGTGGAATGTTATCTGGTGACGGCGCCGGCGCCAGGAAAAATGGGCTGCATGTTGTTTTCAACGGTGGACCACAGAGATCTAAGTTTCCGGCGAATGATGCTTCAGGGAACTTGGAGAGCGTCTTTGGGATCTAAGTTTCCACACGATTTCCTTCCTTTTTTTATTTATTTATTTTATTTTTTTTAATTATTTGTTTTCTTTTCATTCATTTAATTCTTTAATTAATATGTGGCTTTTTTTATTTATTTTTAATTAAAACAATACACACGCCCCGCTTTGAAGTGCCACGTCAGCGTTGACCGAGTCAAAATTGGTCTAGGGGTCCAAAACTGCCAAAGATCCAATACATAGGGGGCTGTTTTGTATTTTAATTAGTTAGGGGGCCAAAATCGCAACTTCTTGAAACATAGGGGGGCCAAAAGTGCAATTAAGCCTTAAATATATATGTATACATATGTAATAGTTAATTTTTTAGGCATAATCTTTACGATTTTTCATATTCTTGAAACGTCGAATAATGTTTTTATTTTTAATATAAATAAAAGTATCTCTATAACTAACAATGGAATTTCCTCGTTTGGGAGAACCCTAGTTCTATTTTTGGGTGGAAGTATTCTTGATCAGACTATACTTTCCTCACGATCGAACTCTATCAAGGCCTCATTCTCCACAGAATCGGAGGGTTAACACAAAAAAGAACAAATCATATTCTTAAAACATTGAATAATTTATCTCTCTCTAGCTAACAATGGAGTTTCCATTTTTAACCCAAATTCGGATCATATATATGCACAAGAGAGCAGAAAAAGAAGAACAAATCATAGCTCATGTGTTGCTAAGTTGGTCACTAAGGTAGTTATTAACTTATTATCCCACAATGAACTTAGGCAAGATTGCATTTTAGAGTCAATATCATTAGCAGTGTTTATAATAATTTAAGAAAGGTTTGTAAAGTTTTAACAACCATAAGGCTTTCCTTAATGCAGCAGACAAATTGCAATAGGATAATGATAATTAAGTCATCAATCAGATCACATAAAGTCATTCATTCTGCAGGAATCTAATTTTACACCCCGCTGCTTTTTTGTTCCAAGTAGGTACAGTAAGAGAATATCTTCTACCTTTAGACAAAGTTAACAAGAAAAGGTATTAAGCAATGATGACCCTGGACTTGAAAAATCAGTACCAATGACGTCAACATTAGGATCAGGGGGATTACTTTTCCCAAGCGCCCTATTTTTTTTTCAAAATACCCCTCGTCCAGATTATAGAATCCGAACTCATTCAGGAATATTAATTCCGGATTGTTTCGTGTATTTTGGCACTTCATCCACTCTGATAGATGATGATGTCAGTTATGAATAGATGGATTCGGATTATATAATCCAAAAAGCGCAAATCACCCCGTTGAAAGTCAACAAAAGGGGGTGGTGAACGATGGTTCCGGATTATATAATCCGGAAAGTGATAATAATGTCCGGATTATATAATCTAGACTGCATCAGTACAGAGGCAGAAGCCACCTGTTTTAGAGCAGATTTAGTCAATTTTGTTGGCCTTTGACCATATGCAAACCAAAAAATCAAGTTATAACATCAAAATTAACAACACAATATAATTTTCAAACATTAATAAAACATCATTATCCAAATGGTACATGACATAATTATTCAAAATATTCAAATATTAAAAATTAAATAAAATACAATCTACTCCTAATAACTACACCCGTACCACCGCCACCTCTGCCACCAACCCTGCCACCCTCAGCAGCTCCACGACGACGGTAAACTTTCCCATCATGCACCTCTTTCAACACATCCTCCAAATGTTGTCATACCTAAGTCCCTTTCGGCACCAGACCACTTCTCATCACAGCATAGATGTGGCCTCTAATGCGGCTCATCCTTCCGCTAAGCTGTAAGTACGCAAGGTCTCCATCCTCCTGAGCAGCTCGCGCGTCTAGGACCTCACGCTTCGGTGGCCTCGGCACCGGCATGTCACAAAGAACCATGCGTGGATGGGAAACGCGATAAAACCACTCGATGTACCTCTCTGCTGCCTCCACATCATGAATTGCAGTCTCTCCCATCATGCTTAGGTGTCAGCGCATAATCTCATGCCAAATTAACATCAATAGGTGCACTCTCAACGAGATGTCTCGGTATGGTCTGAACTCACCCAAACTGACGAAGCACCCTCTCCGGCAGATATCTCACCATGCGGTCTCTGAATCTCAGTCATCCAGAGTAAAGGCTGACCCGCTCAAACTGACGTGCCTGACGGTGCTCTCCATATGGGGCCATGACAACCCTCGTCAAATCCAGCGCATCCACATGGTTTCTGTAGTTGTCCATTGTGCCTAAACTAGACAGTGGTAAAAAAAGCATCGCGTGTGGATAATGATTCTCTCTATATCCGTCCCAAACATCCTTGCTTCCCATACCTGGGAAGTGATGAAACACCCGAGCCTGCATCAAAGACAACCACTTATAAATTTATAAACCATATACACTTACATTTTAAAAAATAAAACATAGTTTTTATTTTATACCTGCAACAAAGTCAAGTATCCTGCCACCTGACTGCAGTTCCAACGTGCAACATTGTTAAGCTCCTTATACAAGTGAGCTAGTGTCGCGGCTCCCCATGAATAACCAGCAACAAGATCAAGGTCTCTAAAGTACCTCAGGTACACAACATCCACATCCCACTTGCACTTGTCATTGAAGATTGTGATCCCCACCAAATATAGCAAATATATGCGGACAGCCTGGTCCCGTAACCTCTACACCTCCTGAGTCACACCATACTCGGTTTCCAAATTCTTCTGCTCCTTCAAACGCTCCTTGAAGATCCTGTCCAAGTAGCTAAATCGGCAATGTGCACCTTTGGTCTTTTCGACCTCTTTAAGAGCATCAGTCGTACTAGACCCCAAGTACGTCTCCATCAATTCCACCGCCTCGTCCCGTGATATGGACTCGTGGGACAGGAGCATGCCGTCAATGGGGAGATGCAGCAAATAGGCCACATCATCAAGTGTGACTGTCATCTCCCCAAACGGAAGGTGGAAGCTAGAAGTCTCCTCGTGCCACCTCTCCACAAAGGCACAAATCAGACCATGGTCAATCAAGCTGTAGCTGATCTTGGAGCCAACCAAGGTCGGTGCCATGCAATCTGTTCTGCCACCACTGTGCAACCATGATAGGGATGGTTTCTTTATCATGCATCACTTCTATCTTCTTTCCGTTGTTGATGCATTTTAATTTTTCACTCCACTGCATATAATTAAAAACAATACCTGAACATTAGTTTACACTCATGGCTTCACAAACAGATTTAATAGTACATAAACATGTAGTATCACAAATATCAACATCATTTTCACACAGATTAACATTAATAAAGTGAGTTTAAACTGAGTTTAACATCAATAAATACCTCGCCCTCAGACGCATTCCTGGCCTCGTGCACATAGTACTTCCACAGCAGGTCAGACTTGTGTGGGCCACCGGGATAGTCATCTAGTGGCTCAGGGTCCACCACCTTCTCCTTCTTCTTTCGCCTTCGTCGTGGCTCGGCATCTTCCATTTCCTCGTCCATTCTCTCAAGCTCCTCCACAAGCTCATGCTCCTCCATTTGCTGCACGTCTACGTCATCTACCCTATTCTCTTGCTCCGGCTGATGCTCAACATCAGGTTCGACATCAGCACGGCGTCCTCTCCGCGCCTCGGAGGAACACCACCTTCCTCCTCCAGCCGTTGGAGACGCTCTCTCCTATAGGAAGCATGCCCTGCCTCCCTTATGCATCGAGTATTAGAGGTTGAACCTTCTGTAACATGCACACAAGACAATCAGCACAGAGCAGTACAGAACAGACGGTCAAAACCAATACTAGGTGTTTCCGGAATTCATTTTCCGGATTGCAACAATCCAGTCCGGAAAACGAAATCCGGATTGCTTCAGTACACAGGAAG
>Ga0315914_1000146_pt1 | contig 67575 bp, 20 predicted proteins | sample MpolenodulesMG_FD_203920 | JGI IMG/M metagenome (GOLD analysis project Ga0315914, IMG submission 203920) | Medicago polymorpha root nodule microbial communities from Los Angeles, California, United States - elongated nodules | ecosystem: Host-associated > Plants > Roots > Nodule | place: USA...
AGCTGCTCTTATCCTTGAGCAATAACACAGTGTATAGTATAAAATTGATCCAATATCTCAGTTGTGCTTTTTGTGAATATATTAATACCATCTTAATCTTAAACCATGCATGTTGCACATGAGATTGTGTAGAAGATTATATCTCATTAAAGAAAACATTTAGAATCTCGAAAGGCTAGATTTTCCAATTTGGCTCCTGTTAGTCTGATATGGTATTGGGTTATGAATCGACAGTATCTTAATGCAATCCATAACCAGGAACCCCAAAAGTAACATTAGAATAAGCAAGGTTTTTGTACTGGCCAAAGTTCTTGAATGCTGGCCTCAATTGGCAGCCATCAGTTAGCATTCTTTTCTAATTAAACTCACTAGTTGTGATAATGTACATTATTATTAGAAAACGTTGCAAAATTTTCCTACCACTCATCAAGCTTACAAAAACATAGTCTGTGTCTCTGCAACATGTTGTTCCATCATAAAATATCATTTTTAAATTACTCTTTTTTTCCCTTTTCTAAAGCAATATTGAGGAGCAAATTTTATATTTTATATGTCACCATAAAAACTAATTCCTTAAATTTTGATAAAAAGACAAAAAAGGCAAGGGGGAGATAGGGAAGAGATTAAGGATAGTCACTCCGCTCCATAGACGGTGAACACATATTCTTGTTTCATTTTACATTCCTTTCGGGTCGAAAACGCGGGCTGCTGGTGGGGCTGTGCCCATTCTTTCTCCCTCTTCTTCCGCTTGACAACCGGAATAAGGAACCTTAGAATTAAACCTACCTGTCGATGAAAAAATAGGATTTGAGAGGAGTGAAGCTGCTTGACCGAATAGGGCAAGGAGTGAGAGCTAGTGGATCAGAAAGAGATGGCTGTCAGGTGGAACTTACCGGAGACACTCTCTGGTGAAGCGAAGAGCGTACCTGCAAGCATTGTAAGTTGTGATGCTCAATTCAGTAAGAATTTGAGAGAGTGAGAGCTAGAATTAGCAGTGAAGCCTTTCTCTTGGAGTTGAATCTCTATTTACAGACATGTATAATAATTTTGACAGCAGCCCTTTAGCTTAGAGTGAATCGAAGGAATGGGTCTTCACTGGCCTAGTCCAAAACAGTTGCCCCCAAGTCGGCAATGTTGACAAGATGCCTACTTGATAACTGTGAAATGTATTGAAGGTCATTATTAACGAACAAAGTGTCTTCAACTATTAACATACAAGATGTCATTTTATAAAAAATGTAATGACACAACGTCAATTTAGTGAAGCGACTTCGTCAACAAAAGCCAAAGATGTCATTCTACTTCGATAAAAGAAGTGCCGACACTGTCTTCATATTGTTACCGAAGTCCAAGATGTCATTCTACTTCAATAAAGAAGTGATGCACGTGGCATCATTCTATTGAAGCGTCTTCTACCATTGTCCAAGATTTCATTTTACTTTGATAAAAGTGATGCATGTGGCATCATTCTATTGAAGCGTCTTCTTCTACCGAAGTCCAAGATTTCATTCTACTTCGATAAAGAAGTGATGACATGCAGCATCATCTATAGAAGCGTCTTCGTCTACCAAAGCAAAAAAGATGTCTTTCTACTTCAATAAAGAGGTCATGAGACGTGACATGCCTCTATTGACGTGTCTTCATCTACCGAAGTATGAGATGTCATTCTACTTCGATAAAAGAAGAATGACACATGGCATCGCTCGAATGATTCCTCTTCATTTTCGCCTTCATTTTTCAAAACTGATTTGAAGTTTAAATCAAGACATATTATCGTCTTTAATTTTTGTCAACAGGTACAAAAACGATCAAGATCTAGAAATTCAAGAAAATATAGCAACTTCAGCATCAAGGTCTAACCGGTTTCTCATTTTTTGGCACTTAATGCAACCTGTTTACCTCTTCAGAAATTCATTTCTAATTTTATTCCTTATAACAAACTAGGTTTTCTTAGATGGTTACAAATTATGTCGTTTTCAAGTATTTTTCTGAATTATTGAATGGCTTAATCTGTTCTTACCAAATAAGATATACAGAAGATGTGACTTAAATTTCTGATTAAGCTGATGTTTGGTAATCATTAAATTAATTCAGAAAAACCTTAAAACTTTAGTTACAATTCGAACATGCAAAATTAAAAGCTAATGAGTTTGCAAAGTCATCTTAGAGAGTGGGCACGGAGAATTAAGGAAACTCTAATAATTTAGAATTAATCCACTATAATTTTGTCAAAAAAATCAATCTATTATAATGATAAGCTAATTAGTTGATGTGCCTATATACATGGCATAATCTTGCATCAAAACTAAAACGCCTCCAAAGTTGCGCCAAGCGCAAATATATCACACTCTTCTGCGCAGCACCAAGCACGATGGTCATGGCCGTTTTTGCATCCACACTCATTCCAATTATTCAATCTCCTCTTATTTTGCTTCTCCATCTCAGCAACCGAAGCAACTTTTATTTTAATCTCCACTTCCACTTCTGGTGTTGTGAACATACCCTCTTTGCAATAACTGCCACTCACCAAATCCATCTTCAACCAGTTTTTTAACTCCATGTTTTGTGATTCAAGAATCACTTTCCATGGAATCTCAGATTTCCCAATAAGTTGTGACCCCCACATCTTCCTTTGCCTTAGCTCCAACACTAGGCTTTGTTGATTAAGGTTTTCCAAGAATTCTTGGGGGCAAGAACAATCTAGATTAAAAGACTCATCCCAAAAGGGCACTGATTTGGTGGAAACATTTTTGCTGTTTAGTTGAATTCTTTTGTTGTTTCCTGTTGGAAGGTATAACCTTACAAATAAGTTTTTCGTGGATTTGATGGATTTAATATTTCGGGCTTGTATGATTCTCAGTTCAAAACTGAAGTTTGCATAAGCAGATATGTGGGATAGATCCATTGAAAAATTGAGAGTATAGCTAAATAGGAATTTGTCAAGTTATGTTTGTAGGTAGAAACATAGAGGGGAAATTAAAGCTGAAGAATATGTTTAAGATGTTTGTTTGAGTTGTGTTGTATATGATGTATTATATAGTGTGGAAAAAGTAAATTGGAAATGCTTTCCTGGAAGCTGCTCTTATCCTTAAGCACTAACATAGTGTATATTATAAAATTGATCCAATATCTCAGTTGAGCTTTTTGTGAATATATTACTACCAACTTAATCTTAAACCATGCACATGAGATTGTGTTGAAGATTATATCTTATTAAAGAAAACTTTTAGAATCTCGAAAGGCTAGATTTTCCAATTTGGCTCTTGTTAGTCCGATATGGTATTGGTTTATGAATCCACGGTATCTTGATGCAATCCATAACTGAGACCCCAAAAGTAACATTAGAATAAGCAAGGTTTTTGTACTAACTAAAAGGCTTGAATGGTGGCCATCAATAAAGCTAGAACCCTTAGTTAGCATTCTTATCAAATTAAACTCACTAGTCGTAATAATGTACACTTTATTAGAAAACTTTGCAAATTTTCCTACCACTCATTAAGCTTCCAAAAATATAGTTCGTTTCTCTGCGACATGTTATTCCATCGTAAAGTAAATATCAGTTTTAAATTACTGTTTTTTTCCTTTTCTAAAGCAATATTGAGGAGCAAATTTTATACTTTATATGTCACCATAAAAACTAATTGCCTTAAATTTTGATCTAGACATAGTTTAGAGATCGCTGTCAGGTGGAACTGACTGGAGACGCTCTCCGGTGAAGCGGAGGGAGCACTTGCAAGCATTACAACGCTCAAGTCAGTAAGAGTTTGAGCGAGTGAGAGCTAGAATTAGCAATGCATACCTTTCTCTTGGGGTCGGATCTCTATTTATGGACAATTAGACATGTACAATAATTTTCACAGCAACCCTTTAGCTTAGAGTGAATCGAAGGAATGGGTCTTCATGAAGGTGAAGTCTGGATTGATCATTGGCCTAGTCCAAAACAATTACCCCTAAGTCGGCAGTGCTGTTTAGACAAGATGCCTACTTGATAATTGTGCAATATATTGAAGATCGTTATTACATAACAAAGTGTCTTTCAACTACTGACGTACAAGATATCATTCTACTTCTATAAAAGAAGGGACGACACAACGGCAGTTTAGTGAAGCAACTATGTCAATAAAAGCTAAAGATGTCTTTCTACTTCGATAAAAGAAGTGCAAACACCGCCATCGTACTGTTGATCGAGTCTTCATCTACCGAAGTCTAAGATGTCATTCTACTTCAATAAATAAGTGATGACACCTGTCATCGCTCTATTGAAGCGTCTTCATCTACTGAAGTCCAAGATTTCATTCTACTTCCATAAAGAAGTGATGACACATGGTATCATCTACTGAAGCGTCTTCGTTTACCAAAGTCAAAGATGTCTTTCTACTTCAATAAAGAAGTCATGAGACATAACATGCCTCTATTGAAGTGTCTTCATCGACCAAGTATGTGATGTCATTCTACTTTGATAAAAGAAGAATGACCCATGGCTTTGCTAGAATGGTTCCTCTTCATTTTTGCCTTCATTTTTTGAAACTGATTTGAAGTTCAAATCAAAATTAATTATCGTCATCTATTTTTGTCTTCAGGTACGAAAACCATCAAGATCCAGAAATTGGAAAAAATATAGCAACTTCAGCATCAAGGTCTAACTGGTTTCTCATTTTTCGGCACCTCCTGGTAATGAAACCTATTGACCTCTTCAAATTTGTTTCTAAAATTTTTCCTCATAACAAACTAAGTTGTTCTTAGAGGCTTACAGTTTATGTTGTTTTCATGTATTTGTCTGAATTATTGAATGGCTTAATCAGTTCTTACGAAATAAGATATACGGATTACGGAAGATGTGACTTAAATTTCTTATTAAGCTGTTGTTTGATAATCATTACATTAATTCAATTTTACTTTGTTCGACATAAGAATTCTACTAGAATTAGAAAAACCATAAACTATACACAATTTCAACATACCAAATAAAAACCGATTCTGTTTGCAAGACATTTTAGAGTGGGCACCGATAATTAAGGAAACTCTAATAATATAGAATTAATCCACTGTAATTTTGTCAAAAGAATCAATCCATTATAATCATATGCTAGTTAGTTGATGTTAGTGCCTATATTAACAGCATAATCTTGCATCAAAATTAGAAAGCCTCCAAGGCTGAGCCGACCGCAAATATATCACAATCTTCTGCGCAGCACCAAGCACGATGGTCATGGCCGTTTTTGTATCCACACTCATTCAAATTATTCAATCTCCTCTTATATTGCTTCTCCATCTCTGCAACCGAAGCTACTCTTATTTTAATCTCCATTTCAACACACCTTCTTTGCAATCACTTCCACTCACAAATTCCATCTTCAACCATTTTTTTAACTCCATGTTTTGTGATTCAAGAATCACTTTCCATGGAATCTCACCTTAGCCAATAAGTTGTGACCCCCACATCTTCCTTTGCCTTAGCTCCAACACTAGGCTTTGTTGATTAAGGTTTTCCATGAACTCTTGAGGGCATGAACAGTCTAGATTAGAAGACTCATTCTAAAAGGGTAGGGATTTGGCAGAAACATTTTTGCTGTTGAGTTGAATTCTTTTGTTGTTTCCTGTTGGAAGATACAACCTTGCAAACAAGTTTTTCGCAGACTTGATGAATTTGATGTTTCGAGCTTGTATTATTTTCAGTTCACAGCTGAAGTTTACATAAGAAGATACATGAGATGGATCCATTGAATAATTGAGAGTATATCTAGTTGGGAATTGTCTAGTTATATTTGTTGGTAGAAACAGAGAGGAAATTAAAGCAGAAGAAAATGTTTAAGATGTTTGTTTGAGTTTGAGTATATCTAGCCCTTTCCCATACTAAACCTCACCTTGTTGTATATGTTGTATTATATAGGGTGGAAAAAGTAAATTGGAAATGCTTTCCAGGAAGCTGCTCTTATCCTTGAGCAATAACACAGTGTATAGTATAAAATTGATCCAATATCTCAGTTGTGCTTTTTGTGAATATATTAATACCATCTTAATCTTAAACCATGCACATGAGATTGTGTTGAAGATTATATCTTATTAAAGAAAACCTTTAGAATCTTGAAAGGCTATTTTCCAATTTGGCTCTTGTTAGTCCGATATGGTATTTGAGTTTTGAATCCACGGTATCTTATACTGGGGACCCAAAAGTAACATTAGAATAAACAAGGTTTTTGTACTAACTAAAAGGCTTGAATGGTGGCCTCAACTTACAGCCATCAATAAAGCTAGAACCATCAGTTGGCATTCTTATCTAAATAAACTCATAAATTTGAGCTTATGACTTGGTATAACTTATAAGCTTGTATGATTAAAAAAGATTTGTTTGGTAGCCGTTATTTTTACACGAGCTTATAGCTTATTTTCACGTGCTTATAGAGGTTTTTGATAAGTTAATTCAAGTAGCTTATAACTTAAAGCCTATCGCTTATCACTTTTTATCCCAATTTTACCATGCAATCTTAGTTGAAAAAATATATTAATTAAATGCATATTTTTTTTTATGTCATTTCATGTTTATAAACTATTTCAACCGCCAATTTTTACCATATACTACAAATTCAACCAATTAACTTATTTTAACTTATTTGTTTTTACTTTTCAGCTACAATATGTGTGTGTAGGCCAAATATCTCCTGAGTCCTTTAGGTTTAACCATTTTATTGAGTTAGTACTTTAAATTTTTTAAGTTTTAAATTAGTCCTTTAAATCACAACGCTTGCAGCATTACCCATTTCTGTCAAACCTGGTTAAACGAGGCTTATGTGGCTCTCAAACACCGAGTGGCAAGGCCAAATCATTAATGAAAAACAATTTTATGGATTTTCTATGATCTTCGTCCTCTTCCTCTTCATATACATCAACATTCATCATTTTCTCCCCCTTTTTAAACTCAAACCCATAAGATCCAATTTGTGCTTCCTCAACAACATTCATGCCTTTCCTTGTGAAAACAATACATCTGAATCGCTATTGTGTTCAGGAAGATCATCCAGACCCACTTTTTTCTATCAAGTTTAATAAAACTATTAAAGTTAAAATATCATAGAATCATCCATATTTAAAAACTATCAGAATCTTATTTTTCTTCGCCTAGTTCAGTGTATGCATCGTTCCATTACTGCTTAAGGGGGAATAAGGCCATATGAAAATGTTAATATAGTCTATTACAGCTTAAAAACAATATTCATACACTTGTAAGTGACGTTGAATCAAAGTAATTTTGGGGCTTCAACTATCAAGATGGGAAAAAAGGCTCAAAGTTTTAAAAAGAATGAGCAGGAACCATGTCAATTAAACAGTAAAAATGGGAAATTGGATGAAAAAAAATCATTAAGACAAGAAATTGAAGCCAAAATTGAGTTCAAAACGAGGTGAATGAGTTGGAACAAATAAAGAGAAAGTTAAATTGAATAGAAAATAGGTTGTTGAGAAGAGGTGTAGAGATTCAAGAAGATATAAAGTAAATAGACTTTGTATATTTTCTGAATGTATCTCTAATACAAGCAAGAGCTCCTATTTATATTATAGGATTGAAGACAAAGTAATAAAGAAAATAATTACACATAAAGGTTAATTAATCCTAACATAATTACAATATAAAATACGATAACGAGGGAATCACAACATATTGTAACATCCCCCTCAGACACTTGTGGGTGGAGCAGTAATCAACTTGAGTTTGGAAACTAAAGTGCGGAAGCGACCATGAGAGTGAGGTTTTGTAAACAAATCTGCCGGCTGGTCAAGAGTGCCAATGAAGATAAGATGAATTTCACCTCGAAGGAGATGATGGCGAATGAAGTGACAATCAATTTCAATATGTTTTGTTCGCTCATGAAAAACATCATTGTGGACAATTTAAATGGCACTACGATTGTCACAATACATATCAATTGGTGAAGGTTGTGATGTCTCTAAATTAGCAAGTTAAACACAATACTACCATTTAAAGTAGTAAAAAGTTATCAAAACATACAACGTATAACATTAGAAATAATTAAAGTAGCCCAAATTTGAAACAAAAATTAGATAAAAAAAAAGCCAAATATTTGAATACCATAGTCCAATACATTATACATATCAAACAACAATCGATTACTAACACAACGACACAACAAAAATTAGATCATAAAATAAGTAAACAACTATTTTATAGAAAGTAACTTTAAAATTTAGATAGACTTCATAAGAGTTTATACATTTTTCTGCATCATGAAGTACCTCGTAAATAGTATTCTTGAATAAATATTAAGATAAGTTAATATTAACTTTTTTTGAAGGAAGATAAGTTAATATTAATTGTAAATCTACTATTTATTTTAATTATATGCAAATCAAACAACTAAAATAAGTTTTTTTTAAAAAAAACATATCATATCCGAATAGCGTAGGTTTAAATTGAAAATTTTAAAATAAATTAAAGTTCAACAATTATTTGAAAATCAATTATATAAGCTGTATATTTGATAATGTTTTTATTAAACAAATTGCTATTAAAACCATCCTTTTGGCGTGCAACCTGATGCACTAACCAATCTCTAATGAAATCCACAGCCTCTTTCCCTCATCGGTCATTCTCTGTAACCAAGTGAAGCGCTTCTCTTCCTCCTCTCCACCAACCGCCGCCAGATTTTCTCCCACCACCACTGCCGAGATCGATCTGATGCACTAATCTAGATCAAACTCTGTAAATAACTTGTTATATAATTGTAGACTAATTATGTGTTTTTTTCTCTATATAAAGAAACTTGTTATTACATCATAGGTGTAGTTAGTGAATTTCTATGCAAAGACCTTAATCTTGTATTTGTTTTGTTGGATAATCTGTTTTTCAGACTCATTTATGTATAAATTATAAATTTCCAATGTGTATCTTGAAATCTAATTCTTCTTGGAATTTAAATTTGGAATTTCATTTTTGGTGATAGATTGGACTGTTTTTTGTTTCAAAATTTCTTCTAAGGATCTAGTTTGATGGAGGCAAGTGTGCTTGTGTATTATGGTTTAAAATCATAGGTTTTGTTTCATTTTAAAATAGTACCTTCCCAACCAGTTCTATCACCACCAGAATTGATTGTGAGGTGAGAACCACCCATCATGTTGGTTATAAAACATGAGATAATGCAATCACTGCTTAGAAAATTTGTTTCTTTACTTTTAAATGTGGTTAGATAGATAGATAGATTGAATTTTAAAATAAAAGAAACAATTTAAACTTGAATAAAATGTTTTGCTGATAGGGTTGATTCAAGATGCCTAGAATTCAAATCATCAACTTGAATATAACATATGAGAACTGCCCTATAATATAACATATAAGAACTGCCCCATAATAATAAAATAAAATAAAATAAATCACTGATATCTTTTTATACTCTTAGGGTGTTCAATCACTTATTTTTAATCTTTCCATATCACCAAAACTAAAGGAAAGTTTGGTCTTTTTTTATTTATTTTAAGGCTTAAATGCATGTTTGATCCCTTATGTTTATTTTAGGTTTCAAGTTGGTCCTTTATAGTTTAAAAGTTTCAAATTGGTCTCTTCCGCTACATGATATTGAGTCTAATAAAACAATAAAATTAAAAAAATGTTTACAAACTAGTTTTCTAAACAAGTTAAATTCCACCACGCATATTATATTGTCAACCTGAATCTTTGAACAATCAAGTGACGATTAACTTATTCTAATGGGAGTAACGTTTTGAACCAACTTGAAACTTTTAAAACATAAGGGGCCAACTTGAAACCTAAAATAAACATAAGGGACCAAACATGCAATTAAACCTTATTTTTATATCTGAACATGTACTGTCTCTTTGCATTTCTCTAGTTCAATATGCATGTCTTTCTCTAATCAATGTCTCATAATCTTTACCTTCAGTACTCTGATTACATGGTGAAGGTAAGATCACTCTCATACTTTGGTTGAATTTGAAATGGCTGGTATTTTAATGCACTCTGGCCAGATTTGCATGTAAAATTTCATGTTTGTGTTCATATAAAAACTGTGTACAAATCCATGAATTTGTACATATCCCTATAGAGAAGAGGACACAACCCAATAAGAAAAGTTGTTTTAATCCTCTAATGTACCTACCACCTGCATGGCTGCATCATATAGCAAGGAGTACAATTAATAAAAACATAATTCTCAATCATGAAGGACAAATTTATCAAACAACTTGAAAAATACACTGAACACGAGATATGCATAAACATGAAAGATAACAGCTATAGATTCAATTATCTTGCAGCAGGATGGAGATCACAAGAGTTCAAGCAGAATGGAGAAGTAAAGTGAATGGCGAGTGAAAAGGATTGCTTGTGTTTATATACCAACTCTTTTGACATAAAATATTCAATAGAGGTTGTGTGTGATTACTTCCAAAATAGTTGTAAAGTGTAAATATTTTTAGCTTGATAGGGTGGCTGCCGCATAGCTATAAGATTTATAGCTTTGTAGGTATCACAAAAGCATTGCAAGTGGTGTATTAGTTTAACCTGATATAATAGCTGAAATAAAATATTTCAATTTATTCACCAATCTACGGTGGGAAGTCTTAGCTGTTATGGTTATGATTATTGATCATGAATTTGTAGCCAACTCCATTCATTTTTCTTCCGATACAGATCATTAGTTGAGTCTACTACACATTTTCCCACGGTTACTAACCTATTTCATTCAACTTAGGTCAGCCGATTTCATTGCAATTGTGTGTGCTTGTATGATCCTTAAATATGAAATCTCATACCCATTTCCCTTCCACAAAACAAATACCAATTTTGTGCGTTCCGGAGCTACGATTCAATAAATTTTAATGGCTTTTGAGCAATGTGAGAGACAAAGTAATTACCTTATGTTTTTCCTTGCATTATTGATTTTAGGCCCAATGATAAGTAAAATTGGTCTACACATTTCGATTATACAAAGTAATTATCTCATGTTCATTCTATGCAAAATGTGTCTTCATGGCTATTTACCGGAATGTCTATTTATAGGGTTTTTTAGAGAGTTTTCATGGAAGTGACATAGAAAATAATTAATAAATGCATAAAAAAAACAAGGAAGAAGATTAAAACAACATAAACAACAATGTGATCCATACAAAAGAATCATATGCTGAAGGGTTTCGGATTATGTAATCCGAACTACACTTACACCCTATGTAAATTCGGATTTCCTAATCCGGAATACATATCTTTGGTTATTTTAGCGTTTAAATGCACATCTTTAACGTATATTATTATAGCAACACATAATGAAAATTTAGATAATACACATATTATTTTTTGTCAAAAAAAAAAACATATATTATTTAAAAACATAACAAAACAACTTATATAGTCTCTATGGACACAAGCATAGTCTGAATTGCTGCTGCTGTGCTACTTTTGTTTAATCTAATCCATTTTTCCTCATCGATATACAATCTAAAGCAACCACAAAATTCAAGTCTCATTCAAACGAGTGGAAGAACAAAAATAAGGGTAATGAGTAAAAATAGAGAAGTCATTATTGTGCAATTCCTTGATAAGTGATTTAGTAACAAAATTGGGGAATTCAAAATTGGTTGAAGAACCCTAAAAATTTAATGTGGGGTTTTTTCATGTAAAGAGATAAGAAATAAAAACACAGAAGAAATAGGTAAGAAGAAATATAGGTTTCTTAGTTGAACAAAAAGGCAAGAAGATGAAGTATGTTGTTTTGATTTCGTAGGTCTGAACCAGGTTAAATTGACCTGGAGGTTGAAGATGACTTTTTTTATTGGATTTATCTTATAAACAGAAAAGAACAAAAATATTATAAATTGATTGCACACGTCGCAGTGATTTAATTTTTTTAAAAATGCTTCAAGGTCGTGAGTTCGATCCCTCCCATGGTTGTTTTTATTTTTGTTTTGCTTAAGAAAAAAACGCTGATTAAAAAAAGTTAAAACATGAGTTTCATCGATATATGGATCAAACCAGGGACCTCAAGGTACTAATACAACATTATTACCAATAAACCCTAATCAATTCATTGAAAAATTATAATTACGTTTGTGCTATATACTGAAATTAATGATATAAGTATTGGAGCATATTGGCCTGCACTTGAACATGAAGAGGTCCCGAAATAAGCTTCGGGTAGTGTTATTAGTTGTTTCGGAAAATGCAAAAGTAAATTTCAACATTAAATGCTTTGTTTTCTTCTAATAGTCATTTGAGATACATAATCATTAAATGGAAAATTCTATGGTGAAGTTATGAAAATGACTTTTTTAGTAAAGTTAACACTGTAATATCAAAAATGTAATGAGTAATACCCCACTGTTTGTACAATGACATCAAAAGTTCAATCCTCATAGTATCATCAATTCATCAGATTAATAAGACTAGACTTAATCTAATTTTATCAAATCTTGTTATAAGCGTAACACCCCACAAAGTGTAACACTTAAGATTATCACATAATATCATCAACCCTGTTTCCATGTTAAAGATTCCAACGATAAAATAGTACATGTAAGTCCAAGATGTTGCAAGCATTACTAGATGAATTACTATTGATCATTAATCAGTAATCAACAGTTTAAAAATGAATCAAACATTAAGATCAAAATTAACTTTTTCAAAAAAGTCAGTTTCCTGACTGCACTGTAGAAGCTCCCTCATTAAATATCGATACTAGACTTATTTAAAAAATGGTTATATTAGAAAAATGAGCTTTGCTCAAAAAAAAAAATGAGCAATTTATTATTTTGTTTCACAAAAAATGGAGTAATTAGATATTATTAAAAAAATTACAAACTTTTTTAAAAAATGGTTATAGTAGAAAAAGGAGAAAAACACGGTTTTAATTTAAAAATGCATTTGTTACACTTTTATTTTAATATTTAAATTTTTTTTTATTTGTTAGATACATTTATTATTTGTATTAAAAATTGAGGGATTTTTTTTAAAAAAAAAGTCAGCTCTAAAGAGCTAAAAATGATTGTTTTAATTATATATAGTATAGAAGATATAGATTATTATTATTATTATTATTATTATTATTATTATTTAAAAAAAATATTGAGACATCTCCTTCATAAAGGTCATATTCAATAAGATAATATTCAACGATCCGATTAATTATATTTGATAGTGTTAGTCGGTTGAATTTGATTTGATCGTCGCAGTAATATCCTTCTATGTTGACTACGTTTTAATGAGATAGTTTGTGAGATCGACTTACACCAAAGATTCTGGATTTACGAATTTTCAGTTTCTGCTTCTTTCTTATTCTAATAAAGTCATATTCAACGGTCTGATTGATTATATAAGCAATGTCCTTTCATGTTGACTAGGTTTCTAATGAGATAGTTCGTCAGATCGACTTTCATCGAAGATTCCGATTTCCGAAATTCCAGTTCCCGCTTTGTTCTTATTCCAGTAAGTTCATATTCAACGGTCTGATTGATTATATTTGATAGCGTTGGTCGGTTGGGTCCGTTTTGATCGTCGGAGCAATGTCATTTGATGTTGACTAGGTTTCTAATGGGATGGTTCGTCAGATCGACTTACATCGAAGATTTCGATTTTTGAAATTCCAGTTTCTGCTTCGTTCTTATTCTAGTAAGGTCATATGCAACGACTCATCTCCAATAATTCTCACAAGAACTACACCGCAACAAACAACAAGATACAAATACAATCACTACAAAAACCTAATCAAGTTGTAAATAACAAAATTAATCAGAAAAAACCTAGCAAGAAAAAGTCTAATTATGATTATAATTAACCCTAATTGAGGTTGGAAGTAAACCTAAGAATTATTACAAATCTGGGTAAAATTGGAGTATAGATTGAATTAAAATTGAAGAAAGAACCTGTAGTAGAGCGAGATCAAAAGAAGGAGAGGTTTGATTCGTTGCGATTTGATAGAAGAAGGAAGAAAAGGAAAGGATTAATAATGACAGCGTTTTTAATTTGTATCAGTTTCGTGAAGCAACGTCACTAATTGTAATAATGTACACACTATTAGAAAACATTGCAAAGTTTTCCTGCCACTCATTAATCTTACAAAAATATAGTCTGTTACTGCAACATGTTATCACATCATAAAGTTAACATCATTTTAAATTACTCTTCTTTTCCTTTTCTACAGCAATATTGATGAGACTTTTATATTTTATGTCACCAGAAAAATTAATGACCTTAAATTTTGATCTAGACAGAGATGACTGTCAGGTGGAACTGACTGGCGACGTTCTCCGGTGAAGCAGAGGGAGTACCTGCAAGTATTCATCGCTCAAGTCAGTAGGAATTTGAGACAGTGAGAGGTAGAAATAGCAGTGCATACCTTTTATAGTTGGATCTTTATTTATAGACATGTTTTATAATAGTTTTGATGGCAACCCTTTCTTTAGCTTAGAGTGAGCCGAAGGAACGGGTCTTTATGAGGCGAAGCATGGATTGAGCATTGGTGTAGTCCAAAACAGTTTCCCCAAAGTCGGCAGCGTTGTGGAGACAAGATACCTACTTGGTGATTGTGCAAAGTGTTGGAGGTTATTATTATAGAACGAAGTGTCTTCATTTACTGATGTCGAAGATGTCATTCTACTTTGATAAAAGAAAGATGACACATAGCATGGAATATGGATTTAGTGAAGCAACTTCATCGACCACAGTCAAAGATGTCATTCTACTTCGATGAAATAAGTGATTGCACTGTCATCTACTGTTGGAGATTCTTCATCTACCGAAGTCCAAGATGTTATTCTACTTCGATAAAGAAGTGATGACACATGGCATCACTCTGTTGAAGCGTCTTCATCTACTGAAGTCCAAGACTTCATTCTACTAAGATGAAGAAGTGATGACCCGTGAGGGCGTGACATGCCTCTATTGAAGTATCTTCATCTACCGAAGTATGTGATATCAATGTTTCTTGGTTGAAAACTTATGCTTCAACCTTGATCAGGTTCTTGGTTTGAACCTGGCGTCAGACTAATACATCAAAAGAAGAATGACACATGACATCACTAAAATGATTCTTCTTCATTTTCTCCTTCATTTTTCGAAACTTGATTTGAAGTTAAAATCAAAATTGATTATTGTCTTCAATTTTTATTTTCAAGTACAAAAACAATCCAGATTTAGAAATTCGAGAAAATATAGCAACTTCAGCATTAGGGTCTATCCGATTTCTCATTTTTTGGTGCTTTCTGGTAATGCACCCTATTTACCTCTTCAGAAAAAAAATTCTAATTTTTTTCCTTATAACAAACTAGGTTGTTCGTAGATGCTTACAAATTATGTTGTTTTCAAGTATTTTACTGAATTTCTCTACAAAAAAAAGTATTTTACTGAATTATTGAATGGTTTAATGAGTTCTTACGAAAAAAGATATACAGAAGATGTGCTTTAAATTTCATATTGAGTGACACAGAAGAAAAAACTATATAGAATCAACCCTTATAATTTTGTCAAAAAATAAATCCATTATAATGATAAGCTAATTAGTGAATGTTAGCAGTTAGTACATATGTGCATCACATAATCTTGCATCAAAGTCAAAAAGCCTCCAAAGCTGCACCAAGCGCAAATAAATCACATTCTTCGGCGCTGCACCAAGCATTATGATCATGACCATTTTTGCATCCACACTCATTCCAATTATTCAACCTTCTCTTATTCTTCTTTTCCATCTCAGCAACTGAAGTCACTCTTATTTTAATTTCCACTTCCACTTCTGGTGTTGTGAACATACCCTCTTTGCAATCAATTCCATTCACCAAATCCATTTTCATCCATTTTTTTAACTCCATGTTTTGTGATTCAAGAATTACCTTCCATGGAATCTCACCTTTGCCAATAAGTTGTGACCCCCACATCTTCCTTTGCCTTAGCTCCACCTCTAGGCTTTGTTGATTAAGGTTTTCCAAGAATTCTTGTGGGCAAGAACAATCTAGATTAAAAGACTCATCCCAAAAGGGCACTGATTTGGTGGTAACACTTTTGCTGTTTAGTTGAATTCTTTTGTTGTTTCCTGTTGGAAGATATAACCTTGCAAATAAGTTTTTCGTGGACTTGACGGATTCAACGTTTCGTGCTTGTATTATTCTTAGTTCACAGCTGAAGTTTGCATAAGCAGGTATATGGAATGGATCCATTGAAAAATTGAGTATAGTAATTAGGAATTTGTCTAGTTATGTGTTGTAGCTAGAAAGAGAGGAAATGAAAGCTAAAGAATATGTTTAATGGGTTTGTTTGAGTTTGAGTTTGAGGTTTCCTATGTGATGTATTATATAGTGAGGAAAAGTAATTAATTAAATCGAAAATGCTTTCCATGAAGGAGCTCTTATCCTTGAGCACTAATATAAAATATAAGACAGTAGCTATCCAGTATCTCAGTAGTGATTTTTTTTGTATATTTTAATACCAACTTAATCTTAAATATTCATATACATGAGAATGAGATTGTGCATAAGATTATATCTTATAAAGAAAGCCTTTAAAATATTGAAGGGGTTGATTTTCCAATCAACAGTATCTTGCTGCATTCCATAACTGGGGACCCCAAAGGTATAAGATTAGAATAAACAAGATTTTTAGTGTACTAAACTAGAAGGCTTGAATGCTGGCTTCAACTTAGAATCATGATCGATAAAGCTAGGATCTTCAGTAGGCATTGTTATCTATTTACTCATGAACACTAGTTAATGTAATGACATGTACATCAAAAGTTACATTTAAGTATACAAAACTTTTCTTTTGACTGGTTGAGTACAATACAAAAGATATGCAGCACTACAATTGATAGAGATGGATCCGAACCACAACTCGCAACCATGACATACAACAAATCTTAGAATCAATACTGACCATATATGATACTTTGTCTCAACTAGTGTTATAAAACTCAAATCAGTTATCTACTCGTAATAAAGGTACATTTTTTTTTAAAATGCTTTGTACATAACAGATATATATGGAGTGTAGTAACCACCACATTCACTGAAAAAGTGTAGTGGCCACTTTTTCATCTTAATTGAGGATGGTTTTAATTATTTTTACAAGGATGATTTAAATTTTTAATGCATAGTATTGTCACTTTATCAAGGATATTGATTCATTAGTAGTGTTGCAGTAATTGTGAATTTATGATCCATAAAAAATATGAAGCAATACATGCATGCAGTGCACACTCTAGAAGACGCGACTCTTGATTTCTTAGGCAGAAGTTGTAATTGATCCAGGGTTTTGATTTATTCACTTTCAATTCCTTTTTAGATACCAAGTTTCAATTTTTCTTTTCTCTTTGTTAAATGAATCAAATGAACCAAATGGTATGGATGGAGATTCTAGTGAAGACGAGACTTCGCTTGCTGAACAAGTTACTCACTAAAGGAAAACTAGATGCATAGTTGACTGAATCATAGGATTGGTATGGTGAGACCTAGCTTAGATTATCATACCTTCGACTCCTTTCTGTTTTTACGTGACAGCAAAACGGTTAGAAGTTAGTTAAGCTATGGCTTGAGGTTGTTAGGATCAAGAGTTGCATATAACTCATTGTACCTTCTTTGATTCTTAAATTCAATATATGCGAGTTTTCCTCTACTTTTCTCTGATTTTGCGAGTTTCTTCATCAATTTTACTCATGTTTAAGAAATTCAAGATGGTATCAGAGCTCTTTCGAGCTCTGCTGCACATCACTATTGCAATCATGGTACACACCAGTCCTCAGTCATTCAAATTATCATGCCTGGGCTCTATCTATGAGAAGAGCTCTTGGAGGTAAAAATAAATTTGACTTTGTTGATGGAACAATTTCAGTTCCTATTGATTCTGATCCAAGTTAAGGCTTGGAATCATTACAATATGTTTGAGCATTCATGGATTATTAATTTTGTTGATGAATCTATTGCACAATGCATTGTGTTTTTTGTGAATTCCATTGATGTTTGGAAGGAACTGAAGGAATATTTTTATCAGGGCAATTACATTAACATTTCGGAATTATAAATCGAGATCTATGAACTCAAGTAAGGATCTCGGTCCGTCTCTGCATTTTTCACTACTCTAAAGGTGCTTTGGGAAGAACTTGAATCTTATCTTCCTACTCTTGTTTGTGTATCTCTAGTTCGTTGTTCTTCTGCTACTGGTTTGAGTAATGCAAGAAACCAACATGATCTTATTCGCACGATTAGGTTTTGTCAGGGTTGCATGAGAATTTTGATTTGGTTTTTGATCACAAATTGTTTTAGTGCACCTATTGCCAACCATTAATAAGATCTTTTCTATGTTGATTCAACATGAAAGGCAAGGCAATTTTACACAAATTGAAGATTCAAAACTTCTAATCAATGCTGCTGATTTTCGGAAACCACAGTATATGACTTGGTGATTTTATCCAAGGAAACAATAGAAATTCTGGTAAAGTGTGCATGTATTATGGAAGACTAGGGCACACTGTTTGACATGCTATAGCAAGAATTCAACTGCTATGATAAATAATTCCTCACTTGAGAACTGTGAGGATTTTGATGATATAATGAGTTCACGAGGCAGTACCTTTGTATGAGGCCTGAATCTCTTTTTATTTAGTATGTACATATTGTACAGTAATTTAGCTTAAACAGTCCGCAACACAAATTCAAATTAATTTATTTCATTAGGTTATATCAATCTTTTTATATAGTTAATCTGATATGAGACCTTTCAACATCTTCATGAATGTCTTGGTTAATCTGATATAAGAATCTCAACCAACAAGTAACACCAATATTAGATAATGTCCCACGAGGAGATTTAACGATTGGGACAAGTTCTATGTACTAGAGATAGAGAAACCATAAACCATATACAAAGTTCTAATATACAGTCTAAAATTTAATGTGTCCGCAAAGTCATTTTAGAATGGGCACAGATAAGTAAACTCTAATCATATAGAATCAATCCATTATAATTGTCAAAAAATTCAATTCATTATAATGATATGCTAATTAGTTGATATCAGTGCATATATACATTGCATAATTTTGCATCAAAATCAAAAAGCCTCCAAAGCTGCACCAAGCGCAAATATATCACAATCTTCTGCGCAGCACCAAGCACGATGGTCATGGCCGTTTTTGCACCCACACTCATTCCAATTATTCAATCTCCTCTTATTTTGCTTCTCCATCTCAGCCACCGAAGCTACTCTTATTTTAATCTCCACTTCTACTTCCGGTGTTGTGAACATACCCTCTTTGCAGTTACTTTCACTCACCAAATCCATCTTCAACCATTTTTTTAGCTCCATGTTTTGTGATCCAAGAATCACTTTCAATGGAATCTCACCTTTCCCAATAAGTTTTGAGCCCCATACCTTCCTTTGCCTTAACTCCAACACTAGGCTATGTTGATTAAGGTTTTCCAAGAATTCTTGGGGACAAGAACAATCTAGATTAAAAGACTCATCCCAAAAAGGCACTGATTTGGTGGAAACATTTTTACTGTTGAGTTGAATTCTTTTGTTGTTTCCTGTTGGAAGATACAACCTTGCAAACAAGTTTTTTGTGGACTTGATGAATTCGATGTTTCGAGCTTGTATTAATCTCAATTCGCAGCTGAAGTTTACATAAGTAGATATATGAGATGGATCCATTGAATAGTTGAGAGTATAGCTTGTTAGGAATTTGTGTAGCTATGTGTTGTAGCTAGAAAAAAGAGAGGAAATTGAAGGTAAGAATATGAAAAAGGTTGGTTTGAGTTTGAGTTGTTGTATGTGATGCATTATATAGTTTTGAAAAAGTAAAATGGAAATGCTTTCCAAGAAGCTACTCTTATCCTTGGACACTAACATAACATATATGATATAGTATTGTATAAAATTGATCCAGTATCTCAGTATTGCTTTTTGTGAATATATTAACACCAACTTAGTCTTAAATTGTGCACATGAGATTGTCCAATTTGGCTAGATTGTATCTTATGTTATTATATCTTATGTTATTAATCTTAAAGTCTTCAAAATCTTGAATGGCTAGATTGTCCAATTTGGCTCTTGCAAATTGCATTATGGTATTGGGTTACAATTCAAAAGTATCTTGATGCAATCCGTAACTGGGGACCCCAAATATAAGATTTGAATAAACAAGGTTTTTAACGTACCAAAAGGTGAAAGTGCTGGCTTCAATTGACAGCCATAAAAAAGCTTGGAATATATGCATGTACATCAACTACAAAGCATTGCAAAAATTTCCTACCACTCATTAAGATTACAAAAATATAGTCTGTGACACATTATTCCATCATAAGTTCATCATGTTAATATCGTTTTAAATTACTACATATCTTCATTTTAAATTAGAGTATCTTAACTTTGGCTTTTCTAAAGTAAAATATTGAGGAGCGAATTTGTTTATGTCACTTTTTCTTTTTTTTTGACAAATTTTTTTGATCCTGATACTTCTGAATTTTATATATCTTAATTTTGAATTTTATATGTCACTAAAAACTAATTACCTTTAATTTTGATCCAAACCAAAAATTAGAGATGGCTGAAAGGTGGAGATAATCAGTGACAATCAACGATTAAGCGGTAGAGGTACTTGCAAGCACACTCACGTCAATAAACGTTTGAGAGAGTCAGAGGTATAATATGAAAAGTGGATACATTTTTCCTAAGAGTTGAACCTCTATTTATAGAAATTCTGAGGGCAACCTTTATCTTAGAGTGGACCGAAGAAATGTGCTTTCATGAGGCGAAGTCTAGATTGGGCCATGGTCGAGTTCAAAATGGTCGGCCTTAAGTACATAGTGTTCAGAGGCAAGAGTTGTGCGAAGTATGAGAGTTCATTATTGGAACGAAGTGCCTTCAACTATCAAAATCTATGGTGTCGTTCTACTTCGATAAAGGAATTGATAACACGTAGTGTCGGTCTAGTAAAGTGACTTTGTCTAATAAAGTCAAATATGTCATTCTACTTTGATAAAAGAAGTGATAACACGTGTCTAGCGAAAAATTTAAGTTATAATAATTAGGGGCATGTGCCTACTTTAAGGCCATCACTCGTTTCTCGCATTAGATGTTTATGTTCCCTTCGTCCATATCCTCCGGGCTAATGAGTCCGATTTCGACTCCAAATAGGTTTTACTCAAGGAATCCGGACATTATAATCAACAAATTCATACTAGGAGGCCTCCTTCATGAATACAACTTCTTTGTTTAAGCACTTGATATAATATTGCAATAGCTCATGCTTCTTTTGTTCGACTGTGGCCAATGGTGATGGGTGATCTGAAGGATTCCAGTCGCCATGCATGGAATGAGTAGTAAGAGAATGTACATGGTTTTAAATTGTGGTCTACATCTGCAATTGTGGCCGCAAAATTGTTGATGTGGTAGCTACTGCATTGCACCGCCATTGTGGTGTGATCTTCAATCATGTATATGACCGTAACTACATTAGGAACCACATATTTGATTTCGGTCATGTGAGTTCAAATCTTCTCACAAAAAATTAAAATTTTTGAACCCCAAATTTCAATATGCTTAAGATATAATGAATTTTTTTTTTTTTGACAAGTAGTCAGGTGGTTAGAAGTGTGAAGTTTGAGGTTCGAATACCGATGGCTGCATATATAATACAATATCTCTATTATAGTAGATAAATAGTGTAGTAGCATGGTGGTGTCAATTTATATAGTTTTTGAAAATTAAAAATTACTTCAAGCCACAACAACCGCAATGCACGTCGAAGTAGCTGCAAGACCTCATTCGCAACGACCGCAGCTGCGACGGCATCCCCAATTTAAAAACCATGCCATATTCTAAGAACGAACATGTGAACCCCAAGGGTGTTGTCGGTGCTCGACCTGCATCTGCACTCGAAAGAGGTCCTTTTGTAATGTTTTAGATAAGAATGCCTACTAGGGTCCTTTCTCTTTCGATGGCTTTTAGTAATTAGCACACTAAAAACCTTGTAATTATTCTAATCTTTATATAATTTGGGGTCCCCAGTTACGGATTGCATTAAGATACTCTTGATTCATAACCCAATACCACATTACAACTTGTAGTTGTAGTTACAAGACAAGATCCGAATTAGAAAATCCACCCTTTCTAGATTCCAAGGTTTTCTTTAATATGATGATTAAAATCTTTAGAACAATCTGATGTGCATGATTTAAGATTAAGTTGGTATTAAAATATTCACAAAGAGCACAACTGAGAGATAATGGACAAATATTACTATATCTTAATTTTATCATAGTGCTCAAGGATTAGAGTAGCTTCTTGGAAAGCATTTCCATCTTCTTTTAATTAATTAATTACCTTTTCCACACTATATAATACATCACACACAACAACTATAACTCAAACAACAAACTCCTTCAATATATTTTTTAGGTTTATATTCCTCTCTTTTTCTAGCTACAACACATAACAAGAAACATTCCTAGCTATTCTCAATTCAAGATGGAAACATCTCATATATCTTCTTATGTTAACTTCAGTTGTGAATTGAGATTAATACAAGCTCGAAACATCGAATTCATCAAGTCCACGAAAAACTTGTTTGCAAGGTTGTATCTTCCAACAGGAAACAACAAAAGAATTCAACTCAACAGCAAAAATGTTTCCACCAAATCATTGCCCTTTTGGGATGAGTCTTTCAATCTAGATTGCGCATGCCCTCAAGAATTCTTGGAAAACCTTAATCAGCAAAGCCTAGTATTGGAGCTAAGGCAAGGGAAGATGTGGGGGTCAAAACTTATTGGAAAAGGTGAGATTCCATGGAAAGAGATTCTTGAATCACAAAACATGGAGTTAAAAAAATGGTTGAAGATATATTTAGTGAGTGGAAGTGACTGCAAGGAGGGTATGTTCACAACACCAGAAGTGGAAGTGGAGATTAAAATAAGAGTGGCTTCGGTTGCTGAAATGGAAAAGCAAAATAAGAAGAGGTTGAATAATTGGAATGAGTGTGGATGTAAAAATGGTCATGATCATCAAGCTTGGTGCAACACTGAAGATTGTGATATGTTTGCGCTTGGTGTAGCTTTGGAAGCTTTCTGATTTTGATGCAAGTTTATGTGATGTATATATGCACTAACATAACTAATTTGCTTATTATTGTAATGGATTCATTTATTTTTGACAAAATTATATGGACTATGATTTGGAGTTTCCATTTATGTTACCACTCTATAATGAATTTGCAAATTAAACACGATCACCTTTAATTCTATATGTTTGAATTGCGTTGGATACCACCATATGCTCTTAGGACACTTGTTAATTAAGAAATTAAAAAAATATATTGTATTGAAAATAACATTCTTTAAATTTTCAACCAGAAATCTTTCTCAATAGTTAAATCCTATGGTTTTGGTTATGGGTGTGTATGCTAATTTTTGTATATAATACTCTGTCTGATCACATTTATAAGAAAAAATATTTTTTTTAGATTCATTGAATAACTAATGTATTTGATGTATATATAGACTAGATACATTAGTTATTCAATAAATCTAAAAAATTGTTTTTTGCTTATAAATGTGACCAGAGGGAGTATATCTTAGTGAGCATGATAAAAGTTTAATTAATCTATAAGTCCTTGAACTATTTAAGAATTTTTGAATTTGGTCATAAACTAAAAAAATATGCAATCAGATAACCAGCAGCAACATATAAGTTTGGCAATACTGCCTTAGGGATTATGCTCCATCGAAGAAAGTTTTACAAACTATATCTAAAGGATCTTTTGGTGACACGTTTGCAATGACTATTTGGTGGACCTGACGCTTCAGAAATAAACACACACTTGGAGCCTAACTTCTGTTAATATACTTTCGTCGGAGCACCACATCAATCGTCACATTGTTAAGTAGAATCCTCCTCAAGATGGACGCTTTAGGTTGAATATGGATGGAAATTGTTATGCTTCTATTGACATTGGTGCTGGCAGTTTACTTTGTGACAACAAGGGAGATTGGACATATGGATCTTCTAAATGAGGGAGGGGGGATGCGCTTTTTGTCGAGCTATTTGATGTTTACAAGGTTTGATGTTGGTCATCAACAACTCTATTCATCAGGTTATTTTTTAGAATGATTGTTTAGAAGTCCTCCATCTTTTTCAACATCAAGATCACTTGCATATGCATGTATATGGTTACGTTCCTTGTTGATGAAGATTTTTTATTTAAAGGATCATACTCCCAACATTTCTTTCCAACGTGTGCTTAGAGAAGACAACAGTTATGTTTAAGGGAAATGCTAACAAGTGTCTTAAGGGAACTCTTTAACAACCTTAAGTAATAAGTTTTTATAGAAAATGATAAAATTAATGCATTGAAAATTGAACTATTTGACTTTTTCAATAAACATTTTTTTAATTGTAAATCCTTAAAGATTGGGACACTCATTAGCAAGACACATATTTTTTTTATCAATAAAATGTATATATTTTTCACCCTATTTCTCACTCTCTTAAAATCTTATTGTCCTGAACATTGAAGTACTTGCACTGTCATTGCTTCACCCAAGAACGTCACCAATAAGCTTCATTTTCTGATCATAATTAGTTTTTAGAGTGACATTAAATTTTTAAAATCGTACCCCAATATTACTTTAGAAAAGCTAAAATATAAAGGATACATCATACATGGTTCATTAATGGCACTCAAAATAAAGAGCAATTTTTAAATTAGAAAATAAAGAGTAGTATAAATGAGAGGTAGGAAAAATTTGCAATGTTTTATAATTGATGCGCATTATTACAACTAGTGTTTAGATAAAAATGCTTCCTGATTGAGAATCCAATTGCTTTTTCGATAGCTTTTAGTTGCAGCCAGCATTCAAGCCCTTTTAGTTTAGTACACTAAGAACCTTGTTTTATACTAATCTTAAATCGGGCTAGCAAGAGCCAAATTTGAAAATATAGCTTTCAAGATCCTAAAGGCTTTCTTTAATAAGATATAATCTTCAACACAATCCTATGTGCATGATTTTAAGATTAAGTTGGTATTAGGAGGATATTCACAAAAAGCACATGAGATATATACTGAATCAATTTTATACAATACTATACCAAATACTTTATAGTAGTGTTCAAGGATAAGAATAGCTTCTTGGAAAGCATTTCCAAATTACTTTTTCCACACTATATATATAATGCATCACATACAACAACTCAAACTCAAACAACAAAACCCTACAATATATTCTTTAGCTTTAATTTCCTCCTCCTCTTCTTCTTCTTCTTCTTCTAGCTACAACACATAACAAGAAACGTTCCTGGCTATTCTCAATTCATCAATGGATCCATCCCACATATCTGCTTATGCAGACTTCAGTTTTGAACTGAGAATCATTCAAGCCCGAAATATTGAATCCGTCAAATCCACAAAAAACTTATTTTCAAGGTTATATCTTCCAACAGGAAATAACAAAAGAATTCAACTAAACAGCAAAAGTGTTTCCACCAAATCAGTGCCATTTTGGGATGAGTCTTTTAATCTAGATTGTTCTTGCCCCCAAGAATTCTTGGAAAACCTTAACCAACAAAGCCTAGTGTTGGAGCTAAGGCAAAGGAAGATGTGGGGGTCACAACTTATTGGGAAATCTGAGATTCCATGGAAAGTGATTCTTGAATCACAAAACATGGAGCTAAAAAAATGGTTGAAAATGGATTTGGTGAGTGGAAGTGATTGCAAAGAGGCTATGTTCACAACACCAGAAGTGGAAGTGGAAATTAAAATAAGAGTGACTTCGGTTGCTGAAATGGAGAAGCAAAATAAGAGGAGAATGAATAATTGGAATGAGTGTGGATGTAAAAATGGTCACGATCATCAAGCTTGGTGCAACACTGAAGATTGTGATATATTTCCGCTTGGTGCAGCTTTGGAGGCTTTTTGATTTTGAATCAAAATTATGTGATGTATATATGCACTAACATGAACTAATTAATTAGCTTATCATTACAGTGGATTTATATTTTTTTGACAAAATTATAATGGATCGATTCTATTTGATTAGAGCTTTCTTCTCTGTGTCCACTCTAAAATGACTTTGTAAACAGCAGAATCATTAAAAACTTTATCCAAAAAACTCAATGGAATATAACCATGGCGAAAGAAAAAATAGTGCAATGTGATTAAGCTACAAAAGAAAAAGTAAACTCATAACCTAAGTGAAACGAAAATTAGGAAGACCAAATATTTTACGGAAAAATGTCCTCTCTAATAAACTCAAGAAGAGAACACCATCAAGTAAAATTCTGAGTAGAAAATCCAAAGTTAGTCTCTGCTTATCAGCACAAATATTTTCTTTAAAAATATAAGAAACATGAAAGTTCACCCGTTGTGTTAGAATGAAACAGTTTTTCCATCCCTTCAATAACTATCAAGGAACCATATCAAAATATTTAAAAGTCATAACCACCAAAAGTGAATGGCGTTCCAACCAAAGGTTCAATCACCTACGGTGATAAGCAATTTCAACCGCATAAATAGATGTCTTCCGTTCTTCCTTAAAAGACGAAGAAATATGGGACCAAAAATATGGCCAGCTAACGAAGCTAGCTAACCGTATGTGTTTTTTTATCACATAAATAGGGAAACTCTTTGAAAATACGGCAATGGAAACTCTTGCAAGGAGCTTCATATTGCTTTGGCCTCCCCTCCTTCAAGCTTAATGTTGACTGATCTCATAACTCTATTGATAAATCGTTAGTTGTGGAGGTCTTATTCGCAACTCTAATGGTATTTCCTAGACACGTGGAAAGCAAGTCATGCCTATCGAAGACATATAGCTTAGGAAAGCGGGATCACAAATCATATATGAAAGTTCTTCACACTCGAATTATCCAAACGTAGAGAGAAAAGAGTCAAGAATGTAATGCAAATTTATTTTTTTTAAGTTCCTTTTTTTTTTTAACAAGCAGTTCCTTTGTTTCTTATTTCTACTTTTTTCTTAAATTCACAAACTTTTTTGTTGATTTCTGTCGGGGAAATGCTTAATTGTACGGACATATTACAACGAAATTTCACGAATGGTAGCAACACACGACTTCTCCTTTCCTAAAATGAAATTTCATCCACACGTGGCCCACACATGCGGGCTGCGCCTCTACTTCATTTTCAACATGCACGTATTTTTTTCGATGTGGCCTTTTGGCAATTTTTGGCTTGGAGAAAAGACAATTTTCTAAATTGTTTATGGTGACATTGGGCGAGTGAATACCCAAATTCGTCCCTGAATTTGCACGAATCACGAATCATACAAAAACATCCCCAAATTCATCGAAATGCACGTTTTGTCCCTGAATTTGTCATATCTCAATCAAATTAATCCCTCCGTCCATTTGGGGCGTTAACGGTGATGACATGGCCGTTAACCTCTCACATGGGTTGCCATGTCAGATGCCACATAAGCAGAGACTAAATTGATCGATAGTGACAAAAATTTCGAAGGACGAAATTGATTGATTTCAAAAAATATTATGCAATAAAGTCCCTGTTAATTTTTACATACTATCAAATCGATCCCTAAATTATATTAAAAAACCGTCAAATAAGTCCTTGAATTATATAAACGTATATCTAATTTGATCCTTGAAGCATATATTTGCAGAACAAAGTAAAAATGACAGAACACACAACTTCATCCTTGAAAATAACATTAAATAAGTCATACGTCTTAAGTTTGAAATATTACATAGGCAAAAGCAACCCAACTATGGAGCATTAACAAGTTAAATATTACATAACCAAAAAGAAACCCAACTAGGGGGCATAATTTAAACAAGTCAAAATATTCCAAAGGCATAATCTAAACATGCATCAAGTATATACTCTAATAACGCCAGGGGGTTGGGATAAACTCCATGAACTTAGATTGAGTTGAACCGGATGGACCATAATTTGGATATGGAACTCTAGTAACGCTAGGAGCAGTTGGATCTGTTGGTGCAGGACCCCTCACTGGTGTTTGCTTAGGCCTCTCATTTGAAATAATTGGTCGTCTAATGTCATACTTCCTTGCAGGAACACCCTGCAACAACGTTTTCAATCATATCAGTCCCTAAATCATAAAACATTCAATCAAATAAGTCCCTAAATTATATCACTAACTATCAAATCGATCCTTAAGATTTAACAGTCATACCTATCCAGACATTACTTCATTTGCAACAAAATTGAGAGCATTTTGTCCCTGAATTGCAACATTTCTAGCAACAACATTTCCACCATTGACATTTTCAGCAGTTTCTGCAACTTGTCCATCATTTTCAGCAACAAGATTTCCAGGATTAACATTTTCAGCAACAAGATTTTGCCAACATTAGTCATAATCACAAGCAAAACAACATAAAAATGTAAATCACAGTACAAAATAAACCCTTTTTATAAACTGTTTTAATCAACCACTTATTTCGTTCATAATTATTCTAATGTTCATCATTTTTAGTAACCAAACATAAAAACGTGAAATTTTATAGTCTTTAACACAAAACCGTTGAAAACGAATGCCTAAAAATTGAAGACGAAAATCACAAAAACATACACAAAAAAAAAGGAGAAAATGAACAAGACTTAATGGAAAACGAAGAGGAACGACGTTACCTTAAGAAACGACAAAATATTTTGTCAAAACAGAATCTTTTGCAACATTCCTTGCCGGAGATGATGATAATTTTGGAGAGGTGAAGATGATGAAGGTTTTAGCGGGAAGGAGAAAGGTCAAGGACATTTTTGATGTCCCGACTGAAATGTGAGGATGGAAAGGTATGGGTAATAGAGGGGTAAATTTGGAAAAACATGAAAAATTGAATTTAAAAAGTGAAAATGAAATTTTTAGTGTTTCCATCAAACTGGTCCTTGTACACATGACTTTCTTTGTTGACACGTGTACAAGACAACAGGACATGCAGGACGACAACTCAGCAGCACTAACAGAGCATTTGGACGGAAGGGCTATTTTGATGGATGTTTGTTATATTCAGGGACAAAGCGTGCATTTCGATGAATTGGGGGACGATTTTGTCCGATTCGTGAAAATTCAGGGACGAATTTGGGTATTCACTCGACTTTGGACTCTAGGATAACTATCACCGATTGATGTTTCCCCTTGGAGTAATGTACTTTACCAAATGCTTAAAGCTTATCCCCTCACATTAATTTGAAAGAAGGATAAGTGTATAAGTGGGAGTATTAGTTTGGTTACATTGAGTGGGAGTATAAGTGTATAACTAAAGAGGAATGGATTTTTTTTGTGTATGAAATTAAAAAAGAGGGACGTGTTTTCTATTAATAGCGTATCCGTGAAAATTCGTATGGACAAAACCTGTACCATTTAGCATTACTCTTCCTGCCGAATATGACAGTTATCTTCATCTTTTTGCATTAAAATTCATGAGTATCATGAACACTTAAACAATTTCTGGAAAAACATTGCACAACATGTCTTAAGATTTCTAATTTGATCATACAAGTAACATTTTAAAATTAAAACTTTTGTTTACCAAAAACACCGGTAAACACAAATTCTGTCATTTTTCTTTAATACCCTTAATCATTTATTAGCTCATTCAACTTATTTCTCTATGCAATAAATTGTTAAAGTATATTATTCATAAAATAAAATATATTTCTGCAAAAGCGACAATTATAAAGAAACAAATGAAGTGCTTTATTTTCTTTGAGGGAAAAGAGAGTACTTTACACTTTACATAAGCCAAAAGAAAAAGATACTGTAAATCTGTAATGGTTTATTAATGGCAATCAACATAAAGAGCAATTCAAAATATTATTAGCGTTATGATGGAATAGCATGTCGCAGGCTATATTTTTGTTAGCTTAATGAGTGGTGGGAAAATTTTGTAATCTTTTTATAATTGATGTACATGTATATCATTACAACTAGCTACTAAGTTATGGCTGTGAGTTGAGGCCAGCATTCAAGCCAAAGTACACTAAAAATCTTTTTTATTGTAATCTTATACATTTGCATTAAGATACTCTTGATTCGTATATTGCTACTTGCAAGAGCCAAATTGGAAAATCTAGCCTTTCGAGATTTACAAGGTTTTCTTTAGTAAAATATAATCTTGAACACAATCTAATGCGCATGATTTAAGATTAAGTTGGTGTCCATATATTCACAAAAAGCACAACTGATATACTTGGCAATTTTATACAATACTATATCATACTACATATTAAATTAGTGTTCAAAGATAATAGAGTGCATCTCGGAAAGCATTTCCAATTTACTTTTCTCAACTCTATATAATACATCACTAGCAACAACTCAAACTCAAACAAACCCCTTCAATATATTCATAGCTTTCATTTCCTCTCTTTTTCTAACTACAACACATAACTAGACAAATCTTTCCTAACTATACTCAAATTTTCAATGGATCCATCCCATATACCTGCTTATGCAAACTTCAGCTGTGAACTGAGAATAATACAAGCCAGAAACACCGAATTCATCAAATCCACGAAAAACTTGTTTTCAAGGTTGAATCTTCCAACAGGAAACAGCAAAGGAATTCAACTCAATAGTAAAAATATTTCTACCAAATCCTTACTCCTTTGGAATGAGTCTTTTAATTTAGATTGTTCATGCCCCCAAGAATTCTTGGACAATCTTAATCAACAAAGCCTAGTGGTGGAGCTGAGGCAAAGGAAGATGTGGAGGTCACAACTTATTGGAAAATGTGAGATTCCATGGAAAGTGATTCTTGAATCACAAAACATGGAGTTAAAAAAATGGTTGAAGATGGATTTGGTGAGTGGAAGTGATTGCAAAGAGGGTGTGTTCATAACGCCAGAGGTGGAAGTGGAGATTAAAATAAAAGTAGCTTCGGTTGCGGAGATGGAGAAGCAAAATAAGAAGAGGTTGAATAATTGGAACGAGTGTGGATGTAAAAATGGTCATGATCATCAAGCTTGGTGCAACACTGAAGATTGTGATATATTTGTATTAGGTGCAGCTTTGGAGGCTTTTTGATTTTGATGCAAAATTATGTGATGTATATATGCACTAACATCAACTAATTAGCTTATCATTACAATACACCACAAAAAAAAAAAAAAAAACTTAAATTACAATGGATTTATTTTTTTGACAAAATTATAACGGATTGCTTATATATGATAGTAATAGTTTTCTTCTTTGTGTCAACTCCAAAATGACTTTCAAATGCATCAACTTTAAATTTTTAATATTGAATCTTCTCTTGACAAGGTTTTGGTTGTGGCTGTGTATGCTAATTTTGCTACACAATAACATATTAACGAGTATAATAAATAAAGTCGACCCCTAGAAAAAATGTGTAATAAATAAAGTTGATTTAAAAATTTTAAGAATAATTTCTCATTTGTTAAAATTTAAATTTGTCTCACTAATTTAAGTGAGTCCGACTAATTTATGAGTTCTACGTAAATTTGATAATTCTACATTAATTTGATAATATTCCAATGATTTTTTATCAGTAAAATAGTATGTTGAAGATAATGTATTGTTAACATTTAGCATAAATATATTAGTTTTAACAATACTCTAAAAAAAATCCCCTGCATCACAACTTAATACATGCTACCTCCGACCTAATGCAAGAACCTCTGGTCAAATTATCTTTTTTATTTTTTTATGTATCTTGTCAAATTACCTTGTCACTTATTACAACACTCTGTAAATTACAAAATGTATGATTATTTGTTCTCCACAACATCCTAATTAAATAAAGAAAACTAAAATATCAACCATTACTCTCTTAATATATATTATTGACAAATTAAAAAAATAAAAATATACATTATGTTTAGAGGAAGTTGTCCAACCCTTATTTGTTTAAAAAATAGTTTCGTCGAAACATTTTACGTTTTCATCGTACACTCCTTTGTTAAAATTTACATTAGATTTACTTATTTGAAAGTGAGTCTGACAGTTACAAAATCATGTGGCTTCCACGTAAATTTTAAATTAGTCTTTGTTGACCAACACCTTCAATGTGTCCAACGTTGGCAGTGATTTCACCCACACTGTCTTTCACACTCGCAAAACTCATTAACTTAAGGGAAGCTCTCACAGCGGTAGAGTGGCCGTTCAAAGTGAGAGATCGAAAGATCTTTTTAAATTTCAAAAAAATTGAGACTAGAAAATAAGAATGAAATTGTAGATATGTGATCTCCTAACAACATAGTCAATTTTGTGGAATAAAATCATTTTTGTTGGCACAGGAGTTATCCAAGTAATAATGGACTTGGTGAAAAGAAATCAAAGCTAAATGCACGGATTGCGGTATTACTAGTTACTGCGGTACAAAATAACTCAAGGAGCTACTATATTTCAAGCTACTTTTTATTAACAAAATAATGGTTACAAAATATGAATAAATATCAACTACCTAGGAATATGAGGGAAGAGACTGTACATGATTGATCTTAATATACTGCAGCGATCAAGACATGGTTGTATTTCGACTTCTTATCAACCATTTTGGCTGTTGCTGCTGATTCACTATTTCAGTTTGTTTGCCCTAATAAGTCTATGGATCAAAAATTGAAGCTTGGAGAATATAGTAAATGGTAAACCCGAATAAAAGAAAATACAGATACAATCACTGGCAAACCTTATTTACGCTCACAGGCAGCCAGTATATTCAAGACTCCCCAATATCTCAAATAGTAACGATATGAGAGTCTGCAGCAACACTACTTACCAGAGAATCATTGCTTGATCGAACGGAGTTGCCAATTACCCTCGCCATCAATCAGCCGTAATTCCATGGAATGATATGGTATTAAAGCAGGACGCTGAGGACAAGAGACAAGACAATTAATTAGTTTGACACTTAGACCGGATTTGGAATTGGGAGGCTATTATTAATGTATAAGTTTAGAAATGTCAATAACTGACTCAGCTAGAACTATATAAAAATCAAATAGTTATGTGCAGAGAAGGAACGTGCATCTATGATCATATAAGTAATCCCATACCAAACGAGAGTAAGTGCAAAATACTAGCTGTATTTGTTGTAGTGAGAAACAATTAAAACTAACTATTGATCTGCTCATAATACTCTAAATCTGGCTTGACAAAATTTAAAATTTATCATTTTTTTTAGTAAAGACTTACTTGTGAGGAAGTAATAAATGTGATTTCCATTTTCTTCGCTAACCCATATAGGTGTTCTTCCACATCAACACTTGTTGCACTGCCATCATTTTTTTCAGGAAGAGAGCAAATCATGGTTAGCAACAAATAAGAACAAAGCAATTCTACAAGAGAAAAAAGGCAGAGGTAAATCATACATACTTGGTACACTCGTCCAGGATACCAAACTTAGGCTTATGGAAGAACAAGCGTGCCTTACAGAAGATAAGGTAAGTGTTAAAATCCAAACAACAGAAGAATACCAGATATATTATAATGTCTTCTGATTAAGCGCCAAGCACAAACTGAGACCTAAGACTTATATTAAAATATTATTGAAGAAACTTAACTAAATCATTCTAAAATTACAAATTTACAATAAAATCAATTTACATACCATGCCTAATCTCTGCTGTTCTCCAAGAGAGAGAGTGTCTTCCCAATTTAGATTTGCATCCCAGCCGCTTGTGTCCCTTTCTAGAAGATAATTCAACCGAACATTCTCTAGGATAACTTCCAAGTGCTTGTCCAACAACTTTACAGTGTCAGGATGCTTTTCACCTGAATTAGCAAGATTACAACGATCAGAACTAAAATGGAAAAGGAAAAATAAACTAAATGCATCTTTGAAATGATTACAAGAGAACAAAAGGAAACTGAACAGTAATTTTGCGCAACTAAACTTAAATGAAAGAAACTCTTCAACGCTGTCAATATAAATAACATATAATCAATTTCATGCATTATCAAGAGTCACAACTGCAGGGAAAAACCCGGAAGAGAACCTATTCTCAGGTGGTGGTGATTAATCAAAATCAAAGAAAGCAGCGTCATTTTAAATTAAAGTCAAATGAACCACAGGTGCTTATGTATAGTTAGGAAACGCCATTTTACATTTGACAAGGGCATTTCTGAAGCTAGTGATATTTACCTTTTCCATACATCTTCAATGCTCGCAACTCGGCTTCCTCGCGGGATAGAGGGTATATAATTTGGTCCCTTAGTGTTCCTAGGCATGTATACGGCCGTTGAGGAACATAGAAGATGCTACAACCTGATCCAACATCTTGATCCAAATCTTCAAATGGTCTAGAGAATCTTCCACTTGCAATTGGCCAAAGTCCTCGAAGAACTCTGAAAATGGAACTTTTTCCGCTTCCATTTGGACCTTTTAAAATAAGATATGCAAGATTTAAATTCTAATCAGAATGCAATTCCCTCTGCCAGAAGGATAAATATGCTAAAATAGCAACTATACCAACCAGTAACAAGCAGGCTTCTCCCAAGCTCAACATCACATGTCAACTCCCTGGCCAACATCTTCTGAGAAGGGGTAACAATATTGACCTTAGAAAAAGAAATAACATCTTTGGAATGATAATCCGTTGCTGAAGACATAGGACCACCATTGATGAATTCCCCTGTACATAAGAGATATGATTAGCACATGATGATTATTATATATAATTGCTGCTATATAAACAAGATGTTAAATGGCATGCTTGCATAGAAAACAAAGCAACAGTTATGACGAACCAGAATGGGCTGCATCCAGCAGCTCTTCGAGCTCAAATATCCGATTAACACCGCCAGAAAGCTCTACAAGCTTCCTGTTCAATTCAAGAATGTCACCAAAAGCTAAAAAGCTTTGAGAAACGACAGATGCTAAGAACCTCAATGCATGTGCCAGCTCACCTGTAATATAGTGCTGTGTATATTAGTGGGGGACGACAGAGAAATAAAGAGAGTAACTGAGAACAGTCCAACAATCCTACCCAGGGTACTTATAACTGCACGGTCTCCTTTGTGTTCCATAGCATACAACAAGCTCAGCAACCATGTCACATTATGAGGTAGTTGCTTTGTGATGAAATCGTCTAGTATACCAAACAGACACTTCTTTTTCAGAAGGTACTGGGAGTGTATGAGAAGGTCGCTGAATCTTGATTCAACCATCTGCACAATATTAAGAAAGTAAAATTACAATCTGCAATGATAAAAATGCATAAACTGCAAGCTGAAGAAAAATCAATAAGCCATACATTTCCTTTTGAACCTTCAACCTAATTACATGCCCCCTATTAGAGCCTAAGATCAATAAAATTTTATAAACTAAAACTCATGGACAAGTTTTACATTTAGGGTTTGTTTATCCAAAAAAAGTGGTAAATGAGAAAGTGAGAATTTATGAAACAGACTGGAATTTACTCCTTATTGCTTGTTAAAAGGGTCGTGTAATGGTGTGTCCGATATTTCAGGGGTGGAGTGTAAATGAATTTCACTTCATTCCATTGCCAATTGTCCCATGGGGAGAAAGTGTAAATAACTTTCAATCTTAATTTAATACACCTCAAATAAGCACATCCTAAAAAAAATGCATTAAATACGTAGAGTTGGGATGCTCACAGCTTTTTCTCGAGCACCACCTCCAAAGAAAGCAACGGACTCAGCATGAGTACAGAGTCTCTCATGCATGAACCTAGCAGAAGTGTAAGATTAAAAAAGGTCAGCATCATTTTCACAACACTAGTGTGCCATAATTGAGGCAACTCAAACAACTATTGGTTTACCTAAAGATTCCTTCAAGTTGTTGTTCTTGGCTTATCAAATCACCAAAATCAGGAGTAACAGTTCTTAAAAACCCAAGGCCAAGTAACATGTAAGCATAGAGTATGGCAACTCCCCTTTGACCAGTTAACAGCTTCATTCTCCATGTGAACCTTGAGAAGCAAAGTCATAGGGAAAAAAAAGCATCAAATATGTTGATTCAAGTGCTAGTAAAATACATATGACTATACTAGAAATATGATAATTCAAAATTATGAACGAGTTACTCACCACAAAATATCTACGGATGGCTTTACCAGTCCAGTTACCAGTCCAGACAAGTCTGTTGTTAACTTCTCCAAATCTTGAGTTATCCTCTGATCTGCATCAACACTTTTGCTTGCCATGTGGAAGACCTACAAAGATATGCATGTAACAAAAATTTGAAACCAAATCCCAAACTTCCTCCTGGAGAGCTTCAATGCCAAAATGAAATACTAATACTAATGTTCATAACATAATGACAGAGAACAAGTCAAAATTCCTATCCCTAAAATTTAAAGCGATGACATTCTATATTGTTGCTTAGGGACCATTGGGTATGTGCCATCCTTTAAGATTCATGTGAATGAACCTTCGGGAGATTTGAACTCCTGTATTTAGAAGACCCAATATAATTAATTCCTGCCTTATTTTTCCACATTTTGTGGGAATACGAATCCAACGTAAAAATAATATTTCACTATCAGCCTACCAAGCTACCCCGCCAATACTCTTGCACTCACTATTTTCCTCCAAAAGAGTCCCTTTTGAGAAAACAATTGTACCATGTATTCTCTGGTAATTCGTACATACCTTTTTAAAAATCATCCACCTCTCTCAAGATTACCTAATTATGGTCTCTAGTTCCTTATTTAGAGAATTTTTTTGTATTTTACTCTATTTTGAATTATTATTAAATAAACATTTTTCAATGTGTGTATATAGGACGAGGACAGAATTGTAAAAGTACAATTTTACATTTTCCCTTGAGGGTAGTTTTGGAGTAACAGATTCCTCAGCAAATCAACTGTTAACCAGAAACAACAAATTTATTTATGAACACTAAGGTATATTCCCATGACAAAACAGACAAACAACATGCTTTCCAGTTTCCAGCTATCATTATTTACATGGCTCGGGATGTAAATTTCAGACTCTGCATACCCATTGTGGTCAAGGTAAACTGAAGAGGTCAAGGAACCAAGATTAAAACTGAGTTGAATTTGAAGGGGAAAAAGTGTAAAGCAATCATAACAACATATTACATAATAAACTGATCTACAAAATCATTCCAACAAAAAGTCTCACATTAAATGGTAAAAATGATACTTAACTGAGTTATCAAATAACAACAAATCCTGAGCAACACAATATGCTTGTAATGCTCAAAAAAAATAGAGGAAGGAACAAAACTAATGAATAGTTCATATTCAATTACCTTGTAGAACACATTGCTTCTCAAATAGTTCTTGAGTAGATGTTGTGTCAAACGAATCCGCCACCCAAGGGCCAGCCTTGCGGTCAAATGTCTGAGGAGAAACATATAATTCACTCAAATTTGCAATATATAAACTCCCCCACCCTATTTCAACACTTCAACTATCTTTTCAACTTCCTCCCTTTTCCCTTTTATATACATCAGAAAATTTTCCAGAAACTGGTATGGACTACTTTAGGTAATCAAAAGTTTCATCGGCAACCTTGTGTAAAATTAGCATTACCAATTATTGGCTAGAGATAAAAGAAACGCATATTCCAGATGAATTTGTACCCAATTACCTTATAGAAGGTGCAATGAAAGAAGAGGCAGCACTTTGAAGTACACTTATACCAATTAACCGAATAAAGGCAGCTTTATCCTGCTCCAAAACAAACTTCACAGTGGTACCTAAGAACATAAATTTTAACATTACATGCATGGATTCTCATAATCATGAGTAGCCAAAGATGAGAAAATACCATTTAGAGATGCAATACGATCGGAGACCCATGTTCTTGAAACAACAAGAAGAGCGACGGCAAGCAATTGTGCACCTTGTTTGTCAAATACCGTGGGTACCTGAAATCAACGGTCCACATAAAATATATTGTAGTTGTAACTACAAACTAAATTGTTCATACATTACATACTTTATAAGAACGGATGGCTCATCTTAAGTCATCAATGGTTGCATTCATTTAATCCCAATAGCATTGTGTGATTGCAAATGCATTACTGAAGGTAAGCTCAAATATAATATAAAATCTGGTTTACGTAGGCATTAATACTGTAATTTGTTAGAAATATAATTGATGGGCATTCACGTAACATCGCTTAAGAACCAACATGGATTTACCCCCAATTTGAATTTCGTTCAAATTCCAACATAAATTAAGCGCGGGCTTATCCATTGCGTGCTTTAAGCCCAGAGGACTCAAGTAAAGGGTGGATTGTATTACGTCGTTGTGACCCCTTCGCTGTTGATCAACTAAATGATGGAACAATATTCTTTGGGAAGACCTTCAAGAATGATATCAAGTAACTCCTATGGTGAGACCAGATCACCAACAGATAAGAGTGAATCAACAGATAGTTCAATCCAAAGTTAAGTGCATTGTTGACATGCCTTGGCTCTAGTTTGAGCACAAAAATGATTATGAATCTGCTCCTGGAGTTGAGTGAGGATTAAACTTGTCAGAGAAGGTAGTAGCCAAGAGAGAAGTAATCAGTCTTGCTGCTCCCAGGTCAAGCAAGCACCCATGATTTCACCTAGATCTTAGTCGTCTTTGATGAAAGAGCGAGAAGGACCCAACGGATTAACAGGGAAGTGATGGAGATGGTGAGCTTTAATCACTCACTCAACTTTATTCCATACCATAATGGGAAAATTTGTGATCAGATTTCTTTAAGAGGGCACGAATAATGAGTTCAGTATAGTTGGAACAAAAACCAACGAAGCAGCAGTTTGGAACTCGCCAGCAGGACAAACTAGTTATGTGGCATGGGATTTGCCGCTGATGGCTGAGGAGGATTTAATCCTTGTATACTGAATTGGGTGGAGATCAAATGCAAGATAACTTACAGATGTGGATTCGAGTTAACAGAACCCATTGATAGGGTTAACTGAACCAAAAGGTTATTATTACGACTTACATATAGCAACTTTAATTGAATCATAACTTTTAACCAACTTAACTAATAGTGGGTATTATGTACAGTAGCTATACATGCAAATCTATAAAAGGCATCACCTAACAGCTTAAGTTTTTGTAAGAGTTGGTCTTCACACAATTTTTTTGAATAAGCCGAGTCAGATTTCTAAATCGTATCACTATGTTATTTATGGGAATATCATTTATTTTCAAAAATTATTTTTGGAGCCCTAGTTTCCTGTTCTGTATTTGGGTTTGAATTGATGTGGCTTATATTTCACGTGACTGCATTTTGATGTCCAAATCTTGTAATTATATTGAGGAGGTCGAACCCATAGAAATAAGGAAGTGTTATGTAGCCTTAGTCAAAAGCAGCTTTTTACATTTTTCATAACTGTCTGCAAGTTTAACATTAAAAATTAAGCATGTTATGAGCAACACCATAGGGCTCCTGAAGAAAATAAGTGATGAATGTGCAAGTAAAAAAAGTGGGGTGCTAAACCCTAAGTTAAAGCTACAAGATGTTCAGTTTCACATTAATAAGCAAGTAAACAGCAGAATGAAAATCAGGAGAAAAATGAATTACAATATAATTCTAATAATTTCCCAACCAATACCTGAAAACATAACTGGTTGTAAGTTAGTCAACCAACAACAATTCTGCTATTAATGGACAGTACATAAGAAGTCAAGAATTCTTGGTTCCAGGTGTGAACTTGAGAATATTAAATTGGTTAAGGAGATGTTTGTTATAATGCTTGGACTTATGATTACAACAGCAAAATATCAATACATAAGAATTTTATAAATAGAAAACCAAAAATGAATACAGAATTAAGCACCAATTTGCTACTGTGGGAGTATCCAACTATACAGTATATGCATACACACACACAATGGAGAGAAAAAAAACTAAAAGCTTTGTAAGATCATATATATGGAAGGTACTCACCAATACTTTGAACATGGCAGCTACTCTAAGTGGCAATATCCTTGTATTACCATGAAGTTGGGGAACAGTAGATGGCAAATTAGTATGATTCGTAGATGGAGATGAATATATCACATCTGCAATATATGACTCTGTCTTTGAATTTGAGAATGCAGAGTCCTGGAGGAAAGGTATGAAAATCTTCAAAACCAAGGCAAACAAAGAGCAATGACGACATCACAATCAAAATCAGAAAATATCAGCACCTTTTTACTCATGGCAAATGCTCGCTGAACTGCTTTTGCATCAGTCTGTCGTTTTGTTTCAGATGCCTTCATTGTATCAATCCCCATTTCAGTAGAAGAGTCCTCCCTGGAGTTTATATCTTAATCTCATCAACAGTAACATAACTATAGAATTTTTTTTTTATCAATAACATAACTATAGAGTGGAACAATGATAAATAGCATAGATAAGTTCAAACCTTCTATAATGAACACTCCATCCTCCTTCACCATCTAAGGATAAAACCACATCATGGAATGCAACCAATGCTGGACGATGTGATATGGTAATACATGATGTTCCCATGGCCCGAACTTTAGCACAAAACCGTTCTTCCATGTCAGTAGTGACAGCACTTGTGCACTCATCAAGAATGGCAAATTTAGGTTTGTGGTAGAAAAGTCTAGCCATGCCCAATCTCTGTTGCTCACCCAACGAAAGTTCATCACCCCAATTTACCTCTTTTTCAGGCAGGTAACGGTCCAACAGGTATTCAAGGTCAACCTTGAACACATACACATGCAATTTTAGTGAATGATAACAATACAAAAATAAAATTATCAATAAACTGCTTCATATGTATGTGGCATTGAGAAAGACATGGGGTTAGCGGTGAACTTTACATTTTTCAATAGCTCCACCATCCCATGATCTGTGAGTGGTTCAACCTCTTGATTGGAAGTAAGAGGATAAATCAACTGATCGCGAAGTGTTCCCACGGCAGTGTATGGTCTTTGAGGCACATAGAAAATCTCCTTATTAAGATCAGAGCCAATGCCAGGTTTCACAATATGTCCAGATATTAACGGCCAAAGACCGCCTAAAACCCGGAATAGCGAGCTCTTGCCACTACCATTCGGACCTTCAGCCAAATAATCATCAATAACATGTTAATCGTCCAAAAAAAATATTTCAAAAAACCAACCATTACAAATAATATTTAGAAGAGACTTCTGCAACAGAAGAAATGCATAAATAACATCAATTATCAATTCTGACTCAACCACGCAAAAAAAAAAAAAAAAAAAAAATTAGAAAGAAATGCCATCAAGAAGAAAGTTCGGATGTCTACCTGTAATCAAAAGATTAGATCCTTGCTCAACCCTGAGAGACAGATCATCCACCAAGACATTACCAGTGGGGGTCACGACCTGAATTTGGGAGCAACATCGCTGTTAAAAAACATTAAAAACGCAACATGAAGTCATGGTCGACAGATGGTTGGACAAATTTCACTTGCCTTGACGTTAGAAAATTCAATGTAGTTAGCTTCGCTTATGCAATTTCTACTTCCTTGTCTTTGCAGAGATGATTTCTCATCCACCAAGCTTAGCTCCCTTGATACAGCCATTAACTCATAAATGCGATCAGCATACCCACTGTAATACATACATAAAGGTCAGAAATTTTAGGCAGACAGTATGAATCCTATGAAGGAATTGCATATAAGCCACAATTAGTGAGTGATGACCAATAAAAGCGCCTCTAACATCAAATTATAAAAAACAAGAAAAGAAAGACCGGATATACCTAAGACGATTGAGCCGTCTTGCACCGATAGAAAGAGTTCCTAGAGACTGAAATAAGGAAATTATGACACTGGTGTGATATCTTAAATTGCTCAACATTTCTGCACGCCCTAAAGTTGAACTGTCGGGCCTTAGATTACCCGAAAAGAAAGGTTCAATAATCAAAATAACAGCAACAGTTGCACCGAGGTATTTCAACAAGAAGTCCTGAATCATGCCAAACCACCAATGGTCATGCAGCACTCTTCTCATGTGCCTAACCAAGGTCTTAAATTTCTGTTGAATGTGAGCTTCTTCTCTCCTCTCTCCACCGTAAAATGCTATACTTTCTGAGTGAGTCCTTAATCGTGAATGAAGCTGTCGATAGTCTCCTTCCAGTTGCTGTTCTGTGGACATAAGTTTCCCAAACGGAGGAGAGAAGTTCCTGATTGCAGCCCCAGCTCCCAGTACATAGGCCTGAAAAGGCCAAATCAGTAGATTGAGAAGAAAATCAATGATTCTAACATCAACTCAATGTTGTAACAGCCTCTAGCAATCAGAAAAAAGTATGAGCAGAAGCTGATATGAGAAATCTATTTAACAATATAGTTCATTTACTGAGATACCAGTATCCAGAAGACATATTTTGGGCTAGCATACGAACACAGCCGCCAAGTATATAGAAGTCCATCAGTCACTGCTGCTAGATCATCTTGAACAATTTCACTCAACTCTGAACAGAACTTCGGCACATCACTAGCAATTCTTTGCTCTGGGTTTGTTATCCGACCGTCAACGTGTGATATTTTGTAATATACCATGTTCTGAAAGCAAAATAAACAATAAATATACAGCCACAATAACAACTAAATTGAGTATTATTGTAACTCATAAGAAATTACTCAGACAATTGAGACTATAACAAATATGAAAGCTGTCATTGCATACACAGAATTTTAAGGCATCTACTGGATACTGGAAAATTGTTCTGCTTCAAGAGGGTAGAATATCTGCTCAAGTAACTTCCCATTAAATTTAAAGCAATGAGATGTAGAAAAGCATCTAGAATGATCCTGGTCAGACCATCCCAAGATCCTAAAGTTATGCCAAATGATAATCATCCCAATGATCCTGTTTTCTTTTTTTAATTTTCATCATATTATTAATAATACTGAATTCCAGCAGACCAGAGATGACAATGGACTTATCATATAATATGAAAGGAAGAAGAAAAGAGTAAGGAAGGATAGAAGTTGATAACTTTTTTTTCAAATGACAAATGAATAATTAGTTGTTAGATGACAATGGACTAATCATATTATGTTAGATTAGTTTTTTCTCACAAGGCAGGAGGGAACTAGGAATACATAAATTAACCAATAGTTCAACACAAATAATCTAAACAGATGTATACAATTCAACAGCCCATACCTCAAAATAGTGGGAATGGATAAGTTTTGTCAATACTTTTCTGAAATGAAGACTCAAAGTTCCTGTTATGTACTTTGATGTAGAATGAATGGTTGACAAGAGGAAGCATAAAATAATATTTTCTGAAATTAACCGGAAAAATAATGGTGCACGCCGAAGAAAAGCAGCACGAAATAGGAAGCCTTGCACTTTAGCTAGCCTGTTGCTCAAAGCAGTCCGCAGCACCTGTAAAAACAGGAAAATTTCAATGTCATTGGTTTAAACATCTTTTTCTTTTTTCTTTTTTCTTTTTCTTGTGTGTGGGGGAGGGCAACTATAATATTACCCATGACTACATTATATAATTATGGTTCATCTTAAAAAAAAAAATTAAAAAAAAAAGTCAAGCACATAACAGCCTTACCACTGTGACAACTAAAGCTAGAAGATTCTTCACACCTAATTGGCCCATGTCGGATAGAAGAATTGCAGTAAGGACTTGAAGTGACTTCATGCCTCCTTTCTTTTGTTTATTTTTTGGTTTAGTAGAGTCATTGATAACCTCCTCCTTTTTTACTTCTTTATCATTGTTTTGCTCATTGCAATGGCCAAATAAATCATGTTTATTAACTCTAAACCTTGATTGCATATATGCAGCTGTTCCACCGGCAATTAAGATACCAGATGCAAGTAGTATAGCTTTCCTGTCAGTAACCACATGAAGAAAGCATCAACAATAATACAGTATGCGTGCAAACAAGTTACTAACCTAATATCTTATTAATAACATGAGCAACCCAAATATGAAATGAGTAAAAAGATGCTGCCATTAATACAATGAAACATGACTATAATCAACGCAGAGCAGAGGATAATATGATATTTCATGCAGAACCAACCCAGCAAATAAGATGCATTGCCCTTAAAATGAAACAGAATTAATGAGAAGAAAATTCTAAGATCAAATATGAAATGTTATACTGACTCTTCAGGCTCAGCAAGATTTTTCTCTTTCCTGGATCCACGCCTTATTGCAACTAAGTTTCCCCAAGTGTGATGAACAGAGCATAATAGAGTGTGTTTTGTAACTTTGTTAGCATTTCTTTTATTCATAATTTCTAGTTTCTAATGGTTTAAACAAAAGCATTGAAAAATCTTGAGATTGCAGCAGAATGATTTTGAAATAGTAGAACCATTATGCTGCCATCCGATCTTTTCTTTTTGGATTGAACATTTATCAGTGTACAGTTCTGTAGCAATACCCATTATCATGTTTTTTGACATTGTTTTTGTTGATATTTAAATAATATAGTATATTCTGTAAATATAGGAATAACATATTCTCTTATGTTCCAGCATATTCTATTGTAAATAATGATGCAGAGCCTATATAATGAAACCTCAGTGGTGTAGTTGAAACACACGGTTTAAGCATATGCCTCTCTCGTTTTCTCTTATTTCCTTTCTTTCAACAGTTTTTTCCATTTTTATTATGAGAATGCAGTAAAAAAGATAATAAAAATGGAAAAACTTTCAACTAAATGGAAAGAACAACAACCAAGTCTTATCCCACTAAGTGGGGTCGGTTAGATGGATCAAATTACGCCATAATGTTCTATCATAAACCAGATTTGGATCCAACTCATTAACCTCTAAATCTTTCTTAATAGTTTCTCTTATAGTTTTTCTAGGTCTTCCTCTACCTCTTGCAATCTGACTATCCTCCATCTGATCTACTCTCCTCGCTACAGAATCTACAGGTCTTCTCTCTACATGCCAAAACCACCTAAGCTTGTTTTCCACCATCTTTTCTACTATAGGTGCTACCCCAACTCTCTCTCTAATGTTGTCATTTCTAATCTTATCCCATCTAGTCTTACCACACATTTAGGCAAATGATAAGGCAAATTCGATGCTACATGAGATTAAGAATCACCAAAAGAAACATATACAGTCCAATACCTCCTTGAAGCCAGAAAACTCTGGCCATGCCGAGTGAGTTTCAACAGCTGAAGGGAAGGCATGGCTGAAGTGCAACCTCTCCCTTACTTTTCAAATAATAGAATAGTTGTAGTTGCTCCTCTTACAGCCAGGAGCACGAAAAATCTAACAAGAACATCCAAACCAAGTGATAGATCAGTAAACAGAATAGCAGGAATTATAATTCTTTAAGCGAAGTAACATACTTTAGACACCCTCTGCTCATCACATGAATGAGGGTTCCATTTTTGCGTTTGAACTATGTGAATATAATAGTGATATACAAAACTCCAATAACTATTGATCATTATGCTCTAAGGGCACATAAAACATAAGCTCGCCAAATCAAAAGCTAATTATAGAATCAAAGTTTCACAATTAGAAAAAGGGTAAGTGTTTCAACTTGCAACAGCTATTTCTTCAGACATAATAGCATTTATAGACTTTCATGCATTGACAAAATAATTAGGGAATGTTCGTGTATCTAAAGTCTCCCCAAGCATGAAAACTTGGCCAGGCAAAGATAATTTAAAACAATTTCCCAAAAAGTAATGTTTTATAATTATCTTTACTCTACTTTCGTCAATTTGTTTTCTTCTTGGAGGAAACAATACAGTTGGGTTGTCATTTTCTACCATTACCATGTGTAAATGATCACACAAATCTACAAACAAAAAGGAAGTCGTATTATCTGCAAAAAAGGATCTTATCGTTTACCTTTTCATTTTTTTTCTAGAACCTGAATTGATTGTTTTCTTATTAATAACTTTCCCTTAAAGATTAACCTATCCCTGAGTAGATAAAATATTCAAAAAAATTGAAGGGAAAAAAAAAGGCAAACGAAAATATAGCATTCATCAAAAGTAAAAAATTTGTTTGAGAACTTGATAAACATTTGTTGTCTGTATGATCAGCACACACAATGCATGGTTATTCTTAAACAATTGACAAACCCACATAACCCAATACTCGGGCACAAGCCAATCCATGTAAAATACCAAGTTTTTCTACCAATTGTCTGCACGATCAGCACACATGATGCATCAGTTTTGTGAGGCTGTTTGGAAGAGCTTATGAAGACAGCTTATGACATGTTCATAAGTTGTTTTCAACTTATTTTCATAAGTTCTCCAAGATAGCTTATGAAAACAGCTTATAACTTATACGGAAACAATTTAACATTATTTTATCTATTTCTATAGAAATAGCTTACACGAAAGCTACAAATAAGTTGTTTATCCAATCAGGTCCTAACTAGTTTGGTTTCCTTCTATGGGAAACAAACCCAGCTGCTTGTACCTACTTCACTCCTTCAAAACTTGTACTGCCATCTTTAAATATTTCTTATCATTTCAGCCACTCCCTCCAGTCCTAGATATAATAGAAGATTCTTTTTACCAGTTATTTAATGAACCTGATATAAGAACCTTCTCTTATATTTAGGTACTTTATTGTTCACATTTTTTATACTTTTCTATGCAATATATCATGTCGTACACATACCCTAATTTTTAGATATTTTGCAATACCCCTATTGGTAAGTAAATACACAACAACCGAACAAATGAAGGTACTAGTTAAAAAAAAAACAATAGTCGTTAACACACTAAATAACGTATTAATCATCTAGATTTCTAGAACACTAAACCACCGACACGTTAAAATTAATCATATAGTACGGAAACGAAAAAGATAGCTAACCTTCAAATTTCGATAGTGTTAAAACTTAACCATGCTTCATCAAGTAAAAATCACCTTATAGAATATAAAATCCAATCTCAGTATTCGGTGCAAACATTTGCACGCATAGAAGAAAATTGTTTCAAAATCACTTTTCAGCAACGATCCGAATCAGGAACCAGAATCTGCAACAAAAATTTCAACAATTCGTTTAAAAAAACCTCGATTAACAACAAATCAGATTAAAAAATTAGAGTGCCAAGGTGTGAAAGTGATGAAGAATCAAAGAAGAGATTTATATACCTGCGTGGTTATGGAGAATTGAAGATTGAGATGAACGCAAGGTGTTTGAAAAAATTCCGCAATGGATTGAATTGGGAAAGGAGAGGGTGATGCAAGATAACGAAAATGAGTTCTACTTTGAGTAAGACGGTTTTGTGATCGGGTCGGGTTATTTTGTTGGTAATAGCATTTATATCAATCGTGTGAACGCTGACGAGTTTGGTTTGGAGTTGAGTGATGCGGTACGATATGAGATATATACGCGATGTGTTCAGTAGCAATGATTTTATCTAACTAACAACGACTTGGATAAAATAAAGTACAAAATAATAATGCAAAATCAACTTTCTAAGGAATATGTGGAAACTTTTTAAGGTGGTCAAAATAAACGTTAATATATGACATTTAAGTAAAAATAACTAATTTTATTGAATCGAAATAATGTAGAAGGATTCAAAAAACAAAACTAGAAAATCGATTTGAGAAACTAATAACAATATAAATTATTCTTAAATGAAATTCTAAATGTGCATAATTTTTTATTAATAAAAAACGAATAATAAGGTAAAAATAAAAATAGAATTACGTGTATATACAATGCAAAAGGAATTATATTAAAAAAAATATCAAATCGATTCAATAAGAATAATGGTGATATTCAACTGTATAATGCTGACAAAGAAACAAATTAAATAATAACAAAAAGAATTATTCTTAAATGATATTCTAAAAAATGTATAATTTTTTATAAATGAAAAATATATGATAAGATAGTAATAAAATTAGTAATTTTGATAATATGTTTATATTAGAGATGTTAATATACATCCACTTAAAACATGAAGGTGTAAATTAAAACTAGTTAATTTTTCCATTAAGCCAAAAAAACCACTAATATTTATAGTTTTCTTTGTTAAGTGGCCTAATTGTTAGAAGGTTGTGTTAACCGGTGTCTTTGGGGTATCAGTTAAGAAATCTAAAGGTAAAAAATGTGTCTTGAAAATATAAGTTGTTAATTTTAATCAACTAATTATCACACCACTTTTTAATAAAATCTTATCTTTTGGCTGCTTAACTAATGTCATTGGACACTATTTAAAATTCTGCTTCCTATAATTTCACCTTTTTAAGATAAATAAGTATGGAGTTTGGGGTTTGAAATCCTTTCTCTAAATATATTATTCAATGTTTGTCTTTGTGATTTTAACTCAGTTGATAGGGACAATGCATAATAATATGCAAGGTCCGGGGTTCGAACCCGGTCACAGCCAAACAAAAAAAATATTATGCAATGTTTCTATCAATTGAGTTATGTTAACGAGACAGTAATATTTATCATTTAAACCTAATCAATGTAGGTTGATTTTATGAGTTTCGTTGAATTATATGCACTTGTACCAACTTTTGTTTTGAAGGATAGTTTTGTCCTTTTCAAATTAGTTTGTTTTAACTTCTTTATTCTTGGTTTAGTGTCTACTTCATACTTGTCTTATGGAAACTCGACATCTGACTCAAGAACCAGGTACTCCAAGGGATTTAATTTCATTGTCCACTTGCATGGCTAACATTGAAAGCCAAAGCATAGTTTTGTATGAACTTAATCCACCAAAATTAACACCGGAGAATCAAACATGAGAACCTGAGAGAAACACATTTTAACCTTCCAAGCCAACACAACTAGACCTTGAGAGGAGCACACTTCATACTTGTTATATGTTACATGGTTTATTGTTGTCTATTCTATTCCCTAGTGGCTTAATGGTAAGGGTATTTAAATTTAAATTTATTCAAAATAAAACCACAAATCTATCAAAAGAAATTGAAAACCGCATAAGATCAAATATTATTAGATCAATTTGAAATCGCATAAGTAAATTTTAATATTTATCTATTAGTATAATATAATAAATTAATCTATTGTTCGTTGGTTTTTATTTAAAAACAATATTTTAAATTAATCGATATTTTTACTACTTCACATGTTTCAAACATTATTGATCATCTTCGTTATGTAATATTAATTGATAATATATCTCATATTCTATTTTTTACAAAATCTATTATTTTACCATGTTTGTGTAATATTTTATAACTAGTGTTTGGGAGATAACAATGGATTCTATGTTTAATAGAGTTGGTTGTTTTGTGAATCATCTTTTAAAATGGGGAAAGGAACGCTTCATTTATGTTACAAACCAAATAAAAATTGTTTTAGAAAAACAGAGGCTGAATTGTATGATTTGGTGGAGAGTGAGTAGATTTGATCGGTTCAAGGTTTTTGTGCTTTATGGTTAAAGTACGGTGATTGAAAAAAAAGTAATCAAAATACTTCTTAGAGAAAGTATATAAATTTAGTGGATTGTATATGGGATGATAATTGGTAAAATTTGACCATGAGGAAGACATTGCCATGGTGTTTAATAATTTATGTCATGACCCTCTTATTACTAGTCATCCTGAAAGTTTTTTTTTGAAGTAGTGTAAGTGATCAAAGATATAATATCAGGTTCTATGTATAACATATTGGAAGCAGAATTATCATAAGATGATATTTTCTTAGCTCCTAAAAATATAAAGCCTCGCGTTGCCAACTTTATTTTTTTAATAGTTTTGGAGTATAATTGGTAACGATGTCTTCTTTTACTCTGGAGATTCTCAATGGTGGTAGAAATTCGAGCAACATCAAGTAAACAAATATATGTTTCATTCCAAAAAAGAAAAGGTCGAAGGTGCCAGGTGATTCCAGACCTATCTATTATTTCTACAATGTTGTGTTTACAATAACCACGAAAACAATGGTAAATAGACTAAAATTGATTCTTTATGACATTATTGAAAGATTTCAAACTAATTTTGTGTCGGGGAGACTAATTTCTGATAATGTCTCACTAACCTTTGAATATTTCCATTACGTGCTGAGGATTTCTCTCATCATCTAAATAAGGCACGTGAAAAGAAGGTTCTTCATGGAATTCAAATCGCTCGAAGGGCTGCAAAATACAACCATTTATTCTTTGCAGATGACAACATCATTTTATGCATGGACTCTCTTCAAGATGTTCAGACTATTCAAAGAGTGCTCGGTACTTATCAACATACTTCTAGTAAACTTATTAGTTTGATTTGATAAGAAATATCTTTTAGCTGAAATGTACTTGACGATTGTAAAATATTGTTCCAAGGTTGGATGCAAATTAAGATTGTTAAGTGTCGTTCAAAGTAGACGGGCTGCCCGCTTTTGCTGGTAGGTTTAAGCAACATAGTAAGGAGAGAAACTTTTATCAAAGTAGTGATTTAATAAATTCCTATACATGTGACGAGTTGTTTTCTTCTTCCAATGGATTCATGTGAGCATATTGAAAGCATGATTAGTAAGTTCTGATGAGATAAAAAAACAAGATGAATAGAGAACTCATTGGATTAAATGGGATACATGTAAGGAAAAAAGAAAAGTGGGATGGACTTTAGAACATTCCACCACCTCAATCTTGCATTGTTAAAACATGCTCAGAATGCAATCAAAATACACTTTCTCCGCAAAAAAAAATAAAAACTAAACTTCTTTATGTTTTTGCTACGGAGAACTACAGTAGTTTCTCTTATATTTTGTTATATATAAAAACACACACACATGTTTTTTATTATACAGTGGGTCGAAATTCGAACGCTTATTTTGTTACACATGAAGTATGTTATTTCAATAAAAAGAGCTTATGGTTTTATGGTAACAATAGTAAAAAGTCAAGTAAGTCAAGTAGGACATGTAAACCAAACTTAAGAAATTAAACTAGTTCACCCAAATTAACATTGAAGATAATCGAACATGAGACTTTGAGGAAGAGCATACTCCAAGGTATGTAAAACAAACATTTGTGATGAAGCGTGGAAAAGAAACCGTGAGGTGGTTGAGGGAGAATGAGGGTTATCTATTCTTAGCAAGATGTAAAAATTGACAAGGTTTCTAGAAAAAATAAAGGAGGTAAATGTAAATTGGAAACAAAAAAAGTAATTGAAGAGCTATACAATAAAACGAAGGTGTTGATATCAATTGTATAAGACTAGTACAAAACTTACTTTTGATTGGGTCTCATCAAATAGTGATAGAGGTTAGCTCGAATAGAAAGGCCTCTCAATTTATTTTTATCTTTCTTTCAAAAGATTTACTGCATACTGCATACCTTCTCCTCTCACCCTTTCATTATTCCAAAATTTGTTATACAATGTATTATATTCCGAAACTCAAATTTGTAATCTATGCTTGGTAAGATGTTTCCAGAAATAGAGGAAAAGTAGAAGTGGTTTATAGGAATAAACAAAATAAAGGAGGTAAATGTAAATTGAAAACCAAAAAATTAGTTAAAGAGGTATATTACAAAACTGGGGTGTTAATATTCATTCGTATGTTGTTTTTAGTATAATATTCATTTGTATATGAGTTAAAAAAAAAAAAAAAATCATTTGTATAATAACTTCGAAACCTGCTTTTGATTGAACCTCATCAAAAATATTAATGATAGAGTCAACTCCCAAACAAGATAGGCCTTTCACCTTAATTTAATTTTGCATTTAGGTTAAGGGATGTGATAGTAACTAACAAGTTAAGCGACTTATAATTGTTTGATTGAGTACAGGTACACATTTCTTTTGAAATAATCACATGACACTGACTAGTGACTATTAGTCTACCTTAGATCACTTTGACAGATTGTGACTTTGCAACTAATTCGACGGCAAAATACACAGGAGGACCAATATGTGACGATGATTTTATAAAACACACCACATTTGTTCTGTGCATGTGGAAGTTGGAGGTTTCTCTATTCTAGCTAGGAAAAGAAAAGAAAAAAATGAAGGGAAGGTACTTGAGGTTCTGCTACTGCTGCCATATCCCTATATGGCCAGAGCCACTTGCCTACGTTACATAGCACCGACACATGGTGTGTAAACGTCGGTGTTCCACATAAATTACCGTCATAGTCTCCTATGAGTCTTTCAATTATGCTTCTTCAAGTCCTAAGAATGAACGTATTTTACACACACGAAAATAATTAATGCATTTCATAGTGGCAAATACAAAAAGTTAATTTTTTTTCTTTCACTTTTATAAAATTTACCTTTGTATGGAGGCGAGGGGAAAAATACAAAAAGTTAAAATGCCTTTTATTATATAAGTTTAATACTTAAGCAAAAATATTTCACAATAATTTGATTCATATAAAATGTAAATTCATATAAAATGTAAATTAAAGCAACATCATAGGAATAAAAACTGAAAATAACTAATTAATAATTATCCAAAATTCGTGATACCCACTTTAGGATGGATAGGACTATACATGAAACACAATTTGAGAATCAACTTAAAAAATGACCCTTTTCATATATATTTTTTTTAAATATAAATATTAAAATAGTTCGATTCCATTACATTGAAGAGTCTTAGAAGATCCAACACTCTCTTTCAATCGTCACGAGATGATGAGAAAAATAATCTTAAACAGAAATAAAAATTGTGTAATAATCCCTCAAACACAGTAAATACATTGATTAATTGAAAAAAATGCACTTCTTCCCTCTTCAATTAATGGGTTATGCTAACAAGTGCACTTAGGCCACTAGTTAAGAAACCAAAAATAGAAATAAATTATAATTTGATGTATAAAAAGTACATTTTTAAAATTTCAAGGTGTTGAATACACAATTTCCAATATAAACTTTCTCTTAATATACAATTCCTTTAAGTTATTTAATTGTGTCAAGCTAGTGCTTTAAATATTTTTCTTAATATATAGATCCTTTAACTTATTTAATTGTAACTTTTAGATCCTGAATAACTTTTTTAAGATTTGAAATCCCAAAAATTGTTACTATTAAATATCTTAGAAGACTTCATTGGTATGGAAAAAACTTAAAGACCAACTTGTTACAATTTATTAACTTAAAGGACCTAAGTGGTATGAAAAATACTTAAATAACCAATTTATTACAATTAAATACTCCATCTGTTTCAAAATGAATGTTGTTTAAAGTTTTTACACACATATTAAGAAACGCATTAATTAAAAGAAATAGATATGTTATTTTACCAAATTATCTTAATCAACTATTGGTTTGTTTCTCATTAAAGAAACAAATAATACTTTGGAAGTAGTGTATATAATATTAATTGAAGGGTGCAATTGTTCCAGTGAGCTTAACTCAGTTGATAAGGACAATGCATAATATATGCAAAGTCTGGGATTCGAACCCCGGACACTACCCAAAAAAATTGAAGGGTACAATTGAAAAGAAAAAGTTATTATTGCATTGAAAACTGAAAGTGCTATTCATTTTAAAACAATTTATTTTGCTAAAGGACATTCATTTTAAGACGGATGAGTAACTTACATGATCACTAGTGTAATTCAGTTTATAGTATTGCAAGCTCCACTAACTTATTTAATACCGGTAGACACATTAATGTCATTGATGAAATTGACTTTGATAGACTTGAAATTTTAAATCTATCCCCCGACTAAAAAAAAAAGTGGCATTTATTAAATTGACTTTGATAGACTCGAAGTTTTAAATCTATCCCCGATCCAAACACTTTTGAATTAGGTTTGACCTGACCTGGAACAAGTTTGGATTAAATACGGGTTGAATCAATGAGTTGATTAGATTGATAATACTATGGATACGCGTAGCAAGCAATTAAGAAAGCATTATTTAAGGAGAAAAAAAAATCTAAACATGTGAGGAGAACCAATTGCATGACCTAACCTAGATGTGTTTTGGAATTTCTATGGAAAGATACGAGCTAATCTGGTTTAAGTAAGAAAAAAGAAAAAAGAAGAGAAAACCAATTACGCGCATTCATACGAATTAGGGTTACTATTATTTGACCTTATTAACTGCTATTGCTAAGCTAGAGGACAAATTAAGGTTATTATTTGATGATAAAAACGTTTTCATTTGTTAGAAGGAAATACTTGGAAAAGTAAATAACCAATGTGCAAATCACCGTACAGCGCGGCAACAGATAACATAGGACTAAAATGACAGACAAATAGTATCCAAAAACCATGTTAAGGAAAGCAGAGAGATTCTACACTTTACATCAACAACAATGAAAAAGTAGAGTCACATTCTACACAAGACACAACAAATTTAATTTTTAATTCAAATCCAACATCACTATTTCTTAGCAAGGTAGGTAATGCTTCAATCTAATAATGTAGTACCAAAGGTATTATCACATGTCATTAAATTAAGGGAACAATGAAACATAGGCCTACACTCGACATGAAGCAGAGTGATATAAAATATGATGAATTGTACAATTATAATCATAACCATGACCCCAATTTATTTATGCAACGAATCTGAATGCTGGCTAACTAATAAGCCAAAGCCTTACGGCATTACATCACAATATCACATCAACAAGATTGGTATATTGCTTCAAATAATCCAAATTTTTAATCAAAATGATGTAGGAAAAAAAAAATAACAACACTGTAAATTTTGTAACTATAGCTAATTAATTTTTCTTTCCTTCTTCTCCACCTTCTTCCAAGTAAGTCTTCTTCCTTCTCTCAGCTCTTGCAAGAACACAAATCATGAAAAAACACGTGGCATAAATCCCGTGAATTTTCCAATTAGTCTTTGGTGGTTGCCGTAACACCACCTTATGAAACACCGTCATATAGTAATGCAGCCCAACAGAAAAGCCCACAAACATTTGGGCCAAGCCCAATAGTTTCGAGCCCAAACCACATTCCGTTGAAAAAACCAAAACAAGATACATCAAAAGCATCATAAGGTAGAGAAAATAAGCTAGTGTTTGAATGATCTGCAGGATAAGATAAGTGGACTGCGAAGTAGAGTAGAAAAACTTCAGTGGTTCAAGACCAGTGATCAAAGAAGAGAAACACAGAATAGAAAAGTAGATAGATAAATAAGCTTGAATAAAGATTAAGAGTTTTTGAAGTGAGAAATAAGCTTTGATTTTGTTGAAAAGAAGTGAGGCTAAAAGTAAAGGAATTAATACACATGCACATGAGAGTAACGTTGCAATGGTTGGTGCGTATTTGTTTCCTACGTAGGGTTTGAAGTTTTTTGTGATTTCTTTGTTGGCTTTTGTTATGTAAGCTTTTGAAGTTGTTGAGATTTTTTCTAAGTCTGGGATTAATGTTTGTTGGAATTTTATGGGGAGATCTTTGAAGTCTGAAACGAAATCCATGTCTTCTTCGTCGAAGAGCCAGTTACTAGGTTGTGTTTTTTTGTTTGGTTTTTTTGACGAGGATTGTTGATCTGTTTTTGTGGCGGTGGGTTTTGTCGTTTTGTTTTTGGCTATAGCACCACTTGTTTTCTTCACAAGATCCAATGAAATGGATTTATTGGTACTTGATTTTGTTGAGTTTGTGGTGGAGGCTTTTGATGTGGAATTTAGTTTCTTGGTTTTGAAGGTTGTGGAGTTGAGTTTTTTGAGTGAAGTAGTAGTGTCGGTGAGGGTGGTTTTGGAGGTGAGTTTTGAATCTTTTGATGGTTTTGTTTGATTTTTGGAGGAAAGATTGTTGGTATTGGATTTGATGGTTTTGGTTTGGTTTTTTGAGGAGAGATTGTTGTTTGGTTTGATCAACTTGGTTTGGTTTTTGGTACTTGATTTCTTTTTCAAGGGTTGTTCATATTCTACTTCTTGTTCAGCTTCCAACAATGTTCTTCTACTGATATTTGATAACTGTTTTCTATTGAGTTGAGGTTCTGAACATGTAGTGAAGGAGATGGAAACAAAAAAGAAGAAGAAAAGAAGAGAGAGGAGGAGAATTTTTTTGCAATGAAAGTACAATAGTGGAGCCATTTTGTGAAATGAAACACAATTAGACACTGGTTTTTCTCCTATAAGATCTAAAGGGACATATTGGTATAAATGTGTAGGTGTATATGTACACTGAGAGTGAAAAAAGGGTCGGCAGAGTGAGGAATCAGATTCAGAGATTAATGGTTTTATAGTTTGATGATACTATACTACTAGTAAATGTGTGACTTAATTAAGAGAGAGAGAGTGAGAAAGCACATAGAGTAAGATCGGAAGTATTTATTGTGAAAGTGGGAGGAGTGAGAAAGATGAGACAAATCACATGGTGCATGGAGACAGTGTATAGAGTAGAATTCCCCACACCACAACGCGGTTTTACATGTTGCTTACTCTCATTTTGATGTGAGCAATAATTATAATGCATATGGGTACTCTATTCTCCCTACACAGTGCTCTAAGTGGATATATTTTATAATTAAATTTGGGTGATCACACTCTTATCTTATCCTAGATTTTTTTTTCAGAACGAAAATAAAGAGTTTTATTAGATGCGTCTCAATTGTCACATTTACACACTTTATTTTTCTCAAAATAATTTATAACTTTAAAATATGAGATTTTAATAAAATTTGTACTATATAAATCAACAAAACTAATTGTTTTCTTAAGAATGGCATATAATTCAAATATGACATTTAAACCGAGACGAGGGAAGTATCATTTTTAGATTGTACGAAGAAATACTTAAGTGATTACATCCAAAAATAAAAATAATTTTAAAATTATGCATTACTATTTAATGTGTTGTTCTTTTTTTTTTTTTAAACGATTTAATGTGTTGTTCTTGTTCTTTCTTTTTTGTGTGTATTAAATACTGTGTCTAAAGATCTTTTTGACCGGACAATACTTTCTCATTAACTTTTTTTTTAGGGGAACGAACAACTCCTTGTTAGTGGCATTTTCATTAATATCAGACAATGACTTTCATAGGTCAATAATTTCCGTAAGTTTGGTAACTAAGTGACAAAAAATTTATGGGATTCTGCCTACCTAGCCTGGATCGTTGAGAGAATAAAATAATTCCATGCCTTTCTTTGATTCAAACATTGATTATTTTTTTCTTCATGATTTTCAACTAAATTTGAACCTTTTACCTAAACCATTACAAGTGATACTTTTATTAAAAAAAAATTGTAATTTCTAATAGCTCCTCTCATGTAGAATGGAGGCACATGTCTAAAATCTTTTGCTGTATTTGAGCTCAATATGGTTCCATAGGAGTGAATTTTGTCGCCATGAGATGTACTACCAACATTTCTTTTTTAAGAAAGAGATGTACTACTAATTTGTTTCCCCTAAGGTCTTTCGCAATTGTGAACAATTCGTTCCAATCATTTTTCTCTCGTGTCTTTTATGTGTTAATAATATTACCATTAAATAAAAAAGATGATATTCTATTAATATAAAAAATAAGAGTAAAAAAGTTTAACGGTTCAATTGTTAACATAAGAAAGAAAAACAATTGAAAGAGTCAATTAAGACGATACTTAGATGATATTGATCAACCACAATATATCATGTATCATTATTTATTTTAAAAATAACAAAAATAAAAAGGGATGTCAAGTCTATTCCCTTCTCAACCACTCCAGCAACGATGTAACTGTTGGATTGAAAGGGGAAAAAAAAAAATTAAATGTGATCCGATAAATGAAAAAATATGCGACACCGACATTTGATGAAAGACAAGCACGTGTCAATGGCAAATTTAATCTTTGTGGAATGAGATCTAGCCAAAGTTTGATTTGGACTTTTTGGAGTGTGAATTAGAAGAAACGCTGGTGAATCAACATTTATTTCCGAGCCGGTACACAGCTAGAATATTTTTTTTATGGGAAATGTTAACATGTGCCCTCAAGATAGGACACAAGTTAATGATTCAAATATAGAAAAACATATTGAAATGTGTGCATTGTATTCAATATTTAACATTTTAATCATTTAAATGCACAAAATTTTAGAGAATGTTTCTTCCTTTAGGTTTTTTAACATGTGTCATAAGGGCACAAATTAACATTACCCTTTTTTTATTGATGTTTTTCTCTATCATGTTTAGGGGTGTTCAAAACCGAACTAATCTAATAGAAAAACCGCAAACCGAACCAACCCAAACCGCAAAAAACCGTATTTGGTTCGCATGTATTCAGATCATCTTTTTACTCAACCGCATGGTTTGCTTTGGTTTGCGGTTTTTATTTTACCAACCAAACCAATCCAAACCAAACTGCAACATAAGAAAAAACACTAATTAAACATATGTTACCTAAACCAATACTCAAATGAACTCAATGGAAACTTTTATAAAATGACATATATTTTCTCTTGTTAAGTTTCTTCTTTGCTTTTAACTTCAAAAATGTATTTATGTGCTACTTAAACTTTTAGAGAATGATAAAATCTTAGCTTTTTGTATTTCTTACAAAATAAGATTACTTTTTGTCCACGTTTTTAATCTGATCTATGCAGTTGCGAACATTGTTGGATAAAAATAAAATTGTAATGTTCGATGGAATTTAAAACATTATTGAAAACTAATGAAAATATTTTGTGTTTTAGTTTTTTAACTTGATTTTATTGTCGGAAACAAAAAATTATATTGTCTCAAAAAACCGCACCAACCGATCCAACCCAAACGCATTGGCTTGGTTTGGTTCAGATTGTATTTTAAAAGTCAATCAAATCAAACCAAACCGCACACATTTTTATCCTGCGGTTCAGGTGACTTTTATCCTCAAAACCGAACCAACCTGCACCGCGAACACCCCTAATCATGTTGTACTATTTCTTCTTAAGCTAGTAACCAAATTGGCATATTAATATGCGGAGCTAGGTTTTAAACATTGTAGGACCAAGTTTTAAAAGGTGTAATTTATTAAAGAAACGCTTAATCTTCAAATGCATTAATATATAAGAAATTTAAGTTACACTCAAAGCTAATATTGTCGAACAATAACCCACTTCGATTGGTTTGGTGGTATTGACTTGGGACTTAGGAGCAAGGTTGTTCCTGTGAAATAGGAGGTTCGACTCTCTTTTTAAAATAGGCCCCTAGTTAAATAAAACGTAATTTTTTTGTGTAGCTAAACCTCAATAAAACAAATGGTTTATGCGGAAAAAAATGATTGTTGTGATTCTTTCAATGAAATAGCTTTCTAAATTGACTGATTAATTAAGTGATTATACAAATTAGGGGTTGTTTGATAGGATCAGATCTATGTAAAAAAAGGAAAACTAGAGTCTAGAAAAAAACTCAAACGTTTATTAAAGAAAGAAAAGGATAAAACATTTTTTTTTTATTTAAGTGGGGGGTGGGTATTAGACTTAATTTTTTTGTTTGAGGCCCGTAGCATTTGGAGGTCCGGCCTGGTTGAGCACCTTGCACTCCCCCAAGGTCGGGCCTGCTTAGGAGTATGCTCCTCCTTAAGATCTCGGGTTTGATTCTCTCTGATGTCAATTTAAGTGGGCTAATTTAGCTTCTTTGAAAAACAAAATATTGTCGAACAAATATATATATCTTTACATTTGAAGATCTACTCCGTGTGTTTATAATATCAAAATCATCAATTATCATATTTGAAGTGAATTGTGCAACAACTTCATCTTCGATATAAACAATCATGTAATCTTTGAGAAAATCATCTATCTTATTGTGTAGGTTTGTCTTTATAATTTTTTATCGCTTAAAAGTCACGTTCTGTTGTTGCTGTTGACACGGGAAGAGTCAAAACAAATCGGAGAATTCTATAATCAATGGATATGAATTTGATTTCCTTATCTTAACTAATTATTTTACACATTTCACAAGTAATAATGGAAAAGTTCTCAAAGTTAACATTTTTAAGCACTTTAAACTTATAGTGTTGCAACTCATATTTCAATTGATTTATTTGATTCTATTGTTGATTTTATACTTACATAATTAAAGGGGTTTTTCTTTAAGAAGCTAAAAGTTTTTTTTTCCCTATAAAAGACAAAACCCAGTACACATATAATATATTACTTATGTTGAAAGTACTAATAGAATAGATGGGGGAACCGCATTGAATAAAAAATAAGATCCCATTAAAACAACGTGTAATATCACAAGACTAGTAGTATGGGGAAAAAAATTGAAAAAATTGGGGAGGACCACGGCCACCCTGACTCTCCTTGTGCATCCGCCATTAAATAATATTCATTTGAAACATTGAAGTGTTTTTTTTTTTATCAATTTATGTCCGCTATGTTTTGACTTTAATTAGGTCATTAAAAGTGGACGGTAAAATTGAATCTTTTAAATTAAGTTGTATTTAGATTAGATATCAAATTAAAAAAATAAATAACCAAACTAATACTCACCGTAAACATCCTTAACAAAAAGAAACTATGGCCTTGTCTCTCAATTTTGCTAATCTTATCCTGATAAATATTTAAGCTTTGATCACTGACTTAATTAGAAACAAACAATATTCAACTGCCGACGAACTCTTATGTCACGAAATGAACGTGTATTTAATATTGTCCACGGTACTAATATTGGAGAATGGAGTGTCAAGATTTTGTTTTCTTTGTTAACGATTATAGTTTGGTGAAGATTCTTCGTTTTTATTTGACCTAGGGAAATATATATTACTAGTAAACATCTGCAACATGATTTATTCTAATGGAAGCTTCCAACTTGGGATTAGAAAGTATATAGTAGCATTAATAATATATAGTTGGACCTTGGGGCTCTATCTATTTTGATGCAATAGTGTGAACCAAATGTCATGGATGAATTGATTGCTGCAGTTATGGATTGCAATGGGTGAAAGAAAATAAAAGCCACTTATAATTATAATCATCCAGCTTTGTGGCTTTCTGGTTTTTACCTTGTTAATTTCATCTTTGTATTATTACGAGAGAATACACTGAATGCCTTCTCCAGCATTATGTTAAAAAAAATTGTGCTTGTGTGAACATGTCAGTTAGATTTTTCTATAGCTGGATTCATGAATTGCAAGAAGATTCATCACCAGCATAATGTTATACTAGTAGTCCACGATATAGCTGGTTTTAATAATGTTGACGAAGCTTCTACATCTAGTTTAATGTGTTGAATAAAAAAGAATAAAAAGGGAGGGACAAGTCCCTGGTCCCAATGTCCCATACATCACTATTTTATCCAAACTTGTGCTTCATACTTCACATGCAAGTGTATGTTTTAACTCGCATTGAACTTGATAAAATCACAATAAATTATTGTAATTTTAAAAAAGTAGCATTTTATAGTTTCAACAAAATTAGGGTGGCACAATGAGATTTTGTTAAATAATTCTTAGTGATTCCAAACATACACGTAATCTTTTGGTTTGTCATCATTTATCAAAAAAGAAAAAAAATACTACTAACAAAAGTGATTCCAAACATACACTTAATCTTTTGCTTTGTTAGAAAAGAAAAAAAGTACTACTAACAAATGTTGATAATCACGTTGAATTTGACCACATCAATTTATTTAATGAAATTTATGAAATCACATTGATACCGTGATTTTGATGAACTTTAAACTAAAATGTACTTTTGTTAAAATCACAATGATTTGTTTTGATTCTTTGAAACTCAATGTCAATACAAACTTATGAATAAAAGGGTCAAACATTTGAGATTCCTTTCTCACTAGCCACAAACAAAATGGAATTAGATTTTCCTTAAATTAATTCATTTGGTACTGAAAATATGGGCAAACGATGATTTTGACTTCAATGTTTTTTTGTCTCTATTCATTATTGCATTGGAGGGTTGGCGAATATTTTTTTACAAAATGAAAGCCTTGCATAAGATGCAAGAAATTAATGAACATATACTTCATGATAAAATTGTTACAGAACTATACTTCATGTGCCTCTCAAAACCAAAAAAAATAAAACTATACTGGATGAGTTCATGTGATCAATTTCGAATTATGTGCTTGATCCGGTAACGGGGGAACATACATGATGAGAAGCCAATAATGAAACAACCAAAAAAAGAACAGTTAATGTGAAAACACGTTTTTAGCTTCTATTTTATGAAGTCACAAATTGATGAATACTGAGTACTGACTACTGAGGGGACCTGCCCCCTCACGAGCTGGATAATCAAATTTTAATCATATATAGTTCGTAGCACTATTGGCTGATAAGATTTGTTTTTGACAATAAGCTGATAAGAATGGTCAGTTCAAAACAAGAAAGGAGTCCAATAATTGGGATAAGCATATTATAATAGTAATGAAAATTTAACCCCATATCTTAAGTCCTAACTTTGGACTCTATTATATGGTCTTAATTAATCCATTCCTAACTAACTTTGGACTTTAACCACCGACTTGAAAATTTTCCAAAATAATGAGATTGGAAAATTTTGATTGCTAAATTGGTCTTTAGAAACGGAAGACTAACGTTATATGTATTTCAATCAAACTTATATTTTTTTTTTTAACAAATGTAAAATTAATGCATTTCATTCATGAGCAAAGAGTCAAGTTGTTGATACGGTGTAAAAGATACGGGGGTTATGCTCAGGTAAGGAAGTTCTAACTATACTATGAACAATTATATTAACTTGTTTCTTAATATATGACACTCTAAAGTGTATTTATAAACAAAAGATGTCTACATTTCATACTTATATTTTATTTAAATAAATTATAGTTTTTGTTATATATATATTTTTTAATTATATTACAATTTTTTGCTTAATTTCCAATTATAGGATAAGATCTAGAGAATATAAAGTAATGATCTTATCCTATGGATATCCTTGACAAAGGTACATAAACCTTCACCATAACTCAACGAAATATGGAAGAAAATTGCTATATACATATGTTATAAGGCTGAAAAACACATGTAAAAGACGAAAATACTCTTACGGTAGTTAACTACCGAAGTAAAAAACCGACAGCAGTTAACTACCGAATTTCCTTCGGCACTTAATTGCCGACGAAAAAAGGAAGGAAAAAAAAAAACCATCCGGCACTTAAGTGCCGAAGAACTCATATCAATATTTTTTTAAAATATTATACTATGTTGTGCTATAATTACACATGATATTCAAAGAACCAAATTTACACAACGGTTACTTAATTTTCAAAAGAGATGTATAGAATTTCTTAAGATATTCTTAAATTTATAATAAATTAAATTACCTGTGATGCTATACATCTGTTTATACTTTACACTGAAAAGGATGGAACATAAAACAAGATGTCATGATGGTCGTCACGTTGTTAATTTGCCATGGGTTATAGTAATTAATTCCACACACTTTGCTAAAGTTAATTAACTGCTGTCATGTGGAATTATAGCATAGCATAGTATAATATTTTCAAAAAAGATTTGATATGAGTTCTTCGGCACTTATGTGCCGATGCATTCTTTTTTTTTTCGTCGGCAGTTAACTGTCGAAGGAAATTCGGTAGTTAACTGCCGCTGGTTCTTTACTTTGATAGTTAACTGTCACAGAGATATTTTTGTCTTTTACATTTATTTTTCAACTTTATAATATGTGTATACAACAATTCTCAATATGGAAAGATAGACGCCTTTATGGTTCCCAGGTAAAATATTATTGCACCATGCACAATTTTTTTTAATATTAGATTATTAATGATGACTATGTTGATTACACATTGATAGGCCTCAAACGCGCAGTTTTATCGCGCAATAAAAAGTATTGATCCCATGATGACTATGTTGATTACAAATTACTTTTCCTATGGTGATTACCTAAAAAGATTGAAAGTTTAGAGATTGCTTTTTTTGTAGAGAAAAAACAAAAATATTAAAAGCGCATTAAGATTGTGGTTTCATCACAATGACAGAAACTCCAATCTCAATCCTGATTTGTTATGGAAACCAGAATTCTAAATGGTAGGTAAACTAATGTACCGGTGTCTCTTTTCAGAGATATAATTGTGTGTTTTGAACCAACGCAACATTCTATTTTCATGGCAGAATCGTTGACGAAAGTCGTTAAGATTAATTACCCTATATCGCCTTAAAAGAAAGTTGATTATTTTCATGTTTCGAGTCTCTTGTTCAATCTTATATGTCTGACACCAACCTTCTCATTTAAGATCATTAGTTGCTGTCTATAATCATGTCTTTTGTTATTATAGTTATTCATTCTTATTATGCCTGTATCATGTTTCACCTTTGAGTCCTTCACTCGATGACTAAGATTGTGTAACTGTTATTCAATAATACATACTACACATAACTATAGTCATATGATTATCTAACCCTATATGCCAATATAAAACTTCCATCGTCTGTTATTTAGGATTAGATAACCATACTTTTATGTGTATACACATGAAGAATGATAAGATATTATTACAAGGGTTTTAAAATCTATAACAAAAGGTGAGACTTGAGTCTATGAAAAGTCTATCATTGAACTTGTTTCCACAATCCTTAGATTAAGGGAGTCTACCCACTCATATTTTTTTTTGTAGAAACTCTCAAATTACCCATGATTCTTTCTCGAATGGCATTAATGATTTCTTAGTTTTTGAGATTTTGGTTGTTTTTGGGTGAATCAATTTTTGGCCCTGCTTGTAAAATCTAATAAAAAAATAGGGTATTACTTTTCCCACCCTATCCATTTCTCGCGCACCCTATTTTTTTCAAAAATACCCTTGAGATTTCCGGATTTTAAAATCCGAACTAGTGTTTTCCTTTGTAATAGGGTGAAAAAAAAGAGTTTTTCACCAATTCGGATTTTGTAATCCGAAAATCTCAAAAAATAGGGCGCGCTATTTAATTTTTTCGGATTATAGAATCCGAACACCCCTTTAACATCATTTTTTCATGGTGCTGGTGATGTTCGGATTACGTAATCCGGACAACACCAACACTAATTCTGAACATGTTCATAACATGGATAGTCATTTTAAGGACAATTTTAATCTTCTTAGCTTTCATCCTTGTATTTTTATGATCAAGATTCCCTTAGAACAGACTTTTTACGGGGCTCCGCTCTCAAAATCCAAAAATCCATCGTTTAGACCCATTTTTTCATGGTGCTGATGCAGTTCAGATTACATAATTCGGACAACACCAACACCAATTCTAAACATGTTTGTAGCATGTATAGTCATTTTAAGGACAATATTAATCTTCCTAACTCTCATCCTTGTGTTTTTATGATTTTATTTGACATGAATAGACCCTTTTTTTGTTTGTTTTTGAAAGCAAAATTCAAAATTGCTAAAATGAGAGAGATTATGACTGCTGATTATACATAAGCATAATCCGGATTATAAAATCCGGACTGTAAAAGGACATTTTTAGAAATTTTACAGGGTGCGTGAAACAGTCATAGGGTGAGAAAAGTAATACTCTAAAGATAATCTTTTGTTAGGAGGCCTAAAGCTAGGGTTTTGGTGGCCTTACCCTTAAACTGGCCCTGCTCTTTGTGATGAAAAATAATACATGCTGAGCTATACAAACAACTTACACGCAGAGCATCCACACCGCATTCAAAACAATTTGATGGACCTTCCGAGAACATCATAAATCACCAAAAGATTAATCAAGTTCCAACAAACCATTTGACATTACGCTACTAACACCCAACCAATCCATAACGAAATTCCAAACCTTGTCCAAAACTTAACACTCTGTAAATGAATGTTGAGCAGATTTAAGTAATTCACACTCACTAATATAATGTAACTTATGTGTTGATTGCCTACTTATAAAAAAAGAAAGAGGAAGCGTTGATTGCCTTTCCAAAAAAAATTCTTTCGTGAATGGGGCATATCTTCCTTAGAGCTAAAACAACTCGAAGGGTTTGGTCTAGTGGTAAAAAGACATGTATTGAACCCGAGAGGTCAAACGAGGTGAGCCTTCACTAGTGCATTTGGAGGGAGGTAAATGTAAACACCTATGTAAGTGTTTTTTGAGCTCGAAGGATTTCCTTACCTTAGACTGGGACACCATCCTCTCACCATAAATTTAAATATTTCCAAAACAAAAATAAAGAAGTCGCCACATCCCTCAAATAAATAATTTCTAGAGTATCGATAACTAAAAGAAAGAAGAAATAAGGGAAGAAAACAATAAAGTTGAATCAAAATCGCAAAAATAAAGTTTACGCCGTTGCCAGGGATCGAACCCAGGTCACCCGCGTGACAGGCGGGAATACTTACCACTATACTACAACAACTTGATGGTTCTTGGAAAGAATTAACAAGACATCACTCTTAACGATGGCTGAATGTAACAAGTTATATATTTGTTTAGGACCTGCTCGTGGAACTGTGTGCATATTAGCAAATGGGAATTCAGTGTTTGTCTAATAAAAACTTGTTCTACAACATATGGTCTGTAACTATAAGAGAACTTGGACCATCCATTTGTTAATTAGATATATGCCACTTGCATTTCCATAACAAACTCATGTCTGGTAAGAAATGAAAAGAAAATTGTGTTCCAATCCTAAGACCCGATCTGGAGGAAATGTGGCACATGTATTTCACATCGTAACATGGCAAGTTGTACTTAAACCTGTAAAATGTTATGTTGGATTCCTTTCCTTGAATTGAGGTCCGTTTATTATAACTTTTTTAAAAATAAATTTTGGTAACATAATATGTTTTTGTTATAATTTTTTTAATAAAGAAATTTTCAAGAAAAGTTTCAAATGAAAAATGTGTTTGGATAGTTTATCTTAAAATGTCATTTTATGTATTTCATCATTTGGTTATAATTTTTTTTGGATACTAAAGATTTGAAAAAATCTCTAAACAAAAAAGCTATTTCAAATAGCTTTTCATAAAATCATTTTTGAAATATGTCATTTTGAAAAAATATGTGATTTTTACCATATAAAATCTCGAACAACGAACATTTAAGTTAGTGAATATGAAAATATCTTTTTTAACGTTTATCAAATGAGTTTGAAATAACTTTTACTATTTTTGAATAAATTTCAAAAGTCCATTTTTAAAAATACAAAAGAAAATCAATTTTTTTAAAATCTAAAACAAACGGGTCCTAAATGTAGTGGTAACTACTGACTTATTCTTAAAAACAAACACACAAAAAAAAAGAGGGTATTCTATAAAGTCCATGAAGTGTGAGGGAACAAACATGATCACTTAACACTTGTAATAAAGAATAAACTAGTAACTTAAAGAAAAAAGAAGGTACAGTGGCACTGATTCTATAAAGTACAAGAAGTGTGAAGGGAACAAACATATCGAAGATGTTTGAAGATCTGAAGATTGACAAAAAAATTAGTTGGGGTGAGAGAGGCTCGAACTCTCGACCTCAGGATTACTCAGAAGCTATGAGACCTACGCGCTAGCCAACTGCGCCACCACCCCGTTGATGTTTGTTGGCTAAACCAAACTATTTTATATATAGAACAATTTATATAAAAAACAATGAACCACTCCTATGACGGGCCTTTTCTTTTGGTCGGTATAAATGCATGCTAATTTTTCGTTAACTTTACTTTTATTCGTATCTATTATCATCCTTTTTTTCAAGCAGAAATATATGTTTTCCCCAAACTTATTAGACAAATTTGCATTGGATAATATGGAGTGTATGAGTTCTGATGAACTTAACTCAGTGTGTGTGTATATATATATATATATATATATATAGGGTTTTGCTAGAAGCCACCCATGAAAGTGTCTTTTAGCAACCCACACATTAAAGTGTGGTTTTCACTTTTTAGTTATAATTTTGCTAAAAGACACCTTCATAAAAATTAGTTGGTGTCTTTTAACAAATGCTTATAG
>Ga0315914_1000148_pt1 | contig 67238 bp, 23 predicted proteins | sample MpolenodulesMG_FD_203920 | JGI IMG/M metagenome (GOLD analysis project Ga0315914, IMG submission 203920) | Medicago polymorpha root nodule microbial communities from Los Angeles, California, United States - elongated nodules | ecosystem: Host-associated > Plants > Roots > Nodule | place: USA...
TAGATAAGGAATTTTAAGGTTGTTTCTAGAAGAAACATAAAACGTGATGAGGACTTTGACTTGCTGGTCTCCGATAAGTGGAATTCTTGTTCTCGAGAGAGGATGGTGTACATTCAAACACTTTGACGATCAAGTAAGAATTAGCTGAATATATGAGATATTTTAGTAGAAAAGTGTGTACTTGTGGAGAGGTTATGAATTAGCCTTCATAGTGAAGAAGTAGAGTTTCTAGCCCTTGACCTCTTACTAAGACAATTGTCCTTAGTAAACACTTGTGAGCAAATTACAACAAGCTAGCCTTAGATCCATATTGGATGGTCCCAATTAGCTTACGTGGTTTGATTCAGTAGATTTATGGCAGGTTCATGGTATTTTCCATTCCTGCATTAGGCAAAGAGGATTGACCCGGTACACGAAGGAAATGCCTCTTGGCTAAGTCTGAAACAAAACAGAAGTAAACATTCAAACCAAACAAATACTCAAGAATGTTTGGATGAGATCAATTGAATCTCTTTCAACTTAACTAGAGATTTTGAGTTCAAATTCAACCTTAAAAATGCAGCAACTTAAAACTCTTAAGAGAGAGTTTTGTCGTCCATTGCAGTTCCATTATCCTTTATTGTTGTGTGTAGAAGATAGCTGATTTACAACAACAACAAAAGGGAACAAACAATTGCAAAAGTACAACTCTAAAAATAAATTATAGAAGGATCAAAGTGTAGTAGAAAAAATATGAGTGCGGAAAATCACTTCTTTAATGCATCTGAGAAGCTAGATCAAACTACAGATGATCATTTGCATTAAAACTTATCCCAAGAGTGATGATATTTGGGCATGTTCGTAATCTACAATCTAGTAAAGTAAATAAAGAGAAATAAAAGTTCGTTGAATTTCCAAGGAAAACTCTTTTCCTACCGTACTAATTTCTCATGCGTCTTCTAAATTTATCATTTTGCTCCAGTTCAAATTGTATAATCTGAAACATTTTTGCACTAATTCATATCATTAATCCAAAGTTTGTAATAACTTAGAAAATACCTACTAGATAATACAAAGCTCTATGTTGATCATTATATTATTCCCACAAAAATCACACATCTTTTTTTGGGATAATATGAATGGTCAAAAGTGAAACCATGACATCGTAAACATTTAGCAAAGGAAAATAAGACTAAAAAAGAGAGAATGTGAGCTAGAAAGAAAAATTGTGAAGAATGAGTGACTATTTATAGAAAAATGATAAGCATCGACTATAACAACAATCAATGTAAGTTTGAATGCATGAAACATGCATGAAATCGGCCAACCTTATTGACCAAGCAACTATCCGCATCCAGGGTTATTTCGGAGTTGTCCTTCGTCATCTTGTATTCGATATTAGTTTGGATCTGCGATTGTTCAGATCAGTTTTCACCTTCTCCCACTCCATCATCTTGTGTTTCCATCTTCTTCAGAAGGCACACGAGAGGGATGACAAACTTTCTCAACCATTTATCCCTCAATCTTCTTGTACTACATAATCAAATTTAGTTGCTAAACATTGTGTACTGCATATCATGATACTAATGTAAATTTATCATGAAATTCTGTTCAATTACAAAATTTTGTTGAATTAATGAATTTTATTGTCAATTTTAAATTATGTCATTTTAAGAAATTATGTCAAATTAATAAACTAAATTGGGTCAAACACATTTTAAATTTTATAATTTGAAACATGTATAATACATTTCGAATTATTAAATCCAAATAATGTAAAATTGACACAACAAAGATCATGCGAGAAAGGTAGAAGAAGGAAAAAGAAAAGCGCTCACAAAGATTTTTGGAAGATTTTGAAATTTGTAGGTTGTGGACCAATTGTTTTTTCAAAGAAAAAGACAACAATGTTAAGTTAAAGAAAATGACACAAGAGATTATTTTCAGCTTTTAAAAACGGCCTCAACAACATGTGAACTTTTTTCTTGACAAGTGATTTGTGACCTAATATACAAATTGTGCACCCATGTGACATGAAACTTATAGTCAAATACTACAAGTCTCTGGTTTAGTGAGTAGCATAGTGCTATCACCCATGTTCTTCCGTTAACTAAAAATGCCTTAGGGAAAACGTGTGGGACCTTCTCTTAGACACTTTTTATTCTAAATTTGATGCTAAATACAGTGATAATCCTTTTCTGTTGGGTGTTAGTTTAGACAATGATGGAAATTCTATTACTCCAATCTCACATAAATTCTTTTCCCTGGACTTTTATCCTTGTCGTTATGATGGGCAACTACATCCTTAATAATTAGATTTCACCATGATGAGAACTTTATCCTTAATAGTCATATTTCATCAAGATTTTCTGTCGTGCATCTTTGTTTTATTTTTAAGGAAACATTAACATACTTTTCAATACATACTTTTTTAACATATTTTCTTACATAAATTGAAATTTATGAAACTCCGCTATAATCGTGTGAGACTTACATAAATTAGTAAGATTCATTTGAATGTTAATCAATGAAAGATAATGTGTTAAAAACATATGTTAGATATTGTGTTGTCAATATTCATCATAGATCGTATGTTAGTCTCGCAGCTACTACATCACAATCGTCCAACTTTGATAGAAAGGTCCACATTCTTACTCTTTTATAGATTTTTTTTTGTGGAAACTCTTATAGATCTTAATGATTTTGTGTTTGGTTACTTTGGCCTAAAAAATTCCACTTCATTTTTAGTCTATGAAGTCCGGATACTCCAAACACGGAGACGTATCCGTATTGGATATCGATACTCCATGCATACTCGCAACTATGTGTCCACGAAGTATCGGAATTGATTATTTTAATTTTAATTTGTTTTATCAGATACTTATATGATACTGCAGAGATACAAAAGATATTTCACACATACGTATCCTACAAAAGATGAAGGGTAAAAAAGTGAGACAATGTTGTGAAAATTAAGTGATGTATATGATTCATTATTAGATATGCATATGTAGATAATTTTTGGATATACTTATATGATTTAATGAAGAGTAATCAATGTTTATTTTCTTCAAGTATTTTACATACATATAAGTTTTAGTACACGAATTTTGTTAACTTATCTTAGTCATATCGTATCTAAAATTTTGAAATTTCATTTATTCGCGTACCCGTATCGTATCATACTCGTACCACGTATTCGATCTTCATAGTTTTTAGTTGTCTTTTAATAACCAATAGTTTTCATTATAATATTAAGCTTTATTGAAGAAATAAAAAAGGTCTAGACATCATCACTTCACATAGCCTTTTCCACATTTAAAAAGTATAATTTTTCACATATATACCCTAAACACTATCACTTCACATAGCGTTTTGATCAGCTACGATCACCTACTATAAGACTAACCATTGAATCAAATTCAAATTCTTTCTCTGAAAGTGAATTATGTTGTTAACGCTTCAACACTTTGTTAGTGGTTTGTAGATTTTTATTGATTTTTTTCATCAACAAAAAATTTCAAAGGAATTTAGACTAGCTTTTTATTATTATTCCACTTATATCTTTAAACAAATTTGCCTATAATAATATATTGTTTGTGTCATTGCATAAAAAAAAACTATTATATTTGTTTCTATTATTTGTGTAGTTGAAAAAGATAAAGATAATTTGTTACAATTTAAAAATCATAAACACTTAAATTCATAATTTGCTACGGTAACTAAGCGAATAAAAAATCCTCACATGGGAAGCGGAGGAACCGGGGGAACAAAACGACAAATATGTCGTCGTTTAACCGACTTCGAGACCCAAAACCGCGTCTGGTCTATCCACGAATTTAGTTTCACTTTCAAAATAAAAGTTGTGTATCTATATATAGATTTTGGATTTGGATTTTCATATACACATCACATTTACGTGCCTTTCCTTTTGTCTTCTCCTACCAACAAAAAATCACCTCAAAGTTTTTGCTTCATACAAATTAAATGTCATATTCCACGAGCTAAAATATGTTTTATGACTTTTGTCTAACATCTATAAGTAAAATAATGAATTAATGATCATATATACTTCATACACAAATGTCTTTTGCATAATTGATAAAAAATTATAGTAAAATTTGTCTGATTCATGCATCATAAAATTGGTCAACAAAAAGAAAGTAATGTGACTAGACAAAAAAAAATCATACAGATCTTACAATATACTGTACATATTGAAGAGATAAATACTTGAAATCGTTATATGTTAGTCATGACTTAAGTTTACAAAAAGATCCCAACTTAAAAGACTAGTCTATAAGGTGAGAGAATTTCATGATACTAATTGGGAGAGTTTCATGATTTAAGTACCACGTCAAACACTTTTATCTACTCGATGTAAAACTCCTAACATTATCACGCCCTTTAAGAATCGACGTCCACGACGACTTTCACTCTATTTTGTAGTCATTTCCCTTTTGGCGGCTTCACTCACCTATCAGTATTTCGTGGAGCACCTTAATCCAATATAATAGCCCTTTATGTGATCCAACTGTCAATGAAAGCACCAACTGTCATGACTTAAACTCATGATGAGAGTCCAACCCAAAAGACTAGTCTATTAGGTGGGAGAGTCGTATGACTCAAGTGCCACGTCGAACACTTTTATTAACTCAACATGAGACTCCTAACATTATACAATATTAAATATTACTCAAATTTGAAATTTTAACAATTTGATAAATGATTTCATTGCTATTTCTAAAAATAAAATCAGCTGTATAGGCCTAGAAGAAAATATATAATTTTTTTGTAGGGAAGAATATAATATATAGTTAAAAAATGGGTTCCCAACTTTTGTATCAACAAAATAACTATCACTTGGGATTCTAAGGATCTATAAAACATGATATGATTGGACGTGGAATTGACGACCCACCTAAAGACTTTAATAAAAAGGCTAGCTCTAATAGCCCTATTTTTCTCTAATTATGATTAGTAGTATATAATTTTATGCTTAATTATAAATATTTATTTTATGCTAATGGACCCACGCGGTTTTAAAAAAGTTGGCACCCATGACTCTCCATGGTTCCTTCTAAACAATTGTTACCCATTAAGACCCCACTAATGGTGGACTTAAGCATATTTTTCTCTATTTTTTAATAATATTTCCTTCAGACTAAACTAATGAAAGGTATATTCCATTTTGATAAAACTTCAAGCTTATTTAAGCAATCACTTGTTTGTTTGCAACACCAAGCTAAACCGTTTGATTTATTCAAAATTTTGAAATACAATTGGTTCATCTCATCACATGTCTACAATTTATAGTATTTAAATTGTAATGTACATTGATTCAAATTCAATTATGATATTAGTTAAATATGATCAATACGTACGTGAATGTTGTTTGTAGTTCATCTATAATTAAACTGATTTTAAAAGTAGAGACCTACTTATTTGAATATGACTTTAGACGGCTGTTAAAAACTTATAATAAGCTTATTATTCAATGTCAAAAATAAAAAAGCTTATTGTTCAAAACATTTATGTTCATTATACTAAGTTGTACACATGCATACACGTATATCATTTTTTTAAGGGAACGTATATGATTAGGGTTTATCTAAAAAAATTAATTAGCACGTAGTTCAGTTTGCAGGCTTAAAAGTAAAGGTGATTTGCACGATAAATTAAGTTAATTAAAGAGGATCCATTTGAAATATTATCCTTGAGATTTGAGACACAACCAATGGTCTAAATATTGGTTGGTCTATGCTTTTGTGTATGTATAAAGTCTTAAAAGTGGACGAGTCAAAAAATGGGTGGAATAATATGACTTTAGCCTTTTATACTACTAGACCAACTACCCAAAAAGAAATTCGTTAATTTCTTTATGTAGTCATATTTTTCATATTAAAATATAAATTATAATTAAGTTGGGATCAGTTTGATGTTTAGCACGCGAAATGATTCTTAGGTTACTAAGCAACTTTGTTAAGTATTACTTTTCCTTTCTTTTTGTTATGGAAATGAACATAAATTATTAAGGTGATTCCCTTAATACCTGTTGAAAAAACAAATCAAATTATCTCCGTGAATTTAACCCAGTTGATAAAGATATTACAATATATAGTGTTTGTGGTTCAAACTTCAAATTTTTTACTTGTTGATCTTAACTTGCTTTGCACTTAAAAAACTACTAAACTACTTTGTTCAATGATTTTTCACAAGTCAAGTTACAATGATCTTAACTCGGTCTTAACTTGCATTGCAAAGGGGTAACTTTCACTTATCCACTCACCACTAATTTAACTATTCACTATCTCAATTTCTCTTTTCTACTTTTTTCTCAACCATGAATTTTGGGAAGATAATTGGTTGGATGCTTGTATGCTTGTTTTGTTATGTATATATACATAGAACGGCATATTCGATTGGTAATGAAAAATTCATTGAATAATTTTTCAATATAAAAACCCATAAAGGACCATTGTAATTTAGAATCTTTTATGTATTTTCATTAGCTTCTTTTTGTTGTAATTATTTTGTTGTAATCATAAATGTATTCTAATTACCTTCTTTTTGTTGTACTTGTAATCATGTATTTTATAAAAACATAAACCCTATTTTCTATCCCCTGTAATGGAAATTTCTTGATATGCCCCTAGTCTTTGACATACTTTTAGAAAGATTAAATTTTTTTGTCAATCACATATCATTTGCATCCAACTGTAGAGACTAATTTCTTTCTTGAACTAAATAAAACCGTAATGTAAAGTAAAACTCTCTTACAAAAGATTTAACATTGATGCATTTCTAGACTTGATTCAAATTCATGACCTAGAGTTAAGCTGGATGATAGTTTTTACGATCTCTTCGAAGTGCTCTTTAGTTTCTAGAAGTATTAACATTTGTTGTTTTTTTTAGCCATGGCATTACTAAAATATTACAAATAATACTCATATTTCTACAAATAATTCCGTACCGACATTTATTATATAACCATAAAAAAAATAACGAATCTTAATTCTGAAAATGAACATACTATATTTTTAAATTTTACATATTGACATTTGACTGGAATGTACAGACTGGAACGTACGTACTAATACTATGTACTATTTGGTGAATTACGTACTCATTTTATTTTTTTTAATTTACAAGGTAAATTACGTACTGTGTTATCTACAAGCAATCAAGAAGTCATCACAAAATATACATGTAGCAAAAAATTAAAGTATAAAAGATCTCATATCTAAACTTTCAATTAACTTATACGGCTTCTTCTATTTTTTCCTTAACTAAAACAAAATAAGTGACATAGAGATTGAGTAAATGTCACTCCTAAGACATTGATGCCAAAAAAACTGAATTAACCACTCACCTCTCACGTGTTTATGTCGTTTTAATGAATCAATTTCTTATTCTTATACTACTATTATACTACATGCCTGAAAAAAATGGTTACCATATTTGGCCGACAAAGTACTGCTAAGAATATCTCAAATTGCAACCTTAATGGGAGAACTTTGATTCGTATTTTCTTTTTTGATTCCCATATTTGAAAGCACAAATATTGGAGTACTTTGTAGGCTTATGAAGGGTTCAAACTTATTAAATTTTATTACTTCCATTAGAATTTTGCACTCCAAATTGCCAACCGGATCATATGAAAAGGGCACCAATATATGCACAAACTAACAATGTGTGGGGTTAAGTTGAATTGGTCCCACTTCCACAAAGTCAATATAAAGAAAATAGAGTAATGATATCATTTGTTTAACAACTATTTCTTTTTTTTTTCTCTTTTTATTGGTCAAAAACAATAAGGAGGGAAAAAGAAAAAGAGAATAAAAACATAATATAAGTATAAAAGAAAAAGTTGTCACCAACTGATTATACAAATAATATTTCTCAAGAAAATATTCTCACGGTTGTTTTAGGAGAAAATATTCAGTAAGATGTGGAATGGGGAATTATTTTAATGAGTGTATGTATGAAACATTACTCTTATTTTTGTATTAACTACAAAGGTGATAAGGTAAGAAATGTTATCCTATTTTTTCCTCTCAATAAAATATTGTTCCTCTTTTATTTGGACCAAATACATGATAAAGTTTTTTAAGTTTAACGTTTGTATCACATTAGATCTTTTAGTTTTTTTTAGTTTTAAATTGAACTTTTATGTTAGTAAAAATGAACAAGTTAGTCTCATAAGTCTTAGTTCAACTAATAAAAATGTCGAAATTGTTAGGCTGGACATCACGATCGGGGTTCAAACCCCAGTACCTCCACTTTGTGTGTGTGAATTTAAGATGCTTTTACCATCTCTTCTATCTACTAAAAAAAATGAACAAGTTAGTCCTTTAATTATTATTATTTTTGTAAAAAAAAAAAAAAGATCCTTTTTTTCATCCAACTTTGTTAAAAAAGTATTTGCATGACCATTTAACATTGAGGTGGAAAGTCCAAAAAAGTGTTGATGACATCAAGACGCCCACATCAAGACTGGTCAGTGGCTCATGGTCCAACATACAACGTTGTATGTGCAGATCGCATCACACAAAACACGTTATCCGATGTCACTGTCATCTCTTTAACCGAGATATGGAAGTTGGATGTCTCTGAATGCCACCTCTCAGAAAAAGTCGTCAATAGGGCGTGCTCAATCAGAGCATAGCCCATACTAGCAATATTCTCCACTCCACTGGCACATATGGCACTTGTGAAACACCTCTCATCTGGAGTATTCATGTTGTTAATACTGTCATGAAACTGAAAAAAATAAAATAAATTAGAAGCGATGTAAAATATGAAGATGAGTTGGATAAATAGAGTTGACCATATATGTCCCTATATGTAAGCCCTCTTTGTTTTTTTGTCTCGCATTTCTTAAGAAAAGTTGTTAGTGTAATTAATGTGTCTATTTTATGTGTTAATATTACTAAATTGTCCTTTATTTGTATGTGTATTAAATTTGACTTTTCATATTTCAAGATAAGTTAGTAGTATTAATTAGGGGTATGTTAAGGAAAAAAATAAAATAAATGCATCTAGTAATTTGAAAAGAGGTTTACATTTAAAGACAAAATTAAAGTCAAACAGGTGCTTAGATACAGGGACGGAGGGAGTACAACCTTCCCATGTGTGTTTGGCCATAGAATCCGCATACAATGACATAACTAACATGCCAGACGGGCTACTGAGACATGAGTCATGAGGTTGTGGTGGTGTCTCCTCATGCTCTACCTCATGTTATGGCTCATGCATATGCTTTGGCTTAGGGACATGCTCATGTTGTGGCTCATGACAGGTTCTACCATTCTCGTCTCTACACTTCATCTGACGCTCATGCCCAACATAGACAATCATGTACATTCTACTACCCCTAAAGAGATCGATGTGTGCGTCAATATCTAAACTTTGACAAATTCATAGAGAAATTAACAGTTCGTGAAATCGTAACTCATTTCGTATTTTAGAAACCAAAATGATGAAAAACATATGGGTCTTGTTAATGAGTGGCCTTTAAGGATTCCTAATTAAGAAAATGTTTATAGGAAAAGTTAAATAGTTCAATTTCCAATGCATTGAATGCAACAATTTCTATAAAAATTTGCTATTTAAAGGTCCTTAAAGAGTGCCCTAAAGACACGCATTAACATTTCTTAAAACATATTTCAACTTCTAAAATTTGACTCAAACAAATATAACATAAGAAGAAAAAATGCAAATCAACTAACAAAGATTTGAGCAAATGTGCACTGAGATCTTGTGTAATAGTTGGAAATATTTAAAATATGAAGGATTCAAGCAAATAAAGATGAAAAATCACACAAAGTTGTGGGATTCGAATTTTGGGGAGTTTCAGTGTTTTTTATGTTGAAAAATGATGATGGATAAGTGAGAGGAAGCGACTGAAAAGTTTGACATATTAGCATGGTTTCGATTCTAGAATCCACAGTGTATTTTTGCGTTTTTACTACTAGAACTCAAACGGAATAAAATTGGAAGTTTTCAGGCGTGTGTGGGGAAGAATTTCAACACATGTAATACTTACCCAATGCAAATTGGATTTGTCCATTTATTCTTAATAAATTTTCCGAATGCTAAAGAGTGTCCTTAGAACATTGGTTAAAAAAATAAAAATAGAAATAGAAATATTAATAATAACTAATTCAACCACATGCTTACAAGTCATTTGTAAGATTGAGACAATTATTTGAGTGAGATCGCAACTATAGAAATTTAGAAACAATGGATGAGGTGGAAGACGATCAATAAGATAGAAAATTGTATGACTATAGGAAGTTGTTCCTCTACTTCTCCATTGTCATCGATGTAAACAACATGAGTGAGCGATGATGAAAGCATAAACAAGAAAGATGGATACGAGAAAGATGCACATTGAAATGGATGAGAAACACGAAGAAATCTAATGGAACCACGTTGAAACCGATGAGTAATGTTATACGCACACATAATTTTGGCGACACATATACCCTGGTGGAGAGGGTTACAAAAACAAAACAAGGATCGAAAAGTTTGATCAACCGTTATAAAAAGTGTCTTCCATACAACTTTTTCAATTTCAATCTCAAAGCTCTAAAGATAGTCAAACAAAGACAAGGAGGAAAAAAAAATGCATGTCTATATGACTCTGGAAATCCTAGCTTCTCATTTCACCCTAAAATAGTGCATTAGAACATGTTTTTTTGTTGTTGTCCCGGTTTTGAAAATCGCAACCAAACATGATTAAAACATTGATCCTAAATAGAAATGAATTTCCTACCATCAAACAGTGATTATAAATCTGAGTCATCCGATTTGATCAATAATTTATAATATTTTAACTTATTTATCAAACTTTAAATTTGATTCGTCGGATTTTAATCAAGTACCTTTTAAAATGCACTATCTGAAAAATGCAGGATTATCCAAGTCCATCCTAAACATACCTTTACTCTGCCAAGAAGATATCAGGGCTTACCTTTTCGTTATTCGATTGATTAATAATCATAATTGCTAGCATCATGCTATGTCTATCACCATATAAATCATGTCTTCATAACATGCCTAAGACATACAATTATATGATTTTGAAAGAAGTCGCCGCAATAGTGCAATTCCACTTTCATGCTCTCACTTCTAATGTTTTTTAAGAGACAGTTGAGTATGCTAACTGCTAACTAACATTCAATTTTCAATTGATTCTAATGGCGCCAAAATTATGAAAAAAGAAATAATTGATTGTGGATGCCAAATTATGCATACAAGTAGGAAAATGGCCTACCACGCTTGTTAATTAAGATGTATGATAGCACATGCTACACTAATTAATCAATGTTATAACATAAATATATTATAACACCCGTAGTGGCCATCACAAAGGCCAATAGTTTGCTAAAATAATTCTACAATCTAATTGGACAACATACATCTATACCATCTTTTTGTACCATTTGTATGAAGGTATATTCAAAAGTATAAATCAATTTCATTAATATATTTTTTTACAAAACAATTTCATTAATTATGTTCATCAATATTTCTAACATCTCATACTACTTTTAAGATTGTTTACTATTCCCAACAAACTAATACATGTCTTTTTTAACATATTTTCTCCTTATTCACATGTACATATTAGAGATATAAAAGTTAGTTACATAGATGCTTATATCATCCTTTTTTAGTCATTGTATTTAAACATTTCATATTCTTTTATGTCGATGTTTTTCAACATTTATTTTTTGTATTTCCAAGCTAAAAGTGTTGCAAACATCTTCGAGCCTACAAAAGGCTATTAGATATATAAAAGTAGTTACATGTTACTAAATTAGTTAGAAGTTAGTTGACATAATTGACTGTATAAACATTAATGTGCTACTTGATATAACAATTCCTTCATAATCAATATTATTTTCGATTTCACTTTTATATGGAGTAGTTTTCTCTCAATTATGAGTTCTATCAACAATTGTGATGGTACAGGCTTAGATTTTTTTTTGAGAAAAGACACACATTCCATGAGTTTTTTAAGTCAAACATGTTTAATAGTATACCATCCAATCATTATTATAAGCAAAAATTTATATTTTAAATTCATTCAATTAATGTATATCGTCTTTATTATAAACTATATACATCATTTAATGAATTAATCTAAAATGTTGATTTTTATTTATACTCGTGACCGGATGATGTACTAACTAATTTTCACAATCTCTCCTTCAATTTTAAACCCATACTTATGTACAAACTCATAATATCAATGTTAAATTAGTTTTTCATGTGTCTCTTTGCCTATAAGTTAAACATATAAGCCACTCCCGGAACATGATTTGTATATCGACGAATATCATTCTTCATCGTTGTCGGTACACTTAGGTGTTTTCAGTTGTAGATCTGGAAACTTTTCTTAGTGAGAGAAAGTAGTTTTATGGGTGTACACATTAAAATTTCCTACTATTTTTTTTATATCATTTTGAATTTGTAAGCTACTACAACAACTAATTTTATCAAACACTATAAGTTTAAGGGTTAAATATGTTTTTGGTCCCTATAAATATACCAACTTTTCATTTTAGTCCCTCTAAAATTTTCCTTCAACTTTTAGTCCCTATAAAATTTTCAATCACTACTTTTGGTCCTTATTTTTAAGTTAATTTTATTTATTTTTTAAATAAAATTGTGGAGAAATGTTTAGAATATTGTAAAAATATTTTCCAAAAGAAATTATATTTTTTTAACAAAATATAAATTTAATATGAATTTTTAACCATATACAATATAAAAATTCATATTAAATTCATGTTTTGTTAAAAAATTCTAAATTTTTTTGGGAGAGATTCTTATAATATTATGAATTTTTCTGCAAAATTTTATTCAAAAATATGAATTCTACATATGAGTTTACTTTAAAGGAGGGAGCAAAAGTGAAGATGAAAATAAATTTAGGGACTAAAAGTTGAAGGAAAATTTTAGAGGGACTAAAACGAAAAGTTGGTATATTTATAAGGATCAAAAATATATTTAACCCTAAATTTAATCAACTAGCTTATCCACTATCAATTATAAATTCATAATCAATATTATTTTCGATTTCACTTTTATATAGTTTTCTCTCAAATACGAGTTCTTCAAGAATTGTGATAGTACATGCTTCAATTTTTTTGTTGAGAAAGTCACACATTCCATGAGTTTTTCAAGTCAAACATGTTTAAGTAATATACTCTCCGATCATTATTATAAACAAAAATTTATATTTTAGATTCATTTAATTAATGTATATGATCTTTATTATAAACTACATACATCATTTAAGGACTGATTTCAAACGAAAAAGTTTCTAAGAGGGTAAACCGGAAATTGCCTATTTTACCGGAGAAAAAAACACTATTAACCCTTTAATCAACTACCTTATCCATTATCAATTATAAACTAACGTATAAATTCACTGTAAGTTAACTCATCAACTATCCGCAAGTTTTTACCAAACTGAGCCTTAATGCATGCTTAGTGTCCTATCACCTCCACCTCTAAGGCTTCAATATGCCGCTTCCAAGACATTGATTGGCACACTTGAGCATATATGCAGGTAATTTTGAGAAAGGTAAAACCAAATTGCTGAAAGACAATAATCAATACCAAGACATAGAGATGTGCCGCCCCATTTTATTCCTTTTAGTTTGGCTTTTGTATTATCGATTTGGATTTACCCTTTTCTTTCTTGAAAGTAGTAGAAAACAATGATAACATATTTCCATTATATATTTTTTTACTATTTTTATGTAGGTAACCTATTGCTTTTTTTGTGGATAGAGGAAACCTATAGCTATATGATATAAATTGATAACATCAATGAATTAACTAATTTATATATCCCCTCATCATATGTTTAACGGCCACGGTTATTTTAAATCATTGAACATTTTATTTGTCTTCAAGGTTGATGCCGTACACGTGTCTTATATTCTTTATGTAGGCCAGATATCATAAGACGTGGGGCTCGTCAAAATAGTAAATAAATAAGCTCATAAAAAACCCTAAAGTGCGATAGAATGATGGATAATACTCCTCGAAAGAGGTGATAATTTTTTACAGATATGATTGTAATTTTTTTGAAAATTTTCTTATATATAAAACTAGAGGGAGTATTGAAAAATTGATTTTCATTAATATGAAAGAATACAAATCAACTTCTAATATAATTTTATAAGAATAATCACTTAATTGTTTTATTTTAACACTAAACAAGGGGACATGTTATCAAAATGTCACTAATGATCCTACAAACTTCAGCATTAGAGTCTTGAGTAAGTCAAATAGAAGCCTCCTCCTTTTCTTGCAGTAGGACTTTTATTACGTACATTCAAATTAAGGGGTCCATCACCTTTCTTAATATAGGAAAATTTTGTTGGGAAAGTTTGGTTACCAGCTCCTTTTTTCTGACCAATAAAACTAATTAATATCCATTGACTATGTACATGATATTTTACCATTCCTAGTGAATCAGACAAATATTATCTATTATTTAGGGTTCTATTTGAGGCAGTGTGCTAATTATTTAGAGCACATGTAGCCATGCTGAAAAAATATGTTTGATAACTACAAATTTTGTTTGGTTTTATTTGATTTGTCAAAAAAGACATGCTGAAAAATCAATGCTCTTAATTAATTACATATGTATTTTATTTCGTTTTTACTTTCTTGTGACAATGTTAGCCATCATTATTTTTTTTAAAGTCACAATATTTTGTTTTGAATTAAAAAAAGAAGTCATAATGTTGGTTCTAACAGAAGTGATCAATGTGAGGTGTGTATGTGTTCTAAATTTTAGAATATCAAGTTTGATTTCTACTTATAAAAAAATGATATATTGAGCTGAAATACTATTTTGTAATTCCCTTTTGATATATTTCTCTTCACTATTAATAACCTACTCACAATATTTTCTGTCTCCAAAAACATAGGGGTAGGTGTATTAACTGACTAAGTGAAATTCAATAAATTGTCAAATTTAATGGAATGAACTTTTTGATTAAGTGGGTTTTATCTATAGTTATTGAAATAGAAAATCAAAGTAATTCCAAGGGAATATATAGAGACAACGGCGAGTTGATATTTTCAACGGCAAACTTTAAACTAGCAAACAAAAATTCTCTCGAAGTTCCAAGTATAAGTTAGAAGCATCCTACCTAATTACAATTTTTTATTATAGATTAATATCATTAACTTTTTAATGATGAAACTACTAAGAAACTTCAATTTAACTAGGTGACTATAGTCATCTTTTCACACAGCTGCGGGTATTGTTTGCACTTTGCACACATACCCTTAAATTTATATATATTAATTTATGACAAGCACGTTCAAATACTAAAATTATCTAGCAAACAAAGACAAATTAAATGTATTTAAACGACTAATCTTTTAAAAAAATGTATTTAAACGACTAATGTTAATATTGTTACAGGGAATAGAGTTAGAACCCTTAACAGCTACTTATTACTATGCTCATATGAACTTATTCACTCTAATCATCAAGACATCCTTATATCCCTTAAATATACTTGGTTAACTACAAATCAAATCCAAAAAAGTTTACAAACAAAAATATAATTTTTTTTGTACGGCTATCCTTTTATATTATATCATTTTTTTGTACACCCATCCTGGTGAAATATAATGTGACAAGGTCCGCGTAAACTATATTTATAAGTTTTTTTTTTTTTTTTTTTTATGACTATAGTGCATGTTTAGTATATGACATAGTGTCACACTTAGGTGCTAGTTTAGTGTGGTAAGAATTAAGCATTGTAATTTCAAGTTATATAGTTCAAATCTCTTGAAAGATAGTTGCAAAATGACTATTAAAATATATAGTTACAACTTGAGTCAAATAGAATCACAATAGACCAAAATATAAATGTTTAACCTTGCGTCTATTGTGATTCTATTTGACTCAAGTTATGCGGTGCGGATATAAAAAAAAAAAAATACCCATCTTCTATTAAAAAGACTCGTACCTATAAATTAATGGCAAACAAAATTGGAGCAAAAGGTTCAAAATTGGAGAGATATGTTCAACATAAACCTCTTAAATCCTTTGTTTCTTCTTATGTTTCTTTGATAAAACTAATAGTTCAATGAAGTGCACCATAAAATAGTTTCACTTATTAAGGAATATCTACTTTATTAAATAATTACATTGTATGGTGAGAGATGCTTCATTCTAAACCACTAATGGTTAAAAAAATTGAGCTACCATACAAAAATGATTATCAGAAAGATATCTAAAGATCCTACTATCCCTTCAATATCTCAGGAGACTTCTATTCTATCCCTTCAAATTTTCTAGCTAGTTTTACTATTTATACAAAATAATTATTTTTGAAAGTGAAATTTGGAAATATCATTTGACTAAATTCGACCTATTTAAGCTAAATGTCACGTCCAATCAATTATTCAATGTTGTTAATTAATTTTATGGTTGAAAGGGATGACTGTTTTTTAAGGTCACTTTCTTATATTTTTTTTTTTGAGGGAAGGTCACTTCTTATATATTATTGTTCAATAACATAACATAGTAACATGGTAGTGAAAGTGGCTGAAAAAGCAAATCAACTAACGTGAATAAGACTTGTTGTCTCATAAATTTGATTTCTACTTTTCTTGTTCCCGCTTTTACCGCTCAGTTTTGCTTCCCCGCGCTAGACCTCTTTTTTATTTTTACCAAATTATTTTTTTATTTTTTTTAATTCGGTATCCAATCTAACGACCAATTAAATCAAGTGGCCAAATTCCACTGTTTACTTGCAAAAGACTCATTTAAAGCATGTGCAAATTTAGGTATGTATTAACCCATCAAAATTTGTACCAAAGGAAAATTGAATATAAGACCTCACATTTCAATGTTCAAAACTAAACCAGACTAACCCAAATGAATTATTTTGACCACATTAATTAAAAACACTATTGTGCTGACCCCTTATAGTCTTTTAATACAAAAAAAGGTTACCCATCAACTTTTTTTTATCCAAATATTAAGAATATGACTTGTGCTTAATGGTGAAGTTTAAATATTTTATTGATTTGGAATTTAGTTAGTAAATAAAATGAAAATAATGTAGCAAACACATTTGAGCTTTAAAATTTGTTCTCAACTCATTAAACTTCAAGAGAAATCAACTCACCTATTTTTAGAATTTAGGTTACCTTTTGTAAATCAATTTGATATTTGTCTTCTTCAATTTATATATATATTTTTTATATTTGTGTCTTTTGTTGGTAAATTTGATGTACCCAATTATTAATAGAAATCAACTCAAAATATATTTTTCTTAATTTTATCACATTGAAATATTATAATGATTTCGTCTCATATATTATATAACCAAAATAACCGTTTTCAAACATAAAAGTTACAAAGACTGTTTCAAAATAGATAAAGAGCACAGTGTACTAGGATTTATTTAAGGCTTTTTATGCTTTTATGAGCACTTGTTCTCAAATTCCTAGTAAGAAAGCAAACCACAGTGGCCAACAGTGACTTAGACTAGTTCTTATAAAAGACCTTGTACCTCCACCCAAATTCTCCTAACTCATTTTCCTTTTCCTTCTCTCCCACTCACACTCTCTCTTTCCCTTCCCTCCATTCTTTCAAAAAAGCAAATATTTACATATATTTTCATCTTCATAGTTGAAAACATGGACACTCAATCTAACTCTCTTCTTAATTGGGCTTACTTCTGCCAAGGAAAGGTACCTATAATCTTCAACCTTCGACTATTCCCATATATGAAGCAATGAGCTTCTCATATTAGGTGTGTCCTGGTGTTCGACACTCGTCGGTGTCTGACACCGACACAAGACTGACATATATAATTACACTGAATTACGTCACGTCTGTGTGTCCGTGCTTCCTAGATTTCTATTTATAGTGCTTGCTTACATGTTTTAGTAAATACATAATCTATGCAATTTGAGGTCTAATAATTCTTAATTGTTATGCAGTCAATGGAGGATTTGAGACAATCACTTCTATACACAACTTTAGAGCTTGAACAAACAAGAGTAGCAGCACAAGAAGAGCTCACAAAAAAAGATGAGCAACTAATGAACCTTAAAGATCTAATCAACAACATCATTAGAGAAAGAGATGAAGCACAAGACAAATGTCAAAGACTTCTCTTGGAAAAGCTAGTTTTCCATCAACAACAAAATGCTCCACTTTCTGGAGTTTCAAGCATTGAAGATGAACAAGTTACAAGAAAAGGAATTGACTCAAACAATGGTTTTTCTTTGTCTTCATCAGATTGTGAAGAAAGCATTGTTTCTTCACCAGTTATTGATCAATCAATGATTGAAGTACTAACACCAAATAGACCACTACCTGAAAAAGGTAAACTTTTGCAGGCAGTGATGAAAGCTGGTCCTCTTCTTCAAACTCTTCTTCTTGCAGGACCACTTCCTCAATGGAAACACCCTCCTCCACCTCTTGAGTCCTTTGAGATTCCACCTGTCTCTATACCAAGGATCCACCATCAAGATTCAATTTTTAGTAGCAATATTGATACTACTAATGCTAATTCTCACTGTGGAAGAGTAAATAGGAAAAGGGTATTTTTTGATGACTCTGATTCTCCTAATGAGAATAAGTACCAAAGGGTTGTACTTCACTGATTTCTACTTGGTCAGATTTATCTAAGTAGTTTTTACTTTAGCAAATATTTGGATTGACAACGAGTTTGAGAAAATTATAGTGAATTAGTGTGATTTTGACTAAAGTTACAGTTTGAAACTTAGCAAAATCACAGTGTCATTGTAATATTGTCAGACTAATTGTGATTCCAAATATTTTCAAGATAATAGGATTTTAAGGTTAGTGGACTGATGTGATTTAACATATGTATAGCGTTTTTTTTATCGGTAGAAATTGAACTCGGTACTTTGGAGTCCGGAGTTTACGACAGTCAGATATATTGACAACAACTACCTGCGCTAGACTCATGTGGTAGTGGTTTGTTTGTTTTAGGAGACAAAGTTATGTGGATTTAACTCATTGCAAGAAGGAGATGAAGAAAAAAACAAACTTTGCTTGATTTAGGAAATTTTAGGGTGAAGAATTTGTGTCCTCTTCACATTCTACTTTTGCTTTTTGATGCAAAAGAAGATTTGATTTTGTCTAAAATTATTGTGTAAGAAAGATACTATAGTCCAGCAAGCATGTGATGATTTGAGTTTGTGTGATGTGTTTGTGAGTGAGATTGATGTATAGGATCACATCATGAAGAATTAAGAGAAAATTGGGTGTGGAGTGGTTGAATTGGGAGGTTAGTGTGACCAACAACCAAAAAGTTGAGTTAAGGTCTTTGAGCTATGCTTGTTGGTTTGGGGTGGACCCAAAAGTTTAGAATCAGTATCAATTACTGGTGTGATGTATGATTATGTTATACTTTTGTTAGATAAGTTATGATTATTCAGGTCTTATCTTTTGTTTTTTTACATCAACAAAATATTGATCCCCCTTTCCTTTTTTGTTGCTCATTCTGTAATTTATCTAAACCAAATCTTTGGTATCTCATTCTACTCAACTTGTTTATTAATTTTTAGTGTGTGTTTGGTTCTGTGAAGATTTTTTTTAAAATTGATTAAAAAAAAAGTTTGACTTTGACAAAAAAAAAAGTTTGACTTTTGGAGAATAAAAGTCAATTGTAGATATGACAGCTACAAATTTGAACTTTAATTGAAATTAATTATGGAGAAAAATCAATTCTTGATTATTCAAACTTAGCAAAATTAATTTTACACAATTAGAATCAATTTCATTTCATGTGCTTTAAAAGAGGAGAATGATACATTTGTTCTTTCATAAACACTCAACAAATATTTCTTCCAGTTGAAGAGTAGATAATGTTAACTAAATCATGTTCTATAAAAGCATGTGAATAGGAAAGAATATAAAAAACAGGATTCCACAGACAAATGAAACATGCTACATTATGATTAAAAAAAGTTGTCAAATTATATTATCCTAAAAAAGAGGTCATATTATATAGTTTGATTAGTACATTTCTTACTACTAAAGCAAGTGTCTTGTCCCTCACTTTCTTATCTATTTATGACCATTATTTTTAGGTCCTATTTTACCAATAGTTTTTTTTTTTTTTTTTTTTACCGTTTTTAGTCCTAATTTGGTGCTTTGGTTGGTTACAATAATACAATGACCAACAATCATTGTGCATAAATATTTCTTTCTTTCTCTCTGATACATCATTGGCTACATGATGTATTTTGCAATGTACGCGTACAAAAGTATTAGTGCATCTAACACTACTGAAAAGCTAATCCATTTTATACAACTTGTGTGAATGTGTATTGCCAAGGTGATAGGGTCAAGGGCAGGTAAAAGGAATAAGTCACATGGATAGTCATCTCCATAGGAGACAAGTAGAAGTAACGAGTGTATATAATAAGGCAATGGTCATGAATAATGCCTACTAGATTATTTTTTTTTGGGGTAGAAATAATGTCTACTAGATTAATTTTTCTAAATGTTACCTCATAATCATATTTAATAGGCTTGAGATAATGCACAAAACAATGTTATTTGAACATATAAAAATCAATAACTATATGATAACTGTATAAAAATACATCATTTATAACCATTGATATGTTTTAGATACAAAACACTAATTGCAAAAATTAAATAGTACTTATATAGTATATAATTATATACCGTGTTGGACATCCAAAAACTTGTCAACATAACATTTCTTTAAATCGCAAGGCCCTGAAAGAAACAAGTCCTTGTCAACAATATCTCATAAGAACAACCGTATTAGACTTTGAGCAACCATATTGTTGTGAATTTAGACCTTTAATATAAATCAACAAGAACAAAGATATGAAACAATTATCAAAGGCAACCAACAACCAAATAGATCAAGCAACAATTTCCATATTTAGATCTAATTTCGCACCCTATGTGTAAAGTCAATCTACAATCAAAACAAGAACAACAAGATATATAGTAGAGGGAGAAATGCTAGGAACACTCTCTTTCTAACACTCTATGTATCACTCACTCTCCTATTCATAATGGGTGAAACTCAATTGGGCCTCAACACTTTATGTGAGATCTATTTCTAATGTATGGTATCCACATGGATTTCATATAATAAAAGAGTGAATGTTATATATAATGTTAGAAAGAGAGTGCCCTTAGAACTCCTCTAGTAGAAGAACAAACACAAAGATTTGGTTACCAAGTTTGGCTAAAAAATAATATACGTTTGAGGAGAGAAAGAGTAGGTATTTGATCAACTGTCAATAAGATTCTTACAAAGAGATACAAGAGGTTACAAGAAAGGATCTTCAATAAGTTCTCCAAGACCAACCTAATTTCTACTCATTTCTGAGTCTCTTTTCATGAACAAAAGACTCAAAGGTTTTTACTGCCCAAGTTGTTTACAATGTTTCCCAGCCCAAGAATCTCACCCCAAAGATACTCAACTTTTAGCCTCTAAATTTCCTAAAAGTTATCTGCTTTGATTTTACAAAACAACACAACACATAGTAGAAGAGTTCTTGAATAGGCGATCAAATTTCTAGCAGTCAGCCTTGCCACCAACTACTGGGCGCCTTGTTGTCTCTCACTCAAGGATAAAGGCCAAGACAACAAGATAAGGTCTTCCAAGGTTGATTAATTTAGCCTTGAAACAATTTTGCCCAAATGACCCATTTTGTACCATATGTTCACCCTTTAACAATTGTTTGGTGAGATTTTAAGGCACACAACAATTTCAATTTTGTCTTTAATTCGATGGTGATGTAAATTTAACAATCAACAACTTTGATGTCTTCTCCATCCTTGAACTACTCTTTAAGATAATTTATCAAGTCCATGCCTAGATGGAACTTTAATATTGGAGTCGACTTTCACGTAACTACACAAACTCTTGCTAAACCCACAAGCTTCACCCTTGACTTTTCAACCTTTTGAATGCATTCATTCCTTTTGAAGATCTTGTCTCCAACTATCTTAGGCTTTTAAGATAGCTTCTAAATTTTCACCATAACTTCTTCAATATCTGAAGTGATCATGTTTGTCTCTCTAAATATCTTTTTGCCTCCGATTACTTTTGGCTTTTATGGTAATCCCACTAGTTGCTTTATACCTTATTTAACCTTGAAAATGCCTTTCGTCCTCTTGCAGATTTCATTTGTCTGAACTAGAAAATAATATATAAGGTATCCATTGCCATGTCGTTTTGGTGCCACTGTTAGTAGTCTCATTCTAGTCCCAATAGAGGAAGACTCTAACTCAAGCTCGGTGTTCTCCACTAAAGTTTCTAAACGCGTACATTTGTTATGGATTCTCCCTTTAACATGCAAAAGTTATCAAACTGCTATGAAACTAAATCCAAGCCATTATTAGTTTCCAACATTTTCAGTTCAGTTCCATCATCTAGTATAGCTTGTTCAGCTAGTACAACTAAGTTCATGTTACAAAGATACCTCAAATCAAAACTACATATCTCAGAATTACCATGCGAGTCTTGAGTAGCTACCGATGCATGACAATTAATAGTAGAACCATTTAACATATATAGTTCACATATGTTTGTAACTCTACCTATTATCTTAGGATCATATGAAATTTTCATTAGCCTATATTCAAAACTAGTGTCATAGTCTAACTCATCAAACATACTTAATTATAATAAGTTTTGCTTAAGTTTAGGAACATACTTCACATCTTACAAACGGTACTTAAGATCATCAAATATCGATAAACAACCCGAACTCATACCTTAAACTTTATAAATCTTTTTGTTTCCGAAGTAAATTATTCCTCTTTCTTCCAGCTTCATAGTCTCAAAGTGTTAATTCCTCGAACATATGTGAAAGTAGCATCCGGAGTCCATGACTCAATTAAGATTTGGTTCTCAATTATCAACACTAGCCTCCACATCATCACAACCCTCTTAGAAGCCCTCTACAACTTGCAAAGAATTACCATTGCTCCCCAACTCAGAACAATCCATCTTTATGATAATTAAAACACTTCAACTTGCAAACACCTCTTGACTTTGATTTATATTCTTTCTATTTATTCTCACATCTTCCTCTTGACACATTCAAGGCTTCATCACTATTCTCCAGCTTCAAGTCCTTACAATTAGTTAACTCCTTGGTCTTAAGAGCCGATTAAACCTCATCCAAGGTGGTGGTTCCTTCCTTTCTATAAAGCATAGTATCCTTTAAATGCTCAAAGGATCTAGGTAACGAACACAATAAGAGGAAACTTTTATATTCATCGTCAAGGCTCACTTCAATATTCACCAAATCATCAATGATTTTATTGAACTCCGCCAATTTCTCCATAATAGGTTTTGACTCCACTGTTCTAAATTAGTAGAGTTATTGCTTCAAGAATTTTCTATGGGTCTACAATTTGGTAATATACAATGACTCCAATTTAGTCCAAATTGACACTTCGGTTTTCTCCATCACGATTTCACTCAACAATTTATGATTGAGGCACGAGATAATGACATTCTTTATCTTATCTTATCACTCATCTTGATCTTTTTTTATTAAGTCAAAGTTGTAAGCATCAAATGTCACCCTTCAAAGCTTCTACATGTTTTGTATTGAATCATGATTGCTTCCATCGTCACCTTCCACAATGAGGAATCATTGTCTTTGGAGAATTTTTCGATGTTCCATTTGAGACTCATGGTGCCCATTTAAAAAAATTAATCATTTTCCCCACAATGGATGCCACTTGTTGAGAATTTGGATTCTTTGTCTGAATCAACAAGCACAAAGACATAGAACAAATATCAAAGGCAACCAACAACTAAACAGATTAAGCAACAATATCGAAATTTACATAATCTAACAACTATATAGATCAAGCAACGATTGTATAATGAAATTTTAAGACACACACAACACACATAAATGCTATTGGACGCTACATCTTCACGCGAAATCTACTATTAAATAAAGAGCAAATAGTCACTTTAGTCCCTGACTCTGCACCTCGCTGTCATATAGGTCCCTGACTCAGAATTAAATACATATAAGTCCTTGATTCTACACTTCCGTTATCACTTTAGTCCCTGCCGTTAAAAAAATCTGTTAAGTAATGATGTGACACGCTTACAAGGAGTATGACGTGTCACAGGGATTAAAGTGAAAGTAAAAAATGGTCACTTTGGTCCCTGAATCGAATATCAATATCCTCAATTTACTGTTAGATCCCTGACTGTGTATACTTACTGTTAGTTAGGTCCTTGAATCGAAAATCAATATCCTCAACTTACTGTTAGGTCCCTAACTGTATATATTTACTGTAAGTTAGATCCTTGACAGTAAACACGAAATTTCACTAAGATCATTGGCAAGTTGTTAGTTTAACATATGCTACTTACTAACAACACTTAGGTATTTGTGTTAAATACCAAAATATTATTATAACACTTATAAAAATGTTTTCATAGTTTAATAACAAATGTTTCCATAACATAACTATTAAGTCATTAATGTCAACCATAGCGTAATCAAAAGATTGCACCATATTTGGACATATAATTCAACATGTTATTACATAATGATTCAACAAAATATTAAACAAAATATTGCACCACAGTTGTGCTTATAATTTAACAATTTCGGTACTAAAAAAACTATTTCTGATATAAGGGAATACAGAGTTTCACTACTTGAATAGGACCAGATCACTGAAATATTTACATAAACTAAAGAATTCTGATTTTAGAAGTTGCTAGTCACTGGATGTTAGGTGCATTATAGTTGTAATTTATAGCTAGAAATATTCAAGTCTTTGCCTCAGTAATAAAGCTCTTCACAAATTTCCTACAATAGAACTAATCATATTTGAGACACTAAATAAGTCTTATACTTTATATTTGTTAGTTTATTTATGTACCGAAATTGCTAAATTATAAGCACAATTGTGGTGCAATATTTTGTGGAATCATTATGTAATGACTTGTTGAATTATATGCTCAAATATGGTGCAATCTTTTGATTACTCTATGGTTGACGTTAATGACTTAATAGTTATGTTATGAAACATTCATTATTAAACTATGGAATCATTTTTATAAGTGTTATAATAATAATTTGGTATTTAACACAGGTACCTTAGTAGCATGTTAAACTAACAACTTGTCAAGGATCTTAGTGAAATTTTGTGTTTATTGTCAGGGACCTAACTGACAGTAAGTATACACTGTAAGGGACCTAACAGTAAGTTGAGGATATTGATTTTCGGGACCTAACTGACAGTAAGTATACACAGTTAGGGATCTAACAGTAAATTGAGGATATTGATTTTCGATTCAGGGACCAAAGTGACCATTTATTACTTTCACTTTAGTTCCTGTGACACGTCATACTTCTTGTAAGCGTGCCACATCATCACTTAACAGATTTTTTTAACGGCAGTGACTAAAGTGATAACGGAAGTGTAGAGTCAGAGACTTGTTTGTATTTAATCCTGAGTCAGGGACCTATGTAACAGCGAGCTACAGAATCAGGGACTAAAGTGACTATTTGCTCATTAAATAAAACTAGACATCATTCATCAAAAGTTTGCACATTACCTCTCTAAACTACAACTTCGAACACACTTTCACCAACTTAAAGCATTATAGTGCGCAAATGTTGCAGGTATTATTATTACATGAGATATATGTCTAATCTGGATTGTTTGTTGCAAAAAAAATAATCATCTAGATTTCGAAGAAAAAAATATTGATTGTTCATATACACAAGCAATTCCAAGATAATGACATTTTGACCCCAAAATTTTCTTGATCTTAATTTGTGTCTTTAGCAAGACCATGGTTAAATGATGCACAACATATTTTGAATTAGTGTCTACAACTGCAATCACGATCACTATTAGATGAAAATCTTAGTCACACTAATTAATTTAACTACAAGTTAGCCATATTAGATTTAGATCATAGTCTAAGATTTACATATAACAATCACAATATTGCAATCTAATGGCAACGGCAATGGCAGTTGGATTGACCACATTTGTTTGTAGTTTTTCACAAATTCAACTGTAATATAAAAATTTGATGTACTACACGTTGTAAATTGATTTCCTAATGTATTTTGATGGTGTTAAACTAAAAAAACTGGTCTTCGAAAGTTATCTATCAAATTTTTGGAGGTGCCTGATAGACATTGAGGGGGCCAAAAAAGCAATCATCAAAGTATAGTGTAACTTTGAACTCATTAAGCCCAAGTCCATCGTAATATTAGAAGCCCAGTCGATATTTTGTTGACCATTACTTTTTCCACGCTATGAGTTTCTCACGTGTCCTATTTGTATTCTAAAATTCAAAATGTTTTAACGTATTTTGGATAAATTTTATGGGATGGAAAAAGCTAGTTGTTACGACATGTACCGCGACGAATAACAACGAATGGACAATGACCGTAGGATATGCTATAGATTGTAATGCAGTTTGACTTTTATTTATTTTAAAAATAAAATACCACAGAACCCATGTATCGTGTGTCAATCGTGCATTATTTTGTTCGAATACATAGCAATCCTCTTATAGGATATTTATGTCATTTGGATTATATTATCCGAATTACATATATCGCGCGAGAAATCAAGTTAACACATTGATGGAACAACATAAATCTACACACCCCACGTGTGTTTGAGTTGATAATATACGGCTAAACCTCATGTGTTTGAGTTGATATCGGATTGTATTGTTACTGCTATTATAAATGATATACACACCCCCACATTAATTAATTGCTTAAAACATTATGCATACTCCACCAAGTATTTTCTCCTTCGTGTCAATCTTTGAACCCAAAGACCTTTCTTGGGTTTCTTAGCTCTTTCAGCAGCCACCACTCCATGGTCACCATAACTAGGGTGTAAGCAGTCGAGAAAAAATAGATGAAATTGAGAAATCGATGAAACCAAAAAATGAAGTCCAACCAAATTGAAAATTGTTCGATCTTTTTTATTCAGATTAAAGTGGTATAAGCTCATTTTGACTTACCCCATATATATTCAACATTTAACAAACACATGCACACAAAAACAACAAACCTCACGAACATTTTTCAACTCTGATTGAAAAGGAACCCATCCATCTTCAACTCTTTTCTTATTGCTTCACTTCACAATGATCCAAATCTCTCTTCACCTTGTCTCTAATCTCGACAAGACCCTTACTTTTTGTTCTAATTCAGCAATCACATAATTAAATTTTCAAATTTTATTTTACCTTTAGATATTATAATATAAGATACATAGAATAAATGATACATCAACATAGAAATAAAATAAAGGATTTGGCTATCCAATTTGAAATTGACAGTGTAGATAACTTAATTATGATTGTGACATGCAATATGAGCCAACTAATCTCAAATCAATGACCAAGTTGGACTAATGTATGTAATTGCATGTTTTTTCACACCGCAACGAATCCCATCCTATGATAATAAGAAAACACAATACGTACACATGCAGCCCTACAAGGCCAATATGTAGCATAGACAATACAATGATTTGGAAAATATATGTTCTGGAATTATAGTACTCACAGGTATGCCCCCGCCAACATGTGGGTATGTTGATGTTCTTTACCAACAAATATTCAAAACACAGCCTCAAATAAGGGACATGAACCATCTCTATATTTGGACTCTCATAATTACCGACATAATCACATAATTAGTTTGAGAGTTTAAATTTTCTTTGGAATTTTGGTTTGAGGGCATTTCGATATGTCTTTCATTGATGGGTCGGGAAACACTATCGCTAAAGCCCCTTCTAATGTTACGGTATATGTCATATCTCTTTGTACCTTGGTATGCTCGTAACGAAGCTTGTTTTGAAGGAAGAAATCTTGAAACGGTGAATATTGTCCAAAAAACTTGGATTATTATTGAAGATTAATTATAAAGGACTTGTGAATACTCATATTGAGGTGGAGTCAACTATTTCTACATCCTCCCACCCTAGTTGGAGTCCTCCCACATCTTCCATCAAATTGAACATTAATGCATCTAGACCGGTTGATAATACATGGGGTGTAGGAGCTATAGTTAGAGACTATGATGGTTTTGTTTTAGCAACTACTACATGGAACTTTGAGTCGCTTCTTGATGCTAACATTGCTGAAGCTCTTAGATTTCGATAGGCAATTCAATTTTCCTATGATAAGGGTTTTCGGAACATTGTTGGGGAAGGTGATTATCTTAATGTGGTCAAGACTTTGAAGTCGCCTATCGATGATATTTCTTACTTTTGCTTGGTGAATAATGACCGTAAGAGTCTTACTTGTTTGTTTTCTTCATTTTTAGTTTTTCATGCGAGAAGAGTTGGTAACATTGTTGCTTAATCTCTAGCTAAGTTTACTTTGTTTCAATTGAGATTTTGTTTGGATTGAGGAAATCCCTATTTGTATTACTTTTTTATGTTGTTGCAACCGATTTGGTTCGTGTTTAAATGAAATCGTTTTATTAAAAAATAAAAACTAAAATATCTACATATATAAAATGCTAAAATTTGATGCATGTGTAAATTAGTTTTACATTAAGGATACATACTAAATTCTTAGTTTGAGTCAACTAATTAAATGTGTACAGCAAAATATAAATCTTAATTGTTATTCTGAAAAGTATTGGATATACATTACTTATGAATTTTCAATCATGTGAGAAATATTCAAAATCCAGTCAAATAAAACTTCAACATGATGTGCATGTTTGCCCTTTGGAGAAGGGAGTCTTAATGTCATAAACCATCGTTGGGTCCTTGTTGGTTTAGTTGCGTTGAACGTGGGCAACTGGTATGAAAGATAGTAAAGGACTTGCAAGCTTATGTATCTACACTTGAAAATGCATACATACCCCACGATTATAATGATTCTAACCCTATGAACCACAAATAAGTCACGGATATCAGACACGATACGGACACTGACACACCGACACTGTTAATAATTTGAGAAAATCACATAATTTAGTGTAATTATATGTGATTATGTCATGTCGGTGTTGGACACGACACATGCCTGACACCAGGACACAACCGAAAAGTGTTTGTGCTTTATAGCTCTAACCTAAGCAAAACTAGGTTACTGAATGGAACAAGAACAATATGATCATCTTATGCAATTATTTATACAAATGCTTAATAAGAGTTTAAATTATTTGAGTCTCCAAAAGAATATGTTACACAGAAATTGAACTGAGATATTTCATAAGAGGCTTTGAAAGTAGGAAAATATGGACTGATGAATTTATTTGTGGGCCTGTGTAGCAGAGTTTGTTATAAGCTTTATGTCTTGATCAATCAGGCATATGCATATGAAATTTAATTCATACACTATGCACGAAATGTTATTAATGCAAAGGCAAGGTTCATGAGTGTAATTGAAAAATGGCAGATATTAGGGGTCCAGCAGGGTACATATGTAGTTTATATGTATGTATATAGTACATTAATTAATATATGTATCACTTAAAATAGACAAATAGTACTATTTGAGTAAAGAATAAGAGGAATAATAATGTATACAACCACTAATTCTGCTTTATAGTGCTAAATTTGAGTAAACGATAAATAATAGCGTCTTCGTTTACTTTGATGGGTAGAGTACGTGTGTGTATTAATTTTATCAACATCAATGCTGTAATTTGCAAGCAATGATTAATGTTCACTTGCTTGATTGAATCCATGTGGTGGAGTTACATTTTTTTTTGTGTAACCTATATTTTCAGGGTTAAGAAACTCTGATGGTTTGAAATTCGGCAAAATATAAGTAAAGTCTGATCAAGAGTTGTTCTACACAACAATGAAACTCGATTCTTCGGAACAATTTATCATTTAACTGAATTTAATTAACCATTTAAATCCAATTGATTGGTTATGTAGTGAAGTTACTAGTTTTGCTACTGTGCATTAACCGATTTCATTGACATGCTCCCATTTTAATAGTAACTTAATTACTAACATAAATATTCGTCCGTGCTATACTTTGCTTGTGCAGGGACTAGGAACATTAACTATAAGCTGTCTAGATTTCTCATGCTTTCGATTTAACTATTGAAATTTAAACCCTTGAGACATCAATCAATATTTTTATATGTTAATAATCTCATGGTTAAAAATTCATCTTTTAAACGTGAGTAATTGAAGTTACTTTGCTTATGCAATATCTTTAACAAATGATTTTAGTTCACGATTTAAAATATTTTTTGTTGGGGTTAGGATAAGTAAAACTATATAAATTAATGATGATTGAGCCGGTTTGTTACAAATATTTTGTTGTTTTGAAGAAAAAAAAAATCACCTTTTACCTAATAACTCCCTCTAACAAATAAAAACTAAAAACTCACTTTTAGTTGTACCAAAAAAAACTCATTTTTAGTAGTTTTAATTGTGTTGGTTTTACTTTTGGTTGTACCATACAATTTAAATCTTTCAAAAAAAAAATTAGTTGTACCATACAATCTAAATCTTTCAAAAAAAAAATTAGTTGTCTCTGAAATAATACCAATGAAATTTTAAAAAAAAAAATGTAATACAATTTTTTCATCGATCATGCGTTTGGTTAATAAGCAGCTCCGTTTTTTTTTTGGGTGGTGGCCCAGGTTTGAACCGGAAACCTTGCATATATATCATGCATCGTCCTTACCAATTGAGCTAAGCTCACGAGGATAATAAGCAACTCCGTTTACTTTTTGAAAAACATTTTTAGTTTTAATTTTTTAAAACTTGTGATCATTTTAAATTTCCAACAAAGAGATATGAGATACATGTAGAGTAATGCTTTTTAAAAATTAACCAAAATAATATTTTGGCATTTTCAAATTTTTGAAAATGCTAGATTTGTTTTAAAAAAAAAAGATTTGTTTTCAAATATTATAAAATAAATTATTGTTTGTTTAAGGAAAAATAAAATATTGTTATTCTCCTATGTTTATTAGTTTAAATGAAAATAAAAATAGGAAGCTTTAGAAGGAAACAATCCAACTTCAAAAAAAAGGTAATGTTTTGTACTCCAATCTCACATATTGATGATTATTGAATAAAGATCAAACTATCTATATTTCAAGACGATATTTTAGAGTTTTTTTTCTACATAAAAGAAAATCAAAAGTTACTTGATTTCAAAATTAAACTCAATCCAAATCACTAGTGCGTCAACTATATGTGAATGTGTGAGATTTATGTGTAAGCATGGAAGGAACAGGTCCTGGTATGCAAGTGCTGCCCAAGCTGATTTTTTTTTTGGGTCCACTGTAAACAATTTCCCCTCACTTCTCACTTCAGCAAGTCCTTTTCATTATTCTTTCTCTCGGCAAGCGCTTTTTATTCTTATTAAATTTAGGCTAAGTCATATATTGTGAATGACTTAACATGGATAATCATTTATCTCATGAATGAACATGTTTTCAAGTTTAAAAACTAAGTCATTAAAACTTAAACATTTGATATCAGATTGAGTGTGAAACAAGTTTTCAAGTTCTCCTATGGCAAGACACTTTCTGCTTCAAGTGTTTCTACTTTCTTTGACTCTTCCTTTCATTGTTCATGCTCAGAACAACCAATCAAGTTTGGTAGTCTCATCTCATAACATATTATTCTGCATATATGAGTGCTTCATGTGCTTAGAACCTATGTGTACGTTTTATTTAGTTATATGACAAAAAAATTATGTCTCACCAATATTGTGAGTCCAGATCCACCCCTATGTGTAAGGCCAAATATATATTTACAAATGTTTTGACATTCAAACTAACTTCTACTAAGCAAGTGTTTATTATTGCATTGGAATCAATGTAGATGTGCGTTCACACTAAAGTTACAAAACATAACTTCTTATTATCACGATTGTATTCTCATCAGGACGCAAGAATAACCAAATAGATGTAGAACTAAATAAACAATAAATTGTCTGGTTAATCTAATCTAAGTGACAATGCCTATATTCTTGAACTATACATCTAAGTTTGAATCCAAAACATACACTTATGTGTGTGAATTTCAATCTCAATCGGAAATTGCCATGTCTAAGAACAAGAAAAGAAAAGAATCTACTAAATTGACTTTTAAAATAAAATAGCCAAACAACTACTTGAGAGGACACTTCTCTCAAATTTAATCCTGAAGTCAATTTTTTAATGAGGAGTGTTATTTGAACAACCATTTGGTTGACAACTTTTGGGACAACCATAATTTAAAAAAAAAAGTAGATATTTGCACAAAAACCAAAGCAATAGAGAGATAAAGTAAAAAATAATGTGAATATGAAAGAAAAAGTTATCACAAAATGGATGTCATATATCATTTTTCACATTAATGCTCTTGACAGCTGTACTGGGTTGAAAAAAAGACATAAAAAAACTAAAATATTGGTGTCAGGAAAAGCAGTAAAAAGGTCAAAATCAAAAGCAAAAACAAAGTACAAAGAAGAGTTAAACCAAGTTGTGTCCATCAAAATCAAATCAACCAAAACATTACCGCGAAATAAGGAACCAGCTATTCAGTTTCACTTCACTTCACTGTCTTGTCTTTTTTCCATTTCCAACACTATTGAGACTTTCATAATTTCCTCAACCAAACAAAACGAACACATGGATACTTAATTTTCCTTTTAAAGCTCTTTCCTTTATTGTTTTTTATTACCACCCTTTTTACAGTTGAACATTTTTCACCATATTAAAAGGGTTGTAAGATCTTGTTTTTTTTGTATTGTGCTTGAGAATTCACATACCCTTTTAAGTTTTTGATGAAGTTGTGGAATAAAGTTTGAATTTTTAGCAAGTTTTTGTGAAGTTGTGGAAGCAAGTTTGAATTTTTTGCAAGTTTTTGTTGTGGGTTGTTTTGAATTGTGAGTGTTGGAATGGAAGCTAGGGTGAAAAAGTATAGGCAGCAATTGAGTCCTGAGAGGTCCAAAGTATGGAAGGAAAAGCCCCCAAAGTATTACAAGAATAGGAAGGTTCCTGTTGTTTACTATCTTTGCAGGAATAGACAGCTTGAACATCCTCATTTCATGGAGGTTCCTATTTCATCACCTGATGGTTTGTTCTTGAGAGGTAAGAATGCTAAAATTCAACACTTTTTTGGGATATTTTAGACCTTTTTTTTTGAGTTAATAGCTTAATTGAGCTCTTATAGCATAAGTGTTTATCATATAAGTGATTTTGTATAAGTTATTTGAATAACAAAGATAAAATAAAGTCAAATTGTTTTCGTGTAAGCTAATTTGTCACGAAAAGTTCATGGAAATAAGCTGAAAATAGTTTATGGATATGTTAGTTGTTTCCATAAGTTCTCCTAATTATGTCGGTTGATAAGATCAAGTTAGTTAATCCGAACAAATCCCGTAGTTGTTTGTGTTTTTTAAGGATTGTTTTGTTTGTGTGCAGATGTGATTCATAAACTTGATGCTTTGAGAGGTAGGGGCATGGCTGACTTGTATTCATGGTCTTGTAAGAGGTGAGGAACTTGTTTTATTTGCTATCTCTCATTGGTGTTCAATTTTGTATGGTGAGAAACAAAAGAATGATTTTGAGACTTAATAGCGATTGTACTAGTCGTGGTTTTAAGTTGCGGTCGTAGTTGTGGCTACACTAGAAACTATGTATTTTGGCAAAATGAAAACGGTATAGTCGAAATTGCGGCTGTGATGTCGTTGTTGAGACCTCAAAATCATTTATACTGCGACCTCCAGTGCAATTACATACCTCAATTTGAAACCATGATGCTAGTCCTTTGTTTCTCTTTTGAATTCTAGGATAGTCAAGGCAGCTTAAAGGTTATTACTATAGTTGGATGATGTAATCAAGTTTGTTAGTCTTTATCTTGTTGTTTTACAAAGTGGTGAAATTGTTTGTGCACTTATGTAATCATGTTTGTTTATTATGTTATATAATGTAGAAGCTACAAGAATGGATATGTGTGGCATGACCTTAGTGAAGATGATCTAATTCTACCGGCACATGGTAATGAGTATGTCCTCAAAGGCTCCGAGCTGTTTTGCGAATCAAATTCAGGTCAATAATAATATTTTGGATCTTCTTTTGTTTATCTATCTTCATCACACTTGTGTTTGTACTAAATCTTACTCGTTGTGAATTTTCAACTTTAACTCGCAGACCGTTTTAGTCCAATTAGCAATGTGAAACTACAGAGCCTAAAGCGATTGCCAGAACCAGTTTCATGTAGGAGCCACGACGAGGTTTCTTCTTCTTCTTCAAGCATGCATGAAAGAGAGGGTAGAAACTCACAAGAAGATGAGATTTCACCAAGACAACATACCGGTTCCTCTGATATTTCTCCAGAGTCTAGTGATGGAAAGAGCGACTCTCAAAGTTTACCATTGACAGAATACAAAATCTACAAAACTGATGGATTGGCAGATGCTTCGACTCAAACCGAAGAATGTGCTGCCAAACATCAAAGTCAAGCACAGAAAACTTGTACTAGAGGTGTATCGACCGAGGATAGATCATCAGAATCTGAATGCAATGAAATATGTGAAACTCAAGCGGGACACGTGAAAGACGGTTCAGAAATCTGTAGTGATGTTGTTTCTCCGCCTTTCTCAAATTCAAGCCCATCGTCTTCTGGAGGAAAGACCGAAACTTTGGAATCCCTTATTAGAGCTGATGCAAGCAGAATGAACAGCTTTAGGATCCTAGAAGAGCAGGGTATTCAAATGCAAGCTAGTACAAGATTGAAGGCCTCAAATTTGCTGATGCAATTGATCTCGTGCGGGTCTATATCGGTGAAAAACCATAGTCTTGACCTTATTCCTTCCTATAAGGCTAGATTTTCACACTCTAAATTCCCCTCCCCATTGTTCTCAAGTTCTGTTATGTTGGGGGAACTAGACTGCATAGGAGGGAATCCGAAGGTGACGAGCCTTAGAATGGATGACAAAGAGTATTTTAGTGGGAGCTTAGTCGAGTCTAAAATGGCGATGGAAGATGGACATAATGTTCTCAAACGCTCTTCTTCTTTCAATGCTGAGAGGTAAGTTTTGCGTTCAACTCTTCTTTTAGCAAGTTGCAACAGAACAATAGGATTTATTTTTTGCATATATTTTTTATTTAATTAGTGAATGATGTTGGATTAGGCTAAATAACCAAATAGGTTGTGCTATAGTATGAAGGTGGAAAGTGCTTGAATTTGATGTTTTTTATTGAGCTTTATTTTATGATGAGTAGGAATAAATGTGGTATTTTAGTGTTTACAACACTCACAGACCACTTGCGCTGGACTTCGGGGGATTGAATTTAATGTTCAGAGTTTTCATCATACATGAAAAATTTCCTGATTGAACCACTCATTAAATGAATGATTTCATTGTTACCAAATCAAATCTCAGATGCAATTACTTTCATATTTTGCTTATGCTTTCACTTCTCTTAAAATTTTAATATCACTTTAGCATCTTTATTTTTATTTATTAAAAACAGTTTAAGATCTTCTATCCCTTTAATCACTTTGTCAGTTCTGAATTTGTTTTATAGTAAAAAGATTATATAATATGCCCTAGAGAATGTCTTTATATTTCTTTTTGCAGGCTGCTTTTTAAAGCTAAACAATATTTCATGAAAAATAAGTGCTTTAAAATGCTTGTTTAAAGCTAAACAATTTTTTTTATAGTAAGTAGGTACTTTGATATGCTTGCTTACATCTTAATTAATGTGTGTATGACAAGATGTCTAAAGGAGATAAGGGAGTTTCATTGCTTTATTTTGAATATATCATTATAACGGGAAAACATAGATTTCATTTTAGAACATCCAATATCAGACAGTGACACATTCCACAAAGGGGAATAAAAGTAAGCAATGAAAAAGAAGAAAAGTAAAAATCTAAATAAATGGAGATTTAGATTCTCTTGTTTTTTTTTTCTTTCCCCCATCTCATGTATACATGTGGAATGATAGAGATAGCTAGCATTTATCATTAGCTTTTATAGCTTCTTTTGAAACAATGTTGGAGATAATGCCAAAATTTTGATTATATAGTTGGCAGCACTGGCAGTTGATATGGAAACCAACCTAATGAGACTAAGGCCGTGTTTGGACAAACAGCTTAATTAATCACTTACATATAGCATAAGAGTTTACCATGTAAATGCTTATGTATAAATTTTTTCATGTAAGTACTTAAATATAACAAAAGATAAAATAAAGTCAATTTGTTTTCATATAAGTTGTATGATGTTTTCATACGCTATCCCAAAGAGCTTATGGAAATAAGCTGAAAACAACTTATTGACATGTCAAAAGCTATTCCGTAAGTTCTCCTAAACATTCTCAGAACAAGTGCTTATGTCAATAGATAAGTTCAAATTCGTCAGTCCAAACATGTCTAAAATTGCTACTTTTATTGTATTGTTTCTATATAAATATTGTAGTTTCGGAATTCCTTTTCTCAATAATGTCAATCCTTTAATTTCAACGAGTAAGCTCTTGCTTTCTTAGAAAATGAGGTCCTTACATGGAGACTAAGCTTATGTTCTTACATCACATATTGCCAAAAATGGCTTAGGAGTTAGGATTAAGAATTATTGTGGCTAACTTTATGGTTTCATATTTTATAGTTTTGCAATTGATTTTCATAGGCATGTGTTTTGTCATCACATCCTTGCAATGTTTCATCTGTAACAGAACCAGTGCACAAACGTGCAGGACAAGTAAGGAGTTGAAATCACAAAACATGGTGGAATCATCATCCTCGGGAAACTCAAAATGCAATTCGCGGTCCATTATGGCTTCTTCAACGACCAAGTCACCACCAAGTGAATTCACAAGATCTCCTAATTCTGACGGATCAAGAAACTCTCGAGATAGAATCAATGACTCAGGCATAAGGCAAAAACAATCTACGAGGCTAGACTCATTTAGAGACGAGAATGTGATCAAAATCGAAGAAAGTTAAGTGTTGACTTTGTCTTCTTTTCTACTTCTATTCTTAATACACTATTAAAATCATGGTTTTAAGTTGCGGTTGCGAACCACAATTTAGTCATTGATTGACGAGTTTGATTTGATTTCAACAGGCTTGCTTCGGGAGCTCGGGTTATAATCCAATCTAAACCATCTCCCAACACAACACCTTATAGCTCTTAAAAATTAATGTTTCATTTTAGAGGTTTTGCATTTTCTTTTGCTTTTGGTGAAATGCAACATGTGGTGTGTATTTGTATGTGTGTGTATGCATATGTGTGTAGGTTCACGTGATATATTCTATATTCTATAATGTACCAAGTGAAAAATGTTGTGACATAGTCATTGCAAAAGGGACTAAAGTGCAGGTGTGGTCCTAATGGTCCACTACTCTTTTTGTAAATCTTGTGTCCTTGTTATAGGCACTGCCAACTGAAATGAAGTGATTGCACAATCTTTTTGTAACTACAGATACTATATACTTTTCAATCTGCTGTTTTGTTTGTTTCAAATTGTTGTCTGCAACTTTGTTTGCATTCTCTATATTATGATCAAGAACTTTGTTGTTCACATATTAAAGAAGGCTAAAACACATTTGTAAAAGACTTAAATACTCTTCGGTAGTTAACTGCCGCCAGATTACATTTCCTCGGTAGTTAGGTGCCGATGCCTCCATGTTGTGATTTTTAACAGAACTTCACATTTGTTCATTTTAATGTCCTCCAAAGTCAATAAATGAGGAAACAAAAACGATAAAATATGCTATTAAAGGGAAAAAAACTATAAAGCAAAAAATTAAAGAATCATATTTGGCACTTACCTAATTTACCACACATCTTATAAATTGTTTACACCTCTAAACTACATTCATTTATAAATTCATAAACTACACATGCAATCATCAAAATGTCAATTCATACATAAATCCTAACCACATGCAAACTACCAAAATTAACAAAAATAAACCTACACAAACTAACATTATGATTACAAATGATTAATACTACTTACTTGTGGTTTTGTGGAGATGATTGACTTGATTTTCGTCAAAATGGAATTGAAGAGGATTGGAGGAAATATGGATGGTTTTTGATTTTTTAAGTAACTGTCTGCCGAAGGAAACTTCGATAGTTATCTGCCTCCGGTTGATACCATCAGTAATTTACTGCCGAGTGGTCATTTAAGTCATTTTCGGGTGTATTTTAGCCTTGTTTGAAGTGTCAAAATCAATTTTCTAAGATCAAAAGCCGACGAGAAATCCGAGATGGAATTACCTTCTCCATTAACCGCCCCAAGGTCATACCCTCAAGCAAGCCCTAAAAACCTCTTGATAATCTCCCTACATATCCATTTAGATCCCCTCGTAAAAAACCCTTTTCTCCTAGTGGTATATCCTGAAATAAGTCTTCTAACTCCTCCCAAAACATTACTTAAGGTGTTATGCTAATTCAACCTGAGGTGCAGAAGAACTAATAGCATTAAAGTTATCATGTTCCACTATAAATTTTAGGGCTATGAATCGATCTCCTACCTTCTTTATCTCCACAATTTACTTCTTCTACCCCTTGCCAACAATAATTCTTACTCCATATCTCGACTCCAACCTATACCTATGGCCACCCGTAATCAAATTATTTTCATGTACCAAGTCTTTATTTTTCTGATTTTTTACTACGAACACAGGGCTATATCTTCAAGCATACTATGGCTAGAATTAGGGATGGCAATGTGTACCTAATGGGTAGGGTACTATAGTACCCATCCCCATACCCGCGTTTGTAAAAAATGCCCGTACCCAAGCCCGTACCCTCGTGGGCAACAACTTTAGTGCCCTTCCCCATACCCTATGGGCACCTAAGTGCCCATACCCGCACCCATTACCCGCACTTTAAGTATGAAAAGACAATAAAAAACATTAGAATTGAAATAAAATTGTGATCCAAAAAATCTAAAATCAACTCATAAGATAGTACGAATCGTAGTATTTAGCCAAAAAGCAAAGAAAGGCCGACAGCGGCAGAGATTTAACACATCAGGATGGGTAGGGTTACTTTATTAAGTTATCTTAGGTTTATGTTTAGGCTTAAATAATTAAATTAATTAATTAATTAATTGTACACCAAAAATAAATAAATTATTTATCATATTATATAAATACATATATGCGGGTTGCGGGGCTGGGTAGTATAGTGCGCATACCCGTGCCCATACCTATCCAAATTTGCGGGTAATTACCCATACTCAAGCCCAGATCCATAAAGCGGGGTTTTACCCTATCCATAGTGGGTATTTTTTGCGGGTACCCATAGGGTTTGGGTCCAATTGCCATCCCTGGCTAGAATTGGTTTTTAGCACTTTTCTTACATTTTTTTTTGTCTTCAAGTACCATCATTGCATCTATTATCGTCAAGGCTTAATAATTGAATCTTTTCCACCAATTTCTTGACATATTTCTTTGTTTTCCCTATAATTTAAAATAAAACAAATGGTAGTAAAATAGTACTAAAAACACACTAAAAATTACAAGTTATTAAATAAAATAAAGCTATAAAAATAGATATAAAAATCATGCTATCAAAGAAGTCACATGTGTATCTCTTAATTAAGAAAGTTATGTTTTTCTTTGTTTTTGTGGTGGTTGCTCTCATTGTGTTGGTTGCTTCTTATATATTAATAAGATTTCTTTTATATTCCTTGTTAAAAAAAAAAGATTTCTTTTATATTCTCTTACCATATACTATTTCTATACTCTAGAGGCGGTCCCTAAACTATTTTAAAATAATAATAATAATAAATAAGCCTTTAAAAAAAATTATAACTTGGTTCCTAAAGCTATCAATATTGTCACTAGGTCTCCTTTTAAAAAAAAAATATTGTCATTAAGTCTATGAACTAAAAAGCATTTAAGTGAGTTTTTTGAAATTTTAAATAATTTATAATATATTCCTCATAAACTTTTAAACAATTTGTTATAATGTTCGCTAACTTTTAAATAACATAAAATTAGATCACGAGTCCAAGAGATGTCAGTGATTAGAGTTTTTTTTTTCCTTTTTCAATTTATTTAAAAAAAATAAGGTCGTGAATATAAGGATCTTAGTCACAAATTATTTAAAAGTTCAGGACCTAATAAAAAGGCATTCAAATTTAAGAATTTTATTACAGGTTATTGATGAATCATTACATTGAGAGACTTGATAAAATTAATTTATAGATTTGTCAACAAGTTTAAGACTTTTAGAGTCATTAAACTTGAAAAATTTAACATATCATTGAGCCATGACCTAGCGGATTTGAAACTGAAAAACAAAGCGAGGGTTGACTTAGCTTAGTGATGCAAAAGAATAGAATGATAAGAATGGTCCATGCTGCTGCACCACCAGTCCTCAAATAATGAAACATTGATAAATTAAATTATACTCCTTCTAGAACTAAAACTAGAGTTTTGTTTTACTCCTTCTAGAACTAGAGCTATTGAGAAATCGAATTCAAATCCTATACTTTTTTAGTGACAATTCTATTTCTTTTAAGCAGGTAAAATGAAACTATGTTAAACGAGTTACTGAGAATGGATTGGGAGGTGCAGTTATGCCACTCTCTTAGAGAAGGGAATATTAGTGCATATTTTTTTGGCTAAACTAGGTGCTGCCAATGATGATAAAGTCAAGATTTGAGACTTCCTTCCGTAAGACTTGAATTCTTTTCTTTTAAGTGACTCTCCTTGATAGTTCTTTAACCTCAGGCCTAAGCTTTTTTTTTTTCTTTCTTTTCTTTTTCCTTTTTAAGCATATGTACAAAAAGAAACTATGTTAAACAACACACCATGTTCTCCCAGCATAAGATGTGCTAGAAAAGAACAGTGCAGGTGTTTATACAATTATATCGAACATTGCAGGAGTTTACACAATTATATAAAAAACCAAAGACCGCAAAAACAAAAGAAACATGAAAAGCATTCTAATCAATTGATCTCAAACACATAAGATGATTAAGCCTCCAAAGATAATAGTAAAAAAGGAACGTAGCATATTTTAATTTCAACAACCGAAAATATTGAAACTTAATTTTATCAAATAAATGTTTCTTAGTTTTCTCCTTTTGTTGAAAAGTCGTTGTTTCTTTCTTTTCAAATGACCCGAATACAAAAAAGCCATAACATATACAAAACTGGTTTATAATTCTTTGAAGCTCCACAAAGATGACCGAATTGAAAAAAATGATCTGAATGACGCGCTAGATAAACCGTTTCAAAACCTATATCCGTTGTGAATCCAAAGTCCAAATTGTACTGAAAATGTCACACCGCAGAAATCAATGATCCACATTCTCGTAGCAATTGTACCCTCCCACATAAAGTTGTGCATTGTTTTGAAGCACACCTCGTCTGATTATATTATATCTCGAAGGAATATGATTTTGAAGCAACCGCCCAAAAAAGTAGGCTTACTTTCGAAGAAAACGCCTTATGTCAAATCATGTTAGCAGTCTCAGAAGTGATGTTGTTCTCCAATGAGCACAACACTCTCCCACCCGCCCTTCCTTTCAGGCCAACAGCCTCCTATGAAATGCCATGTTGCCCCCCTTTCCCCATCCTAACAAACACATCTCGGCCAAATTCAACATTTTATTCTTAGTCAACTCAAACAACCTTCTAAACCTGTCATTTAAAGAGCCTTCCTCCAACCATTGATCCCACCAAAATAAGTGGTCAACCTGTCATAGAGATCTCATCCTATGTTATCCTTAATCCAGCTATCGACCCCCAAACCGACACCCTCACTAATAAATGTTTAGGAGTGCCCCCATGCATTCTTTAAAGTTTCTTAAATGGTAATCTCGAGATTTAGAGAATATAATAAATGTATTTACTAATTATCCACCAATGAGATCTTAGCACCGACAATGTCGGTTTGAATGAAGTAATTTAACTTCATAAAAAAAAGAAGGAAATGCAAACTTGGGCCCTTAAGGCATAAGTTCAAAAGCTAAAGATAGAAGTTTTTTCTTGGAACTTGTGTATTTAATGTTGTAAAAGTTTAATAATTTATATTTTCAATACAAAATCTATTTATTATTTCCTTTTTTAGTTTCTTAACTTGAAGGGCACAAGTTAGCACGACCTAAAAAAAATGATGACATTAGAACTTGATCTCATGTTCTTACTAGATATGATTCAACTCATTAATAACTACTACATTGATGTCGCAAAATTTTGAAAATTATATTCTTGCGTGTAAATAAAATATACAATAGTTAGATTTCAACTATACAAAAAAAAAAAAAAAACTTTTCTACTTTATTATTTAAAAAAAAAAAACTCTTCTACTTTAGACTTAAGAAAATACAAGACTACAAAAATTAAAATTCCATCCTAATTTTATTTAATGGTGCGTGTCCTTTTAAACAAAAAAACATGTACATATTTTCGTTTATTCTAGAAAAAAGATAAATTACCATTTGTTAATGTCTTCTTCTTTTTGGTATGTTACTCTATTGTATCCACGTTATTTTCTGTAAATGAGTTGTTATATAGTGTCACTGAGAAGTACAACTTATGCATATGATAATTATTTTGTCACTAATCATTTTTTTTAATAATATTTTCTAAATAAAAATAAGAATAATTATAATATACTAATTATAATTTATCAAAAGAATTATACATTGGCCAAAAGTTTGAGACTAATGAATCAGTTAAGATTAGTGTTATTTTAAAACCGTCGACATAAACATGAGAACAATTATAATACACAAACCATAAATAAGAATAATTATAGTGATTGTAATTCATTGACAATATTTTTTTCGCACTTCAATTATTAAGTCGTATTTTTAGAAATGAGTCGATAATGAAATCGTTGACACGTACGATTCATACATGAGATATATATTTGTTTTACAAATAGTTATCTTTTTTATAACTATTGCTATATATTGTTATTTGTTGAGTAGTGACTATTGGGGTTCTCAGACGACTTTAAGCATTGTTGACTGACCCTACAAACCAACACGAGTCTTTTTAACGTGTTTTGTCTTCACTCGCACGCTTACCGGAAAACTTTCCGGTAGGTCACTCATCCTAATACTACTCCAAGTCAAGCACGCTTAACTATGAAGTTCTTATAAAATAGGCTACAAAAAAGAAGATGCATCTTGTTGATATAGGTAGTACCAAACAACTCTTATAAGTCATCCTTCAACCATGTAGTCCCATACCTACACGGCCTCCGGATCCCTCTCATTCCGATGTGATTCGATTCCTCTAGAAGCTGTCGGGAGCCGCTCATTGTCGTGCCTTGTGCACCGGCGACCACTCCCTGCCCTCGTCAGCCTCGGGTGGACTCTCCCCTCCCGATCGAATTTTTCACCGTCATTTATTTGTAATTAATCTACGTAGAAGAACATGTGCGACACGTTAGGTGGACTCTCCCCTCCCGATCGAATTTTTCATACACAGATGCTGAAGATCAAACCCTAACCATGTGTTTAAAGAGCTCAAATTATTTACCACTTAAATTGTTGTTTCACAACTTCAATCATTTTTATTGATAAAATGGAAAAATGCCACTTGTAATGTTTGGCTATTAGAATCTGAAATCTTTTACCCGTGCGTCGTGGTAATATGAGATGGATTACTGATCTTATCTTATGTATAAGAAATTAAAAAAAATTGAGAAGATGGGCCAAGGCACGTGTCAGCATCACTCAAACTGTTGTCTCACACGCCCCTTTTCGTGCCATGCATGTTCTTCATTTTCAAGCACATGCATTTATCCTACTTTAATTTAATTTAATTCCATTATAGGACCAATTTATATCTAACTAATTATTATGATTTTTTTTTTTAGAAATAATTATTATGATTGTTCTTCAACATTTTTTCAACTTCTCTTTTCATTTCTCTAGTACCTCATAATTTGTTATGATGTACTTACAAATATCCATCTCATACTTCTCTTTTTAAATTTTTAAATCAATCATTGTTATTGTAACAATTTCATGATTTGTCGAAGACTTCACATCGGTGCTAACAAGGAAACAAAAACAGAAAATAAAATTACAGCAAGTCGTGGGGAAGCCTACTAAAACCTGTGCTAGGGGGGGATCACTCTACAAAGAAATGAGTTGGCATAATGCACGCAGCCTTGGAGTTCAGGTTATTTCATCTCATATTTACCGAGAAGGTAATTGTTGTGCGGACAAGTTAGCTAACATGGGCCCTCATTGCAGGGTTTGGTTTGCCTGTCTTCTCTCCCTAATGAGTTGAATGTTGATTTCTTTAGGGAAAGATGTGATTTACCAAATTACAGATTTCCATAGTCTGTTTTTAGGTGTTTTTTTTCTTTTCTGTTGTTATATGTTTTATTCTTAGATTATTTACTTAAATGAAAAAAATTTGTAAATAAAATAATCTATACTATATATAAAGAGAATACATGGTTTTGGGCTAACTGTTTTATTTTCAATTATATGCTAAAACAAATTTGAATATACGAATGTTATTTTGTCGACATCAATAAAAAAACATAAGAATATATATTATATTTGTTATATTGTTGATTTCATTGAATAAAACTATATAATTTGCTACAATGTGAAACTGTATAATATATATTATCTATATCTCTTTCAAAAAAAATTTTATCTATAATTATATCCATAATTTTAATAAAAATAAAAATATTTTAATCAAAATTTCATAAAAATCCAAATAATTTTAATCAAAATTTCATAAAAAATAATAATTCGTAATTTATACGCATTAACGCAATAAAATAAGCAGATAGACTAATGCGAAATACCCATCTAAGTGCTAATATATGTAAAAAGGTTTAAATTGAAAAGGAAAAATCAATTAAAAGGAAATTGTGTATGTGCACGTGTTTTTTTCCTCTTGTGTTTTTATATGATTTTTTTATCTAAGTATAACGTCGTTTTATTTGACATTGTGGTTTATGTTCTTTGGTTTTGGTCTAATCACTTTGATTTTGTTACATTTATATGTATTTTGTATTTATGTTATTAACATGAATTATAACAACATTTCTTATAAAAAAAAATGAATAACGATGTTATGTTGTCCTTTCAAAAAAGAAAATGAATAGCAATGTTGTGAAATTGATCGTATACGTTCACCTCCGCATTTTTGTTTTTCTTCTTTACTCTTTGTTTTTTGAGTCCTTACCATTAAATAGACTTGAATTTCATCCTAAAAATTAGTTTCAAAGGATAAAAGTACTCAAACATATTTATACATTCAATTGCTTAAAAAGTTGAACATTGTAAGACTAACAACAAGCTACAAACAACTTCAACACTTAAATATTTCTATTAGCAAAGTTAAATCATATTTGAAATAGTATTGTTCCTAATGATAGACATCTCTTTTATCATGGTTGAATAGCTTCTTTACTAGTCCTTTGTTTTTTAGACCATGATTAGTTGATCAGTTAGGATACAATTGAAAAATTAAATTATGTTGTGAAAATAGTGGGCGCTGATGTCAAATTAGATTCTCCAGAAAAAAAATGTGTATATTAAAAAATAATTGTCACTATCCGGGTCTTCAATCATTTGATACATGGTCAGTTATTTACGCTCACAATTGACAGTTTAGAACTCATATTTTATACATGTATATATCTTTCCATGACAAGTAAGTGATTTTTTTTTGTTATAATAATGAGTAAGTGAATATTTTCTGTCGAAATGAATAATGATATTTTAAAAAAAAATGCAAAACAAGACGATTTGTTAAGTAAGCTGGCTTGCTTTAATTAACTTGTATAAATCAATACAATAATAAAAGTAATGATATTTGTACAATCTTCCTATGACAACTTCTAAGATAACATTTTTTTAAATTGATAAAAAACAATATATATATATATATATATATATATATATAGAAAAAAAAAATCAGAGAGAATAAGAACATAATATGAGTATAAGAGAAAAAATTGTTTAAAAGTTGTCACAAATTGTTTTTTTTTTTTACTAAAACAAAACAATATTCATTCATTCAAATTGATAGAGTACATCATATACAAACATCGCTAAAAACGTAAATGATTAATTTGTGAACAAACTCACAACACCCAAGTTAATAGCATACAACGGCAAAATGCATGCAAATAATATTATAAAATCTAAGTCACCGAAATACCTTTGCTTCTGGATCTGCAACATTGACGTTCAAATCATTGATTGAATTTGTAATTGACTGATGTAGATCTTTCAATAAGAACTAAACGAACACCGCGACAAGACGCGAAATCAAACGCAACACAAGACGACTAACAACACAACGCAACAATTAGACGAAGAAATCACAAAAACACAAAAAGAAAAACTTGATATATGTAAAAATCACTTATTTAGATTGAAAGAAAAGAGGAAAAAAGATGTAGAGGAGTGATTTTAGGTTAAAAAATGACCTTAAATCACCCGTCTTTGATGAATGAAGGTGAAAGAAAGTTTAGAGAGAAGTTGAAGTTTTTCTCACTAAAAAACTAGGGTCGGCCGTGGTTTTTATTATGAGAAATGATATGTGTGCAAATTGTTGTACACATATCATTTCTCATAATAAAAACCTAAAAATTTCGCTTATTAAAAAATTATGTATTTTTTTTTATATCAAAAACATAGCATAGTTTCGTGCTTTTTGTTCAATTGTTGTTGCTTGGTTGGTAAGGCATGTACTTAGTGCTGCTTTGCTTTTGGTTTGGTGGCTACATAGTTTAGTGCTGCTTTCCAAACCAAGCAAATTTAATATCATAACAATAGCTAACAATTCATCTTTAAGATCGGTAATAATATCTTATCCCAAAAAACTGAGAAATCATTACGCCAATCGCCAATATTATTACAAATGATACTACCATAACTAGATCTTCCAGGGTTGCCAAGTACTAGTATTGTAGTAGTAAGTACCATCTATGTTAGTTTCACACAATTATCCGGATTATGCATGCAATGAAAGTACACTTTTTACACGAGTATCCAACTACATCTCATTTGATATGGATAATTGTAAAAATATATTAAAAATTATTATGACAAAGTAACATATTTCTATCAATGAAGATGATTTTATAATGAGTCGCGGATTAATACTCTTTTTTAGACGTTTCGTTACAATTATGAAAATTGTTCAAGTCGATTATCAAAACTTGATATCTTCAAGATAAAACAGTTTAGTTAAAATTGTATTAAATTTTCGCTACACTATAAGATATGTTTCAGAGCTGCACCCCTTATATATAAAATAACCCACTCATGAAGTTATAGAAAAAACGTTACAAAGCTTGTGAGAAAATATTATTACCTAACAATTTTAATTTAATCTTATGAACTTATAAGATATAAGTTATCCGCTATATGCTCAAAAACTTATATTGCCATACAACGCTGATCTCTTTCAATGAAGATGTTCAATAAAAACTTTTGTGTCTATCTCTTTACAAATTGAGCCCTCCATTTTTAAAATCCAATTGAAATCAAATATACGTTTTTTTACCATGTCGTAAGTACAAAGATTCCACCGATGTTTAGCAATGAATAATCTTTATCGAAAAACATGTAGAATACACAACATGGATTTTCATGTGTCAATCGATTTATTTTCATACGCAATGATCGGAGATCAAACTATTAATTACTTACTTAAGATGTTTAAATATTTCACCACTTGTTATCTATCAATTAATGATAATTCCAAGTAATGTTAGTCATAGACAAATCTCACATTCCTTTCAACTTAGTGTACACTTCGATTTCTATCATATCCTTTCAAATTAGGTTATGGATATCAATATTTTCTCACTTGATTCCATTCACACTATGTAGTAGTATATATTATAGTCAGACCACAACGTGGTGTAAAAAAAAGAGACCACACCGGTTATTTATTCCGAAATCCGAACAAGAAATTGCAAGTCCATCATGATCAGAAAATGACTCTTACAAACAATGAGCTAAGTCCACTAAAAAAAAGAATGACCTAGGCAGTGACGTTTGTCTTTTAATTTTTTTTAATAAGCAAAATAATTAATTAAAACAAATATATAGAAGCTAAATGCAGAAAGATGAGCTATACACAAGTTGAACATTGCATGCTCATGCAGAGGCTATTTTTTGTTTAAATAAAATTTTATATATATATGGATAAACCATGAGGGAATCAAATCCTGCCTTCACTGGATCAACCTTTTCTTTTCTTTTTTGACGGACCAGATCAACCTTTTCTAGAGCTGCATAAAAACATATATATTATAAAGCCAAACAGCATGATGTGAAAGTGATGTGTTTCTATATTTTTTATCTAAAATTTAAAAATAAAGTGATATGTAGTAATATTTATAGAAAAAAAGTGATATGTGTTGTATAAACTTGTATCAAAAGAATGTTTATTTAATGATAATTGTCATAACTTATACACTTACATCAAGCAACAGATGAAAGTTAGATAGGATAATATTAATTTATTTATGTTAATGTATGTTTCAAAAACACGAATTTTAGAATTTCAAAAGGGAATAATGTCTTCCTAAAAAAAAGGGAATAATGTCTTCAATTCACCATTCTTGAAATTCAATTGAATTGCAAACACGCAATATACCAAATGCTCTATATCTTTCAAGCTACTTTCAAGATCTATATATCTCATATGAATACGTTGGCCACAAGCATCTTTTACCAAACCTTGGAAGCACACTTACTAACCGAATACTAATTGATCATGACCGTCCTATAGTTATAATTAAACATGATGCCGATTATTTATATATGAAAATAGAATAATGCATTCAAAACTTCTATAAAAAAAATAATAAGAAGGCTTAATAGCAGTTTTTACCACCTAACTTTTACAAAGTTGCGATTTTGGCCCCCTAAAAAAAACCACAAAACCTCCCCCTAAGTTTTGCAACTGTAGCAGTTTTGGCCTCCCAAGACAAAAATAAAAATAAAAAAAATAACATGTGGCACCTCACTTAGGGTGCCATGTCAGCGTAGACCGAGTCAAAATTGACTTTCAGTACTAGAACTGCCATAGATGCAAAACTTAAGGAGCGGTTTTGTATTTTTTTTCTTAGGGGACCAAAATCGCAACTTTAGAAAAGTTAGGAGGCTAAAACTGCTATTAAACCTAATAATAAATAATCAACAATGAATTAGTTTAAGTGGTAAAGATTTTGGGCTTCTTAAACAGGTCAGCAGTTCGATTATGGATGCTTATAAAATAATATTTGGTTGGGGGAAAGAACACACAATATAAAAAAAAATAAAAATGCATTTGATCGGTTATACTATCAAATCAAGGCAATACATAATTAAAATGTAAATTTGTGTAATCTTAATCCACAAGTTCATGTAGATTATTAGGTTCAAGGCCAATCTATAAACTCTTTCCAAATCATATTTATTTTCAAAGTGAAATTTGAGTTTTTCTCGATACATTCTCTCACACTATTGGATTTTGTATGTAGATATATTTGGTAGTCAGAATGTATAGTCGTTTATAATATCATAATAAATTTTTATATTGAATTTAATTTGTCCTTACAAAACCAAGTGAGATGTCACTCTTTATAGACCATGGGTGTGTTTGATTTGCTAAAAAAATGAAGGACAGAACATAACAATTTCAGTTGTACAATGTTTGATTTATAAAACTGTATCTGGGAAAGGATAAACTAGAAGCAAGGGACAAGACAAAAACTGAAATCTTTGTCCCTCACTAAACCACAATACAACTTTTTGTCTCACATACAAGTTGTCTAAAATATCAAAATAATCTTTTGTCCATACAAAATTGTATAAGGCAAAAAATTATTCAATACCATATAAGTTTGTCATGTATTGTTCTACCTTATATTATATTGTCAGTCAAATACTTGTTTAGCATATCAAACACACCCTGTATAAACTTGATTTTTTTTTCTCTTCTTTTTGATGCAGATTCTTTTTGACAAAACTTTCCCACTATAGATAGGAATCCAATCCAGCTATGTATTTGTACTTATTTTGATCTAGATAACTTATTTATCACCCTTTCAAGAAAGGTAACTAATTATTAAATTTAAAATAACGGACCTCGACCAGAGCAATGCATTAATTGAAACTTATCTTATTCCATTCACACCAAAACTATCTACATATATTAATTAACAATAATGTTAACAAATTCTATTTATATCTATTAGACCTCTCAACTCTATCCAAGTTAATCCACCATGGACTCACTAGAGAACACCAATAACTTTGAGCTGCATGACTTCATTGACGATCCAAACTTTGATCAATTTATCGATTTAATTCGAGGTGAGCATGAAGATGCAATATCTAACTTTGGTTCTGACCTTATCAATGATTGCTTCATTGATAATAATATTAACCAACTTCTTTCAATTCCTCCAAACCCATTATATGATCACAACAACAATATTATTAATAATAATGTTGTCAATGAGTATAATCCAAGCTCTACAACAATTGGCTCCTTCTCTTGTTATGATGGAGAGGTTAAAGGAGAAGGAGAAAATGATGGAGGTGGTTCTTCTGCAACAACAACGACGACCACCACGACGATCGATGATGCCAACCCTAGGGCTAAAACTGATAGGTCCAAGACTCTCATTTCTGAGAGGAGGAGGAGAGGCAGGATGAAGGATAAGCTTTATGCATTGCGTTCTTTGGTTCCCAACATTACAAAGGTAATTAGTGTCCTTTTTCAATTAATTTTGAACTCTAGAACCCCTGCATAAAACTCATTTAGTATCCCTTAATCTTCCAATGTGAAGTTGCAAAGATATAATTTTGGTTAAACAATTATAGTTTTTTTTTTTTGCACTAGAAGTTAGGGTTGCTATTTTTAAGTTTTCAAATTTCAATATGATATGCTTGATATTAATTTGAGGACGAAAAACGTAATGTAATTGATATACTTATATTTATATATCCATGTACAGATGGATAAGGCCTCTATAATTGGAGATGCAGTATCATATGTGCATGACCTTCAAGCACAAGCTAGGAAGTTGAATGCTGAGGTTTCAGGACTTGAAGCATCCTTATCAGTGTCTGAAAATTATCAAGGATCAATTAGCAACACCATTAATGTTCAAAGCCATCCAATTTGCAAGAAAATTATCCAGGTTTGTTTAATTTTTCATTTCACATTCTTGTTTTTTTTTAGATCCAAGTTATAATTTTATGAGTCTATAAATCCATATAATAAAGAAAAAACTTTATAAGTATTTTTTTTTCTTTTACAAGACTCGAACACTAAACCCTATCTTAGACCAACATTTTTTTCTTAACGGCAAAATTTATTAATAATCAGTCTCTGCACAAGACGAACAAAGACCGATAAAATAGAAAACTACAAACAAAGAACATCGTATATAGACGGAATACCCAAAAGAAAACTCGTTATCTTAGACCAGCACTTTATAGTTGGTTTTTTAATGTATCGTACACAATTTTAATAGTTGTGCATTATGCTATGTAGGTGGACATGTTTCAAGTGGAGGAAAGAGGTTATTATGCAAAAATTTTGTGCAGTAAAGGAGAAGGAGTAGCTGCTTCATTGTACAAGGCTCTTGAGTCTCTTGCAAATTTCAATGTTCAAAATTCAAACTTAGCTACAGTTTGTGACACTTTTCTACTTACGTTTACATTGAATGTAAGTTATTATTACCCTCTCAATATCAAATTCATTGATTAATGATTAGGGTTTTTGATGTTTTTGCTTAAGGATTAATTAGTCATTGTTGTGTTGAAAAATATAGGTAAACGGTTCTGAACCAGAAATGAACCTTCAAAATTTGAAGCTATGGGTGGCTGGTGCTCTTTTGAACCAAGGCTTTGAATTCATGCCATCATTTTGAGCCACTGCATGAAGTGTCCTACGTGAAGAGATTGCTAATTTAGTTGCTAATTAAGTTTTAGTGTGTTCGTCACTTTATTTTTTGAAGAAGTTTGTCACTTTACTTATAGATGTTTGCACCAAGATTTTTATGTGCTTTGTTAACACATTGTGTAGCTTTTGCTCATTTTTTAACGCCTTGTTATGAATCATGAGCAATTTAGCTAGTGTTTGGTGTAGCGGTTGTGTTGACGCAGCCGTGCGTTTAGTAAAAAACTCAAATATGTAGTTTCTTAAAATAGCGATGAAATTGGCATCGAAACGTGAGATTTGTAACTTAGACGTGTAACCAAACATGCTATTAATTGGCATTGAAGAAAATAAAACTAGTATTAAATTTTGATGTCTCTAATTTAAATCCTTAATTCAAGTTTCTCTTATGGTGATATATGTCTCAGTCACCGACTAAATTGATGTTTTAGTGGAATGACTAAATTTATTGATACTTTTTTTTGTATGAATTGTGTTTCTTCCTCGTGCAACTTAAACCTAACCAGTATCTTTTAGTGTGGATCCTTCAAAAAAAATCTCTTAATGTTGGATGCGATCTTAAAATCATTAGTAAAACGAGTAAATGAGCATCCATGTCTCTCGAAATTGTAGGAATCAAACACTTTATACATTAAATTTGTAAAATAAAAAATTATTTGCAAATTTCAAAAGTGTAAATTGATCAACCCTTATAATGTCAAGAACTAAAATGTTGATTTTACTATGTATAAACACTATATACTTGTGGTACATTGTATTTGTCTAGAAATGAATAATAATCATGACAAATCCCTAACATTGATTCCTGATGCATCAAGCATAAATCTGTGACTAAACTAATGAGTTGTTAGACAGGAAATCATTGGTTGAATTTATTATATCATTTCATAATTAGGAAAGCAAAGTAATTTAGTTCCGACATATTCACGTTTATGAAGACATATAGTTGCTTATTCCCCTCTAATGTTCGTTGGTCGAGAAATAGTAGGATGTAGACCAACAATATATTATATAAAGAGATCTCATAAAAAGATTCCATGTATTATAAAAAGAGATCTCATGATCCTCTTTTATTTCTTGACATTGTTTGTCAAGGTTTGATTCGTTTAACCAAGTTAGCGGTGGACTTTGGAATGTTTAGGGGTTTGAATTTGAGCCATTGAAAGTATTTTGTATTTACAGTATTTTGTTGTTAGACTTTGGAATGTTTAGGGGTTTGAATTTGAGCCATTGTATTTACAGTATTTTTTTGTTAGTGAAACTAGTTTTTTTAAATGGGATATGTTCTACGTGCATCAGTAGGAACTAACCACTCGAGTTGTGTAGAGTCGTAATGGTTGATAAAATTCTCCTTCAATAGATTTAATACTAACTATATTTTCGAAGCGCGTGTGAAACATAATTTCTAAGCGTTCACCCGTTCGCAAAAGTGTGTATCCCAAATGCACATCTTTGTAGGTCATTTTCCACTTATATAAACACTTACTAGATAGTATGTCTCTCCAATATAGGACATTTTTAAGTCATACCCACGTTAACTGTGTTTATTCTATCCAGTTTTTCCACTATTGTTGCTAGTGTTCCAACAATACATAGTTCCTATGAAAAAACTTTTACATTAATTTTTTAACTTATGTCTCAAAAACCCAAGTTAGCATTTTTTAATAATTTATAGGGTGGGAACAAGGACAATACAAGTATCTCTTGGGTGAGTTGAAATAAAATTGTCCTAAATTTATCGGTGGCAGTAAGGACAACACAAGTATCGCTTTTGTTTTTATAGGAGATAAAACATTTGCAAATTTTAAGTCTTAATAAATGGAAGACATAACTGCTGGACTAGCAGATAAAATAATTTCTGGTATGGCATTCTGAATGGTCGGTTCAGTCGGTTTAACTTCTGATACTTTAACAGATCACATGATATTTACAATCGGCGTGGCATGTGGTTTGATCCCTTTAGTTCATTAGTAAATTTGTTGTTTAATTATGACTAAAAAAAAATGTTGTTTAAATAATTATAATTATAGTGCCGACTTTATTTTATAAATATTATTAACATTAGACCCGTTGGTTATGGTTGGTTCGTTGCAAAATCAAGAGTACTTTGTATTTTTCATATTGGTGCAGTTTTCTCTTAAAATAAAGATTTGAATTTGAATGGAATAACTACTTTTTTTATCAATAGAAAAACAAAAATACCTCTTAACCCACTTTAAAATATAGTTGTTTTCGGAAAATAGAAGAAATATAAATGTGAATGGGAATACAATTCAATAAAAATGTAGTATGAATGGCAGGTCCCCATTAAAAGTGATCAGCCAGATTCACTAACATAATTACCCAAAAAAAAAATACAACGTAGTAAAACAAAATTAATACAAAGAATGCAATGCAAGTCTTTAACAAAGATCGGCTTCAGACTCTGGTTACACAATTTTTCCACACATGAGATGATCAGCAAGCTTCCACTAAATCAAGAACCCAAAATGAGAGAGGAATTCGACATAGTCAAGCACAACAATTGTCGTATTATCTCGTTCCAGGGCTTCCAACCCCTCTTGAAATTTAGATTTAGAGACCCTTGCTTCTCCCTCACACTTTCGGCATAATAATGCACAAGTCCAATATCAATGCTCCTTGCCCTTATATATAGCAGCGTTTCACATTGAAGAGCAACATCATCATTACATAAAAGGCAATAACCATTGCCTTGGTTACATCATATTCTATGCAGCAGATGATGCCATCCAACCTTTTATCAACTACGACATCGTGGGGTTTCACCTGCAAATGAAAAAAATAACAAGTCATCAATCAAAATTCCACCAACCTTGCATGATTCAACAAACTACACTTTTTTATTCGCTAATTTATAAATTTTGTTACAACCAACCCCCAGTGTTTGATTGACCGTACTAAACTACTGGTCAAATTACTATGAAGCTACACATGAAGATCAAAGCATAATACACAAGTTTACTATCAGGTTCAGGCAAGCTAAAGAGTAATTCTTCCCATAACAAGTGAAGTCATTTTGGAGAGTAAGTAACTGAGTAGATAATTATAAACTATAAGGACCATAACATACGTACCATTACTAGCACACTTCAAGGTCTGTCTGACTATTGATGAACAAATCTCAAACTCCCCCCAACTGTAGAATGCTTTCATTTGACAGTGTCATCCAAATAAATCCAGACAGCAATATTTGATCTATGGATTGGCATTTATCGACATGAGATTATACAGAGTAGATGAACATGCTAGAAAGCCATCCAAAGGGCTATTTAAAAAGCTGGCAAGATAAATAATTCACATTATCATACCTTACTATTGAAGCAGGTAATTCCATGTTACCAATCCATGCTTGAATGATGATGTATTCCATGTGTTTCCATTACAGCTCAGTAATTACATTATAGATCATACTCATCATTCATAGACCACAAAGGTCCTTGTCCTGCACACACATCTAGTTATAGTTTATACATATAATCTAGCAACTGTACTAAAAACTATAATTTAAATTATGAGACCATGTCCATTCAACTAAAAAAAACAGCAGCGTCATAAATGCAATGATTTTTAGATGACGTCTATTCAAACATCAATTCAATCAGCACTAATGAAACGATGTTTGATTTGAGAAATTTACAACTCAGGTTTAATCTACACAATTTGACATAATATTTTAAAGCAAGCGATTTCCTGTAATTTGGCTAAAAAAATGCAGAAAACTCTAAAACATTGTTTTAGGCCGAAAAGATTAATCATAAACTGTACACCTTAGTTGGTCATACGAATTTTAGGCCTAAAGTGAAATTTGAGGAATGTCTTTAAAATAATATATCATTACATTTTTTTTAATTTTATCTGTTAAAAAATAATATTTTTAAAGCGCAAATATTATGGTTGATGTAATTTTTAATTGTGAGTAATCACAACCACATGTAATCATTCAGTGGAAAGTATAATTTTGATTCATTTAATATAGCGCATCTAGTTTATATAGTCAGATGATCGTTGCAAGGTGCATCCTTTTCCCCATTAAAGTTCCAGAACAAATGCCAGCTAAGAGGAGGAGGGGGAGTTGAACTTCACCTGAGTTTTGGATAAGCTATTGAAACCTTTCATTTACATTCTAAACAAGCCACTCAAAAAATTTGTCAGCCTTTACTGTGTTTGATATCCCTCATCACTGCTCCCTTTGGACAATAACTGCAGTACTGTGCCCTTGGTAATCCAGGCAGTCATTTCTGGTTGTTGTTCAAAGGGGTTAAGAGGATGCTTGTTTCCATCTTCAAGCTGCACACCGTACACAAATGGTAATTTAAGGGTAAGGAAACTATCTGGTGGCAAGATGACTGGACACCCAAGGCTAAACTGCAATTTTTGTTCACGATCTGGAACTGATGGAGGCAGGCATGACGTCTACAAGGACAAAACAATGTGATGATTATACAATTAAGAAAAATAACAAAAAGTATAGCTATATTAATATAATTTTAGAAGACCAAATAACAATGCTGGAAAGGAGCAAATAAACATGCACAGAATGGATTTAATAAAATATCCCCGAGCCACATAAATTTAACACTGATAAGAAACCCATTGTGGGATAAACAAATAAATCTTACATAACTCAAAAAAAGTTGTCCAGTTCTCTGTTGATTGTTTAGTATCATGGTTAAAGTAATCCCAGCAAAGCCAAATACAAAAATGAAAGAATGGTGTTGGACAAACACAACGGATGTGTTTGGGGCCCGACTTCTTTTGGTTTAAAATCTATTTTATAGGTAAACCTACAAATAAGAGCTTTAAAATAAAGTTAAAGTCATTTGGTAATTTCATCTTTTTGTAAATATAAAATATATTTTTATGCTAACAGATATTTGGTAAAACATTTTAAAGCTCTTATCTTATTAAAAATTATCATCAGTGAAATAATTATTCAATAAATAGAAGACAAATTCTTTTGAAAAAAAACAATCAATTGGTAGACACTATTTTTTAGTATAAATAAAAAAATTAATCTTAGATAAATAATTATTGAACATAGAATGGTTTGTTCAGAACACACTGTAGCATTTAGCTTTCTAAAAAAATGAGAGAGAGAGAGAGAGAGAGAGAGAGAGAGAGGTTAAATGAATTGTAATGTGTTTTTATTGTTTAATTATTTGAAAACTTATATGTTTGATTTATTATTAATTAAAAATTTAATGCATCACATTATTTCAATACATAATATATTATCGCAAACATAGATGAATATATTTATCATTAAATTATATTCTTATAGATAGACACTTTATCTAGATTTGATATAATAGATAATATTATATGATAAAGCTATTGAAACGGTTACCTCTATATTTAGAAAAACCATTACATGGTGACCACTTGATCACAAAAGTTATACCCCTTGTCATCGCGTAAATGTTTAGGTACATTTAAGAAAGGAATTATGTGTGGGCAAAATATATTATGTGTCAGAGTGTGTTAGTACGCACTGCATACATTATTTCCAAAATATCATATTCCAGATTCCTCCTGTACTTGGGACTCAATGAGAGAGCCTCGACTAGAAGCTCCTTTTTGAATGTTTTCTTCTATATAAAATAGGCTATAAAATAAGTTTGGCCTAACATACCCTACATAAATTAACACAACATGGGCCAAACACAGCAGGAGGTAGTTTCTCCCCAAAAAATTGGGTGACATATTTCTCCCAACTCAAAAAATTGGGTGGCATATTTATCCACCTGAGTCTTTAGCATTTTAAAGATATAGATTTTTCTTAAATTTCATTCAAATATCCAGAAAATGCACACTAGAAGAAGAAAGGCGTACCTCAAATTGCACGACAGGGCATGTTGCTAGTATTACAGGAAATGCTGGTGTGACCTACAGCAATATCTATACATTAGGTAGCTGATATGATAATAGTAATTATTATATTACATATACAATTATCATCATAACATTAAAATAAACTGAATCAAATATCACGTGACATCCAATACATTGGCCAGCAAAAGCAACTACACAGTTTTCAACCACCTGTGCTAATGCCCAGCGAACAAAAGTTAATGATAAATGGCTCATTAGTTACTAGTCAATTTAGTCATGCAGCTGCCAAATGGAAAACACAACTCCCTATAAAGTAATAGGTGGTTTAACATTTTGATTTTACAGTGAAAACACTTGGATCATGATTTTTATATCACCATCAAATTATCAAATAAAAAAAATTACAGCTGATTTATTTTCTAATTCAGAAACATTTTCTTAATGTCATGTTCTGATTTGAGAACTTGATGCAAGTTCTTTCCTTTAATTCAATGAAGAAAACCAGTCTTCACATCAAGTTAGAAAATATTTCGTTATCGACATGGTGTCTTTCTTTAGCAGTATAACAAGCATCAATTTTGTTAGAGAAACTGGCTCCCCATCAATAAATGATTCCTTACCTTGAAATACAGCCAGCGAAATTTTGGTTTATCTTATATAATATAACAGAAAGTGAAATAAGTTAAAGGAGATGAAAGAAAATTTTATTAGATGATATACCATTTTTTACATAAAAGCAAGTGTGCAACAAGTCTAGTTCACAAACACACAAAAAAATAAAAAAATAAAAATAAAACAAGTGTAGTTCACAGGCAGTATAAAACGCAAAAACGAAAGAAAAATTGTGCAACCCCCCTGGTTTATAACTCTAATAATAAAAACAACTCAGTGAATGATAAAACACAAAAATTAGAACATGTTATGGTTTAAGCTTATATGGCAACTCAGTAAATGATGAAAGTTAATTTAATGCGTATATGAACTCATACCATAAAAATTCTTTTAAGCTGTGAGATACCACTTGCAAACTTAACCTCTGCTGTATCTTTCTTATTCCTGGAACGTCTGCAGTGAGGACAGATCATGTAGATAGGCAAATTTCGGTTCAGCATGGAGAATGCAAGTTCATCACCACCCATGTTAATAGTGTGAAGATCCCCTCGAGAATCTTTTATGAGATTGGGGGTTTTTGCCAATATATTCACAGATGAAATATTTGTTTCCTTCAGTGGAGTAGAAGTAAATACTGATCCATCAGCATTCAGATGACCATTAGGAATGATTTCATTTGATTTCTCCACATCTCTATCCTTTTTTATGGATGCAGAAAGAATTTCATTTGAGCTTCGATGAACTTTGGACCAGGAAGCATTCTTGCTTACTTTAGTATGAGATGCCTGATTTCTTTCAGCAGGCTCCGTAGAAGAAGATAAACGAGATTCATCAGATGATGAGTATAAAGATCCAAGTTCAGTGAGATGATCTGCATTTAACAGGAAACGATGGCCATGGGGGCATTCATGTTCAAATCCAACATATAATATCACATGCTTTAAAGAAGAATGTGGTTTGTTCCTTGCACCATCATCTAAGTATACAGGTGATACATTGCTACCTATCCTCAAAAAAGGGTCACTGTCTCTGCAACCATTATTTCCATTACCATGAAGAGGTCCCTCGGTGAATGACATATCTTGAGATTTTTGAGATATTTGATGATTGATAGTTGCATTAACCCTATCTGCATTCTGAGTGCTTGGTCTGCTTTGCTTCACACCTTTCTCTGAACCTAATGTGGGCAATTTCCTTTGCTGAAGAGGAGGGAATCCTGAATCAACAGCCGCTGATCCAGCAACAACCTCAGAAAAAGGTTTTCTCATTTTAAAAATGGGAAAACCTCTACCAAAACTTATATTTTTGCTGTCATTTTGATTAATATCTAAAGATCTCCTAAGGTCTTCTTCTCCATTCTGCACAGCAGAGTGGGATTGTCTGTCACCGGTTCTCTTTGCATCTGCAATATATTCAACATTGGGTCCCCCAATTACAGAACTTTGTTTCCCTATACTCTCTGTTGAACCATTTAGCCTTTTTTGTTTCTCTAGGTATATTGTCCATTTCAGAAGATATTTCTCAGTGGCACAAAATCCACTCTGAAGTAAGCCTTTGGAAGATTCATAGTATTTTGAACCTCCAATACGCAGCAAACTCCAAGCAGAAGATTGAACAGATCCTGCAACATCAGTTTCTGGTAATTTGACTGCAGGAAGTAGCTTATCACAGTCAGAGAAGCAACCAGCATCAGCAGATTCAAAATCAAACGGATCAGGGTGTAACTTTCGTGAACGGCCACAAGCACAGGCATGCAGGAAAAAGTAGCCACTTGAATGTGGCTTGGGCAAAGATCCCAATTCTGAATTACTGTCCTCAGCATCATGCCTTTGGTGCATACATGGTTTGCCTGTCAAACTAACAGCATCACATAGTTGCCTTCCCGATTTCCAAATGGAAGTGCAATCCTCTTCCAACGTTTTTGCAAAAAGTTGCACTGCAGGTCCTTTTACCATTGAGCGAAATGCATGCAAAGCCCTATCTAAGTGAACTTCATGTTGTGATGTAGGATAACAAGCAGGCAGATCTTTCAAATATATCTCCTTTGCAGTTGGAATGGCTCTTTGGCACCACAGAGTCGAAAACTTAGTGTTCAACCCTCTACCACAATGTAACCAAGATACTGCGACGTCTAATGGATCTGTATTCTTCAAAGATTCTTCCACTGCGGGTGATACAGTGTTCCTTGGACGAGATTTTCTTTTGTTAATTTCAAATTCATCCAAACAACCCCCTTTTGCACAGAGAACTCTACTCAAGATATGAAGACTTGAAGTTAACCAAGTTTCAAAACTTGGAAGATCAGGAGCAGTAAATGTTTTGCCAGAAGCAACTGAGGCAGCAGCCGCTGCTGCTGCCACAGCAACCATACCAACACCAGAGCCACTGTTGGTATTTACTATCCCCACTCTTCCTCTCAAAATATCAGATTGCCTGTAAATGAACTCTTTAACAGATACTAAATCCTCTTTGCTTGCTATTTGACCATGGCTTTCCAGCAGAAGGGAATCTGAGGTTGCTTTCCCATTCAAAACATCTTCAACAAGTCCTGTGGCAAACTCAAGAGATTCACCTTTTTGAATTGAAAGGCGATCTAACAAAACAACTGCCCTTGATGCATCAAGTGAAAACAGTGCTGCAGAAGTTGAGGAGCCCCCAGCTCTAACACCAGGGTGAGTAACTTCAGAACCTGATAATGTTCTACATTTCTTAATCAGAAAGCGAATTTGAGCTTCAAGAGACGACTGTAGTTTCTTCCTAAGTCCACCTTCAGATCGACTTGCAGGACGTGCCAGCACAACTACTGAACCAGAACCTTTAGTAGCAGGCAGACTTATCTTCACTACACTACTCAAACTAGAAGACGGATTAATCGATGAGCCATCCGAAGATTCCTCCCCATTTGCACTAGAATTCGATAAACCGGAGAAGTCATCCACAAACACAAACAGCATCACAGGTATGCACTGTCCAGGAAACAAAGAAGTATAAGATCCTAAACCTGACATAAGAGACACAGCCGATGCATTGCGATTCAAGTTACCACCACCTCTACCCGGAGAAGAATTATTTCGTGATGAGGCAGCTCGAGAAGACAACGAAGCCGAAGAATGTCCTCTAGATGGTAAGCCCGGCGCACCACCTTGCGACCTAGCAAATGGAGCCATGGCATGTTTTGCTGCTTGTAACACACGAAAATTCCTTAAAACCCTAGTATCAAACCTTGACCCCTCCTGAATATATACGATAACATGACAAACCTGCATTTCTAACTAGTCAAATTACAATTTACACAACCACACACAATTTCATTAGCATAAAGTACACACAAAAACACTCCCTGCTATAACATGAAGCTAACTAAATCACTAACATTACAGTTCCTAATGCCCTGTTTGGATAAACAGTTCAATTTGCATCTTATAGCGTAAGCGCTTATCATAACCAAAGATAAAATACAGTCAATCTGTTTCCGTATAAGCTATAAGTTGTTTTTATAAGCTATCCTGAAGAGCCTATGGAAGTGAGCTGAAAACAGCTTATGAACATGTCCTAAGTTGCTTTAGTAAGTTCTCTCAAACAGTCTCACAAGTTCTTATGTCAGTAGATAAGTTCAAATAAGTCAATCCAAACAGCCCCTAAATCCTAACTTCCTAACCCAGTCTGATTTTCTTAATACAATCTAACTCTAATTCTACAAACTTAGCACAATCAAAACAAATGAAAGAAAACAGCAAGTGCAACACTGTTTAGGAGAAGATATGGAAACAACTTATGACATGGTCATAAGTTGTTTTCATTGTATTGACTTTTTTTCTCTTATTGGGACAAATATGAAAACAACTTATGACATACTCATAAACTTTCAGCATATTTCCATAAGCTCTCCAGGATAGCTTACGAAAACAGCTTATAGATTATACAAAAACAGTTTGACTTTACTTTACCTTCTGCTATAGAAATAGCTTACTCATAAACGCTTATGCTATAAGCTACAAAATAAGTTGTTTATCCAAACAGGTCCTAAATCACTAACATTACAGTTATTAAATCCAAACTTCCTAATCCAACCTAATTCTGTTAACATAATCCTACTCTAATTAAAGATAATCTTCAAATTGTAATCAATTCGATTCGATACGATTAAAGCAATGATGATGAAATCAACTTACAGAGAACATGAAAAGCATTCCCTGTAAATCACCAAACTCACACTCTTCAACAACAGAATCAAATCCCGGCGAAGGCGAATCATGAACAAACGAAGAACGAGTTGAAGCGAAGTGAAGGAACAAAATCCCTTTATCACGGTCACGAAAGTAACTAATTCTTCTACGCTTAAACCATTCCTTAGCTTGTTCATCTTCAACGAGTAATGGTTTATCGAGGTTACCAGAAGCGAAGACGTTGGAATCGATGACTCGGTTGAGTAGGTGAGTTGAATCGTCGTGTTGTTGGGAAATGAAACCGATTACTACGACGTTGTCGGTGGAAGGAGAAGGAGGTGGTGGCGCCGATGAGGATGGAGCGGTGGCGATGGTGGTGGAAGTGGAGGAAGACGGTGGTGGACGGATGAGGACTCGAACCGGAGACGGAGAAGGAGAAGGGTTTCGAGCCTCCATTAACATTTAACAGTTTCTACTACACTGTGTCTTCTACGCTTGCAATTTTTTTTTATTTACACCTTCGTTCAATTTTTTTACACTTTCACTTCACTACTTTTTTACTTTTTGTGGACTTTCTCAAGTTTCATTGATGATAATAATCACCTCAAGGGCTAGTAGGCTTCGGAATAGGTTTTGATAGTCTGAGCCTGACCTACGGCTTTTCATAGACTTATTTTTTTGTATTTATTTAAAAGTTTGGTCTGCCCTGGCCTGAAAGCCTACTTATTATTAAAGTCTTAAACGTTTCATTTTATCTATTTTTAAATAGGCTAAATAGGTTTTAAAGCTTATTTTATTGTAAGACTTATGTTATCACTATAAGGCTTTAAAAGCCTATTTCACTATAAGGTCATAAAACCTATTTAAAAAGTTCATTATTTGAGTTGTTTCTTTATTTTTATGTTTAATATAAATTATATTTTATTATAAATAAAAAATAAATTTTAATAACATGCATAATCAGGCCTGTCTATTAGGCTTCGTAGGCTTTTTTTGATAGCCTAAGTCTGGCCTATTTACTTAAATAGGCTTTTTCAAAAGCCTAGGCCTAGCCTTTTTAATAAAAATGTCATGCCTAAACAGGCTAGGCCGTAGGCCCCTGTAGGTCGGCATGGCCTATTCCCAACCCTACTAGCTATGATGGAGATGTTAACCGGTGCCCCGAGCATTAATTACGGATGTTAAATAACAAAATTTTATAAAAGTTATTGTAATCAATGTATTGGTAATTGTAAACTTCGACATTTTTAAAGGATAATTATTTGATTTAGAATGCTTAATAGTGTCTCGGGGACACGTGTTAATAAGACTTAAAACAAAAACAATTGAAAATTATGATCTGATCTAATCAAATTTATACATAAAAATAGTATGACGGGTTAGAATCTCCTAAACACCTTGAGGTGTTTATTGAGCGACTTTTAGTATCATAAACACAATGGTAAAAAAAGGCTCGAAAGGAATAATTTATGATAGGTCGTCTTGCATCTTTAACTTTTAGTTTGTACTACATTAATCTAGTTTCTATTTAGTTTTAAATTAGTCATTTGTATTAGTAGCAGTGTGAGCCTAATGTTTTAAGCGATGAAATACATGCATTGTTACTCTTTTTTGATCAAATTAAGTTAAAAAAGTATTTATGTAAACGTTTATTGCAAAGTTGGTAGATTCAACAATGGTTGAAGTAAGGAGAGTATTTGGATGTCACGAACTCAAATTTTTTATGTTTCAAATCATGTGTCACGCATATGAGAACAAAGTCTATGATTTGCTATTATTCTAGAATAGGTCAGGATGTATCTTATGATACCTAGTGATAGGTAGATATTTTCCAATTTCATCGGATTGTAACGTCCGATCGTTATATAAATAACAACAATTTTAGAATTTTGAGGTACATGTGAGAATTAGCGGGGACTAAAAAGCAAATTCCGTGACTAAGATCTTACCACTGGACCTTGATGAAATTCAATTAGTAAAGGCCCAATAACTGTTTTTATAAGCCCTAACAATAATGTTTGCATTTGATTCAGAATGTTGTCGTGCTCACATTCATAATTTATTAGAAACACATGAAAATGACCAAAAACTTTTAGTGGTAGTTAACTACCACTGATTTCAAAACAGAAAACCGGCAGTAGTTAATTATCGCTGAGTTTTTGGTCATTTCAATGTATTTCTAAGAAACTATGGAGGTGAGAAGAGCAACTTTCTCTAATTCAAAAGATGACTTCCTTTTTGTGTCTTTCGTGTGTATGCTTGTTTAAGTAATTAAGTACATCCGTTTTTGGTTTGACACCAGTGTAATGGAATTGATGTTAATTATTTTAAGCATTGGTTTATGGTTGTTTACTTTCTTAAGTTACCCATGTAAGCTATGATGCACGATGACCTTCAAATTCAAAATTATTTTAAAGAATTCAAAATAAAATCGTGAAGACATATACGGTGGCAGTGGCATAGATTCATCATGCATCAGGTGTTTACTCAGCAAAACTTAATATATGATTGTGCATTTTTTTTGTGCTACACACATTAGCTTCTAATATATTGTGACGCAATTGAAAGATAAACAGAATCTTGTAAGTATATGGTTAAATATTCGTTCTCCAATTGGTGTGTGTTGAAGAACATCTATTAAAAGAAGTTAATCTTAGCTAATATTTTCTTGTTAAAAAAAAAATCTTAGCTAATATTATAAGTCAATGTATTAGTAATTTTATAAAAGCTTGATAGTGAGACATTCTGGATCCTTAATTATGAAATACTAAATTATTTAGAGGGGTGGCTCCCCTTAAAAAAAATTGATACAAGAAACAGCATGTTCATACTTTTTTTTCATTTTTAATTTAAGGAAGCATGTTCATACTTGAAATGTAACAATTGGTCACTATCATGCTTAGTTGCTATGTGTATATATATCCAGAATCATTTTATATTCAGCAAGTGTCTTCCCTCCAGCTCGGGTCATGCTTGAAGGAGATGGAGATTGGAGAGTTGTGTGTGTGTGTGGTGTCCTAAACAATATTAATATAATAAATAAAATGTATCATATCATAACAATACATGAATAATAAGTTGATAGTTGGGATTGTACCCCTTTTAGCCTCCCATGCCTAACTTCCCTTATACATATCTTATTATATGTGGAAAGCATTATTTCTAAATCTTATGCCTGATTATGTTTAAAACCGTCCACTTTACTACTATGTCATTGTACCAAAACATTAAATGGTTCGTCTAATTATAAGTTTAGAAAAAATAAATTCATGTGAGAATTCCTAATTAACCTCGAATGAACATCAAATTAGCAAGATGTGTGTGTGTGGTTATGACACGCTACTTCACACGGCATTGCAAATTAAGCACTTAAACATTTGGCAGGAAATTTCCATTTTTATTACAAAAATATTTATTTTTATATACTTAAACTCTTATACGTATGTTACCATAACAAAAGCTCTTATGTATATTGTTATTGCAGTTAGAAGTTGTGGAGGAATTTTGATAGAAAAGTTTGCTCACGAGTTAGGCGTGAGGTATTAAAGTATAAAATTGCTAGCTACTAGCTATGGGAGTGAGATAAATTCCACCCTAACAAAAATAGAAGTGAGATAAACAGTTGTGTTCTCATCACTAAATTAGATAATGGTGTATGAAAGACGAACTAGATCATCTACCCGTGCTACCGCACGGGTCATATACATCGAAAAAAACATTTTGATGTAATATTATTTATTATTATCTATTACATATACAACTAAAAACTTGAATGATTAGTAACAAAGATGATTTTATTTTATATTACCTACAAATATCGGATAATATCTTTATATACTACATTTGAAGTGGTATCAATGCAATCACCATCTTCATTGTTTAACAAAATTTTCAAACCATTTTTTGATGTAATTTTTGATATTGCAACATATAGTTGACCATGCGAGAACACTGAGCGTGAAAGATATATTGCAAAATATCATTTTACAATAGCACATGACTTGCCTTAAACTTATAACAAACAATAAGATGAAAGAATGTCAATTTTTTTAAATAAGGGATCAACTAAGACTAAAACTAAATTGATATATAAGAGTTTTTTGTTGATGGGAGAGAGTGCGGCGGGAGAGAAAGCTATTTCAATCGTATGAGAAATGTGGGAGGAAATGGAAATGTGTCATTGCATGATCCTAATTTTTTTATCAATATTTCATAACAACATCATTGACACTCCTACTTTTAATCTGAGCTTGTGATTTGGAAGTCTCAATGTCGTAATTGTGTTAAGAAATTCTTAAGTCTGAACATCATCAACTCTGTTATCCTCCATGTTCCTTGAATGTGGGCTAGTACGTATGTCTTGAATTAATCATCATTCAACATTAAATTTACATGACACATTTAGTATAGTTAAAAAAGTAGTTCTTTTAAACATGAGAATAACACTTATTATAAATATAATAAAATGAAATAATTTAATATAACAACACATTTTACCTTGAGCACCAAACAATCTTCGTTGTCTATGCAAACTGTCATCAATAAGATTATATAAAGTACTATCTCATACAACCTCTTTAATATGTCCTGGGCAGTCCTAAATGATTTAACGTATGAATCGTAACTACAATCAAGTATCTGTGAATTGCCAAAAGTTACTATATGAGATTAAAATCATTCTAAAATGGCTTTCAAGCGTATTTACC
>Ga0315914_1000149_pt1 | contig 66944 bp, 36 predicted proteins | sample MpolenodulesMG_FD_203920 | JGI IMG/M metagenome (GOLD analysis project Ga0315914, IMG submission 203920) | Medicago polymorpha root nodule microbial communities from Los Angeles, California, United States - elongated nodules | ecosystem: Host-associated > Plants > Roots > Nodule | place: USA...
TTGAGGTTGAACACTTGATATACAATCAGTGGTGTTCACAATACAAATCAGATATAGACTCTTAAGACTCTAGAATTTCTAAGATATGAAAGTTGTTAAGAAATTCTAAGTGAACTTTGATGTGAAAACAATTTCAGTAGAGTTTTGGTACTTGTAAAATTGTTGTGAGTCTCTTACAATCTTCAAGTTTTCACTTCTTTATATAGAGGTGTGACAGATACGTTGAGGATTTCCAGCACATCAAAAAGAGTCGTTGTGAAGCTTGATAATCACCAATGATATGTTGCTTGATTTGGTTATTGTCCTATAAAGGAACAATTTCAAATTCATTCCAAGAATAGAGAACAATCAGTGTAGTCACAATTGCTATCTTGTACTACTGCAGACATGAAGAGAGGAGTAGTAGAGTAGTGGTTGTACAATACCTTTCCTGCGCTCTTCAGTGGATAAGCATCCAATGCCTTCTAATTCCTATGAAATAGTCGTTGCTTCATGCTTCCATTCCTTCTGCAATCATAAGCATTCAAAATAACAACTTCTTACAAACATCAGTTTCCAGTCTTTAGACTCTGATGAACTTCAGCTTCTGATGGTTCTTCAGATTATCTGATGACGTTAGCTTCTGATAGTTCTTCAGACGCTCTATGTCTTCAGATGCTGTCTTCAGATTCTCGCAACACAAGCTTCCTTTTTGTAAATTTCATTGCTCTCATTTGTTCTTTCAGAACCTATACTTGGTTTAAAGACATTTAACTTTTTGTCTATGGCCCTGCATACTTGAGCAAATATTAGCATATCCAATTGACATTTTTAATACCTTGTTATCATCAAAACTTAAAGTGGTATTTTTAAACACATTTTGTTCCAACAAGATGGACCTAGGCTTCCATTTGAAACACTGTCGTCACCGGTAATTTCGACGCTGATGGAAGAGGACATGAATGAGTGGTTACGTGAAACGCTAAATGTTTCTTTTGGGAATTCTAGATCAAAGGATTTAGGGTTAGATCTAAATATGTCAAGTTTAGTGAAATCGAGAGTCAAAGTTTAGTTCAGGCTTTTCAGAGGATGTTGAATTTGAGGTGGTGGAAGTGGAAGTTTGTGACAACGGTGGTGGAGTAACCGAACGCGGCGGAAGCGAGCGCAGTCGGTATGGTGGAGTAAGTTTGAGAGTTTCTTATATCTTAAAACTATGATGTTGGTGAGTTCGATGTTTATAAGAGAGGGTTGGGGAGAGACATGATTAACGAGTTTGTTAAGTGAGTTTAAGTCTTGTGAAACAGTTTCTAATATTGCTTTTTACTTATCCATGTTTGGGAAATCCATCAATCTCAATGTCATTTTCTACTAAAAATGGACAATGATTGGGGTTAGGTATCACAATACCATAAAGATAAGAGATGAAATGGATGTCGTGATGCAGAGAAGAGAAGAGAATGGAAGGTTTTGAGAAGATGACATCAGGGGTATTTTCATCCTTTCGCGTTTGTCTGAGAAGCTAAGGGTATTTTTGTTCGTGTTCACCAACTTTTGCTGACTAGGACTGACACTTAACAATCAGATGTGCCACCTCACCATATTAGTGATGTGGCAGTCATTAACTAGGTTGAGGGATCAAATTTTAGTTATTAATATTTGCAATGGTTGTTTAAAAAGATTAGTAAGTTCAAGGACCAAAGTTCAAATGAGACATATTTGCAAGAACTAAAGGTATAAATAAGCCTTTTTTTAAAATACTTTTGTTTACATTACAAATAATGATTTTCTCATAAAACAACTAAATAAAATAATAATAATAATAACAATAATAATAATAATAATAATAATAATAATAATACATCTTTTCAATTGTCACTATCTCAACATGACTCCTCTCAAAATATGAACTCCAATGCTATTACATGTAGTAACTGCAATTTTGAAATGAAAACCATTACTCACAAGCAAAATCCAAATGCAATGAAGAGGTGAGTTTTGAAAGCATGTAACAATATAAAACAAGCGAAAACAACAAGTAGAATATCTTGTAAATATTATATCAATCACAACACAAATAATAAGAATCATCAAGATAGAACACCTCAATTCATATCGGCAAAATTAGAAATTCACAAATCAACAAAATGTTATAAATGTACTTAGACTCTACTTATCATTGTTTGGTACCATCTTAATGTGAAGTATGTAGTCACAACATAAATAATAAGAATATGCATGTACTTGTTCTTATGGACATGTCAAAATATCTTATTTGTTCAGACACATCAGAAAGGCATATCCTTACGAAAACATCAAACAGAGTTATCCTTACAATCATGTCAAAATATCATGTCCTTACAGACACATCAAAGTGGCTTTGTCCTCATAAACCTCATTAATTCGAGACATTTGCGTAGCTCACCAACTCATTTTAGAATCACTTCCCCATTATCGCTTAGTCTTGTTATACCATACCTAAACGATGACAAAATAATATCAACTTCAAGAACTATAACATCTATCCCCATCCCCTCCTGTTGGCATATGATCTTCATAATAGTTTAGAAATATTACTATTTTATCATCTAAAAGGTGATATCAATGATCATCCATCTCAAGGTAATAACATCAAATCATCATTGTATATACATAACATTGCACGTTATACATACATAGTCACATAGATCGAATATTAGGAAATCCAACACTTCAAGTAAAAGTAATAAATTGACATAAGCATAATGGTAATTCAGCAATTACACCAAATACCATACATTTCATATCAAATTAAAATAAATCAAGAACTTATTAATATTTCTAATCCATCTTTTATTTCACGCTTTTAAGTTTTCACATTAATTTATTTATCACTTAAATAGATACACTCGCACGCAGTCTGCACCAAATCAATTGTGGAAAAATACTATTTTCCATGTTCATCATAGTTATATTATATTCATAAATTTGAAATTCCGCTTAACAAGTACCTTATTTTGATGCTTTCACACGCTAATACTAACCCACCAGAAATAATATTCTCTCCCCTTGACTCCTTGTCCTCCACCAGATACAACTCAATAATTTATGATTAAAGATTAAAAAATAAGAAAATTATTTGGTGGATAATATAGACAATGTTTACTCGATCATTTTAGTATTGATTTAACTTTAATCAGACTTGCAGTGAGGAAGAACAGAGCAAAAAGGTGAAATTTGTCAATAGAAAAAATTGGAATATTGAATTGATAAATATGTAAACGAGTATATTAAAATGACTAAATCAATAGTAGAAACATCACACGAAAATTTGGGACGAAAAGGAGATAGTTTGTTTCACAATAATTTAACAAGAAGACTGATTTCCTTCTATTTTCTCTTGCACAAAGTAGTGTTATTGTTGCTTTCGTATCTTTACTATAGCTAGCCCTTGTCATATTTAAATAACTACGTCAATCTCTTTGCACCACCAACTTTTATAGAGACAGATATAGATTTCATAGTTTCTATTTTCCTTAGGTCTCTTGCTTTGTTTTTTGGATTTTTGTATTATGTTTTTTCTAAGGGTTTTGGTTTGGTCTCCCCTCTTGTACAATTTTCCCAAATAAAATTTTCTGAGCAAGGTGGTAGAGAATAAAGGTAGTCTTGAGATGTCGTGGTAGAGAATAAAGGTAGTCTTGAGATGTCAACCTAGTTGTGATGTCAAGCTCTCCTGATGTCTTCCTTTACTTTTGATTCAGGGAAAAACAAAATCCAAGTGACACAAAAATGTCACATTAATTATCACCACACATATACACGTTAAATCACTTAAAGTAATAACTAGTGTTTTATAATGTTAACTTATGCATAGATATATTGGAATTATAATATGTAAAATTTGGAGTGCAGATATGGTGTCTTATCTTATGAATTCCTTTACTTTGATTTGAGTCTTTTGATGCTTGATGATACAATTGAATGATTGGTTTAATGTGTGCCACATGGTATCATTTGGATCCATAAACACCTTTGTGTTATGATAAAAAAAAAAAAAAATTTGAGATACTCTTATTTACTTACTACTTGTATTGTAGAAATTTAAATCCCTTTATACTTTTCTCGTAGACCAACTATATACATTTACGAGTTAGGTTAGTTACTTTGATTTTAGCTTTGGATGTTGAGCGTCTCACACTCCCACTAAGATGTAAATTCCATCATTTACTCTCCTTTCTTAATTTCTATAACTCAATTCAAATTTATTTATATTATATATCAAGCACCTTGGTCATATTTATCAATAAACATCTCTACATCATTCACAAGCAAATAAAGACAACAAAAATTCATAATATATATATATATAACGTGTTTCTCCTTTATAGGGCTTTGGATTTTCCTGTATCGGATGGATTCCCACTTGAATTGATTTTTTAATTTAATTTAATATATATATATATTCGTCACTCAAAAAAATTATATTGAACATGTTTTTAGTGTTATCAAAGAAATTGCAAGGTCTGGGTGCATATGAAAGTTTAAGAAAAATTGTAAGAATGACAATATTATAATGACCAAAGAAAATGAAAGACTTATACATAATAGAGAAATCTGATTTTACACTAACTTGGGAAAGGCTTTGCAATAACCATCAACGCAGTTCATGATAAAGTTAAAAGGACCCGGATATTTTTCATAACAAAAGGCATCAGAAATACACTCTCCTGACATGTAAAATAAGAATAAAAAATATTACTAAAAATGAGTAAAATATTGTGTGTAAGATAAAAAGCAGATTAGAATAATCTTACTTTCACTGTAGACTACAATAAGAAACACCATAACAAAAAGGATCACAATATAAACAAACTTGAAAATTTCAGCCATTTTTTTCATCTTTCATGTAATAAATGTTAAATTGTTTTATCACTTTATATAGTAAAAAAAAACCACATGTAATGTTACGTCATTTAAATAGTTTTTATATATTTTTTTCGTTGCAATAAATTATTCATTATAATTAGAATAATTATTAGATATCACTAAAAGTCATTTATGTATCTTGTTTGTCCCTTTATCTCTTAGAATAAATCTTACATTAAAATATTGTTTCTAATTGTAGTTTATTCTTTCTTTTTTTTTACAAAATTATAGTTTATTCTTGTTTTCCAACCTTTCATTATTTTGTGTATATTATATAGCCTTTAATTAATTAATTAATTATATATAGAGAGAGGGAAAATACAACATTTTATTATGTTGATTTTAGTATAACTAGATACAAATATCCTGAACAAGGTCTTGTGTTCGAATCTTGTGTTTAAATAAACTATAGTTAGAAGGGGATACCAAATTAAAGGTGGCATATAATATACTTGGGTTAGGATTAGTGGGGGTGTTCAAAACTAAAGCAACCAAATTGAAAATTGCATGGCCGAATCAACCAAAATCGAACTGCAAAAAACCACATTTGATTTGGACGAACTTGGGCCATTTTTTTGACTTGATTGCGTAGTTTTCTTCAGTTTACGATTTTTATTTTAACAACCAAACCAAAACCAAATCAAACTACAACATGATATGTTTCTTATTTATGCATGATATATTTCTTATTTTAATATAATGCAACATGCTAATGGTAAACTTAGCAATTTATACATGACTGATACTCTTGTTGTTTTGATATAATGCAACATGATAAAGGTAACCAGAGCATATCTATTTTTTATCCATAATATGTTTTTTATTTGGTGTTTGTTTTTCTATTTGTTTATAGAATGACAAAATTATAAATTTGAATATAATTTGTTTTTTAATAAATTCAGTTAATATTAAACGTGGGAAAAAATCAATTACATTTTACAATATGAAAAATCCAAATGTATCAATGTAAAATTATTCTTATAAGTATCAAATTACTACAGTTCTCACATAGGAACATGAAACATAAACACTAGTAGTATTTTAGTTGTGTATTTTCTCATAAAAAACTAAATCAACCTAACGCATGTAATCCATATTAGTTTGGTTTAATTTCGTTTTTTTAAATATAATCCTACATTTTAATTCTAATTACTTATTTGTTTTTCAGTTTAATCCTTCATTATATTTCAATTTAAATTATTTTAACTCAGTATATGGTTTTATCAAATTTAATAGATAATTTTTAATGAAGGTTGACTCAGTTGGTAAGGAGTTGAATCACATGCACAATTGTGATTGTTGACTCAGTTGGTAAGGAATTGAGTTGCCCATAAAATCATGGGTTCAATTGTCATTGTTGATATGAGGACATTTTTAGTGGGTGATCCGTAAGTAGCTATGTAATGCTCTTTGAGCTTGAGGTTTGTCGTGATCCTGATGAGCAATCAGAGCTTACCTAAACTTTTTGTAACCAATTTTTTTAGTAGATAATTTATTTTTTAAATAATAAATTGATAGAGAAAATTTTAAATAATTATTTGCTTAAAATTAAATTATTTTTTTAATCAATTTTATATATAAGAATTTTTTTTCTTACATGTGTGCATTATATTCATTCCAAACATATACTCCTGATTATCATTTCAACTTTTACAACTAATTTTTTGTTTGTTTTATATTTTAGATAAAAAAAATGCTAAATCTTACGAAAGGAAAAAAAAAAACGAAATGCACGGGTTATAATATGTGTAATTTTTCCTTTTATTATCTACGAGATATATGATTTTTCTATAAATATTATACGAAAATTCCAATTAAACCTATTTGTTATTGAAAGAAAAGAAATTCATGGATATATTTTTTGGGGAAGATATATGATAAAAACATATTTAACTCAATTATAAATATTGATTGAAAAAATAAATAAAGAGGGCAGTTCTTTTGGGATCCAGTGACCATCTTTAAATAAGCAATTTCAAGAGTGAGTTCATTCATTCATTGAGAGGCGCGAAGGTGGTGTGATTATTCTCCACGTTCTCTTCTCTTGTGTGATTAGGGTTCTTCATCTTTCATCGTTAACCTCTGAAACCTTTCGAAATTAGGGTTCCACACTGTGTTTTAGGGTTTGTTGCAATTCAACTATTGTTATCACTGAATCGATCAATGGCGTCGGTGTATATACCGGTTCAGAATTCTGAAGAGGAAGTTAGGGTTAATCTCGATCAACTTCCAAGGGATGCTTCTGATATTCTTGATATTCTTAAAGCTGAACAAGCTCCTCTCGATCTTTGGCTCATTATCGCGGTGAGTTAATCGCTTTCTTATCTTTTCTACTTGCAACTTATTTTGATTCGTGATTTTGTGTTAATGTGATGTTATGATAATAAGTTCAACTTAGAAGATAGATATGATTGGTTTTTTGCTTTCTTCAGTAGGATTTGGATTTGTAGCTTATAGCAAAAAGTGCTTATCATGAAAACACTTATGTATAAGCTTTTTATATAGCTAAAGAACTTCAAAACAGCTTATGAATGATGTCATAAGTTCTCTCGAGCGGTCTCACAAAACTTATGTTAGTAGATAAGCTCAAATAAGTCGATCCAAACAGGCCTTTGATACTGTACAATTCCTGTTTGATGGTTTTTTACTTTCTACTTGAGACCTGTTTTTGGATTGGCTTATTTAAGCTTATCTAGTTACATAAGTACTTGTAAGTTTATTTGGAAGTATTTATGAAAACATCTCAAGACATGTCCATTAGCTATTTTCAGCTTCTTTTCGTAAGTTCTACAGGATAGCTTATGAAAACAGCTTACAGCTTATATGAAAATGTATTCGATTTTATTTTTTCTTATAGAAACGGCTTAAACATAAGCATTTGTATGATGAGTGATTAAATTTTGTGCAAAGATGGCCTTATTCTTTCTAGAACAGCTTGCAGAGGGCAAGAAATTCTATTCTTCACATATAATTTTCCCTAGTTAAACACAAATATCCCATTTATCAGATTTCCTTTTATTTGTTTTTGTTTGTTTGATTTTGAATTTTGATGATAACTATTGTCGACCCTGCTTCTAAAATTATTTATATTTACTTGTTACGGTACTGCAGAGGGAGTACTTCAAGCAGGGAAAAGTTGATCAGTTTCGCCAGATTTTGGAGGAAGGAGCTAGTCCAGGTATAATCTCTTTACAGATATTGGTGCACTTTTGTTTAACTTTTATTGTTTAACACTGGTTGTGGAACTGATGAGTTTGGTCTATCAAGCTGTTGGTCTATCTAACGGTGTTGATTTTTTTTTGGACTTAATTTGCAGAAATTGATGAGTATTATGCTGATATTAGATATGAGAGGATTGCTATCTTAAATGCCCTCGGGGCTTACTATAGCTACCTTGGAAAAATAGAGACAAAACAAAGAGAAAAGGAGGAGCATTTCATTTTAGCAACACAATATTACAATAAAGCATCAAGGATAGACATGCACGAGCCCTCTACTTGGGTTGGAAAAGGTGAACTTAATTTTTCATCTGTTTTTCTGGAATATTTGTAAATTTTTAATACGACTGTGAGTGGAATTTTCATAATGAGCAAAGTAATTCCAGCTAGATTGATCTTTGATTGGGTTATAGCAATAGCTTTAGGTATCCTGTAGATAGCTTAGCATAACTTGGAATCTCTCTTCGAAGACAACATTTCTAAAACTCTTGTTTTAATTTTTTTTTCTCTATGCTATATTTGTTAAAAGGATTTCATTGGATTGTGTTGAATCTCATCATATGGTTGTTTGAATGATGTGGTTGTGTATATTATTGGCATTTTGACTATTGAGATTCATCTATATTTTGACCTTTTTTTGCTGATTTCTACTTGATGATTGAGCTGTATTGTTAAGTAGAGGTGCTATAGCGTAGCAGAATTTGAACAAATCAGAAATCGTTATTGTTCCACGATACACTTAGTAGTAAAAAGGAACAATACGTTATTTAGTATAAAATATTGTCAAACAGCGGAGCTATATCACTGTTGCACAACAGAGTTTAAACAAGCTGCTGTTTCCCGCGTTCCATGATTGACAACACTACGATTGAGATGAATTCAGAGTGTATTTGGTTGTTTTTGTGCATGGTAGTTATTAGCTTATATTTGTTGATTTTGACAATGTCTTATAAGTTACAAGTATCTAAATTGCCAAACCTCATGTTTGTCCCTTGCTGTCAGAAGAATGTGACGTGCACTACTTATACTTAATAAAATTAAAATATTTAATTCTTACAGGTCAGCTTTTGTTAGCAAAGGGTGAAGTTGAACAGGCATCTGCTGCATTTAAGATTGTGTTAGATGGAGATCGTAACAATGTTCCTGCTCTTCTAGGCCAGGTATAATAGTAGATAAGTTAAAATGTGTTTGCATTTGCATGAAGGAATTTAATATCTGCAATCTTAAAACTCCTAGTTCTAGGTGATATGAGTACAAGTTGCACTCCCTCCATTCTATCAGTTTCTGAATGAAAAAGTTTACTGATTGAACCAAGTCCAAACTCAACATTGTATACATGTTAAGATTTTATTATATACATCTGGGTGATTTGCAACTAGGAATGCATTACTTTGAGGTGAAGAGAAATCAAATAGAGCAACATGATGTCCTCTCTTTCATTCCTCTTTGAACCACTCCCGTGATTTTTCACTGCCAGGAAAGGTCTTGCCACTTAATAATTAACTCTGCTTCACCCTTAACATTATATCGTAAATCCAATACATTCTGTTTCTGGGTCTGGAACTTCCATTCCTCGGAAAGACCAAGTGGCAACTGCTTAGTTTGTGCTGTTCCAGAGATAAAGCCTTCTTCAGAAGGAAAACATGAACGACTGGGTGCACTCTGCTATGGAAGATGCGGTCAATAAGGAAAGGCTCCTATCCTCTCCACTATCTTAAAAGTCCATAAAACCATTTTAATCCAGCTTTTGTGCAGCTGGGTTCAAATGCTCTTTCCGTTTGTTACACTGTTACTGTGAAATCAATAGTTTGCTGTTTATTGAAGGAAATTCCCAGGCTATGCTCAATGCGAGTATTGACCGGGGTAAAAATATTTACATATGAAATTGACACACAGATTAGAGACTCAAACTTTCCTCTCACTTCTACAATCTTAGCTGAAATACCACATTTAACTGTTTTGAGTACATATAATAATTAACATTAACTACTAGTGACGACTTGATCAACTAAACTACTCTTGGGTCTGGTTGGGCCCTACCAGCCTACAGCTCATTTCCCTTCTTCCTAACATAACCTGTTTAATTAAGGTTCTCCTATCAAATATTTTCTCATTCATGAATAAACTGGAAAAACATTTATCAATAATTCTCTGGTAATTTTCTCAATAGTCCTCATTTTAGGGTCGGTTGTACTTCAGAATGCATTCTCCTTTTCTTGTTATAGCACATTAAACACTATTAAGAAACTATCTGTATCGGTCACTACTATCTAGGAATTCAAATGTCTGTTTTTCTCAGGGTTTGAAAATCACACGTTTTCATCCACTGTGCATCTGTTTTTCAGAATGTGAACACTAAAACCTGAAGTTAGTTTGAGTCGTTTGTGTAACAAATATGTTCTACATTTCTTACACAATCTTTAACTTTGTTTCTACAGGCATGTGTTGAGTTCAACCGTGGAAGATTTTCTGATTCGCTTGAGTTGTATAAGGTTGGTAATATAGCCCCCTTTTTTGGCTATTGAAGTGATGCATGACTAACAGTTTATATATGTATTGTGCACACTTACCTACATACTACTACATCTACATGCATTCATATATGTATGTGTGTGTGTATTGTTGGAAATTCCGCCTTCATTGTGGTCCCCAATTGCGGCATCTGGGTTGCCTTCATTGCAGCCTCCAACACCTTCATTGTGTTGGGTGTGAAGGGATGGATTTAGTCCTGAATTGCCTAGATATATGGCTTGTGTAGTGTTTATACAGCTTGGGCAGCCTTCACCTTACAAGCCGGTTTTGTGAGGTTGAGCCCAACCCAAATTCATATATATATATATATATATATATATATATATATATATATATGCATTAGGTCACTCATCAACTTATATAGGATTCAATTTCTCTAAAACCATTTTTGAAATGAGTAACTTTAATGACACCATTGACATGCATGCCAGATTTCAAGCGGTTGGAATAATTCTTTTGATTGTTGTCATGTGAAAGACTAATGATATAACTCTATAGATCAGATGAACGACATGAAATTCAATGATAGATACTTATTTTTATTGTGAATTTTCTTAAGCCATGCAAATTTTTTCTTTACAAGATATGAATGTTAATTTAAGGTATAAAAACCTGATGTCATCGTTATGCTTAGCAAATTAGTTTGATTGTGTCAGTTCTGATGTGCTATAAACACTACTCAATACTAGTTTTTCTTATTTCATTTTATTTTATTTTGACATGCCAACCTAAAGAGGGCATTGCAAGTGTTTCCGAATTGCCCTGCAGCTGTGAGACTTGGAATAGGTCTATGTCGCTACAAATTAGGTCAATTTGAAAAGGCCCGACAGGCATTTGAGCGTGTTTTGCAGGCAAGTGAATCTTTTAATGTCTAGTGGTTCAACCATGTAGCTTATTTTGTGGCACTGATGTATATATGCTTCATGAGTTATTCTTTTCAGCTTGATCCAGAAAATGTCGAGGCTCTTGTTGCACTTGCAATCATGGACTTGCGCTCTAACGAAGGTTTGACTTTTCTTCCTTTATCATGTTCTGGTGCACCTCATACGTATTTGTTAATTTTATATATATAGCTATATTAGATTCTAATTTAGTGGACTTATATTTATACTTTATAACATCTTTCAGCTGCTGGAATTAGGAAAGGAATGGTAAAAATGCAGAGGGCATTTGAGCTATATCCGTACTGTGCAATGGCTCTGAATTATCTTGCAAATCATTTCTTCTTCACCGGTCAACATTTTTTGGTAGAGCAACTGACTGAAACTGCATTAGCTGTTACTAATCATGGTCCAACAAAGTCTCATTCCTATTACAATTTAGCACGCTCTTACCATAGCAAGGTCAGAAGCGTCTCTTCCCCCCCTCTTATACTCGTTTTGAAATTTGGCCGTGTATGGTTGATTTGACTTTGTTAGAGGTTGTAGGAGAATGATGTTTAAGTTACATGGTGAAGTGACTCTGGTCTGCCATGTTTCTCACATGGCTTTCACAAAAAAGTTTATGTTTCTGTTGTAGATATTTAACAATGTCCATTTTCCACCTGCTTTTTCCAACTTTTATGCTCTCTTGTGAAATAGCTGTGTCAGTATTATCATGATCTATCCATGCAATGTTAATTGCCTTCTGTCCAGATGTTTTCCATTGTGTTGGTCAATTTGATGTAGTTTTTGGTCATCCTTATTGATGAAGGAGCTCTCATATTTTATGTATTTATATACTTTGACTTCAGTAAACTTGTTTAAGATGCATATATTTTTTTGGAAGAAACATTTAGCTTACGTTTCCATGCTTTTTTGTGTGTGCTATTTATTATCCTCTTGACTTTCTAGTGTTTTAAGGATTTTTCTGAAAATGTTTATAAATCACCGTTTTTTAATTAACTGTTAGTACCATGAAAATGTTTGTAAACCTTTGGCTTTTGCAAATCCTCACTTTTTAGGAAGGTTGGGAATATTCAACCTTTGGCTTTATCATTGCTGATGGTACTCATGTTTTTCTTCACCGCAGGGGGACTATGATAAAGCTGGGGTGTATTACATGGCATCTGTCAAGGAAATTAGCAAGCCCCATGAATTTGTGTTTCCTTATTATGGTCAGTTGCTGATCTAATTTTAAAGTCTTCATTGTGTCTATAACTGTTTTATAACTGTGATATGCCTGCAAATTTCAAATTTTATTAGCTATAGAACTATTAATGCTTTAAACGTCTTATGGCTTCTGTGATTAGGAGATGTAACAGACTTTGTTGCCACAATTTTAGCAGTTGTTCTTAAGACATACAATTATCTTTTTGTATTGTGATTTTATTAGTTCTGTTGGTGTGTTTCAGTAATATGAAAATGTATCACGATCGATCATTGTTGTCAGGATTGCGATGCAACTCGTAGAATTGTACAATTCTACAATCCTCTCCCCTAGTTCCGTGCTGCACTATTAACGGGATCAAATGCTCGAAAGGACCTCGTGGTTTGCGAGGAAAACTGGGATGGAATGCTTCCCCGTTGCTTGCAATTTTTATGAAGTTTTTCGGGCTGGGTTTTAAGGGAGACCCGATTTAGAAGAAAACAAAATACTTTTGTTTTAGGATTTCTTGCAACCCTAACATCATTTGTAAATCCTGCTGTGACCCATTCTCCCACTGCAACTGCGATGCACCTCTTCTAGTGATGGAGAGAAAAAACATAGTTAGGGCAATAGTTCCCTCCTCAACAAAATAATTAAAAATAAGAAGTTAGAGAGGTAGATGCATCTCTTCCCCCGGCTTTTGTTATCCTTTTTGTACTTCTAAGTTAATTTTACATCTCACAACATATATCCTAGGTTGGATCTTGAGTTTGACTGCATTGATCATGATTGTACAAGTTTGCTATTACTTTTGCTCTAGTATGATGTTAATAGTGACATTTTCATAGGGAATGGAAAACTTGAGCCTGTTTCACTGTCTTAACTTTTTAATGTTGTTTCCAGGTTTGGGACAAGTACAGATTAAGTTGGGAGATTTTAGAAGTGCACTCTCAAACTTTGAAAAGGTTTTGGAGGTGTACCCAGATAATTGCGAGACATTGAAAGTGAGTGCTAAAATTGAAGGATAATATCTTTCACCCTTTTTATATATAACTTCCTTTTCAGTGTGCTGTAATTTAAGTCGCATGATTGAAAAATATCATTTGATCGAATGTCTTTTTATTTGGAGAAATTGGTTTAGATTCCATAAAATGTATAGAACAGTCACTGCAAATTTCATGACTATCTATATATGTTTATTCCAAAAAGGCCCAATATAATATTATCCTCTAATTTATTTGGGAAAATCACAAAAGAGAATTCTTCGGTAAGTTATTGTTGGCGTAGGACTTAATGCCTTCTCATTAATCACACTTTGAAAATATTTAACTATTTGAGATGTTAATCATCCCTTCCCTGTATATGCTTTTTACGAAGAATGTGTCTAAAACTTCCAAAAATTTTTTTAGCTAAAATTCAAATTTAGGCAGCTGTCAATAATACATGATAGTGCTGCTATTGCAGCATCACATTCTGTCCAGAGCCTGGCCTGCTACAAGAAAGTGTTTTTGCTTTGCGCCAGCTGTGATATTAAACAAGTGATCTACCCCCGCTTTCCAATCCACTTTTGTGTTGTTTGATCATTTTCTTCAGTATATTTCTGCTCTCTCACCATGGCATATATGGTTCAAAACCCTTGTTTGAATTTTGACTCATTTAAACACCAGTTGCTCCTTACTATGTTTCGTTCAGTGTTATGGTCAAACATGTATCCCAGTTCTCATGCAACTCGTCTGAGTTCTCATATAGGTTTGTGTCTTTCGTCTGCCTTTTCATCGGTCACCCTTGGCACATGTGTAACTTAGGCACTGACTTTTGATTAATGTCTTGGATTTTTGGCTAATTCCTAGTTTCCGACTTTTACATGTGTAGTATAAATAAATAAATTGTTTACTTTGTCTCTAGACTTAAGAATCATCCTAATATAGCAGTTTTGGGTTGGCTGATCCATGCCTCTACCCAGGAATGATAATTATGAATTTTGGTTTTATAATAATGTACATACAATTTGTAGATTTGTTATAGTATCTGTCTTAGTCAAAAATATTAATTATAATGGTCCAACTTATGAAGCAAAGGGTTGTCAGAATAACTGAATTATCTTTACTTTTTATATGGCAGAGGATGTTATTTCTTCCTTCTCCCTTATTTTTGTGTTTTTGTTTTTTCGTACAGGCACTTGCGTACATATATGTTCAGCTTGGTCAGACCGACAAGGGCCATGAATTCATTAGGAAAGCTACAAAAATTGATCCCCGTGATGCCCAGGTGATGCTTCTGATATAATTTTTGAACATCTTTCTCTTCAAAGATATAATTTAAATCCTGCTAGTGTCCCAAGTGTTATACTGATAGGCCCATTATAGCAAGAATCTATTAAAGAGGGAATAAAAGGGGGGAACAGGTGAAAGTGAGCAATGAGAATACGGAGATTTATGCAAATGTTAGGTTTCCAGGTTGTCATTTATGCCTTTGTTATTGTAAATGAAAATTGATATTTAATGTTTTTTCCTTGAAAATACGGAGATTGATATTTGAGAATAAATATTTATTATTTTGGGATAGCTTATCTCAAGAACAGCTAACAAGAAACATTTATTATTAAAGAACATAAAATTAGGCTTAATTACATTTTTGGGGTTTTCTTTGTGCCTCTACTTTTTATTTAATGTTGATCAATTCTCTACTTAAAACATGCAATATGGTCCTAATGTCAATTATCTTCTACGTGGAGCCCTTAGTGTAACAGAGATGAGGATGTTGTGTTGGATATGTGGTAAGGCTAGACGGGATATGATTAGAAATGACAACATTGGAGAGAGTTGGGGTAGCACCTCTTGTAGAAAAAAGATGGTGGAAGCTTGACTTAGGTGGTTTGGGCATATAGAGAAGATCTATAATCTTTGTAGTCAAATCACTAGAGGCAAAGGGAGACTTAGAAAAATTATAAGAGAAACTATTCAGAAAGATCTAGAGATTAATGAGCTGGATAGAAATATGATACATAGTAGAACATTATGGTGACGTTTGATCCATGCAGCCAACCCCACTTAGTGGTGTAAGCCTTGATTGTTGTTTGTTGTTATAATGTTTTTGCTATCCCCTCTTTTTCCTGATATGATTCTTCGGTTTAACTCTTATCCTTTTGATTAATTATTAATTGATCGAGATCTTTTCATGTCTCTAAAACTTAAGTTTATGATGTAACCAATATTACAGGCCTTTCTTGAATTGGGAGAATTGTTAATTTTGTCCGACACGGGAGCTGCACTGGATGCATTCAAAACTGTAAGGGGCTAAGAACTTACCATCTGCTGTTTTTTTGTGGTTAGCAAATGTTATCCTAAGAAATTTAAGAAAACTCTTCATTGTTGAAGTTCCAGAATCTTTGTTGTAATCTGCATTTTGCAAATCTGGTACAGGCTCGTACTCTTTTTAAGAAGGGAGGTGAGGAAGTACCAATTGAATTACTCAATAATATTGGTGTCCTTCAGTTTGAAAGGGGAGAATTTGAGGTTTGTACTGCTATTTCACATGCAGCATTGGTTATGCCTTGGCCCCTATTTCAGCACACTTACCGCTGTTTAGCTCTGATTTCTTCTATTTTTCAGCTTGCTAAACAAACTTTTAAGGAAGCTCTTGGTGATGGAATTTGGCTTTCTTTCTTTAGCGAGGCAAATAAAACTTCCATTGATGCTGCTACTTCTACACATCAATTCAAGGACATGCAATTATTTCACGACCTTGAAAGTAACGGTCACCATGTTGAAGTACCATGGGATAAAGTCACAGTACTCTTTAACCTGGCCAGATTACTTGAGCAATTAAATGAATCTGGAACTGCAAGTGTATTATATCGCCTAATCTTGTTCAAGGTATGACTTGATAGTTTATTTGTGAAGTGCTCGAGAGTTTAACTCAGCCCTTGAATTCATATTTTTAGAATTGCATAAATTAGTGCTTGTTTTTTGGGGTATAGGTAAACTATTTACACCAAGTATCCTTTCGAAATTTAGTCCAGTATATTCAATCAATAAGATAAGTATATACCAAGAAACGGTGAAATAAAGTGATTAAGAAATAGGGAAACAAGGTAATTAGGAAGTTAGGAAATCATAACAAAAGAGTGTGTATAAGAGTAATATGCGCCTAGGATAACCTGTGCATGTCTTCTACGGTCTTAGTTATAATATATTTGTAACTTCACAAAACCAATCGTCCTATATGTTTTACCTGCTAATGTTATTATTACTAGTACTCTGATGTTTGAAAAGTTATTCAAGTGTCAAATGTATATTGAAGCAATCAATTGTCATTTAATAATTTTAATATGTCAAGGGTTGTTGAAATTGAAAGCTTTCAGTGACCTCGCCTTGTGCATAACACTTTTAATACTTCTTCCTCTCAATCTGAAGGCTGGTGTACCTTTGTGGCTATATTATTGCTTTACATAATGTTGTTCTTCTGCATAGTTTTGTTTGATTATAGAGTACCTCTATTGTGAAAAAGTTCCACTGTGTGATACTTCAATTTATTTCATGAAGCCTGTATTTTAGTACATAGGATGTGGTTTATGACTGGTTTATTTATTATTATGTTTTTCTTGTATTATCCAGTACCCAGACTACATTGATGCGTATCTGAGGCTAGCTGCTATTGCAAAGGCTCGGAACAACATTTTATTAAGCATTGAATTGGTTACTACTATCCTCTTGAGCTCTCTGTTTTCCTTTATTATTGTAGATATTGTTGATATGGTTTGCTAATATTGCTGGGATCTCATATCCCATGTAAATAGGAAAGTAATCCTACTAGAACGAGAAAATATATCAATTCCTAGATTTAGGGATTTGTGTTTGATTTGTAAATATTTCAGCGCTATCAAATAATGTGCCAATAGGGTTTCTCTCAAGAAATCCAAGTTATTGAAGTTTTATTTATAATAGAAATGCTAACAACGCACTCCCTCTTATTGGTTGAAAATCATGTGAATCTCATCAAATATATATGGGCCCCACATAATTTACTGGGACCTGTTGGATTTTAACTAACAGAACAGAGTGTGTTGGGAAGTGTGTGTTAGAGTGTGTGTTACTGTCAGTCTTTTATAATTAAACTTTAATTTTCTTCTTTTAGGTTAATGATGCCCTGAAGGTGAATGACAAGTGTCCAAATGCATTATCTATGCTGGGTGAGTTGGAGTTGAAAAATGATGATTGGGTGAAGGCAAAAGAAACTCTCCGGAGAGCGAGTGATGCCACTGATGGGAAGGACTCGTATGCTACACTTTCTCTCGTAAGTCTACTCTTCAATGTACATTTCACTTCATCCTGTTTCCACAGCAATTTGTAGAATTTCAACGGGAAATAAATATTGCGTTCCCCATTATTGTGTTATTATAGTAATTCTTTTGTTACAATATTGTGATATGAATAGGGAAACTGGAACTACTTTGCTGCAGTTCGGAATGAAAAGAGAAATCCAAAGCTAGAAGCTACTCATTTGGAAAAGGCCAAGGAGCTTTATACAAGAGTAGGTTTTCTCATCTTTCTTATTTCTATACGGAGCCACTTTTGCATGTTTGTGATTCCTTCTAAGCTTTTTTGATCCCTAGACTTATGATTATGATTGAAGAAATTCGATGACCTTGGCATTGATGTCCATAGAAATAGAATCTGGTTGATATTAAACATTGTTGAGTTTCTACATCTAGCAGCTTAAGCTCCTTGGAGAGTAGGTCCCATAGCTATCGATCCTTGATAGTAGTGCATTGCGGCCGATCTAAAAAATGCTAGTGAGATAGCAGGATGACTGCTATTCTATTTTTTTTTTATAGATATTAAATAATTAAAATAATATATAAGCGCTGAAAATTAAATAATACTAAACACTCACGAAATATTCATAATTAACAATTTAAAGTCCCAATTATTAAGCAAAAGATAAACAAGTTTAAGCATCTAAAGCTTTAAGTATTCATAATTAACAATTTAAAGTCCCAAGTATTAAGCAAAAGATAAACAAGTTTAAGCATCTAAAGCTTTAAGTAACCAAAACTCAAAATTCAAGTTAAAAAATGGCCAATGTAACGAGCTTTTTTTCCTTCTAAGCGGCAGTGCAGGCTCGTAGCCTCAAACAGCTGTGATTTTGACCGCTGTAGTGGGCACTACAGTCACTACAGCAAGTTGCTCTGCTACAGACTTCTAATAGGCTAATAGCGGCCGCCTGCTGCTGTAGCGTGCTATTGATGACATTGGTTGGTCCTTGATATGATCTGAGCTCTTTTCGGAATAACACGTCAAGAGTTTAGTCCTTGTTGCGTTGTTGTCTCCATTATTCACAGTTAAGCTAAATTTCAGCTCAAAGGTAAAGCAGGCCTGTATATTATCTCTGTTTAAGCCAAAGGCTAGAAATATACCATTCCTAAGTTTCTGCTTGTCCCCTTAAGTGTTTTTTTGATAGATGTTCCTTCCTGGACCAAAATAAAAGATTTTTATTTTAATATTGTGTATCTTTTCTCTATTTGAGGAAGATAAAATTTATCAGCGCTTGTGCTTTAATTACTTTTCGCTGAAGTATTGTATATGTTATGTTGAAATATTTTCTGCATCATTTAGGCCCTGTTCTAACAAAAAGAATTATACTATTTGACATGACCCATTTATTTTCAAACGTTTGTAGGTTATGATTCAGCATTCTGCTAATTTATATGCTGCCAATGGTGCTGCAGTTGTTTTTGCGGAGAAAGGCCATTTTGATGTTTCAAAAGATATCTTTGCACAGGTTTCTGTTTTGTCAGCTTTATTTGTTGGACATAAAAGGAATGGACTATTATCTTTTGGAATTAATTCAATTTATTACTCTATGGCAGGTTCAAGAAGCTGCCAGTGGTAGCGTTTTTGTCCAGATGCCTGACGTTTGGATAAATCTGGCACATGTTTATTTTGCTCAGGGAAATTTTGCTTTGGCTGTCAAAATGGTGAGTTTGTCCTACTTTTATTTTGTATCCTCTAATCCCTTTAAGTTCCCACTCAAGTATTTATGACATCAATTTTATGCTTTCGACCTTGCTTAATATGCAGTATCAGAATTGCTTGCGGAAGTTTTATCATAACACAGACTCACAAATACTTCTCTACCTGGCTCGTACCCATTATGAAGCGGAACAATGGCAAGACTGTATTAAAACTCTACAGAGAGCCATCCATTTGTCACCCTCAAACTACACATTAAGGTTTGATGCAGGGGTTGCAATGCAAAAGTTTTCAGCATCAACCCTTCAAAAGGCAAAGAGGACTGCAGATGAGGTTTGTTTTTTTACCCTTGAATAATTTTTACAACATTTATTACTATTTGATTAAAAATGCTTATAGATAGATGGAATTATTATCTATTTTATGTGAAGACATCCATTTTGACGCAAAATTGTAGCAGGGTTCTTTGAAGTATGAATATGGAACAAATTGCACAAAAATATAGGCCTTGTTTAATTGTGGAAAACTTTATCATACTGAAATATACCATAATAATTCATATTTAATTGTTTTGTAATTTCAGTTATGTGTTATTTGAGATAGAACTGGAATTCTATTCCATATTAAATAAAGAAATAAATCAAAAAATATGAAAACCAGTTTGCCTCACAACAAAATACGCCGAATTGTTAGTTGATTTTGCTAAACTTGCCAAACCAAGTTCTGATTGTTTTTGTAACATGTGCAAAAGACTAGTGTCCCCTTGAGCAACAAACCTAGGTGATTGGAGAGATTTGTCTAGAAGCTATCCATTCCGCCATGTTTTCTCATTGAGATTTGTAGAAAATATTTCTGATATATTTCAAATCTTTGAATAGAGTACAAACACTAATTCGTTTATACAGACTATTCAAAACCTAACATTCCTGATTAATGGGGTAAATACAGTTATTTCTAAGTATTCACTATTTATAACAAGATTGAGTTAGCTGTGAAGTTATTAGGGCTTGTTTTATTGTGGATAGTTATTCTGTCTTACATTTGTTTATCATCAAGTGATTCCCTATTTACCTTTTATTTTTAATAAATAGTAGACCAATCTAATGCAGGACCTAGTTTGATCATTGCTATCTAACTGATATTGATTTCTAAATGTTAGGTGAGAGCAACGGTTGCAGGGCTGCAAAATGCTGTTCGTATATTTAGTCAGTTGTCTGCTGCTTCCAACCTACATATTCATGGATTTGATGAGAAGAAGATTGACACTCATGTTGGATACTGCACCCACTTACTTTCGGCTGCAAAAGTTCATCTTGAAGCAGCTGAACGTGAAGAACAACAAATACGGCAGAGACAGGAACTTGCTCGTCAGGTTGCATTGGCTGAGGAAGCCCGGCGCAAGGCTGAAGAGCAAAGGAAGATTCAGGCATGTTTTTTCGTAATTTCTCAGTATCTGTTTCATTACATTGGTTGAGATCTAAAGCGTTGTACTTATACATTGCTTTTTTTTTGATTTCAAATAGATGGACAGAAGAAAGCATGAAGACGAATTGAAAATAGTGCAACAACAGGAGGAAAATTTTAAGCGTGTTAAGGTTAGAGTTCATCGAGGTCTTTCAAAAGATATTTGGAGTTAATATATTGCTGTTGATACTCCCGTATTGAATTAGATATGACTTGAAAATGAGTTTTTAAGTTTGAGACATCCCTCACCTTATAATTCGGTTTTGTGGTTTAGTTAGACCAAACCCAATGTGAGACTCTTAACACACTCTGTTAATGCCCAGGACTGAGCATCTGGATTGTGAGCTTAAGTTAGACTCTGATACCATCTAAGAATTTGGATAGGATCTGATACTGGCTTTTAAGGCAAGGAATGCTCCCCCTTATAAAAATGTTGCTAGACCTTTTCTCATCCAATGTAGAACTCATAACGAGCTTATAAGTGGGAGACATCCCTCACCTTAGAGCTTTAGTAAGGTTGGGTTAGGCCAAACCCAAATTTTAAGAACTGTTGACAACTTTTCAATTTGTCTCCTCATTGAATATATCTCCTTTTGATGAAAATGATCTTACTTTACAAAAGTGATTTCTTAAAAAATAAGCCTGGTTCTGAATCACAAGAATAGATGGAAAAGTAAATAGATAACAAACCGATGGTTCCTATAGTTTTGAAGGTTATTTTTGGGCTATTTGTTACTGGCCAGTAAAACTAGTTACTTTTGAAGGTTATTTTTGGGCTATTTGTTATCTATGAAGCACCAACAGGTCACGAATACCAGTCATGACACTGACCCTAACACAGACATTGATAATAATTTGAGAAAATGGAAATTATGGTTAAATGTAACCATATGTGTCAGTGTCGTATGAGTGTTGGACACTCGAACACGCCAAGTGTCAAAGCTATATAGGTGCCAAATGAAATGGTATGTATATCGAAGATTGTCCTCTTTATGAATGTAACCTTAACAAGTAACTAGATGGTAGTAAAGGACCGCTGATGTATATTATCCTGTCATATGTTCGTATAAAAAAAATCTAATGTGCTTTGGAAATTCTAAACTTCTATTTGCATTTCTAGGAACAATGGAAGAGCAGCACACATTCAAAACGGAGGGAAAGGTCCGATGATGAAGACGGTGGGACTGCTGAGAAAAAGAGAAGAAAAGGTGGAAAGAGGAGGAAGAAGGATAAGCACTCAAAATCACACAATGACACAGAAGAAACAGAGGCTGATATGATGGATGAACAGGAAATGGAGGATGAAGATGTTGACATGAATTCCAGAGAGGAGCCCCAAACTCAGATGAACGATGATGAGGAAAATCCCCACGGTCTTCTCGCATTAGCTGGACTTGAGGATTCTGATGCAGATGATGAGCCGGTAATTTATTGTATAATTGGAATTGTGACTTTTATAATCTGTTATCCACACACTATCCTCTGGTTGGAATATTCTTTTGCCATATCACGATGGACTAATTGGTGGAACGTTTATTTGCATTGAGTCTATGAATTGCATTTTTAACTAAGTTGGTAGTTAGTCCTACCAATTTATAGATCATGATAATAAAAGTCAATAACACTGAAGTTCTGAACTAGTATATACTCGTTTTCATTATCGTTACAATTTTTTCTTTCCATCTTGGTTCTTCCCATAATTTAATTTGCTGGTTCACTTTTTTGGCTGGTTAAAATAATTCTCTTATTGTTGTTGTTCAAGGCTGGACCTCCCTCAACCATTAGCAGGCGGAGGCAGGCATTATCAGAATCCGACGACGATCAGCCAATAATGAGGCAAACGAGTCCTGTAAGAGAACAGTCTGTTGATATGGAGGAGAGTGATGGAGAAATCAGGGATGAGAAGAGACATGAAGATGATGGCAGTGATGAGGAGAAATAATATATAACTTTTTATCCCACAGGGTGAGTCTGAAATTATTTATTTTAGGGAAAACATTGTCCAATATGATGTATATATACTAGAAAAGGCTATTTTTCACATAGATTTGGGAGGGGGCTTTATGTGTTGTCCCAATGTAATGTAAAACACCATATTTAGGCCATTCATATTTCCTTATTTATCTCATAAATTTAGAACTAATGCGTAATGAACGATGAGCATCAAAGTTTATTGCCATTTAAACTATAAGACTGTTAGGTTGACATTTAACTCAAAAGCTACAGTTTTTCTAGACAATTAGTGCAAGTCAGTTGCTTTTATCAAAAAATAAATTCATGTAATTGTGGAATGACATTAATTTTCATTATTTTGTGTAATCATATAATGAAAAGAATTCTTGTATTGAACATTGATTTATTAATAATAATAGTTAACTTTGCTTCCGTCAAAAAAATATAACGAAAAGAAAATTTAAATCAAGTTAAAGCAATATCTATTTGTTTATAATTCTTACTCAAGTAGAATTTTGAATAGAATAAAATTAATTTTCAATTAAAGAAAACATTTATATACATAAATCACATTTAACACGAGTAAAGAAAAATATACTGATACTTTTACTGTCAATTCAACATTTTGGTTAATGAATTTCAATTAAAATCGATTTGATTAGGTTAGAATATTAGAAATAATTATTTTTGTTGAACTTTATTTATATCTCTCAATTACAAAACTCATTTATCCTATGAATTTGAGAATTAAGACAAAAATTTGAGTAGATAATTTTGTATGGGTAGTTTAACAAATTTATAGTTCTCTACCACCGAGAGTAAATAAAAGGTTAAATTGTACCTTTGTCTTAATTTTTCAAAAACCACATTTTAGACTCCAAATTTTACTGAATATCAGTTTTGGTCCCTAATTTTAGCTCCTTTTGCAAAAGATGAGTCGATGCTTATTTGGATATAAATTTTAATGATTCAGAATAATTTCAGATGCATTTGTTGAAAGCATGATGAAGCAAAGAAAAAAATAATTAAATTAGTCCCTTGCTTACACGTGGATAATTTATTTTTTTTAGTAATTCTTTGACTATGTTTATTTTCTTTTCGTTGTTCTATAAATATCATTCTTTACCATTATTTAATTTTACAAAATTGATAAGGGAAAAAATATTATCAGTAAAAATAATCATTTTACAATTGTTTTAGGTGAGATTTAAACTTTATCCTGTGAAATTAATAAGTCAAACTATTACAGCTGAACCAACACTTATTAGATTTGTACCAAAAAAAAAAAATTCCTAATGAATATGTGCTTGAGTTATATCATTAGTTCATTATATGTAATCAACGTGTTTTTTGCTCTGTTTTAACTGTAATGACTAGTGATTAAAAAGAGATTTCCTAAGAAAAAAGAGCAAGTAAAGTGATTAAAAAGAGGTGACTAAGGAAATACACTTAAGTGGTGACAAACTCACAAATAATGGGGCCATAATGCACCCAATTTTATATTCTCAAGGAAACAACGTGAAGGATGAAGGAAAACAAGAAAACATATGTGCTAGTGAATATTAGTCCAACCATTAAAATGATTAGTTGTTGTCACATAGTTTCATACTATTTTTGGAAGTAAGAAACAAATAAAGAAAATATATTAGCACACAAGACTACACATTGTCATTACATCTAATGGACACAAATTCATTGCAACTTCCTTTTGTGACAAAACCATAGCTTCTGAACCCCACTTTGTAGATGCATTATTGCCCTTTGATTCGGGTACATGGATACACATTATTGAAAACTTTGCTCAACCATCTACAAAACAATATCAAGGTTTTAGAGAAACAATTGTCGTCAACTTTCGCGACAATTTTACAAGTGGCTAACATAGTTCAGATAAGTGGCTATTTTCGTATAGGAGAAGATTAACGAATATAGAAGGTTTGAAATTTATCAACCACCGACATAACTTTATTAGCACAATCCGCGATGTAAGTGCAATATCAAGAATCGCGATGTAACTGCAACGTGATTTAAAACCTAGAACAGTACTATCAAAGAAATTGAGATGAATTGATATGAATCTTTATGAAAGTTCAATTACCTTGGTGATTTCTTGAAGTGAAAGTTGGAAAATCATGAGTAGAGGATGGAATAGAAATTGATAATTGAGTAGTAGATGATTTATCATCCAAATCAAGCCATTGATCTCTCCCTTTATGTGGCCATTCATCAAAGAAGCGATGAACAGTTTTCTGAGGTTCATCTTGCTCATGCTGCTTTGAGTGTTCACTAAGGCTCTGAAGTTGCAAGCAAGAGTAATCATTGGACAACGCCGAAAAGCTTCGCTGTCTCAAAGAAGTAGAAGATGATGAGGAAGAACTCATTGTGAGTGGTGTTAGTTGCCAAGGATCATGTTCCATAGATGAAGCAGAGAAGCTTTTCATTGTACTGCTACCAGAAGGTTCTTTGAAGAATGCATACTCATCAACCTCTTCTTTTTGTCCATACACATACCTGTTCCTTTTTTACAAAAAGAAAAAAGAAAACAAAAGAGAATCAGTCACAATTCACAAACATTTGAGATTAAGTACTTCAATTCAAAGCAAGGTTTTTAAATTTTGAAAGTGTTGCGTCACAATCTTTGATATTAAAGATCATAGTCTCAACTCAATCATAATCTTGTGAGTAAATAGCCATTTTGATCTCTTAATATGCGAGGTACCATTATATTCTTTGAATGTATCGAAATTACAAAAAGAATCTACAAACGTGTCTTCTATTTTTAAATTCAAGACAAACCGACTAATAGAGAACACGTCCGATCACCAAACTAACGTACGACTTACACATTTACAGACCAAAATAACTATTTACTCGAAGTCATATTGCTGTCATATTTATCAAAAAAATTGAGTCAACGATCATTTTGATACCTAAATGCGTAAGACAATGTCATTATAATCTCTGAATGTATCGAAATTACAGAAATATCGTTGAGCCTGTCTTTGTTAGTAATTCATAAAACACATCCAACAAACTAACTAACAAAAGATACATTCAGATATATTTATGTAATTTTGTTACACTTCACTACAAAAATAACACGGCACCGACCTAGACAATCAGATACCAAAATGACTTTATATTAAAAATAAAACACTATGTATAAGCTTGGTATTGAGAAGAACCTGTAATCAGTGTTATTCTGAGAGCAAGTGTTGGTATCAAGAAACAAGGGAGCACTATTGTCTTCAAAAGACAAACCAATACCAGATGACAAAGTTGACCTTGAAGTTGTATGAGGATACATAAAGGACTGTTGCAAATTAGAACCATAGCAAGAATTTTGAGGATAGTTTTGGTGATGTTGTTGTGTCTCAAAAGACAAAGAAGAAGAATTAGTTAATGATGCAGGGCTATTTTTGGTAAGTGATGAAATTCCAAGTGTTGAAGCATTATTAATATTTGTATTTGTTGTTGTTTTTGCAACTTCCACAGGCTTTCTTGAACGGTTTTTTCCTCTATGCATGTGTCTTTCACAGTATTTAGAATCTGGATATGCTTCTTTTGAGCATCTCCATTTCTTTCCATCTGTTCTTCTACATCTACCTGGCTCTGGATCTATTTTTCTTCCTAAACCCATTTGCAGATAGTTCCATCCAACTGAAAAAAACCATTCATAATCTTTTAGGAAGATGTATACTATATCAAGGTGTCAGCTCAGTGGTACGAGTTTGAGATACTAATCTCAAGTTCAAATCTCTTGTAAAATGATCATTAATATTACTTTTATAAATAATAATTTCTACTTTCCAAATTTGTTTAAAAGAAACTATTAATCAAATTATGAACAGTTATTATTACTGATAATTTTATTTATTTATTTATAATCTAAATTAAAAAAATAATATTATTAATTGTCTATATAAAGATTTGAAGTATGTTTACATAGTTTAAGGAGTTAAACTCTGAACAGTAAACATATGAATATAGAGAGAAAGGACTTACAGTGTTGGTGTTGTTGACTAGGAAAAAGTCTTGAAGAAAGAGGAGAGTCCAAATAGCTTTTTCTGATGGTAAAAAGAAGATCAGGTGGAATAGATATACCAGAAGCCATGTACTTGTAAATAAGAGCTTGATGTTCAAGTTCTTGCCATTGTGAAGGAGTAAAAGGAAACTTGTTCTTGTTCATTATTATTATTATCAAGCACAAGAAGAGAAGAGAAGAGGTACTTGTTCTTGAGAGTAGTAATAATAGAATAGAATAGGTGTTGGTGTTGGTGGAGTATAAATATAAAGAAGTACTAGAGACTAGAGAGAGTTGAGTAGGTATATTTATTTATTTTTTGTTAGAGGAAGTGGAAGAACCATTGCATTGCCATTAGGTTAGGTTACAGAATCTTGTTCTTGTGTGTAAGATGGATAAAATAAAACTAATGGTTCTGTTGTTATTGTTGTTTACTGCTGCTTTTGCAGATAACCTGTCTCACTGCCATCTCTTGTCTCTCTCTGACATCTCTACGGAAATCCATAAACTAGTCATTAATAAATAAACAAGGAAAATAGTTAAGGAAATGTTAACTAATGTTCCAGCCACACTAATTAAAGAAACTAACATAAAATGTTTGCATTGAAAAATGATAAAAAGTGAAATGTTTTATTTTATGAAAGTTAAAAGTTGTTTTTTATGAAAAAAAATTATTTTAATTTTCTTAACTAGTGCCCGAGGATATAAGTTGATATGACCTTTGATTATATTCTGTTCTTGAGAGTGTATCTGAGTTACATAAGTTGAGACTTTGAATGAGTATTGTGTATCTGAGTTACATGAGTAGAGATGTTGAATGAATATTATGAAATAGATTATATGTTTTTTTTATAATAAAAATAGATTATATGTTTGTTGATAACAAACTATGTTTCCCTGGATAAACTAATCATTATCATTTTCCTATAAAAAAATATTATGCAAAATCAATTGATAATTGAAAATCATCTAAGACATCAATTTTGATTTATGATGGCTTAGAAAAATAGAAGTTCCACGTTACTCTATTTTTATGAGTTTGATGAGATCAATTAAAGCCGCTTTGACAAAGTAAAAAAATAAAGTATTCAAAGAAGAGTTGAGTTTTGAAATATATAACAATTATATCATATTTTTGTCAAATGATACTATCTTAGACATTATAAGAAATAAGAATACTTTCAGAAGCCAACGTTAAGTTGAGTTTAAATTATATCAATTTCACTAATTTATGTAATAGTAGTATATTGATGATCATTAGATTCAGATCACCAGTATGCTAACTACATAAATGTGTGTAATTGACGATCAGACGAGATTTGGATTCACATTAGTTATCATTAGAGCTTTAATTGATTTTTTTAAGTACTTCATATTAAACAACTAATCAAACTAGTCCAATTTAAAAAATAAAACTATTTTTTCTAAAAATGATAATCTAATATTAGTGTGCAGTGTACTATGAAAGTAAGTAGTATTCAATAGTTGGTGAGGGTTTCTGAAGCCAAAGGCTCAGGCTGTATCTGAGACTGTGTGAGAAGATTGTACGGTTGAAGCTTTTATTACTGTTCCTACTGAACTCTTTTACTTTTTAGCTGTTACTTTACCTCAGTCCCCCCACTTACACTTTGACCTTTTTTATTACATTTGGAAAATGAGGGAAGCAGTGCTGTGCAGGTGCAGGTGCAGTGCAGCCAGACCTGCCACTCTTGTGGGGTTTCTGACATTCTGAAATTTTCCTTTTTTATTTTATTGGTTTTACTTTTTTATTACGTTTTTAGTCATTGATTATGTTTGGACTTTTTCACACTTCATCCCTATCTCACCCTCTCATAACAATTGTTTTTTCTTTCGAGAAGAGATAAGAATGAGATTGTTTTTTCATCAAACAAAAAGAAAATAATGAGATTTGTTAAATATAGTTTATTATTGGAAAAACCAAAGTTCTATATATGATAAAAGAAATAATAATTACCATCTTATATTCAAACAAAAAAAATTATCATTTTATAAATCGATTTTATAAGGATAAGTCAAAACTTACTCACTCTTTGCATTTCCATAAGTTAAACTTTTTTTATAAAATAAAGTTTAATGTTTTATGTTTTCGTGAACTTATATCATTTGATAGAACATTGTATAATATATGTGGGTCTAGGGTTCGAACATTGCTCATCTTGCTTATTCATTTTGGTTAAAAATATTTTTAGTCCCTATAAAATTACAAACTTTCAAGTTTAATCTCTAAAAAGATTATTCACTTTTAGTCCTTAAATTTCCATTTTATATATTAGTTTATTGTTTTGTTATTATAGAAAGTAAAAATAGTCCCTAGACAAATTTTGTGTTGACATACAAATATTATTTCTCTACAAATGTTAGATTTGCATATACAATGTACTTAGACAAAATTTGTAGATATCAAGTATTTGATACCGCCACGATGCTATATTTTTGACACCGCCTTTGTCTCCATCCTTTTATGATGTTTTTGCTATGTTTTTGCCTATTTAACACTTTGCACCATGCATTGTTGAGTTAACATCACACCTCTCTCTTGTTTCGACTAACTTTTTATTTTTGTAAAATATATTTATTGAATCTTTTTATATTTTTAAGCCACTAGTCAAGTCTTTTATTATATTCAAAAAATGTCTTTTAGGTTTTACTATAATTATTTTTTGTAACTTTTATTTTCAAAACTTATGTTATTCATATTATTCAAACTTTATTGTTAACATGATATGATGAAAGTTTGGTTCGATCCTCCTTTAACCACTCATTTGATTTAGTTTGATTTGGTTGATCTATGTGTTGCTTTCGTTTTATTTACTTCTTCTTTCTATCTAATGATTCATTTCTTTGGTTGATTCTCTGTGTTATATATGGTATTACTTGGTTTGGTTTGATCTCTTTTTTTCAAGTTTGATTTGTAAAACACGTAAAGATTAGCATAATTTAGCTTGAGGAGGATCGTTAGAATACCAGATGTAGTTTTAGGTTTATATGTTTATAATTGAGTACGTTATTGTTACTTGATTGAAAACCTCTTATTGCTTCATGTTAATGTATAATGAGTTTACGATGAACTGTTGGACAATAATCTATTGAACTTATGTTGTTGGGTCTATTATATTTGAGTTAGTTAGTAGTTTATTGAGTAATACCTTAAATTTGTCCTTGAATTTTCACCAATCAGTCAAATTCGTCCCTGAATTTTGCGAAATATCTAATTAGTCCCCGAATTTACAAAATGTCAATCAAATTAGTCTCTCCGTTAAGTTGGTCTGTTAACGGAGGTGACGTGTACCGTTAACCTCTTACAAAGCTTACCACGTCAAATGACACGCAAGCAGGGACCAAATTGATTGATTTACAGAAAATTGCCAAAGACTAAATTGATTGATTTTCAGAAAATTGCCAAGGACCAAATTGATTGATTTTCAGAAAATTGCAAAATTCCCAACGGCTCTTTCTTCCCCAAATATATAAATTTGGAACCCTAATGTTATAATTTGTCACCTATAATTCAAAATCTCCAAAATTTCTTCCATGAATTAATGCCAAAGTTCTTCCCCAATTCAAAAAACTTAAAACCCTAATTTTTTTTATTCAATTCGAAATTCAAAAATCAGTGGTCATTGTTGAAGATTTGGTGTTCATAAATGAAGGGTGATGGGCGTGTGGGCAAAAACAGCTACAATAGTCGATCTTCATCTTCAAGCTCTATGTATAATGATGATGTGAGAGAGGTTCAATGTTGGTGTCCTAGAATTTGTGTTGTAAGAAAAGCCAACACTGTCAATAACCCAGGAAAGCCTTTCTATGTCTGCCCTCTGCCAAAGGTTTGTTTAACAATAGTTATGTGATGTGTGAATGGTTTGTTTAAATAGTAGTGATTTTGTCTTTTTATTGTATAGGATGATGGTGAAAATTGTAAAATTTTTGTGTGGGTTGATGAAGCTGAAGAACTACGTTATTTTAAAAACAATGGTGTTGGTCATGGAAGAAATGCAAGGTTGATGGAGAAGTCAAAGGATAGTGTCAGAGAAAAGGTTGATTAAGATATTGATGGGAGTAATTTGTTTGATTGAGTTGTTTAAAATGTTATTGTATTGTGACATGTCTGTGTAATGTTGTAATGAAAAGAGGTTGTCAATGAATGAATTCAACCCTTCTGTTAAAAAATTTCAATCAAATTGGTTCTTCTATTGTATGTCTATCCATCATATCGATCCTGAAATTAGTGAAAATACCATCAAATAAGTCCTTGAATTTTCACAACATAAATCGCTGTGATCCTTGGTGCATACATTTGTTGAACAAAGAAAAAAGTAAAAGACAGACACTTTGATTGTAAAAAGACAGACATTTGCATATCATCATAAGTTATACATTTGATGTTCATAAGTCATTACATAGCCAAAAAAATAACATTACATAGCCATCAAGTCATTTGATGTTCTTAAGTCATTACATATTCAAAAAAGCATAAATTAAACAAGTCCAAAAAGCATTAATGACACTAGTCCAAAAACATAATTTAAACAAGCATCACTGCTTTGGAAATCCTGGAGTTAGAATAAACTCCATGTATTGAGGTTGTGTAGAAGTGGATGACCCGTAATTTGGATTTGAAACTCTAATAACCGCAGGTGCAGTTGGATTTTGTGGAGCAGGACACCTCAGTGGTGTTTGTTTATGCCTATCATTTGAAATCACTGGTCCTTTAATGCCATATTTCCTTGTACTCATTCCCTAAAATAAAATTAATCAAATCAGACATTAAACTATAACACCATCCATCAAATCAGTCCTTAAATTATCACAATAAGTATCAAATCGATCCTTATCATAGAGGGGTATAATTGAAAACAGAAAAAATGACACTGAAAAGTTAAATCTCGAATTTTTACCATTTTCATCAAATTAGTCATTGTACACGTGGCTGCCTTCTTGACACGTGTACATGACAACATAACATGCAAGAAGACACATCATCACCACTAACGGAGCTTTTGCACGGAGGGACCATTTTGATGGACGTTTGTAAAATTCAGGAACTAAATAGATATTTTGCAAAATTTAGGGACGAATTTGGCTGATTGGTGAAAATTCAAGGATGAATTTGAGGTATTACTCGTAGTTTATTATTTTCTTTCTAACCATTATTTTGTAAGTTATGATATTCAGATTATTGAAACTCTAGGCTCTTTGTTCTTCTTCTATCTTGTCATATTCTTAACAAAATCAACTCTAATGGCCATCATTTGATCATCGATCGACGTCTGACTGACACTTGGTAGTGTGACGTTAAGATCAATCGTTTGGTGTATTGTTCCCTCTTGTCCCAATAATGTAACTAGAATTTAATTTAATTTTTACAAATTTTTCAATTCCAGTACAAAAATACTTCAGTACTATAAACTCACCTTTTTTAATCAACACTAATTGTCATCATTTGATCATCGATCGACACCTGAGTGACAATTGGGTGTCTCACATGAAGAACAATCATTTGGAGTACTGTCCCCTCTTGTTTCAGTAATGCAACTAAAATTTCTTTTACAATTTTTCAATACCAGCACACAATTACTTAAGCCGTGCCTTCCAAATTCTACAGGGTTCTCTAGCTTAGTGATAACTACAAGGGTGTGTGTTTAATTTAAGTTATAATTGTAGATTTCTGGGAATAAAATCATAAAAATATATATGTCTATGTTTGTTACAAGTTTAATAAATTTTATTCTCGGGTATAAAATGTTCTTGGGAATAGAAAAAATTTTCCAAAGAAAATGGTGGGAACTGGTGGGAATAAAGTTCTCATGGAGATGAGAATAAAATCATGTATAATTACCTATTATAATCCCTAGTTTTAAGGTTCCTTGAAATATTATAATGTTAACCAAATATCTTTTTTCTAAATACCTTGGAATAAAATTTACATCTATATATTCCAAGGAATGTTATTCTTAGGAATAAATTTGGTAAACATGAAACAAACACATCCTAAGTCTTTCAAATTCTACCTCCAAACCAACCTATTCGGTGAGTTTTTTCTTCCTTAAACTTTTATATTTATTTTTTTCCATTATAATATATCTATGAAGGTTACCCAAGAGTATTTAGATTTGATGATAATGAAACTTTTTTCAGCTTAATCATAGAAGTTTTGAGTTTGAATTTAGATTTGAGAATGTAACAATGTCAAATCTCTTGAGAGTTTTGTCATCCATTACTGTTCTACCTGACTCGAAGAATTCATCTTTAGAGTTGTACGCATAGGATAAACAATTCACACTAAAAAAATAGAGAAATGATATTTAAACATCCATTTTGTGACAACTTTTGCTACAACTTTATCTCTCATACTCACATTATTTTTTACTTTATCTCTCTATTGCTTTGATTTTCGTGCAATACCTATTTTTTCTTTGCAAATTATGGTTGTCCCCATAAGTTATCAATTAAAAGTTGTTCAAATAACACTCCTCAAAAAATATCTACTAAAATCAAATATATTTGTATACCTTCTAAATATACGTAACATTTATTTCATGATAAGTCTTATCTACTATTTTACTGTGATACTTATCAAAGTATCTATTTCATTTCTCAATTTGTGATGGATGTTAATTTTGTATGTCGTAACTGTAATGTTAAATAGGTTTATATCTCATCCCAAAAGTTAGTTTAAAGGATGGAGGTATTTAAACATATTTATGTACATTCAATGGCTCGGGAACTTGAACAATTTGAGACAAATTACAAATTACAAAACAACTTCAAAACCAACTGCATCATTCATCCTTACGTCTTGCACGAGTCATGGTCTAATTCCCACATTATAGTCCTTAACTTGACTCTGATACCATGTTAAATAAGTTTAGATCTACTCCTTTAAGCTAACTTTTAGGATGAGATCCAAACACGTATAATGATAACCATTCATGTTGTGATATATTTTTTATGAAATTAGAGGCAAAAAGTATCACTATATGTTTTTATTTGAGTTAGATTATTTCAAATTAACCAGTGTCAATTGGTGTGATTGAGTTTACAAAATTGAAAATAATTCATAAAAAAATGAAGAAGTGGCTAGTTTGTGATGCATCACCATTATTATAGATGAATTAAATAAGTAGAATGAACTTTAGAAAGCACGTGCAAACTGATTGGATCTTTTATATGGTCGGTCTCTTTTGTAAGCAATAGCAGAGCACTACAAACTGATTGGATATGTTACCATTGCTTGCTACATAATACTATATAAAATCAAATAAAATACATGGGGTATATAAGTAAAACTATAGGGATAGATGGGACGACATGATGATATTAATATATGCTTTTGTTTGGTTATAAATTAAATTTTGTGGAGCTATGGTTGCTTGAAGTGTAAGTGTTTGCAGGAACGTACAGTACCAATGTGCCTTCTTCTGAGCAGCACATACCACCCTGGCGGTCCAATTCCTGTAAACATATCTACCATTCGTACATCACCTCCTTACTCTTTCACGTTGTTGAGATTCATGGTTGAAAATTATGTCTTACGACTTAAATATTAAAAAACATGACTATTACTTTTGTTGGGTCAGGAGGTGAGTCATGAGGACCACCCACGTTAGACAAGAACAACCACATAAGTAAGAGATACACCTCATTTTAACCTAAAAACTTATAAAATGTTTAACTTTTATTTTTTAAATTGATGTGAGACTTCTAACTCATTTATACACAACAATTTTTCCCTCGACTATGATTCATGAATTCATTATGCTCACCCCTCAAGCAAAAGTTTTTCATCCGCATACACTTATACTTGTACCGTTGTTGTTGCTTCCCTCACAACGAAACCCGTCGCCTGAACACCTTGTCATCAAGACTTTCGACGATGTTACACCCATAGTACAAACTGTCATTTAAATATACCTATTTTATAATTTATGGCAGTTACATGTAAACAATGATAACATTAAATATAAACTAATTAAAATCATAGGAAAAAAAAGTTTACCACTTTAGATGTTTGTCTTTCACATGTGCAAGACACATGATTCGGTCTCTCTGTGATGGTGCATCGCGTAAAGGAAAAATTGTTTCCAGTTGCCCTTTTTTATGGATAGTAGAGCTAGCACATGCTTATATTTCTATGCAACGAGGAAATTCATATCTAACATAATCATCCATTTATTTGGAGGTGCAGGGCCAATGTCATCATGAGTCAAAGCGTGTTTAACATGATTGAATCGATTTGAGGTCCCAATTAGTCGAAGATAACGATCACGGTCACTTGTTAGCTCTCGTAGAAGTTCAAGACGAATAATCTGATAATCATCATCAGACATATCACATAGGTCTGCAATAACACAAAATCCACAATGATCATCGCCATCGACATCCTCCACCTTTTCATTAAAATCATGCATGAACAACGATATTTTGTCTTTGTATGGGAAGTAGTTGGCTTGAACCGGTAGAGGGTTAGGATTAGGAGACCTATTAATATGCTCTCCGAGAGATGTTGATTGTTTAGTTGACATTCCGCCTTCTTTGTTGCCCCTTTTGTATTTACCTTTTGTGTAGGTGGACACAAAAAGGTTGTTTCCGGTAAAACAAACTAGCGAAAATGCTCTTTGATATGCATCTTTATATTGTCATCAATATTTTTGAATCGGGCTCGGGCATGCAATGTATAATCATATGTTAGGATCATGTTATTAGGTATAAGCAAGAATCTAGTCTGAAAATATAGTCTGAAAATATATTACCGGAATTTAATCTTCTAATTAAATTAAACAAACGAATTAGACAAATTGAACTAGATTTCGAATAGTTGAGTTGAATTACACTATCATTCTCATTTTGAATCATGGAGTAAATGGGTGCACACTCGGATCACGTTTAGTGCATGGTGATCACTTCCCCCAACTTGGAATGGCAATGAATTGACAATTTCACCTCTTTGTATCCATCTATCTATCTATGTGAATACAACTACAATTTGAAAATCACCAAGACCCCGCCGCCAAGACAAAAAACTTGACTATGCTAACAAGTTTTAATGTAGAAAATGACCCATACTCTGACATACGATTATTTCTCAAAGGATATTTTGTTACATACAATGTACGTTAAAGTTTTGCAAGAGATTATATGAAACCCTTATTAAAAAAAACAAAATTACCGTGGTTAGTTTTTCAAAAGTTTTAAGAAATTAGCTATTAGGATGTGTTTTATTATAGATAATTTGGGTTTCCCAAATTATTGTTTTTGTAACTTTTAATTGGATTTTGGCTCTATATGTCTCTACAATATTCGTTGTATTCTTTTAGTTTTCTTTTTAGGTTTGTTGCAAGTGATTTTGGGTTGTACGAGGTGTCAACATAGTTGAGAGGTCTAATAGTGCTTTAAATGATACCCTTGTCTCCTTTACTTGATTTTTTTTTTTAACAAATCAAAATGAAAATATATTACAAAACCAACGATGTTAACCCTGCACAAGATGTGCAAAAGGAGAAACACTGAAGAATATTTACAAAGACAAGATACCAACAACAAAGCACCAACCAAAACGAAACAATTACAAAAGAACACCCATACAAGGAATGGGGTGTTTCCACCAATCGTGGTAGGAATAAACAAAAGCCACATGTTTGGACCTCAACCATAAGTAAGAATTACGCTTTACTATTTCTATGAGATTTAAAGGATTGGAAACGGTATTTTTGAAAACCCGATTATTCATTTCCTTCCAAATCACCCAAACAGTGGCAAACCAAATAATCCTAAAAAATAACTGAGTAAAAAGAGGCGTGCCAGCCATCTTAGTGAAATGAATAAAGTGATGTCGAAGTTCACCAGCATGCACATAAGAAATACCTAACCAATTGCAGACAAGAGTCCACTGGTTGCTGCCCATGGTGCAATGTAGAAAAAGATGCACCGCCGACTCACTGGAACCACACCCTAACACACAAGACGTGTCAGCAGAAGATAAAACACCCCACCTCTCCAAGTTGTCTTTAGTTGGAATGTGATTACGAAGGAGGCGCCAAACCAACAAAGAGACCTTCGAAGGAATATGTTTGTGCCACACATCATCAACAGTAGACCTCTCCATCATAGCGTCAGTGCTTGTTAGAAAGATATAAATTCCCCTCACCGAGTAACCATGAGTGGGATCTAACAGCCACCGGTGACATGATGTAAAATAATGTTATGTAATAACAAAGAACACTCCCTCACAAAATTGATAAAAAAAAGGACCCATAAAAAAAATTTGTATACATCAGGTTTTGGTGGATTTATTTTTTCTTTCATTCCAATAATTTTCCTTACTTACCATACAACATAGCTGAGTTTTTAAAAATATATATACACCAATATATAAAGGCGATACCGAGCAACGGAATTAGGTCTAACGGAATGGGGCTAGTAATTTTTTTTCAATTATATCCTTCATTACTTTTTTTTTCTTAATCAAATTAAATAATTTGATTTTGTTAAACAATAGTTTAATTTCCCAAGTAGAAGAATTTTTGAGTTACCAACAAGTTGAATATAACAGAAAAGACTAACTTTCATTTTAAGGTTTGAATGTCGGCGTGAAGAGATACCTACAATCCTATATTTAGTGTCTGGCGCAGCACACCTCGTGTATGTGATGAACAAGCGAAGGTCAATGATACATTGCACACTGCATGGAAACTTGCAAGTGGTTGATTCAATGTAATGAAAACTGGACTGACCCATGAGTGAGACCTAAATGAATAAGCTCCAACAAACTTTAATTCTGTTTGAGGCTCTATATGTTTGTTTGTAGGGACAAACATAAGAGATAATTAATTAATTGTCCTATATTATGTATGTTTGCAGATTCACACACATTTGTTTGAGTGAGAGACTGTGATGTGTGGACCACCAAACAATTAGGTTTTACATTTACTATTGCCTTTGAATATCAATCATCACTTCCATCAGAGTTTCCAAGTATTTCACTCAACTAAGTCCTGCTATTTATAAGTGTTAAAAGAGTCTAATATCGAACAAAAGATGGTATGAACATATGTTTATAAGTGGAAGCAATTCTCAACTCATAAGTCGGTTTTGTGAGGTTGTGTTAAGCTCAACCACGATTTCTAAGAATAAGCCTTCAACAACATATATTTCTTTTGACAAATTAAGCATGAACTAATTTTGTTTTTCATTTTCCGTAAGTTCTCTTCACTAAATGTAAACTTATTCGAGACATATCAGAGTGTACATCTTCTAGTCAAATTTGAAGCCCTCAACTATTTACTACACCAAAAATTACAATGTTGGCTTAGATAAAAAAAAAATGTGTTCTAGGAAGAAAAAAATATGGTTATTCATTTGAACATATATGTTAGTAATACTCTTTAATACACACTTTTTCTTTTAGTTTAAAATTCATAGTTTTGTGAGACTGTATTGCGGATAATCTGTATGTTCACAGACTTGAGATCATTTATGAGAATTTTGAAACATACTGCTGGTCTTTCATTTTTAATGAAAATATTGTGTTGTGGCTGGTACAACTTTAAATACAATCTTGGTCTGATGACATAGACTCAAAATCTTGATGTCGAGTGGTCCCCAATTTAAAATCATAGTTATGTACATGTAATGTTTTTTCAGAAATATGTTATGTATATGCACTTGACATCACTTTATAACAGCCAATAAGAATCAATCATCATCCCGGTCAAATAATAAAAAGAATCATTTATTATATACTAGCGGATTTTCAATTCTTTAGTAACTACTAACTAGTAAGTTAGTGGTAGTTAATAAAGAATTGAAAATACTAGTTTTTTTTTTTTTAAGTATTGCATATTTCTGAACACTACTATTTAATAAATTTGAATGAATATTTAAATCCCACATAAACTTTGTGATATTCAAATAAATTTCACCCAGTAAGATAAAATGTGTTATAATAATCCTCTCAAGAACTACCAAACTATTGAGTAGCATAGTTATAACATTTTTTTTAATTCCAAACTGACTACATGAATTAATAGAATATCATCAACCAAAGTTTCAGTAATGGAGCATATATCAAATTTTTCTATTGATCACAATTAGATATTGGACCACTACTGAAGAGACATTAAACAACTATGACAAAAACACACTGCAGCAACTCGGCAATGTTATTCCATTGTAAAATTTCAAGACACCATGGCCATAATTTAATAACTTTGATCCTACCTTATAAAGCATTGCTTTTACATGTGTATGAAAATTTGTCATTTACATTAAATAAAACCCTATAAACCTAATTAAGATTGAATTCTCATTTAACTATGTACAGGTTGTACTAAAACCCTAAAGGAGAAAAGGGCGATCGAAGATGGTATTTCACGTAACATCTATTTGGGACAAAATTTTAGCTCACATTTAGCGAAATTATACAACACTGAACGTGCGATCAGGCTTTACATAGGAAGTTATATTCCCAAAGTGTTTTGCATTTCATCCCTATTCCTTTTGGAAGTAAGAGAGAATAAGATCTGTGTGTACAGAGAAGAGCTGTGTATCCACGAAAAGCTGTTTAGATAAGGCAACAAAGGAGAAACAACAATACGCATTAGTAGTCCGAATAATACACATGAACAAAAAAAATGTTGCAATGATAAAGTGTGTCATTTAAATAACACATAAGACAAGTATGCCTAAACTATTTAAGCAAGTATTAATAAGATTGGTTGGCAAAATTAACATAAGGAATTATTTAAGGTGCACAAACACATACCTTCATAAAAGGCCGATCACGATAAGGGAATGAATCAATGAAACTCTCCCTCAAAAGCAACGACACCTGAATAACAAGCCATCATACTTCAAAATACTTTCTAAAATATTTTAGTTGCAATACATGTAAATGTTCAGAAGTGATCATGTCCTTATGCCTTACCAGTACGATTCAAAAATTTAGTTAAACTTGTTTAATTATTTATTTGAATTATATTTACTTTTTCTTATTGAACTTTATATTATATGATCATACTCTCATTACTTGCCACTTGAGCAAAAGGCAAAGCTAATAATAATTTCCTAAAAGAGACAAAGATAACAGTAGTATAGGCTCAGCATTGCCTAAGAAAAAGGCACAATGTGTTCTTTTTGAAGAAGAAAACCAATAAATCACTCACTAAAAATTAACTAATCCATTACAGGGATTAACTGCACAAAAAAAAAAAGAAGATTTTCTCAACAGATTGAAGTCCAATTTGGTCCTTGGTTAAACCCATATTTCCGGACTGGTGAAAACAATAGAGTAGAGACAAACGGAAAAATAAAATAGTTGTCAATAATGTTTAACTTAGTTTACTGCTGAGACAAAATACAAACCTTATCGTCATTCGATTGTACATTGGTTATTGTATGTGAACGGATGTTACAGCAAAGGGAATCCAAATAAGACCTTAACACTGATAAGAATCCCTTGGCAGCTTCAACCTGTGGGGGGAAAAACATGAGAATATAAACAATATGTTGACAAGAATGTTAACAATTTCGCACAAATATTCTACAAAATTATTACCAACTAGTTTAATTTTTTAATGACGGTCTACTAAGAAAACAAATAACGAGGCTTTCAAAAATGGCTGCTATATCACTTGTCATGTATAACATCCAAGAGTAACTAGCATCTGTCATATTTAAGATGCCAAACAGGGGAGTGGCAGAGCAATAAGAGGAAATAAGAGAGTAAAGTATAATGATGAGATGATGAATAAGGGCACACCTGCACTTCAGTGCATTCGTACACTGGCCTTCTCCTACCCAAGTAACTTTCTCCGACAAGAGTTGAATGAAAAGGACGTAAAGAAGACATTAGCTCTTTCTGTCTTGGCAGTTGAGGTAGTGATGGTGACTTCACCTATTGACAACCATTAAAAAATTGTTTTTATTAGTTTAGTATTTTGCCATAAGAAACAATGAGATCTATTCAGATTAACACGTTCTTTAGAAATGTCCGTGATGTGGAGTTCAATAGCCATACAAATGTAAGCTTGAAGAAAAAGAATTAAGTACTGGTTTTGATATAGAATAGCTCAAAGATAATAGTGTTTTCTTAAGGAAAACACAGAATGTAAAACATGCATGCATAACACAAGTAATATGAATACTACTACGTAGTTATGCTTCCGTCCATTTGCAACCATGAATATTAAGGATAACGGGAAAGAAAATATTGCGTACAAAATTGTCACTAAATAAATACTATATAGTTGAGGGGAGGATTCACTTGATTTTACTGGCATTGGAAAACTGCAGAAACGTAGTTATGCTTCCATCCATTTGCAACCATGAATATTAATGATAACGGGAAAGAAAATATTGCGTACAAAATTGTCACTAAATAAATACTATATAGTTGAGGGGGGGATTCACTTGATTTTACTGGTATTGGAAAAATGCAGAAAAATTACGCACCTGGTTTCTGTTGGCATCAACCAGAATAACATTGGTTAACTTTGACTGAACTTCATTTGTCTTGTTCCTGACACCAACCTATGGAATTAATTTAACCAGCTAGATGTCAGAAATGGTGAAAAGGGCAAAATAACAATAGTTGAAACGAAATTTAAAACTACACAGCAGTAATTCCAATTTAATAAATTTATTATGAACTATAATTAAAGGGTTTTACAAGCTACAAGGCAATATATTCGGCATTCATCTATGTAACAGTTGCCCGCGAACAAAGAGCATGCATTCAGCAATTTGAACATGGATTTAAGTAAACCTAAATCCATACTACAAGTAAATAATAAAAAATAATCATTGCCTAACTTGAAGCAGATAGCATAACTTAAGTATGAGCTGAATACTCACTATATAAGGGACAGGAGCATCCAGAAAGTCAAGCATGTCATTTGGTAAAACCTGGAAAGTATGTTCTCGTCAAATACTATGAAGTGGAAATGAAATATTAAAAATATGAAAATTAATCCACTTTAAATATGAAGGGAGAGAAATCGTACAGGCATTAGCAGGCTTTGCCATTGGTAGGGTCGGATTAGTGGAATGACTGATAAAACTGACGCAGATAGAATTCCCTGATCAAGAAAGAAGAAAAATATTTCCGTCAAGAACTTCGATGAAATATCGACAATTTAAATGAGATGAACAATTATTGGGTTTAAAGAGTAGCATAGCTTTTCACAATTCATTGTGAGTGACTAATTTGTAAAACTAAAGGTTATAGACACTTTCAAGATCCTAAAACTGAATAGCTTGGTTCATCAGCAACACAAGATCATTAGTAACTTATTTTGAGGAACACGTACCAAATTAGAACAGACAACTACTATCTGCTTCTCCAGTAGAGCTCCTACAAAGAATGTCAACACCTGTAGACCAACATGTAGCTGTAAGACTAGTAGACAATCATTTTGAAACTGTTATGCTCAGATCACTACATTTCAGCTCTAGAGGCCAATTAGATCAACATAAGCCATATGTGACTAAATCAATAAATAATATCACATCTTTTTAGATCTAGAAACAATAGCTATTAATGATATTAAAATCTCCAAAAACAATAGTTGTTAGAATATGTGAAACTGTTATGCTGGTTCAGTTTTTCCGATCTTCGATTTTCTGGGTCCACTGTTTTTCTAACCTTCTTCGGCACTGGCAGGCTGCAATCTGACTGTGCTCACTCCTATGTGCAAACCAATTTCAACATTTTTCTGGACAAGGTTCCTTCTGCTGGCTTGTTTTTGTGCTGCGCGTATGTTCTAAGTGTTCTTCTGCACTTCTGTGTACTTGATTTTGTGTTGCTGTTCTGCGTGTCAAATTTATTTTTTTTAATAGAGTCAGCATTGTTGTATTTGTTTCTGGACGTTGCACCTCAATTCATCCGTTCGTTGCGGGACTGACCATATTTGACTCCATGAGCCATTGGTTCATTGGCATCTTCTTAGCCCCCATTCATTCACACACCCGAGTGCGTTACATTGAATGTTTCTTGTCAAGGTTCCCTATTTCCGCCTCAATCTCTGTTATTGTTAGTTTCTTGCCAAGGTCCGTATTTCTGCCTCAATTTCTGTTTGATTTGTCGATTAGTTTGGGGGTGTTGTTTGCCCTAGGTAGTTTTGATTTTGGTTAGTTCATGACCCCCTAGTGTAGTGCCTTTTTGGTGTTGTTGGAACTGTTTTTCCATGCCACAGTTGATTACAAACTTCAGGCTGCTACAACGTCGTTTCATTTTGATTTGAAGCTGTGACACCTTCAAGTTAGGGATTCAGCTGCTGCTAGCATTATCCAGATATTTTTGTGTTTCGGTTTGCTTGTTTTTCATGTTAGTTAGTTGTGGTTTTCAGACTACTTTTGTCTTGGTATCTACTTATTTTTCTATTTCGAAGGGCATATTCGTAGCAATCTTAAAACTTAGTTAGCTTAGCCTGAGGAAGAGTGTTAGAATATACAAAATATCTTACTACTGATATTATGATAGTTTTTAGTATAGTTTTCATATTACTTCTTTCTCTCCTTTCTTTATCTAAAACCCATGAGTTCAACAGGTTTATCATGAAACATGCATGATAGTATAAACGTATGGTGAAGGAAAATGGATTTCATAAAATCATTGGCTGAAACAGAACTCACATGTTCAAGTCTCAAGGTACCACATAAGCACGCTACAGCCCATATAGATAATGCAGTTGCCTCCTCTGCAACTAGAAGAGAGTTTTGTGCCTGAGAAGAACAGACAAAAAAGAAGTACTTGTTTACCATAACCATCAAACAAGATAGGCCAGAAGACTGAAAAAAGTAGAATAGAAGTAATTTAGTCCAAATTATTCCAGCATACCTCAGCTAATTCCAGACCCGTACTACAGGATTTCAAATCAATAGTTGAACCAGAGAGATAAAGATCATTCTCATCTAGCCTGTGATATTCCAAGGGATGAAGGTGCTCCAAAGGATGAAAGATAAGTGTTGATCCCCTTGTAGGGCAACGAAATCGATAATACTCACTTATAATTTGTAATGGTCCACAATTATTTGCCTGTGAATTGGTAAAACAATATCAGCAATTGTAATATCAGCAATAAATTACCATAACAAGACACCAGACAATAACAAGACTAGGCGTATTTAAAATTACAAACCTTGGCCCATTCAAGAATCTCATGTAGGTCATTCAAATCCTCTTGTCCCGAGAATGAAGCCTCTGTCTCGGTATCATCAGCATCACTCCTAAAACTCCTGTCTTCACAAGGTGAACCTTGAAAACTGCATAAACCAGACAATATGTTTGAAATGCATCACTACTAAGAAATGGATGATAAATCATTACTAAGATTTCAATGTTTGCAAGGTGAAATTTTGAAGAAACATAAAAGTGGGCTATATGTTTTAGATGAACCACTAGGAAGAAAGGAATATTTATAACACAATAGAATTTGTTTGGATAGTAAAGATAGTTCATTAGAGAGAAAAAATATAAAGAAAAAGAACAAGTGATTCTCTTTAGAGAAAGTAGCCACCCCACCACCCCCGAAAAAGAGAAACTACAGCTAAGCTGACACAAATCAGAGACTCCGTTAATCCTATATTAAACCACATCAAGTCATTCCATGTGGCATGCATGACAATGCACCACAGAGCATAAGTGACAAGAATGATACATAATGCAACTTTGTACCTCCCACTTGCATAAGACAAAATCCATTAACATATTTACTGTAAAATTTAGTCAATCAATAAGCAACAGAGACAGCTATATGAACCCATACAGAAAGTTCATCAAACAACAGATAGAACATATTAATGTATAAAACTAGTTTTTATTTTTAGTACTTTCAGATGTGATTACAAAAGAAAATAATTAATGAGATTAGTAAGCGCCAATATTTCATGTGGAGGTCAAATAGATACTGCAATATCACTGGACAGTCACAATGTCATGTACCTGCAAGAAGATTCAGAGCTTTCATACTGGTAGTACCGCAGGAGGGGCAAAACAGCATTTGGCAAACGCCTATCTTCTGACTGCTTGTTTGCTACCAAAGCATCACTATATGTATTATTATCTTCAGCAATTGTAAGGCCAGATTCTTCTTTGGCAATCTTTCCATCAGTTTCAGGATGAATAGGCACGATATTGTCATCATCTGCTTCCACCTTAAGTGTATGCAGCTCCTCATTAATCATTTGTTTGTCTGGATGAATACCATCACCCTCAATGTTTTCAGGTAGGGAATTTATTAGGTTTGATTCAGAAGTTCTTGGATTCTCATCAAGTTTGTTTTCTGTAAGTCTATCATTCACCAAAACACACTCTGAATTTCCTTCTGAGTTTTCTTCCTCATAACTACCTTCAGCAAATTCTAAATCTAAATACTCAACACTTTTTGTCAACCGCTCCAGCCTTTCTTGCATGAAGATGCTACAGAGATATCAACACAGTAAGATGAGCGAATGCCGTATAATTATTATAGCATACACTGATATGCTGGAAGGCAAACAATTCTGAAAATAAAAAATAGCAATACAATGTGCATATGTCTTCGCAAAATACAAATATCAGACAAATACCCAGCCAACAAAACAGCATGACAATGTAGCTACTAAAAAACAACAATAACAAACAAGCCTTATACCACAATTTCAAGTTGCAACATGGATCACTTAATTCATAAAGCTCTATCAAAAATCAAATTTTCAGTAAAACCACTTCGACCAATGTCTGTTTTAATGACTACTACTAATGTTTTCCAAGTCTTTCTTAGTTTATTTATGACACCAAAATTAGTAAAATCACTTAGAGCAATGTCTTTTTTAGTGGCTTCTTCTAATGTTTTGTAACAAGTATTGCTCAGTCTTTTTATAACACCAGAATTCTAAGTGAGAAAATATTTCACTTTATTTTTCATTACACGGAGAGTCTTGATTCAATAGTTTGGAGTTGTTGTCATGTGACTACAAGGTCAAATATCCAAATCATGGAATCAGCTTTCTACAAATATAAGTCGGGCTTGCCTACATTCGACCCAAAATAAAGTTTACTCGCAAAAAAACAAAACTTCTGTCTCAACAACCTACACCTTAGCTCCAAGGAAGTTTGTAACACATTCAATTACTTCACAGCCAATATATGATTTGCATTCTCTTCACACATATCCAAATTTATATAACAACAAACTAAATCTTAGCTTTGTATAATAGCTTGTAGTATTATTAATTACTTTACAGTCAATATATCATTTGAATCAACTATAATTGGATGTCAAAAAGCCAAACTTTTCTCATTCCAGAACCTATGTTGTGTTTTCTTAAAATTTGTGTTTGACCTAACCCCCTGTACAAAACCGGCTTGTAATGTAAAAGATGTCCACCACTTATAATCACTATTCATATCATATCACTAACACCCAATATTGGACCTATGAAACGTGACTGAGGTGGTACGTCACTCAGGTGGCCCGAGAAGGGGTTAGCCTAATGGATCCAAGAGAGACATATGATCCCATAATAAAATTTGAGTTAGACACAACTCAACCCAACAAAACTGACTTGAAAGGTGAGAATGCCCACAACTTATAACCAATATTCTCATTCCGACTATATCGCTGTCCATTGAGATTGTGTTTCAGCCAAACTATATGAGCTTCATGCCTTTTAAACACTGTTAAGTATATGATTTTTTTCCAACACCCAAATCTAGATTCAAGGTTTAGTGATTTAAGAAATATAGATATCATTTTATGTCACCTTCTGAAACTGAAAAATGTTCATAATAGTATTAGTATACTTGAGCAACCACACTGACAGCTCAATTTCACAAAACATACAGATTACAGAATACTTGCATGTATAGATTTCAAGACTAATCTCATATAACCAACCAAATCAGAAGTGTTTATTGGACACTCTTCTGCATTGGAGCATACATGACAGTGAGATTGAGATTGCAAATATTCCAAAACATAATACAATAAATGACAATGAGATTGCAAATATTCCCAACATATCAGCATTATTATCGTAAAATACCTACCTGTTCAATACACCGAAGTGCAACTCAAAAAATGGGAGCCTTGAGAGAATGCAGTAACATCTTTGTGTGGTTAATATATGGCGTCTCAAAGAAGAGTTAGATGGCTGCTTATCCGAAATCATAGATAGCAACCCAGAAGGTTTATGCACTAGCTCTTCAACTAAGACACAACACCCATAAAGTGTTGAATTATCAGCACCCTATGGCATAAAGTAATACAAACATGTAATACTGTCAGTACAGGAATGAGTAGAACATGAAAAATAAGAACTATATAAAGGATGCTTATAAGTAAATACAATATATTAAAAGTTTGAAGTTAAGGATCAACTAAACAGATGAGCAATGAATGGGTAACTTATGAACCACTCTGAACATTGTTAAACTAAATTTTTTACCAATAGCTCCTTTTCAGATATTTCTAAAATAGTATTTGTTAAGAATAGTTTTAAAAATCCATTGGAGAGGGAAAATATTGAAAACGCACATGAATAGTATTTTTCCCATTATCCCAAAGCACTTGGATAAAAAACATCCAAATAAAGAACAAGTAAGAAAGTTGAAACAAAGTATAGATTGGATCTCTTCAGTTACCTGTAACCTAAATACAAAAGACAGATCCCTTTGTTTAAGGTGTTCCTGCAAAAATCAATATGCAAACATGACTATCAGTGTTTAAAACTTAAGATATCCCTCCAGGCTCCAACTTAATCAAATAAATCAGCATTAAAACTGACAAAAATATGAAATTTCGTTAAAAAAACATCACATAATATGTGACAAAAACAAGTGATAACAAGCCAGTTGCAACACAAACAGTTACAAAGCCTTTAGAAAGGCAAGCTTTAGTGAAGAAAGCATAAATGGCTAGGAACCAGATTCTGAAACATGTTTTTTGTAGGTAACGACAACCAGTATAAGCATAATAACTATTATATGTCTTCAATTTCAAGGAATAAAATTTGAATTCTTCACATTTTGAAGAACTAAGCAGCACGCAAGAGTATAATGCTGTTGGTGCATAAGTTTACAACTCTATTATACTATGTCTTTATACAAGGAAGTTGTTGATGTAGGTAATCAGATTGATAAAGTGATTTATCATTTCAGAGAATTTGTTAACTAATTAAAATATCTTCTTTTTTTTGGTGGGGTGCGCCAGGCTTATGCAATAGTGCAACGCATGAGCGACACATGAGAAGCCCAATAGCAAGCTATTGAAGTGGTCTCTCCCCCTCAAAAAAGTAATTCAATATCGTGTGACCCATTGGATCAGATATTAAACTAATTAAAATATCAATCCAACTTTGACCTACAAAATGGTATGCGTAACAAATAATATTTACGGAAGCATAATATTGCATAAATACCTGTCCGAAAAGAATTTCATTCAGTTCACTCATGGAAGGGGTTCTCTCAACAGCCTTAACCTGAAATCATATCCAGGAAAAAGAAATAACCTAAGTAAAAGCTTCACAGAAGTTATTCACATGAAAATAAATAAATATAAAGGCAAACAGGTACATATTCCTACAGACAGCACACTTACATTCACATGCTTGGATTAAAATCAACGCAATAATTTTAAATACTCGAAATATGAATTATGATCATGATGATGCATTAGGATAAAGTTACTGTTAAGGTTCTGATAAACAGTCGGTACCAAATCTAAGTAAACAAGTGATGATCTCTTTACCCTCTACCTTATCCCCACCCCATGCACTGCGGCCTTCGCCTTTAAGTTATACCAAGAAGGCAGAAATTAATTTATTTGCTTTCAAAATAATGACAGCAATAAATTCAAACTCCTTTATAACGAAAGAAACTACAACAGAAGATAGACCACTAGACATACGAACACTAGAAAACTTTCATGATATGAAATTGAGAGGAGAAAAACATATTCAAAAAGTTGTCTTTTTCCAAGAGATGACCTGCTAGAACATATATATTACTTTGCTAAAATAATTTCCCAATGCTAAAGGTAATCTGGGTTGATCTTACTCTCCTGAATAAAGTATAAATGATGATTATTGTAATATTAATGATGTAAAAGGGATATGAATATGAGTAGACATAAATGTTCATCAAGCTTAGACTAACCTCCAGACCTCCAGGGAAACAGAAAGAAAGCAGATCCTTTTCTTTAAGAGGCAGCTGCTTTTCTGGAGGGTAAACGAATAAGACCTGGAAAGAGTTTTCACGATACTATGTTAGAAAACAAAAATAATAAGATGGTGGTCAACGAAAGTTGTACTGGTCATACTAGTAATACAGTATTAGCATATAAGTAGTACTAGTACCAGACACGATAAGAATGAATAACACAGTACTAACAACAGTAATTCAATATTTGTATCCAATGATCAAAACCTGAGGCTCAACATTGGGCTCGACACGGGATTGATTCTGATAACCAAGTGCACTTCTCAATTTACCAGAGCCTTCCGACTTTCTAACAAAATATTGCCTTTGCAGTGCCTGAATGTCACAATTAGGATGAAGTCCAACAACCACCATACTTTCAAACAACTTGGTTGGCTCCTTCCAAGCCCTGTGATCCTGGGAAATCAAATATGAGGGAGTACATAAGTGTCTGGAACAATCTAAGGACAGATAAGTTTATAAGTTTGTGTGCGGATTCAAAAATAAAAGTTATAAAACCAAAAAACATGATAATGGCAAGTGGCTAGAAGAAAAGATGCATATATACTATGGTTAAAAGTTGAAATTTCAAATAAGTAACCAATGCTAAGAGCCAAACAAGGAAGAACGACAAAAAAGGCCAAAGATCCTACACTGAGAACCAGCTTAATTTTCATGTTAGTTTAAAGCAAAAAGGTGGGAATGAACTATTCAATCGGAAGACATTACATTGTACTGCAAATGAAAGTTTGCGGCCCACTGACGCTTCTGACTTGTCAAGATCTCCGGATTGTAATTTGCATACTTAACTTCCGGAGGACGAGAAAAGCCTTTAATCATTTTGGTAACTTGATGCTGCAGCCTTTGAAGTTGACTACCACCCTGTTCATTTTTCGATGAATATATAACCGACGGCTTCGGAGTATTCATAGCAGCAGCAACAGCTTTAGCCACATCTTCTGTTGTCTGCATAAAAAACGAAGCACCCCAACTAGGACTACTCGTCTCTTCCTCCTTTGTTATTTTAGCCATCTTTTCCTACCTAAACAACACAAACAGAATCAGATAAACAAATACTAACAATACCAACCAACAATAAAGCACTGACACAGACATAGACATGACACCAGACACGACACTGACAAGGGCAACGATGTTGGTACTAATTTGAGAAAATTAATTAATTAATCGCAATCACATGAGACAGTGTTGGACATTGACATGCCTTTGATCAGAGGTGTCAGTGCTACAGAGATATGCCGGAATCCAAAAAACAAAAAAATAAAACAGACCCAGATAAGTGATTTCTGTTGGAAGCAGCTTAAATTAAAAACAAAAGTATAGAAAGAATTAAAGGTAAAATAAATCCAAAATCATCAATTATATGAATAACTAAACAAAACAAAAGAAAACAAATTAAAGTAAAGTAATATGGTGACAGCTATGTAGAACAACTAACAAGTACACTTACAAGTCATCAAAAACTTGATCAAGTCACACTCAAAAATTAATATTTGATTTCATAAACAGAGAAAAAAAAATGGAATCTAGCATATATGGGTCCCACAAAATTGTATCCTTTCATCTCTCTCAAAGCTTCTACTACATAAAACTTGGCTTCAACACACAAGCTTTAAGTAAATAAAAAAATGATTTTTTTGGCCCTAATAACATACATGGATTCATGAAAGCTAGAACAGTAACTGAAAACATAAGAGAGTAAAAACCCAATAATATTGAATTGAATTGAAAATGAAAACATGATGAAATTGAAAGGATCGTTTCTAAATTTAGGGTTGGAAATTGAAAAAGAAAGGAAAAAGATGAAACTGACCTTGAATTGAAATAATATAATATAACGGAAAAAGGAAGAACAAGAGAAAAGGTGTGAGAATCTGAGATGAGATGAAAGCGTGTATATGAATATGAATGAAACGAAAAAGGGGATAAAATTAAAGTGTTTTTATTAATTTGGAATGGGAAACATGAAGAAACAAGAAAAAAGGGGTTCTTCTCTTGTTTGTTGGAGGGAGAGAACAAGTACTATAATTAATTAGGGTATCCACTTTTTTTATTTTTCAGGTACTTTTTATTCCTCGGAAAATTAAATACATAGTAAAAAATAAAAATAAAAATAAAAAATCAACAATAATGCGAGGATTCGTTTTGCAATAAAAAAATATATTACATTCATGTATAATTATTATTTTTTAGGGAAATTAGTCTTTTTTTTTTATAACATACTTCCTTTTCTCATTTCACACCTATTAAGAAAAAGTGTATAAGTGAAAGAGATAGAAAAATGGTTTTAAGTGTCTTGTCAAGTATTGATGCATTTTTAATTATCATAAATGCAAAATAGAATATATTGAATTCAGAGTGATGAAAGTAGTATTAATTAGAGTTATAATTGTAAGAAAAAAAGTCATTAATATTGTATTGAAAAGTGAAATAGATGAACACTTTTTTTTCATATAACTCGGCTATTTTGGGACGGAAGGAGTGTGTAATTAGTGATTGATATATTTACACCATATATGAAGAGAATAAAATATGTATGTCATATATAAAGAGAACGAAAAATGTTAACGAAGGTCCATGGGTCATTGGTTAAAGTGTTAAAATTAGTAAGTTGCATTAAAAAAATAGTGTAATTATTGATAAAACAAAAGTATAAACTTATATTTTCAAGACAGAGTTTTTATTAAAGGATTCCTTAATCAATGTCCTTAATGCACTGGTTAGCAAGACTCAAAGAGAAAATATGGATTATGCGACTTTTTCACTTCCAATTATATATATAAAGGGATTTGCATAGAAAAATATAAGATAAGAATTTATATTATATTGTTTTTGTTATTGAAATATACAAGAATCGTTTGATTTTTTGAATAAAATAAATACTACCTCTGTCCTCATATACAAGACTATTTTGTCAAAATCATGAGAATTAAGAAAATTGATATTTGTATTAAAGTTGTTTGTAATCACCATTGTTTTTACAATTTCATCATTTAAGATAGAGTTGATTTATGTTTTCAACATGATATTTGTTACTAATTGAAAAAAAAGATGTATAATTAATATGAGTATGTAGGTAAAAAAAACAAAGGGGTTATAGAAAAGAATAAAAAAAATTCCCAAAAGGATCTTATAACAATATGAAAATGCAACATATTTACACCTTTAATTTAAATCAAAATCAAAATAATTTTAAATCAAAGTTGTATTTTTTTTTGACAAATCAAAATTAAATTTTTTAAAAGTTAATATTCATTGTTTATACACGTTAATGCAATTAAAAAACGATAAACGATGTACCAGGGGTAGGAGTAATATGTCAAAAAAGTCAAATATATTTATGATAACTTTGGAAATTGGAAAAGGTCCGTGTAGGAAGAAAAAGGGGAGTACAATGGTGGATGAATGAATTGAATTGAATATAATAATATGGTGGAAACGGTAGTGGGTGCAAATAGATAGAAGTAGAAGAACAACCCTCGTCATGTGAATTTTTACCAGAAAAGGAAGTTGAACCCTCATGCGTGTCGAAACTTGTATTGGATGCTGCCGACCACGCCTCCTGCCCTTTTCACACTTCTTGCAAACAACCTCTTCCTTGCCTACTTTTCTTCTTTCTTAAATTAATTTTAGGTTCTATTTTATGTTAAAATTTAAGGAATCAAATCAAATTGTACAACGTTTGTAACTTGATGATTGAAACAAAATATACTTTCGGACTAAAGTAAAACTTAAATGTAGTAATTTTATAGCCAAATACCTCTTTTTTAGTCCTTTAAGTTTCAAAAGTTTTAAATAAGTTATTTTAGTTGATAAACTACTTCACAGTTACATTTGTTTGTTGTCAATCTCCGTTTAACTGATACAAATGTGGCCGTTAAGTTTTCAACTTGGATCAAAACAATGTGTTTCAAAGGCTTCATGTAGTCAAAACATTGTGTTTAATGGTCACAAAAGATCATTTTTATAGGGCTAGAGAGGCAACTCTTTACAACAAGAAATGACTTTCTAGCAATATAAATGATAATTGGTGACCATTAAACGTAGTGTTTTGATCTAAGTCAACAACTTAACGGCTACATCAACATTAGTTGAACAGAGACTAACAACAGAGATAACGGTGAAATAGTTTATCAACTAAAATAACTTATTTGAAATGTTTGATAGACTAATTTGAGAATTCTTTATTAAAAAAAAAAATTGAGAATTCTGTAAAACTAAAAAGACCAAAAATAGTATTTGATCTAACTTTTTTAAAAGACCAAAAATGTAATTTAGTCTTTTTTTAGATTTTGTTTAAAATTTTAACTCTGGAAGGAACTTTATGTTTTACTCTCTATTTTCCTTTTAACTTGTGTTATTTGTACAATGTCGTTTAGAGTAAAGATTTCGTTAAATTTATCACGAGTGGAATATAAAATAATATAGTTAGATTTTTCAATGTTTCAGATTTATTGAAAATGAAAATAAGAACATATTTTCATTTTCACACAACCTTGCCCATATATTTCTCCATCAATTCCCATTGAGGCTTTTCTTGTTTCCTCTATCATCGCTAATTTATTACTACTACTCTCACTTCCATGCTTCTTGTTCATTCTTCCTTTATACTACCTCTGTTCTTAATTATAAGATTCTTTTGAAGAAAAAAAATTGTCTCTTTATATAAGACTCATTCGCTATTTTCAAGTACATTAATTAATTCTTTACCAACATGCCCCTATTTGTTTTATATCTTATTCTTCAATTAACATTAAATACTACATTGAAAACATACACTAACTCTCTCTCGTAAAGGACAAATTTGTAAAAACAATAGTAATTACAAACAAATTTATTATCATTTTTAATTTTCTTAATTCTCGTTATTTTTCCAAAAGGCCCTATAATTAGGGACGGAGGTAGTACAATCTTGATAAGTGCATATTGACACATATTTTTTGGCTTTGTAATTTGACATGTTGAACTTTTTTTTATATCATAATATTAGCTTTTTAACATATTTTAAAACTATAATCGAGCTCTGATGTCTTTAGTTAATTTTTGGAATTTTTCACATATCGATTTGTGTTCACTCAGTTGACCATAACTTGGTATGCGTTTGCGTATATCAAAGTTATGTGCAGCATACATTAGAAAGTTAAGTGAATGTGAGAAAAACATACAAGAAATAGGGGTTTAATTGTGTATACTTTTTGTGGTTTTCTTTTTCTTTGTGTTAACAACTTAATCAGAATATGAGGTACACATATTCTGATGTTACCTCATATTCTGATGCAGAGTCTGAATGCAACAGATAAGGTACATAACACAAAGATAAAGAGACGGAGAGAGAAAGCAAACACACATCAATTTTATGCTTTTTCCTCCTACAATCCAGGAGTAGTCCAGTCTCCTTGCACTTTCAAAGGATTTACTATAAGCACACATGATTATAAATTGCTCAAGGACACTTCCAAGAGACTTTTATATGCTCAATCACAACTGCAAGAGACTTATATGCTCTAGGACTCTACCTAAAGGCTTATGCTCAAGGACAACTCCAAGAGACTTCCCCTTTGCTTAAGCACAACTGCTTAAGACTTTTCCTTTCTCAATCACAACTGATTGAGACTCCTAGGCGCTAAAGGTTTCATCAAGAGACTTATATGCTCAAGCACGCATGCGAGAGACTTTCTAAAATGTTTGCCCCAACTGCAAACAAGTTAATTTGTTCTTACACTAGATTTAACAATGTTAGTGTAAACTGAACAAATGAACAGACTCCTTGTGATTTATAAGATATAACTTGAAAATAAATCCTAAGTGTTTGGCGCTATTAGATTTGACGTAGTAATGACACAATAAAGTAGCAGAGTCTTATTGCTTGTTCTTCAGGTCTTCAACTCCTTTTACAGGCAGTGATTTAAGAGACATTGGAGAAGAGTGTCAGCGCAAATAGAGTTGTTGAGAAGCTTTGATCAAGAACGACTACCCTTTGTTTGATATGGATAATTTCGTGGGAAAGTCCTTTGAATTTCCTTTGTTGAAAGAAGAATTATCTGTTGCATTCTCTTTGTTCTTGATGTCCTTTGTCTGGTTGCACACGTAGACAGAAAAAGACAAAAGAGTTGCTCCATCATATACTATGATAGAGATAACTCACAGAATAAGACAAAAGCTTACGTTGATTCTAGGTCCCTCCGATCCAAGTATGCCAGTCAGATCTTGTGTCTGATGTCTTTCACATAATATGTTAAGATCACTCTCCAACTTATGCAAGACATTTTTCTTTTAAGGACGTTGACTTCTGGTTGACCTTCCTTTAGATCTTCCACCACATTCTTCTAAGCTTCACAATCCCTTTCTGTTGCTCTTCATAATAAATACACATACATTCAAATTTCAAAACTAAACAATCTCAAACCAAAGCTATCAACAACAAATCACACTAACAACTAATGAACACAAGACATATGAATTACTTTGTTTGAAGCTTATTTTAAACATACTAGATTGTGAAAATCTCAATTGAAGTAATTGAGATTAAGTGATGTAAAAACAAAAGTTCACAGTCAATTTAACATGTTTTCAACAAGGAATTCATATGTAATTAACATACAGAAATTTAAAAGGATTGGGAGAAAAGAACACCGCGATTTATAATGGTGGTTCCCCTTGTTCGTTCTCGGTAAGGGTACATTCACTCTTCTTGATAGAAAACGTCTCTATCAAGGACTTCTATGTAGAAAAAATGTTTACAAAGTGTTATGATTAAAAAAGATTCCTTTAATTCCTTAATCTTCAATCCTAAGCAACCACACTACCACCAATTTGCAAGTCCTCTTGAAATTGGAGAGCCTCTAGGTCTTCGAAACTCAAGCTTCCATGCAATCCCTTGAATTGCTTCATCGCGAATTCGTCTTTGCTATGTCTGAGTTTGGATCCCCTTGAACCTTTGAGAAGATTAGAAACAACCCCCACAATCCCCCTTGGAGGTGAAAGGATATCCTTCTTTTGCTTTAGACCCTTGATCCTCAATCAAGTTCCTTGAAAGAAACCAATGTACAATTCCTATAACACCCTATATGCCTCAAATTCTACAAAGATCTTATAATAATCTCAAGAACAAGTAGAGAGAAAGGATTGAAGACTCAAGAAAAATATTTACAAATTGATTCACTGAGTTAGAAGGTGTGTGTGAGAAGCTATATATAGACATGGGTGACAAGTGTAAATTTATTGGCAAAAATTACGACCTGATTTGAATCATACTAAGCATGAATCGATTTAGACACTTGAAAATAGAAAAATTTGAAGCTATGAAGATTGATATGATTTAAGGAATACCTGAATCAAATCGAGGGTTTTCCATATGAATATTGATACGATTCAAGACTGTATAGGCAAGGGTATGAATTGAATCATTAAGACCCAAATAAAGACCAAATCAAATCAAAGAACACTGATACGAATCAACCAGGCCAAACACAAGTACAAAAAGAACAAATGAATCGACTTATTAAGGGTCGTTTAAGGAGAGAAGTGGTAGTGAGATCTGAGGGCAACAGTGGTTGTGAGATATGAGGGTGAAGACGATGGCGATAATGGTCGGGGTGTGGCTGTGACAACCAATGGTTATGGTTGTGAAGAGTATCAGAGAGAACAAAGAGGATAAAAGGGGGAGATGGTAGGTTTATAAGGATTATTACCAACTACCCTTCATTTATGTTGAAACATCAAAATTACTCTACCACATGGGGGTGTAAAAAGGAGTTGCCAACTAGGGGTGTACACATATCGGAACTCCTTATGTATAGTCCGTTATTAAATCGGGTACCTACTTAATTTAATTACATTGATATATCATATGCTTCCATTTTGGAAAAGCCAAAGCTCTAGATATTAAATTAAGCTATCCAGTCTAATTATAATAATCCTAATTGATTGATTTGGATATCTTATAACTAATAATAATCCTAAGCACTGTTAAAATAAAATGAAAATGAAAGGTGGGTCAATTTGTTGTGGTGCATGATGTACACACAGATTTGGTCTTATGGTCAAAAGTTGCTAAATTTAACGTAGAAAAGTCACATGCGTTTCTTTTTCCTTTATACTTAACCTATATTTTATTTACTTTATTCATTCCTAGTTGAAAAATTGCATTGAAACATAGCTATAAAAAATGGATCAATTTATAGTGGTTAACTTATTCATTCCTAAGTATTATATTTTGGATTTGAATATTGAAGGCATGCTACTTTCTAGTTATTTATCGTGGAACTAATCTTATGGTCCCCTATATTAGTTAGGTCCAGATTTATTTTACAAATGGGCAACTTCTATTATTTCCTTGAATATTTTTCTCTAGCTATGGATAGATAAAGAAATGAGCAATAACGTAACATGACTATGATGAGAGTGACCAAACCTTGTTTGTTAGTTGTGGGGTTTATGGTGATAGCCCACAATTTGTTGATCCTCATCCCCTAACTCTAACTGATTATTGAGGATTGACATGATTGCTTTGATAAATCAACGCACAAACTTGCATTAGGAGAAACCTCGTTTTCTCTCGTACTATGTCACTTATAACTAGTATTATTAGTTGGTTTTTTCTTTATTATTAATTTTAATTAAATGTGCTACTATTTTTTTTTTGAGGGAATTAAATGTGCTACTATTGTTAATAGCATTATTGGGATGGAGATGTAGTGTGTATGTCAATTGGGTTTGACACAAATACTTGAACCTTATGCTCATACACATTATGACATATTTAAGTTCATAATTGTATAGTTAGTAGGGTGTTCAAATCCAAAATAAAACCGCAAAGCGATCCAAAAAATTGAAAAACCGTAAAAAACTGAATATTTTTGGATGTGTTTGGATGTTGTTTTGGAAAAACCGCTATGATTGGATCGGATTTCGGATTGCCTTTTCTAAACCGAACCGAACCAAACCGAACCGCAAAAGTAAATTTTTTTACTTAATTATTATTTTATTAGTATTATATATTGCATTAATATATTTCTTATTGGTATTTAATCTTATATATTGCATTAATTTAATCTATATTATTACAAATTCATCTATTTCAAATATAATCAATCATTTTCATTTTCATTGTGTAATGTTAACTTTTTAAATAAATTTGTGGGATATTTTGTATCAAATCTATTATTTTACGGTGTACGAGTAATATTAATATTAATACAAAAATTACATGTTGCACTTTGGATATCCAAAAACCAATCCAAATTAAACCGCATATATTTGGATCGGATCGGATCGGTTCGGATTTTTTTAACATAATCATCCAAACCGAACCGCACGTGATTTTTATTTTGGATCGGTTAATTTTTTACCTCAAAACCGATCCAAACCGAATCGCGAACACCCCTAATAGTTAGTATGTTATATGAAGAAAAAAAAAATGGAAATTTTGTTGTAAATCTTCAATAAAATTGGTAATTCTAGAATTATGAAGGATACAAATTTACTCAGCTTTTTTTCGAGGGAAAATAATCTAAACTATGTTTTGATTTGGACTATGATCTAATAAATATAGGTAGTTTCGATCTCGTCTGTCAATCTGAGATCGAATGATTAAAATTAAAAAAATGTGTCTTTAGCTAAAATAATCTTGATTGTTGATTTAAGATCGAAAGATTGAGTTCGATTAAATGTCATGTTGTAACTACATGAAATCTAATCAAGTCCTGATTTTATAGTTTTGAACAATTACTTGTAGACTTTTTGTGAAAAACAAAGATGGAACTCTATCTATATATTTTTGTTGTTGTTGAGGATTAATCGAACAAAGGAGGCAAGGACAATCAAATTTCTCAAAAAAGAATTTTTATGTGTTGGCCAAGGGTGAACCAAACAGATGCTCTTCTGTCCCACACAATACTCATGAAGCCATTTTTAAATAATTGAGTTTGGCCATTCATCTAATAAAAATCTAATTTTGAGAACAGCTGCTCTTATCTCCCATAAGAAACTCATAAAGCCAATTTTAAATTATTTAGTTTGGCCATTAGTCTAATTTTTATATGAGGTATGTTATTTAAACAACCAACTTTTAGACAACTTATGAGACCTTCAAAGATATACAAAGAAATATAAATATTGACATGAAAACCAAAACAATAAAGACAAAAAGAGTAAGAACACAAAGAGAATATGAAAGAGAATTGTCACAAATTTTGATACAAAATGAGTGTACATATAAAAATTCTCTTTTTATATCCATGCTCATCTAGTATATACATAAGTTGTTTTAATTTTATCGCAAAATTACAAACAAACGAGGAGATCAAAGTCTTGTATCATAAATATTTGGACACACAAATACATATAATGCAATTGTTTTAAAAATACATATTATTTTATTCTTTTCTTTTTCTAAATTTTCTCAAGTATGTGAGGGTGTCAAAGCACCAAAATAACTGTCACCAAAAAATAATTTTCCACAAATGAGTTTGTTAAAAATCAAATATATTTAAGATTTTATTTGTCCTTTTTTTTTGTAACAAAGAAATTTAAGATTATTGGGTTACTTATAATTGAGCTTAACAATTAATATTATTGCCTTCTCTCAAAAAAATTAATATTATTGCCTTTTTTGACGGTGGATCTCAAGTGCATTGCATTGGTTTCGTAGAGTCGTAACACATTTCACATTGGACACTTTCCTTAATTTTGGTTTCATAATTCTATTTGTGATTTTTTTTTGACGGATTCTATTTAGGGATATGTACTTAAGTAAAAATATAATTTAGCATTGTTAGTTTTTATTTTGAGGGTGTGTGTTGAATTATTGATCTCTTCCTTCTCACTCTTCTCTTAACTTTCTCACCTCGACACGACCAAAAAAATACTACTACTAATTTTTATTCTTTAACATTTTCAAAAAAATATCATATGTTTGCTCTTTTCTTAAAAGACATACATGCTTAAGACACCATGATGCTTGGTCTGATTATACATAAAGCAAAACTCTTCATGACTTAAGGTGTCTTAAGGTGTATTTTTTCAATAATAATAATATTTTTCAATAATAAAAAAATAAGTGTAAAAAACATTGTATTTTCAACGCTCACTTTTAATATTCACTCTTTTATTAGCCAAAACTCTTATGAGTTTCACATTAATTTCATCCAAAAAGAAATTAAATGTAAGAATGGATATTAAAAAAAAGAGTATTTGCAAATGCTCCTCAATATAAAAATGTTTTCTAGAGATGAGTCATTTTTTATTTTTTATTAGATACGTCAAGGTTAAACATGATAACAAAACTCATACTTACGGGTACTCGCCGAAACCCTCTCTGATTTGTTTGGGTTTAAGTATGGGGTTTCTTTGATTTCAAAATACATATATGAGGTGGGTAACGAGATATATGTACCCATCCCGAATCATAACCCGTCTTGAATGTAAATAGAAACCTACAAAGTAAACCCTAAACCATTTCATTTTTCCTTATAAGGTGTCTCACTTATCTGAGTTTTCTCTCTTCTCTCTTTGTGTCCCTACTTTTGAGATGTTTTTGAACTTTTAATCACTATGAATGTGCTATAAGATTAACTTCCTTGGTTTAAAATTGACAAATACACACAGTGTTGTGTGTTTTCCTACCCCAAATAGATTAGATTGATAGAAAAATGGTGGAAAATAATGTATGGTTGTTAGATTCGGGTTTAAGTTATGGGTTTGTGGGAAATTTTGTGTTTGGGGTGGTTCAAGTTTGGGGCTAAAAAAAGTTCTTTTATTAAAAAAATAAATGAATTAACTGCAAGGATGAAAACGGGACGGGGATATCATATCCCATTGAGGACGGAGATGTCGTTCTATTTTTCATCATGTTAAGAATCAGATAGAGTAATGAATATATGAGATTTGGGGACAAAGAAGATAAAACACATCTTCACCTCATTGTCATGCCTGGTTAAAGTGCCGCCACTTTAAGTTTTGAGCAAGTCATATAAAAGACATTTTATTTACGCATTGGGACATGCATTTGAAAGTAAGCACAAGACAAAAAAAAAATATAAATACTACAAGCAATCGTGTCTAAAAACGTAAAGTTACACAAATATTTCTACATGTGAATCTAGTTGCCGATTGACATTGACCTCATTCATGTACCCATATTTTATTTTATTTTATAATAATATAATAACTAAAAATTCACATTTAAGGTGAATAAATAGAAAAATTTGAAGTTTGAACTAAGATAAGTTCGTATAGACTGCTCATATGTTTTAAAGATGAAACATGTTAAACTAGCTTTAAAAAAATCCTTTCTTCAAATAAATTCTTACAGCCTTGTCAAAATGTATGTTGGTCCTCAGATTTCCTCATTACTTATCTTGTTTGCTTTTCTTTAAGTAAATGGAAGTGAATTAGATGTTCTTATTAGATTTGGACTAACAAATGCATCGTAGAAAATTCACCAAAGAGAACAACCATATAGATCATAAGGATTAAGGAGCATACACTTGAGAATATCTTATAGTTTTTAAAAGATTCCAACCATGGACATGTTTTAAACTTAATGGGGCACACGGATGTAGCTCATTCATGCTGCAGATACACCTGCAGTCACCAAAGAGATATCAATGCAAATGGATAATGAATGGAGGAAAGCAATGCAGCATAGATTAATAACATGCCAAAAATGACCCATCAACTATGAAAGTTTTCATTTTGTACTTTGCTTAAGTGTGTGACTAGAGGTAAGAAATTTATTATGCAACCCAACCAAGACCCATAGCACAGTACTGTAGAAAGTAGTAAGAAAATAGAAAAATGTTAATGCAATTTGTTCTTGCAACATAACTTTCTTCCCACATATACACATTTTCACAAGACTAGTAGGCAGACCAATCTTGACTTTTTTTTTTTTTGTTATTTTCCATATGGAGAGGTTTGCTAGAAATTTATTATGCATCAAAATCTATAGTAAATACCTAAATTGGTCCTTGAGAAAAAACATGAACCTATTTGATCATGAATAAATGAAAAGTATCAATTTGGTCCTCTTAAACCTCAAATATTGTCAAAAGTCTCTGAAAGGACTAAAATATCCCTAAAAATAATCTTGAATATGACCAATTTGACTAAATTTGAGATTTTAGAGGACCCAATTGAAACTTTTCGTTTCTAAGAACCAAATAGGTCTATGTGTTTTATTGAGAAGACCAATTTGGACCTTTACTCATTCTATAATTCATAATCTCCATATATTCATGTCCTAATTCTTAACAAAAATCATGATTTCTTCCAGTTTTAAGAGGCTCAATATATTCATGGAAGAAGTTCACCGTGCACTGATCCAAAATATTTGACAATGATCCACCTTCAATTATCTTTGGAAGCATAACTTTTAGAGTTTGCAGGTGTTGTGAAGAATGTCTCTTTCTTACTTGGCTTAGTTTTGATGATAACAACACCTCATCACAAAAAGAAGAAAGTTTTAAGAGGCTCAAGATGTATGATGAAGATGAAGTCTTAGGCTTTTTAAATAAATCTTTGTAAGTATGGTACTTATCTTTTGATTTATCATTATTAACATTTAGAAGACTTAAAATGCTCAAAAAATCAATTTAGAACTTTTTACAAACATTTGTCTAAAGTTCCCAAATGAAGCAAAGCTCTTACTTGAAAAACTAATTTTGACATAGTGTAACCGGTTACATGTTTTAATTTTTTGAAACATTTTGAAACGTTAAAGTGTAACCGGTTACACACTAAATGGTAATCGGTTACCACTTACAGAAAATCGTTTTTCATGAATCAACATGTTTGAAATTCATTCCTTTTCATCTTAAACCTTTTTGGAAAGAATACCTTGCATCATGAACATTGTTTTAGCATCTATAAATTCAATTAAGATTATAACATTCACACAAAACAATTATTACAACTTTCAATTTCTCAACTGCGAATTTCAATATCACTTTCATTCTCAAACTATTATTCTCTTGTCTCGGAAAAACTGTCCATTTTTAACAATTGTAAAGAAAGTTTTTCCAAGTACTAAAATCCTTATTTGTTAGAGTGATATTGATAAAGATTACAACCATACAAATTTATTCTTCAATTACTTTGTTGTAAAGTTTCTTGCTATTATTGGTGAGAATTGTTGTAAAGATAGTGAGGTGCTATTTTGTGTATGTTAGAATTATGGGGTCTTGGGGTGCGATTGCTTGTAAAAAAAAATCTAACATAGTGAAATTCCTTCATGATGTGTGAAGAGAGTAAATGTACCTATAGGAGAACCACTATAATTTCCTTGTGTTCTTTCTCTTTCCCTTAATATCTTTATTTTTTCGCATTTCAATTCAAGCCTTCATAATAACTTTTCGGAAAAATCATCAAGAAACACCAAACTCTCGAAAATAATTCGAAAAAGTCAAAAACCTAATTCACCCATCCTTAGGTTACTATCTGAACTTACAATTGGTATCTCATAAACTAAGAGAGGGGGTGGGGTGAATTAGGTTTTCAGATTTGTTGGATAATTTTTCAAAGTTTAGTGTTCTTGATAATTTTTCCGAAAAGTTTTTATGAAGGTTTGAATGGAAATGCAGAAAAATAAAGAGAATAAGAAAAAGAGAAAGAACACAAGGAAATTACTGTGGTTCCCCTATGAGTACATTCACTCCCTTCACGTCTCGCGAAGTAATCTCACCATGTTAGAATTTTTGTTACAAGCAATCTTACCCCAAGACCCCCTAACAAAGAAAATAACACCCCACTATCTTTACAATAATTCTCACCAACAATGACAAGAATTTTTTTACAAAAGAAATGAAGAATAAATTATATGAGTGTTTATCTTGATCAATATCACTTTAACAATATGGACTTGGTGCTCAGAAAACTTTTCTTTATGAATGTAAAAGAGTGAACAAAGTTTTCCAAGAGAATGAAAATTTGAATGCAAGTCAAATTGAAATTCACAATTGAGAGTTTAAAAGTTGTTATAATTCTTATGTATAAATGTTCAGATCTCAGTTTAATTTATAGAAGTTAAAACAATGTTCATGAAGTAAAGTATTCTTTCTAAAAAGGTTTAAGATGAAAAGGAATGAATTTGAAACATGTTGATTCATGAAAAACAATCGCCTATAAGTGGAACAGGTTACCATTAAGTATGTAATCGGTTACACTTTTAACGTTTCAAAATTATTCAAAAAATTCAAACACGTAACTGGTTACCATATTGCTAACATTGATTGACAACATATAAAAAAAGATGCATTCTGTTCTGTGACAGTTAATATCATTCCTTTTAAGTACTCATATTGATTTGTTGGTCCAGATCCTCAAGAATACCATTAAGCCACTGCTTCTCGACATCTTAAGAACTGACAATAAATAATTTGGGTCAAATTATCAAAGAAGGGAAAAAGACAGATAACCCAAGGGGCTGCAATCAACAAAGGCAAATGAAGACTGCACAGAAAATCCTTACCAACAAACACATTCCATACTCACTAAATACTCCTATCCTCCGTAAATATCCAATAATACGCAGGCATTCAGGCAACTAGTAATAAGAAACTATGTAGCATGGATACACGGACACTGCACTACTACAGAAATGATTGGAAATGATTTTTCACATCAGTTTGCAACCGATGTAAGGTGATATGATGTGGTAAGTCCACATCCTTTCACATCAGGTTGCGGCTGATGTGAAATCTTGAATTTCTACATCAAGTCCGCTTCCACTGTTATAATAGACGGACTTTGAAATTTAAACACTGAAGTGAAATATGTATATTTCACATCAGTTTTCAAAACCACTGTAGTGAAATAATTTTTTTTTCTTCTAAATATTTGTTTTAAATGGCTTATCAAATAAGCTTGACACCTGCTCTTTTCTTTTATACTAATAAAATGAAAACAAATTATGAATAATTTTTTTTCCTTCAGATATTTTCCGTGCTGATGTGAAAACTAAAACCCCCTTAATGTTAAATCTATATTTTGTAGTAGTGCTGACACACCGACACTGCTGATTATTTGATAAAGTAACATAATTCAGTGTAATTATATGTGTTGGTGTTGTCTCATACACGTGGACACGCCTGATCCGAGGAGTGTTCATGTTTTATCGATAAGAAACCATGTATAGAAACATTTTTCTAGAGCAACTGGCATTTGTTTATGTATTAAATTAAATATAATCACTACATGAACCTGAATATTTAAGAAAAGAATGAGTAGCATAGATTGAAGATGATTATGAATAAAGGAGACTTGATGACGAATAGCAAGCAACGCATCGGCAAATGCAATAGCTATGAAGGAACGGTAATTACCGATAGCAACCTCTTGCATTTGAAGTGGAGAAGGTCGGGTTCTTTATGAAGAGAGGAGTTGAGAGACATAAGGTTGTTGTGATTCAGATGCTAATGGAAGATGAATCCCTGAAAGTCAATATTTGAGACCTTTTTATTTGTTGATAATATTTAGACTAAATTACATTAGAGGTTTTTAAGTTATTTAATTGTGATGAGGACACCATACACCTTTTCTCGTACTGTTGCAATATTATAAATGTTTGGTATATAATTGGTTTGTGGAGTATAATTCAACCTGCAATTTTTGTTGGTAAAAAAGTGCAGAGAATTTCTTTGACATTTTACAACAATTGAACACAAACAAGTTGCCTCTTTTTGTGGCCATAATGTGGAGTATATGGAAACAAAGTAACAACAAGTGTGTTGTGTACCACTAATGATGAAGACACCATACAACTTTTCTTGTATTGTTCTAACAATATAAATATTTGAAATATAATTGATTTACGGAGGAGCATAATTCAGCATGCAATTTTGGTTAGTAAAAAACAAGCAGAGAATTTCATTGACATTTTACAACAACTGAACGCAAACCAGTTGGCTCTTTATGTGGTTATAGTTGATATTGATACATGTGAATTCTACTCTTTACCCAATAAAATTCACTCGCGTTTAACTAAACTTTCCAAAATATCTATGTGTGAGTTAACTCATGCAAGTGTAAAAAAACGTGACTTAGTTTTTACATATGCGTGACTTAACTCACACTGCGTGATTTAACTCACGCTCTAACTCACTTTGTTCTAATTTATTTTTTTTCACTTTATTCAAATTAATTCATTTACTTTATTCTCATTTATTTATTTACTTTATTCAAATTAATTTATTTACGTTATTCAAATTTATTTATTCACTTTATTCTAATTCATTTATTTACGTTATTCTAATTTATTTATTCATATAAACTAAATATTTATTCGAATTTATTCATTAAATAAATGCAAATATAAATAAAAGAAAGGAACAAAATTAATATTTATTCGAATTTATTCATTAAATACAAAATCAGAAAAAAAGCAAATATAAATAAAAAGAAATGAACAAAATTAATACATATAACAACTCATTTTATTAATAGAATTCATACAATAATTGATACATTTGATTCGAATTCACTGAATCTACTTATTTTCTTTTTACCCTCTTGGGGTAAAAAGTGATCAGCCTTGGGGTAAATAGTGATGCCTTCTTGGGGGAAAAGACATCATCAACCCTTGAGTTGAATCTAAATCTGGTTCTTTTTATACCCAA
>Ga0315914_1000150_pt1 | contig 66911 bp, 43 predicted proteins | sample MpolenodulesMG_FD_203920 | JGI IMG/M metagenome (GOLD analysis project Ga0315914, IMG submission 203920) | Medicago polymorpha root nodule microbial communities from Los Angeles, California, United States - elongated nodules | ecosystem: Host-associated > Plants > Roots > Nodule | place: USA...
TTGCAAAAATTAGCATAAATAATAAAGTAAAAAAATTACTACAAGATTGATATATTTATTTGTATTGGTTTGATACTTTCGGTCTCAATAACAACAATAAAGAAACCTCTTTCAACAATAAAAATTATCAAGACAATAGTCATAGACAATGAGTTTCTTGCAAATAACCTATTTATTTAAATTTGAAAAGACATTATTAATCTATTTTTAAACAGACAATTATTGATGAAATTGGGTTCTCGAAACGCATTTTGCCCAACGTTTCTAAATAGCGATTTTTATGTTGAGTTCCTAAGATTTGTTAATTTTAGTCCTTAATTTTTTGTTAGAGATTAAATTCAAGACTAAAACCATTTTTTTTTTGTAAAATTTTAAAAAATTGAGACAAAAATTGAATAATTTTTTTAAGGACTAAACCTAATATATTATAATTTATGGGACAAAAATATATTTTATCCTTAAATTTAATATGTTTGTTTTTAAAAAAAAAATTCTTCTTTATAGTTGGCCCCTGGATAAATTTTTTGCAAGCTTCGCCGCTGTTCACACTCCAATTCTGAAAAATTGGCTAAAACATTTCCAATTTAATTAATTTTTAAACGCCAGAAAACGTGTAAGGCCATTTCAAGGTGCATGTCCATTTCCGTATTATATAGCCAGAAAGCTTATGTAAAAAAATTCAATTTTTATAGTTCAGAAAAATTATATTTTGTTGTCAAGAATTCTATTGTTTTTTAAGTAAAGTATAAAATATTGTTAGACTTTGGTTTGATTTCAATTGTCTGACGTGATAATTTACTCTATCAACAACAATTCATATTATAATTATTTTTGTTTCGGAAATTCATATCATCAATAGATTTGCTGAAGATTAATTTTTTTTCCTGGTACAATCGAGGATAAAGTTTTATCCAAGTGTGCTTGTGTTGTGATGTTCCAAATATAAAACTTATGAATCAATTCAGTATTTTTTTCCGACATAAAATCAATGATTAATTCAATTCAGTTTAAACAAGTTTTCAAAGTAAAAATTTCTAAATCGAATCAATGTAAATAAATCATTGTTGAACTTTTCCGGTAAAATCCAACACACTGGAAGAATGCTATGAGTTTTCCAACATCTCACAAACAAAACAAAACTGGAAACTTGAGTGAATGAAATTTTATGTAAGGGTGAACAAGACATGTTTAAAATAGTTTTTCAAAAAATATGTACTGCCATGATATGTGAGGGTGAACTCGTGTTGGACTCATGAATGTTGAACGTAGGATGAAGAATATGGGTGTAAAAAATTAAATAAAAAAGAGGGCAATTTTGAAATTATCGATGATTTGTTGGGGTGAAGGTATAAGCGTATGGGTATAGGGTATAATTTACTACTTTTTTTTCAATACAAAATTTAGGTGAACTCATTCTTAAGATGAAAGTTGAAATTTTAACATTGTTTAGAAATGAAATCCTAACATATACTCTTTTTTGTTGTTTGATACTATGGATATCATCCATAGTATTTTGTGTGTGAGAGAAAAAAAAAGTCTATCAAAATTAAGTTAATCTTCTCTATTTTAAAAATGATAGTTTTTTTTTAGAATATATGCCTAGTTTGACAAAAAGTTTAGAATAATTGATCGCGGACATATTAAGCTTCTTGTTAGAAAGTCAACTTCACATACACACACCTCTTAAATTTTTGTCCTCTCCTCCTTAATTAATTCCTTCATATCAAATTCCATAACATAATGGGTTCTATGCTTGGTTCTCAGAAGACTCAAGCGACCAAAGAAGGGATGGAAACAGCGTTGAATAAAACTAAACAGATTGCTGCCTCTTCCCCCGTCTTTGTCTTCAGGTTATTTTTATTTCTATCTAATCTTAGTAACATGTTTTTGTTGATCAAAATACTAGTTAAGGAGATGTCAATGTTTTTTTTAGGTAATAGTGGAATCTAGAAATAGAGAGACCATATTTATTTCTCTATATAGTGTGTTTGACTTGAATTGGTTGTCAAGGTAGTTTGGTGTTTTTCACATGGAGCCGTCCTTGTTCATTTTCATAAAGCATCTTTTTTTTTTTTAACCCTGACAATCCCATCTGTAATTTATGTTGTGACAGTAAGACTTATTGTGGTTACTGCAAACGGGTCAAGGATCTACTCAAACAGTTAGGAGCAACCTACAAGGTCCTTGAAATGGATATAGAAAGTGAGTTTGCTTTCAATGCTGTCTCAATAGATTTCATGCTTGCTGTATTATGTGCTTTCTTCCAAAACTTGAATGTGAAGACTACTTTGTTTTATTATCCCTCTTTAGGTCTTGTTTGTTATTAACACTTTTTAGTTTTCAATTTTAATTAGGCTATCTTTGGGATTATAAGAGAGGGGGATAGTCTCAAAACTAAAAATGCAAAAATGAGAGTTTTATTTCTTATTAAATCCAAAGTGGGGTCTAATATTAATATATTATCTTCTGCTCTTGAATTTGTTTTTACCTATTTGAAGGTGATGGAGATGAGATTCATGCAGCATTAACTGAGTGGACAGGGCAAAGGACAGTACCTAACGTGTTTATTGGAGGCAAGCACATTGGTGGTTGTGACTGTAAGGCTACACACTCCTGTTGCTTCTTTTTCGTGTGGCAAAGACAAAACTAGAGTTGTTTTTTTTCCTTCTGTTTTCATTATTTGTGTGTGTAATATTTTTATCACATGTTTATTTTTTGCAGCTGTTTTGGAGAAACACCGTGCAGGTCAATTGATTCCTCTTCTCACTGATGCTGGAGCCATCGCCAAGAACTCTGCTCAGCTCTGAATAGTCGCAGAATGTTTCTGGCACTACTAGTATTTGCTAAAGTTTGCGACATTACTTTGGATGAATATAATACACAAAACAAGCATGTGTAATAATATACACTTATGTTAGTAGAGACATGGGGGATATGATTCACGGCAGTCATCATTTCCCACAGTCACTGCAGTCAAATAAACAACCACCATTGGATTTATCTAATGTTGTACTTTCTTCCACGTGCCCTCTAATTTTATTTGACCTCTTCAATGACAAATCCCTTTTTTCCGATACCCACCTCACTTGTTCCAGCGGCCATGAATGTTGACTGCCGTGAAAGAGGATCGTCTTATTGGTTAATCTTTAAATATAAAACTCTGGTTATTATTTGCAAAATTACTAAATTTTTTTACAAGTACTAGCATAGCATCAATCTTTTATCCGGGTTTAAACCTAAGCCTTCAACCTCCTTGATTCTTTAGAATTTAAGTTGTAAAATTATATCCGATTGTTTTAAAATTTTAAGTTGTTTACTTTGATTGGTATTAAAACTTAGTATCTTAGTAGAATCTTTTCTATATTGGTTGTTGATCTTGTTACTTATGGGTGTTTGTCCGAGTTCGAATCTTAGTTTTCAGTTGGTGAAAGGATCTGAAGCTTTTTTGAACAAAAATGGTTTTGTTTGTTGGACTCATGTTCTCAATTAAGTCAGATGATTTAGCTAAGTATGACCTTCCTTTAAACTTGTCTAGTAGAGTTTATGATTTTGTGTCTTCTTTTTTTGTTGAATGCGATTTGCCGATGCCTCCACCATTACATTATGATATTTAATTTCCTTCTCGCGCGCTCTGCAAAAATTCTAATAATACCCCTGGTCTGGATTTTGTTTTTTGAATCAGATTGTTAGAGTTTCCGGAAATTAAAACCCGGACACATACGATATAAAATTGTGTCTTTCTTTGATCTCAAGAGTCTCTGTTGACTCTTATACGACCCCCGCAAAAGCTGCAATGTAATTGCAGGGGTCGTATGAACGGTCAACAATGACCATAACACTACAGACACACCTAAAAGCTACCTAAAAAACTAAAAAAATTGAAGAAAATGTATGAAAGGAGGTGAAGAAGAATGAAGAAAAATGTTGAAGATCCAAGCCTTTTTATAGCCTTAAATCAATCATAGGTCTTAATTACAGTCAAATAAAACATGTTCCACATTCAAAACTGTCAAAAAAAGGAATTAAAATTCCACTAACTAGCCAAAATGTTACTGAGGAGTTCCAGATTTTATATTTCGAAATGCATGAAGTGTTTCCGAATTACAAAGTCTAAACTGCATCAGACCCTTTATTTGGATCGTTTTCGTTGCGAATGCCTTGGAGAAAAAAAAGGAACAAAGGTACATAACATAAATAGAAGCAACATAAGACAAATAAACAGTTAAAAAAAACCATTATAACAGAAATGATGAATCTTTTGGAAAGGTGTTTCAAGAGGATTTCTTTGAGTTAGATTCTGCTCCTTGCCAAATGACATATTCATCTGGCAGGCAGCAAGATCTAACTCATAGCAACCTCTTGATATTTTTGAGTTATCTATCTATCAAGGAGGCAGCAAGGAGTATGTATATATTTTTGAAAGCATACTGAGGATCTTCGCCATGCTGGCACACAAAGAGCAATCTATTTGTCACATAGAGAGCAATCTATTTTGTGGCAACATGACAAAGATCCTCAGCACAATGACAAAAAATTTCATGGTTTTCTTTGGTGTGTTTGTGTGTTTTGATGGTATTGAAGCTCAAAACAGGAGAGCACTTATTTATAGAGATCCTTGGATGTTGTGGACCACATAAACTCTTGGTGCAATGTGGTTCATACAAAATGATCATATGCTGAGGTATTACGAATTTAGTAATTCGGAATACACTTGCGCCCTTTGTGATTCTGGACTTCATAATCTGAAATGCATATCTTTGATTATTTTATCGATTAGATGAACATCTTTGATGTAAATTAAAACATAACGAAAGTTTAAATAATATATATATTATTCAAAACATAATACAACAACTTAATTCAACAACACACAACTAACACGCAATTAAAACAACATAAAACACGCGATTAATTAAAACATAGCACATTATCACGGATCATCTAAACTAACTTCTTCCTCTGGTCTCTCCAGCAGAGCCCTAATCTCTTCGTAGTTCCTGGGTCGGTTCAAACTTTTCAGAATTTGTTCAACAGATCTAACCAACGAAGCGTCCAACTCGATCGGTCCTCTAGTACAGTGCTGACTAAAGATAGAGAATATGGTTCTCATGTCGTCGTTGTTTCTGAGTTTCATCTGGCTGAATCAAAGAGATCCAACTGAGTCGGATAATGGACATCGATATTCAACACCGACCACCCTCCTCGTTTCTCTGTGGTTGAGTTGACAGTTGATTTGATCCAGCTCATCCTTTAGGCCGGAGAGGGTGACATCGTTGCGAATCCTAAATAGATGGGGTGGCGTTCCACCGTTGTAGTAGACTGCCGCTAGCTTAGTGTTCGGATCAAAGCAAGGGAACTCCATGATTTTTTTTAGGTGTAGTTTACTTGTAATAAAAACAGGGACCCCTGTTTATAGAGTTATCTGGGCGTTCTGGACCACATAAACTCTTTGTGCAATGTGGGTCACACAAAAGAATTCAATGCTGAAGTTTTCCGGATTTCAAAATCCGAACTATCCATCACCCTACACGAAGAGCAAAGTTTCCCTTTGTTTCACGCCATGATCATATTTTTTCGGAATATAAAATCCGGAATCTATGTGTAATCCAGATTACATTTTCCGGACTGCACTAGAAGCTTTTGGCCGGTGGTATGCACCACAAAGAAAACTTTTTTCAAACATTTTGGGCAGTGGTTAAGTTGAAAAACGTGTTTTTGCACGTTTTTTGATTGTAATTATGGCTTACTACACGTTTTTAAACATCCCCTCCCCTATAAATAGGTTTCATTTTCTCAAAAATAGTCACACCTTCTTCTTTGTCCTCTTATCCTCTTCTACAACGATGTGTTTTCATCGTTGGCCTTTCATAGAAAGAGGCCTCTTTGAAAATCCATAAGGGGTCATATGATCGGTCAACAGGGAAGGGGTCAGTATGAGTATGAAGTTGGTCTGTCTGGGTGTAAGTTTGACCATCATGATCTCTTGTTCTCCAGAGGCCCATGTGCCCCCTCTGTTTCCCCTCCAACAACAAAGCTACTGGTATGTCCTATCAGTAGTGTTGCTTCCCCCCCCTCCTTTTTCCTCTCCATCAGTGGCTGAAACTTACCCCCCCACCTTAGAAATAGTTTTAGGTTCTTATGTAATAAGATTGGAAATAATTTTAGGTTCTCATGTAAAAAGCTTGAACATTTGTAATGTATTATTCATATATTAATAAAATGACTTCTTTTTATCTTTGTGTTCTTTTTATTTTTGTTTTATATTCCTATTTGCAGTTATTTACGAATTTGAAAGCTTAAAATGAAAAATTATGGAAAATGATCGTTCCGGATTTTAAAATCCGAACAAATCTGAAAAACATTAACAATTCATTCCGGAAAACTAAATCCGGAGCAGGGGTAAAAGTGGAAAAAAATAGGGCGCGCGAGGAAAGGTATGGAAAAAGTAAAACTCTTACATTCCTGCGTATAGTTTCTCAGTTTTTCTTTGTTGGGCTTTTAGCCCATCTTGTTCACCAAAAAAAGAGAGACGATTGCTCTTTAGACACCAACCGAACGACTATTAATTGTTGTTCGATACTTGTTCAAAAGGGAAAAAAAACTATGGTTCATTACTTTTTAGATTGGTTGAGTCACTTTTTTAAATTGGTTCACCCGATTGAAAAAGTGTTTCAAGTGACTTTCTTGAATGTCTAAAGAACAATTTTTAAGACTTGTTCTCTTATTGAATAAAATACATGGAAGTCACACCATTTTGTGAATGAATAAAACATAAATAATACGAATCACATGTATTTCACTGAATAAGTGATTACTTTAGTTTTTGACATATGAAAGATTAAGTGTTAGAAAAAGTGTGTTAAACCGAATGTTGTTAATATAATGTATTTGGGGGGTACATGTATAAATAGAGAGTATGAAGTAAAATTCCATTTTAAACATAATGAACGACAAAAACACAGTAATTAACTAACTTCACCCGCCGCGCCAAATTTTGATGATAAGCTCATAAAAATTCCACAAACCCTAATTGACACCAAGCAAGATCAAATTCCAACACCTGTTTTCTGTTTTCATCTAACACCTGTTTTCTCATATAGATATATACACAAGAAATGGGTTCTATGCAGAGTTCTCAGAAGAGCAAAGAAGAGATGGAAACTGCCATGAACAAAGCTAAGGAGATTGCCGCTTCATCCCCCGTCTTTGTCTTCAGGTTTTCTATTTTTACTTCGTTTTTTCATTAAATATAAACGAACTGATTGTGGGGATGCCAATAATTTTTAGGGTTTAGGGGAATCTCAAAATAGACAGACTATATTTATTTCTCTATGTGGTGTGTCTCATGATAATTGATTGTGCATGTAAGTTTAGGAATTTGTCTTTTCATTTATGGTGGTTACGTGAATTAATAGATTCTGGAAAATTGATTGTGCCTAAGACTGTGTTGAATTAGTGTTAGCAACTCTCTTGAGTGAAATTTTGTGTATTGTTGTTATTATTTGGTAGGCTTGTTCAATCAAGGAATTCCACTTCACTCTAGTTGTTAGAGGTGGTTGTTATCATTTGATAAATCTTTATTTTGAACATGTGGTAGACCATAAACTTACACTAAGCTTGTGTCATGTGGTTGTCAAATGAGGTAGTGGCCGGACGATTGAGTTGTGACTGGACGTGTGGGATACTTGGTCGGTGAGAGTGGAGAACAGTGGCTATAAATGTTTGTGCTTTGTGTGTGTGTGTGAGAGAGAGAGATGAAAGAAACATGTGTGTAGACTGTTCCACCGGTTGCTTGTTATGCTCTTTAACGAAAAGGGGACATGGCAATGTAAACACGCGCGTGTTGGTTGGAGTGTATCCAGCGGTTCTCTTATGTATTATAGGTTGGAAAATAAATTCAAATCAAAGAATCAATTATCGAAGCCAAAAGCTGCAAATTCTAGTTAAAGTTAGAATCAATTCTAGAGACATAATCATTTTTCCTTAAGAACATTCAAACATGTCAAAATCAATTCTACTCCTTTAGAATCAATTTCGGCTTCCCTAAAAGTGGAACCAAACATACACTCAGCCTTCGTTTCGAAACACGACGAAACCTCACGTCCACACAGAAGCACTAATTGTGGCTTCACAATTTTCATGTGTAAAATACATGGGATTCGAGAATGAGTCTTCAAAAGCTGTTCGGAACACACACTTAGCTGTTTTTATTTTTTTACCAAACAATTTTTTTTTTTTGAGAGATCCAAACAAACAAAATTTATTAAACACAAAAAAGGGGTTACAAAGGATTGGGGGGGCAAGAACCAATGCCTAATAAGTCCCTTAGAAATAATAGCTAATAAAAGTGGGCACTTAGCTGTTAGGCAATGCTGTGCAATTTGATCTCATGTATGCATTGAATTAGTTGTCAAGACAACTTGTTGTCTTTCACACGTAGGTTTAATGTTGATAATCCCATTCTGTAATTTATGTTGTGGTGTGGCAGTAAGACTTATTGTGGTTACTGCAATCGGGTCAAGGATCTACTCAAACAGCTGGGAGCAGCCCACAAGGTCATTGAATTGGATACAGAAAGTGAGTTTACTTTCAACGCCGTCTCAATATATTTCATGTTTGCTCGATTATGTGCTTTTTTCCAAAAGTTGAATGTGAGGACTACTTTGTTTTGTTGCCCCTCTCTAGGTCTTTGTTTGTTATTGAACCTCTTAGACATATTTTAAGTTTTCCATTTTCACTTTGGCTATGTTTGGGAGTTTTGGAGGGAAGGAGAGACCTTTGGAGAAAATGAAAAAGAAAAGGAAAAAGAAGGAAGGATAAAACAAAATCTCCGTATACAGGGAAAACAAAAAATGTATTGGAAGAAGACTTTAGAGGGCATACATGAATTTTTTATTTCAATGTTTTTATAATAGTCTCCGTTAAAAGTATATTAATCATAAACATTTTCTTTTTATTCTCTACCAAAAAACTCTCTTAAATAAGCTAGATTTGTGTCTTTTCCTCCTCTCCAAACCTCTCAAACTTAGCTTTAGTTACTACCTACTAGTTTAGTTTCACCTTAGTTACTAATTACTAGTTTAGTTCTGCCTTAGTTACTACTTACTACTTTACTAGTTTAGTTCCGGATCAACTAATCATAAACATTTTCTTCTTATTCTCTACACAAACACTCTCTTAAATAAGGTAAAAGATTTCGGTCTTTTCCTCCCTCCTCTCCCCTCTCTTCCTCTCCAAACTCTCAAACAAAGCCTTAGTTACTATTTACTAGTTTAGTTCCAGATCAACGTAACTGTGCCGAGGTAAATTATTAATTCTATGCACAACATATGTCTTGTCATAACATTATTTTGAGGGTGGCTTCTAAGTTTAGAGAGCAATCAAGTCCCTTGCCGGTGTACCATCAATAATATACTATATGATCTATTTGAGGGTTTAGATTTGTTGAAACAAAAAAGAGCAACACCTATGCCTTGAAATCAGATTTTGTTGAGTTTGATAAAAGAACTATCTAGATGATTGTTTTCGTCATTATAAAGTATTTTCTAGAAACTGATCCCAATCCATAAAATCCAAGAATTTCATGTAATAAGAATTCATACACCCAAATAATCATTTTTTAAGCTAAATAATGGTCTTATCCAGAAGTAAGAGGTTTTCATAGCTTTCTTTGCATAGGTGTTGCTCTTTTTTGTTTCAACAAATCTAAACCCTCAAATAGACCCTTATGGTATATTGTTGATGGTACATGGGTGTGGGACTTACTTTACCATGCTTTGTGGAATAGACAAAAATGAGTGTTATTTCCAATTAAATCCAAAGTGGGGATCTGGTATTATCTTCTGCTGTTTTTACCTATTTGAAGGTGATGGGGGTGATATTCAAGCAGCATTAGCTGAGTGGACAGGGCAAAGGACAGTACCTAACGTGTTTATTGGAGGCAAGCACATTGGTGGTTGTGATTGTAAGGCCACACTCCTTTTGCTACTTTTTCATGAGGCGAACCAAAACTAGAGTTGTTATTGTTCTGTTTTTGATTATTTGTGTGTGTAACATTTTTATCACATGTTTATTTGTTGCAGCTGTTTTGGAGAAACACCGGACAGGTCAATTGGTTCCCCTTCTCAATGAGGCTGGAGCCATCCCGCTCAGCACTTAATAGCCAAATAATACTTCTGTCATTACTATTTGCTATAAAATCTGTGGCATTATTTTGTATGAATATAATTTGCAAAACAAGCCTGTGTAATACTGCGCTTTAATTGTGTCGGTGGAGATATATCTTCTTGGCTATTGTTTAAATATAAAACTGTGGTTATTTAAGATGATAATGTAACTTTTGCAGAATTACATTTTTTTTTAAAAGAGGATCATCTTGTAATATTGTTACAAAATAGAAATTAGAATCTTAAGACTGTTGATATTTTTGTCGGGTATAATTTTGGTCCTACAACAAAGTATTTATAAAAAAAATGACAGAAGAAAGACATATTCTTGTAATACCACTTTTATTTTGGAATTGACCATTGTGATATGCAAACCTTTTAGTACGTTAAAATACTACAAAAGAACTAAGTAAAGTATTACCAAAAATAAAAAGATATATTTTTTTTAAATATAAAAAAATAAAAACATGTGTATTTGCAATGATTGAAAACAAATACTTTGTGTAAAAATTAAATTAAAGTGATATGTTTGTACGATCAAAATATATTTAAATTAGATTTTTGACGGGGTTGGGGACTGTTTAAATTAATTTTTTAAAGAGGGTGGGGACTGTGGAGATGGATGTATACCAATCTAAAGTTAATAATTTATGATACACTATAGGTCACGTGACAAACCTTTAATAATAATAATAAAAATATTAATCTCCATAAAATATTTTTGTCCTAATTTGGATGTTTAAAATTGATAATTTCAGTTTTGTAATTTCAATACTCTCAATTAATCTTTTAGTGTGTGGCTAGCCAGACGTAGGAAATCGAAATAAGTCGAATCGTCTAATAAAGGTACATGATCAAGTTTATGATAGACTTGGACCAAAATCTTTTGTAAATAGATAAAGTTAAGACTTTTTTAAAAGTTGATAGACTTCAACATGTTCAAAATATCTTTAAAGCCCAATATACCGACCTATTTTGATAAATATAAATAATAATTTTATTGAAGATAACAATCTTATTTCATTTCCAATGAATAAAATTTGTAATATAGTTATTTTTAGGGGAAAAATTGTAATATATGGGTTGAAATCAAATAAAAAACAACTTGAGCTAGCATAAATTTTTGATGCTTTGCGAGGGTATCACAAGTTTACAACTTGGTTGGCTTGCCCCATAATAAATTATATCATATAGTTTTAATTAAAAAAATAAACAAGCTTTACATTGTCTCATAACAGTGGCAAACTCAATTGCATTGAAATGATCTTCATTAATATCATGACTTACTATTTAATTCACTAATAACCCATTGAACACCCATTTTCTGAAGCAAAATGATATTTGGACAACTATTTTGTAACAACTTTCTTTTTCATAGTCACATTATGTTTTTATTTTCTCTCTTTAGTACATTAGTTTTCGTGTCAAAATTCTTTTTATATCTTTGGTTGTCACATAAGTTGTCAAAAATATGATTGTTGAAATAATATAACTTTTTCTAAATGCATGTTAATGCTTGCGGTAAACCCACGACTTAGATAGAAAGGTTTCCATTAAATAATATTTTTTTAAATAGTCTAGCAACTAAAAATTTATCTTTTAAAATAAATAAATGAGGTGTATGAAGTTCGAACCTAACCTCTACGTATATTATGCAATATCCGAACAACCATAAACTAAATTCACATAGACAAATTTTTTAATACTACTATTCATATATTATTATTTATTTATTTTTGTATATTGTGTTAAATTACAAAGTTTAAGGGGTATACACTACATTGCCATCTAATAAGAATCCATCAATCTTCCAAGTAACATGTCATACAACTAATTATCAAAGACAACATAAAATAATTTTATATTGATGGTGCATCTTTATTTTCTCTAAATTACATAATTAATAACATTTTCAGTAATCTGGCCTAAAATCACTTTCAATAATCTTTTTCGGTAGATACGTTTTAAATAATTTAATTACACTTACCTATAAATTCTCTTGACATATTTAAGGACCATTGAGTAAAATAGATTTCTTGTAAAAATAAAGGTTAAATAGAGTTTATATATATTATCGCACAAGGTAAGATTATAAAAAAATATCATCTATATTTATATTATATACAAAGAGAATATATGATTTTGGGCTGATTTTTCACTGTCAATTATACTCTTAGGGTGTGTTTGGATGGAGGGTTTAGGAGGAAAAAGGAGGGGAGGATTCAGATTTCATTTTTAAATCAAGCACCTTATGAAATGTTTTTTAAAGAGTTAACATATTAACATTATAAACAATCATATAATACTTCAATCACACTTAATTTATTTTAGAGAAACATGTTATATAGTCCGTATTTTAAAAAAAATAAACAAACCCTCCCCTCTATTTCCCTTTCAAACCCTCGATTCAAACACACCCAAACAAACTTGATTATAAAATGTTATTTTGTTGTTGTCATTTAAAGAAATAAAAATTTATATAACATTTGTTTTTTATACAGTTTTAAAAAAAAGATGCAACACAAGAACTTTCTAGGAGGTCACTTATCCTTGTACTTTGTTATATTGTTGGTATCTATTATCTATATATAATTTTAATTAAAATCAAAATAGTTTTAATCTAAATTTAATAAGAAAATATTTTCCGTAATTTATATGCAACAATGCAGTAAAAAACCGAATAGAGACAGGCATGGAGTACTAGTCCGTCCGAACGTTATTGTTAATAATATTTATATAATACAAAATAAAACTTCGAGTATGCTAATAGACCACAATACTTAGTAATTTCTTTTAGAGGTCAGTGAATTGATTTTTTTTTTTTTGTTGAAAGAAGGTTAGTGAATTACTTATAGATGCAGCAATTTAAAATCTGTATGATTTTGTAAATTAATTTTTTGTGCAGTTGGATATGTATTACTAGCTGTTAACACTTAGTCATTATTTTTCAAACAAAATATGCACCTGGTCAATTCTTTGAACATAACTATTTTTTTCCTTCTTTCCAAAAAAAAAATAAAAATTCCTTCATACTATTATACTATGCACCTAAACACCTTTATACTGTTACATTCTTCGAACATAATAATCATGTATAGAATCTTCGATTTTCCCAAGGAAAATTGCTCTATAGTTAATATGAAAGAATAAATAAATTGATTCTTTGAATTTGAAGTTCACATACAGATTTTAAATATCAGTTGAATGAATAAAAAGTAATACAGAAAAAAAATGATCATTGTCCATTTTCTGATATAATGCCTTAAAAGAAATATAGTATTGTTGTAGGCCTAGTGATGTTGACTTTCAGTGTATTAAAATTTCCCACTAGCTGATATTTCTCAATAAATAAATGAATTAAAAGGTATTTTAAAAGTTAGTTGAAAGGCACGTTATTAGTATTTATCGTAGGAGTAAAATAAAAAAGTGTTATTCTATTTCGGTATGAAAAGTTCTGTGTTGAATATTTACCGACCAACACAAAACTAACTAGTAATAAATACCAGCACTACCGTTAAGAAAAAAAACTAATCAATAAAAATCAATGGCTCAATCTATTTTCTCATCCACCACATTTTTCCCCCCTTCCTCTTTCTCCTCTTCTTCCTTCCCTCATCGACGCCACCTTCTTCCGCCCAATCTCCGAACATCTTCTCCGATTCGCAGAATCACTTCCATTACCAATGCCGCTACCAATGTCGTTGCTCCGGTTCAGTCTGTTACCCAGGTAGTAGTAGATCAATTAATTTGCCAATTCATTTTTTTTTTAATTATGCCATCATTTTTAGGGTTTTTAATTTCATGCATCTTTGTTCGGTGATTCCTATCAATCTAATATGTCATGCTTCATGAATCACACGCTTTTCATGTAGTTGCTGGATTACGTATTAATTTTTTTTTTAGTTTTTGTATTCTGATTAATGGTTTTTTTTTTCCATCCTAAATGCTATGTAGCTAATTGAATCGCTGATTAAAGGTGTTGATTTATCGGAAGCTGAAGCTGAATCATGTCTTCACTTACTCTTGAATGAACCCGATGAAGCTTTGATTAGTGCTGTTCTTGTCCTTCTCAGAGCTAAAGGAGAAACTGTTGAAGAAGTCAGTGCTAACTTTATTCATTTTGAGTCTAACAATTTTACTCAATTACTCTGTTGCACCGACATTTCTGATTGAAGATATGTCCCGTGTATGACACTATGACACACACAATTACATTAGGTTAGTTAATTTTCCAAAATCGTTACTGAGGTCAGTTTTGTGTCGGCGTGGGACACTGAGCATGTCTTCAATATGAAGTGTTAGTGCTACATATGTGCAAACTGAAAAAAAGTTGTGGAACAATTGAGTGGGTGATGATTGAATTATTTTATTTTATTAAATTTGTGGATAGGTTTCGGGGCTGGCGAAGGCTATGATGAGACATGCTACCAAGGTTGAAGGTTTGGTTGATGTGGTTGACATTGTTGGTACTGGAGGGGATGGTGCAAACACTGTTAACATTTCAACCGGATCTTCCATTCTTGCTGCTGCTTGTGGTGTAAAAGTTGCAAAGGTGTGTGTTTTGTTATTATTGATTAAAAGTTTACAAAGTTTTTGTAATTGTGTGTGATGAATTTGATTGTTCCCTTGTTGCAGCAAGGAAGCCGTTCGAGTTCTTCTGCCTGTGGAAGTGCTGACGTGTTAGAAGAATTGGGAGTTGTTATTGACTTGGGTCCGGAGGTTAATGCGAATCCCTTCTTTAGTTGTCCTATTTGTTAACTAGTAGAATTTCTCAAAAAGTTTTTATTTATAGTGATTAATGTATCTGAGTACTGCTCTATTGAATGTGGACTCTTTTACCCACATGCGTTTCCAAACACTCGTGTTATTGTAGCCCCACTTAGTGGAATAAGGCCTGGCTGTTGTTATTGTTAATTTATGTATCTGAGTAATTTAATTTTTTCCGTTATTGCATATCAGGGGGTTAAAAAGTGCGTGAGTGAAGTGGGAATTGGATTTATGATTTCCCCAAAGTATCACCCTGCTATGAAGATTGTTAGGCCTGTAAGAAAGAAGCTCAAAGTAAGAACTATATTCAATATATTGGGGCCAATGTTAAACCCAGCACAGGCGCCTTATGCAGTGGTTGGTGTATACACAGAAGACTTGGTAAGTTCCATTCCATCACTGAGAAATTTATTGATCTAATCAAGAAATGAGAAAAATATAAGAAATCTATTTGTTCATAGCATTTGCTTGTGAAAGATTGATAGCTGTGAAAGCAGCCTCATATCTGAAGTAATTGCCTTACATTGATAACTTTTAAACAAGTTCAACTCTTTTTCCTTTAGTTATATCATTTCATTTTTGTTATTTTTTCCGTTGAACATTGATTATGAAGCATTTGAGCTTTGCCTTTGAGGTTCTGTCTTCTGTTTTTTTCCTTAACAATTATTGTATTTGTATCTTTCAAAAGAAATGTAGATTATCAGTTGATTAAATAATTCATCCATATATGATTGTTCTGTTCAAATTAGAACTTTTAAAATGCGTAGGGTCATCCTTTTTTGTTGATTTGATAGTAGCAAAATACTGAAATTGAAATGATTGTCAATTCGACAACATTTGTTTTGTTTCTTATGTTTTGTATTTTTCACAAAGGAAAAGAAAAAATTGACTGAAGAGTTGAGGATCTAATTCTTTCCATTTTTCTCCATCTCTGTCATTCCTAATAAGCGGTTTGTCTCGGCCTTTTTGATAGGTCTTCAAAATGGCCAAAGCACTTAATAAATTTGGCATGAAAAGAGCTTTAGTTGTCCACTCTGAAGGTTTGGATGAAATTAGTCCTCTTGGTGAGATCTCTTGCTTGTTTTACATCTCAAAATCGTTTATTTTAAAGACATTGGTTTCTTAATATGACTTAATTTTACCTTCAGGACCTGGTCTAGTGCTCGATGTTACTCCAGGAGGGATTGATAAATTCTCATTTGATCCCTGTAAGCATATGTTAATTTATAGTTTTTTTTAATCTATTTCTGTTATGAAGTATATTGATACAGCTCACATGCTACTAATTGGGCGCTGTAATGGATCCTTTACTGGGCATACTTTTGCTCTCCTCACATCATATTGTTTATTGGAACAGTGGATTTTGGCATTCCTCGGTGCAATCTTGAAAGCTTAAAGGGTGGTGATCCAAGATACAATGCAGAGGTTCTCAAACGTATTCTGGGTGGAGAGAGAGGACCTATTGCAGATGCTTTTGTGAGTATCTTTGTTTTTTTAATCATATTAAAAATCTTAGAGGATGGTATTTTACTGAAATCCAATTAGTGTAACATTCTCTATTGTTCTTTCTGTCTCAATTTTCTTATAAAATACTGAAATTCATGACATGTCCTGCATTATTTATTGGTGCTTGGACCACTCTTTATGTATGCATTAGTAGTATCGTCACACACATTTTGATTATTCTGTACAAAATGCCTAGGTTCTCAATGCTGCAGCAGCTCTCATGGTAAGTGGCTTTGTGAGGAACCTAGCTGAAGGGGTGTCTTTGGCGCGTGAAACACAACAATCAGGAAAAGCTCTCAAGACTCTCAACTTGTGGAAGGATATCTCAAATGTGAGTTAAATTGGATCCTGTATTACCAATTTCATTGCACTCATGTGTTGCTAATTTTCTTTTGCCTCCTTTGCTATTGCAGAAAATAAAAGATGACGCAGCCATATAAATATTCCTGAATCATTTTATGTGAATCAGGTTTAAGTTTTGTAAACTGCATTCATACAGGAGGGAGCCTGATACTGTACATGTATTGTCGAATAGATATACAAAAGTAATTTAAATTAGTATCAGCTGTAAAAGTATTATCGCTTGTAAAAGTAGCTATCCTTCAGATCTGAGCAAAATGTAACATTTCCCTCTAGTTTACCGGTGAAATTGTTGTATGTAATAAGATTAGGGATGCTGTAACTGTGTTTCATTCAATTATAGATAATAAAAATGATTTTTTCATTTCGAGAGATGATATGTGTAGCCTATGACAATATATTTTTAAAATCCTGTAGAATTTTATAGTGAGATTGCAACAGATGGCTCAAAACTAATCTGTGACAGATTTTCATATGATTTGATGATTTCACTATGATTTGATGGAACTGTTTGCCCACAGCCACACACCATTTTCCATTTCATTGGAAGCTTCGTTTGTGGGAAAAGTCAAACAAATCTAAATAAGGGGATGAGCCGAAAAACCTAATTGTGTTCTCTTTGAGAACCCTAATAGCCACCCTTCTTGAAGTTGCTCCGACCATGCAAATCAGAAGACCCGAAAATTGCAACACGACCCAAAAGAGCAATGCTATATGTAGCGAGAAAAAGAACTCCCAAAAATAACGAAAACATACGTGTTTGAATTTCAGAACAATTGAGAAAAATTTCAGTTAGTATTTGACGGAAAATAGAGAGGTAAGTGGCTAATGAGATTAATTTCTCTATGTGATAGTACATTTGACTATATCAAGCAATTTCCAACCATTATCTTATATTCTTAAAGACAATGATATATGACACATTAAACGAACATATGACGTTTGATATTAATTTAACATGAGTTCCTCTGTAGGTAACAAAAAAACCATTTTGACTAACAAGCTGCGATTGTGAAGATGAATTTATCAATTCAGAAAATCTTATAGACTATTTTGAGTCTAATTTCTGTATTGATTCAATAAAATAATTCTGTCATCATCGTGGTATCATATCTTATAACAGCAAAGTTGATTGGTAGGTAAAATAGGTAGATAGATAAAATAAAAGACGCAGATACGGTAGTTGTAATATTTTCTCTTCTCAGTTTCTGTTTGTTTTTTCCCTTATTAACAAGTAAAAACAAAAACCTGATTCTCTTTCTTTTCTAAAAAGTAAAAACATATTTTCCCCTATCATCTTCTCTCGTGTTGTGTTCGTGTATCAGGGAAGACTCTCTCTAGTCTAGAGTGCTCAATTTCACAATCCCGCGCGATAATCAAAGGTTAGCTTCCATCAATCACACTTCATCACGTAACTTTCTCATTAATTAATCTAATTACTTTTTAATCAACCAGGTTTCAAATCATGAACGGCTCTCCGGATCCACCGTTGGATTCATTTCCCCGTTTACGTCTCCGACAATCGGACGGTCTCTCTCGCCGCTCTTCCTTCGGCGCCGAATCGGAGTCTGAACGTTACTGCAGCGCAAGTAACTCAATGATGGGAACACCGAACACCAGCATGAGCATCCGCAGTGCCGTTACCGTTTTCCACGATTTCTCCGATATCGATTTCGCTTCTTCTTCTAGAACCTTCGATGATTTAAATCGTAAGAATTTTCGATACGGTTCGAGTGGATTGGAATTATACGGTGACGACGGTGATGAGCTTAGTATGACCGGGCTTGATTCGTCGGAGCTGATTGGAAATGAAGGAATTGAAGAATCTGATGGGAATGAAAATGGTGGTGAAGTTGGGGAAAGAGAGATTGAGAGGGAAGAGGATGAGGAAGAGGAATTTTCGGAAGGTGATGATTCTATGTTCAATTATGGGAGTGGATGTGAAGGTGATAATGAGAATGAGTTTTATTCGATGAAAGGTGAAAATGTGTCGAGTGAATTTTATTCTTCGAGGAGTGTGAGTTTATATGAAGAAGGAGAGGTTCGAAATGAGAATCCTTTGCTTATGAATTCTTCTGTGGCTTTTGGTTCACATGATTTGGATGATTTTTTGATTCAAAATGGTCCGGTTTCTGTTGTGTCTGATCTGTTTTATAATCCACGAGAAAGTAATAATCAAGTAGAAGAAGATGGGGTAAGTTCTGTTCGAAAAGAAGAGAAGGACGACATCGTTGTCAATAATGAAGTTGAAGAAACAAAAGATATTGGTGATCGAGAAGCTTTAGAAGAGCTGAGGGATAGGGATAGGGACAGGGACAGGGATGCTCCTGTTTCTTGTGAAATTCAATGTGCTGACAACACACTTGATTTGGGTCTTCTGCCAGAAGAAGATCCTCAGAAGAGTTTGAATATCAAGGATGGTGGAAGTGAGGGAAAGGGAAATCGATGTATTAAGAATGATGAAGCTGGTGCCTCTGGTGATGCTCAAAGAGAAAATTTGGATTTAGATAATTTTGAATTCAAGTCTGATCAATTTTGTGATAGTAGAGGTGATGCAAGTACTTCCAATGTATCCGTTCATGTAGAGAATGTGGATGCAAAATCCTTTGAGAATCTTAAACCAATTGTGTTGCCATCAAATGGCGGAACAAGGAAAATATTAGAGAGGTCTTCCACTTCGACAAATGTGTTAGAAAAAAGTCACGTGATATCTAAGGTGAGCAATGTGTACTCTACTCCTGTTGTGTTTTAAGTTATAGTTTCCAAACCTTTACAGTTATTATATGTGCTAATTTAATTTGTACATTTTTTATTAATATGTAAATCCAATGTTTAAAATTGTAGTTATAGTAGAGTAGTGGCTATAGTTGCATGACGGCTAATGTGGTTTGATTTGGGATGCAATTGCAGCGTTATGCAGTTGTGGCTCAATTGTCGTCATCGATGCATTAGATGACGCAGTTTGTAATTTAAAGCATTGTATAAACCCATTAGATTTATATGTTATTTCTAGCTTGATTATTAACTAAACAGCCATAATGTTCAGGAAGGCCAACTGGGCTGAGTGTTGAAACTGTTAATCCTGTTCATAATTCAATAAGATGCATTCAATTGAAACTAGAGCCTGTAAACTCAAGTGTTAATTTAATTATATTTTTGAAATATTGGATGAATGACCCATTCAATTAGATTTCCTTTTTTTCTTTTTGCTGTTGAAGAAGGTTTTTTTATTTGCCATCTCTTGAAAAAGATGGTGGAAAGTGTCGTTGAAGTCTGACTTGAGACATTGCAGCAATTGTTATTCAACCTATACAAGGTTTAATGTTTCACTAAATATTGCAGATAGAGGACTCTGAGCTAAGTGAATTCTATGACGAGGTTGTTCAGGAAATGGAAGAAATTTTGCTGGAGTCTATGGATTCTCCTGCTACTAGGTTTTCCGTGGGTAACAGAATGTTTGATCCACAACAGTCTGTGCCTTCAAGAGATGGTGGGTTAACTGCTTCTACTTCTAGTACAGATGATGCTTACCTGCTAGTTCAGCGCCCAAGAAGAATAGATAGGATTGAAGTGGTAGGTGCAAGGCAGAAAAGAGGGGATGTTTCTTTCAGTGAAAGATTGGTTGGGGTGAAGGAGTACACTGTTTATAAAATAAAAGTGTGGAGTGGCAAGGATCAATGGGAGGTTGAAAAGCGATATCGTGATTTCTTAACTCTTCATCGTTGCATGAAATCCTTATTTAACGAGCAAGGTTGGACTTTACCTTTGCCTTGGTCTTCTGTTGAAAAGGAATCAAAGATATTTAGAAGTGCATCTCTTGATATAATTGCGAAGAGAAGTGTTCTCATTCAAGAGTGTTTACAGTCTATTCTCTGTTCCAGGTTCTTTTCAAGTCCTCCAAGAGCACTTGTTTGGTTTTTGTCCCCTGAAGGTTCCCATCCCAGTTCACCTGTGTCAAACTCTACAGTGTCTCTGTCGTCTTTTACAAGAGGGGAAAATATTCGAAACTCTTCCACTTGGGGGAAGACCATATCACTTATTGTTGAAATTCCATCAAATAAATCAATGAGGCAGTTGTTAGAAGCACAACATCACACATGTGCTGGATGCCATAGGCATTTTGATGATGGAAATAGTTCAATTTGGGATTTTGTACAGACATTTGGCTGGGGGAAGCCTCGACTTTGTGAATATACTGGTCAACTGTTCTGCTCTTCTTGCCACACAAATGAGACTGCAGTCTTGCCAGCAAGGGTTTTACATCATTGGGATTTCACTCATTATCCTGTTTCTCAGCTGGCAAAGTCATATCTGGATTCTATACATGAACATGTAATTTTGGATTTGATGCTTTCACACTATTTTCATCCTATATTCTCTCTGATGCATGTTTATGTCCAAAGTCTCTTGTGTGTAAGCTAACTAGAAAGTGATGTTTCTATCTCTTCTCTTGGGTACAAAAAGCTTCGATTTGGTAGAATCTAGTACACTGATATAGTAATTGCTAGTTTAAAGAATGCTGTTCATTTGCTTCTACATTGAACATTGGGCACAAAGATTGTGAAGTGATGAAAAGTGACTACACTAATGCATACAAATTGATGCATGCTAAGTTGTTATCGGCAAATTCCTTGTGAATATTAAATTTTATGGCCTTTATTGGTTTGCTTAATTTTCCCTGTTATATTCACTTGCTGGATTTAGCTGTCATTGACTTGTAACTTTGGGTTTGAATCCAATATCATAAAGGAACCCCTATAAAGTTTTCAGAGTAGAAAATAGAAAACAATTGCACGACTTATTGAACATGAATATATGTGTTGTTTAACCAGATCTTTTATGTTACTTAAAAGAGGATCAATCAAACTAATATACACATGCTTATACTTTTCCTTCCCCTTATTTTAACCCGTTTGTTTTGAAATTTCTCCTGCAGCCCATGCTTTGTGTCACTGCCGTTAATCCCTTCCTTGTCTCAAAGGTCCCAGCCTTGCTTCATGTTATGAGTGTCAGGAAAAAAATAGGAACAATGCTTCCATATGTTCGCTGCCCATTCCGGAGGTCTATCAATAAAGGAGTTGGAAATCGGAGATATATTCTTGAAAGCAATGACTTTTTTGCTCTTAGAGATTTGATTGATCTGTCCAAAGGAGTCTTTGCTGGTTAGATTTTATTTTTTATTTCATACATTTTTGTGTCTCTGCTGGTCCACTTAGATGTGTTACATTTCCTTTGATAAATTAATTTGGGTTTGATGGAATGATATCTTAAGCCGTTTCTAATACTTGCTCTTTAAACCGAAATTCACATTCTGACTGGTCAAATTTTATTACCGAATTTCCTCATGTTTTCCCTGCTTTGATTGGCTGCCTTTATTGCAAAAGTCTACCTCCAGTCCTATTTATTTTTTGGTTCTTATGCAAGTTGGTTTCTTATAATGAGTGTTCAGGGTATTTTTAAAAAATAGTTAGCATTAACTCCTTTGAATATGCTTCCTTGGTCTTCGTGATTAGTCTTTTGTTTCTTATAAATAAGACTAGAGGAGTATGTCTTAATAATAATGTGGATATCTTGGTCTAACTGATTATGGACTCGTATCATTTTGAGTAACTTTATGTATGATATGATAGGACCCCTATGATAACCTAAGTAAGGAGAAATAAAAGGTTGATGGATATTCAGACCTGTTTTACTCATTTCCTGGTACCTATCAATGCATATTGCCTGCATGTTTTATTGCCCATAATTGCCAATTAATTTATGCTCTCTTCTTTTATACTGTTCTCTAATAAGAAGTCTGACAGAATACCGTGCAACACTATTTATTGCAACCAGTGATCACTTTTGAAGTCTTTATGTGGAATTCCCTATATGTGGTGTCTCTGATTTATATCATTATGCAGCACTGCCTGTGATGGTCGAAACTGTGTCAAGGAAAATCCTGGAACACATTACTGATCAATGCCTCGTTTGCTGTGATGTGGGAATCCCATGTAGTGCCCGACAAGATTGCAGTGACCCATCTTCTCTCATTTTCCCATTTCAGGTTTGTATCTGTCAGTGCTTAGATTCTGTACTATAGAATTAGTTGAGCAAAAGAATGAGTTTATAAATGAAAAAAAATAACAATTTCTTAGAATTCTAACTAGTCTCCTAATAAATTGTATGTTGAATCTGCTCTTAATGTAAAAATTTGATCATACAGACTATGCAAAAAGACTTCACATGCATTTTGTGGATATTCTTTTTTCTTTTTTAATTTAAAAACTGTGGAAAGGACTTCAGAAAAATTAATTGTAATAATTGAATTTCTGAGTTAGTTTATAACGATCGTCTATACATGAGTGAAAAAAAGCAACTTGTATAGTAATATTTAGGTTTAATTTTGACTTATGGTTCTCTCCTCCATGACCTATGGCCCCCTCCATTACTTTTTTGTTTTTTTGTCATAATCAAGTCTCCCAATTTTATCAATTAAAAGAATCAACTTATATACCAGTTTATCATCCAATTGCTATTAAAATAATTGAGAACACATGATTTTCAGATGTAACATAATTTGTTCATGTTGCTAAGTTGGTCATCTTAAAGGACTCGTGACATGTAGGACTAAAATGCATGGTTTATTGGTTTATTTTTTTCAAAAATATCAAATCTATTTTAATCATTCATGGTATAATAGATTCATTTAAATGACCAAACTGGCAACATGTCAATTGAATTTTCTGCAGTCTAGAGTTGGATTCATAATGGGTATATGGGGATGCCATATTTTCCCTATCCTCTAATGCCTCCACATATGTACTCTTTTGTCAGTCTGGAATTCTTTTGATCTATTAAAAATGAGCAGTCTTAATACTATAAAGCTAAATTATCAACAGGAAGACGACATTGAAAGGTGCAAATCTTGTCAGTCGGTTTTCCATAAACGTTGCTTTAGAAAGCTTGCAAATTGTCCTTGTGGGGAACAACTCAGACTGAACAAGTCAAGGAGTTTTGCTAACAAAGTAAGTCAATGGGGAGGTGGTGGAACGAAAGGAGCTTTTGACTTGTTAGGCAAGGGGCTGAGTTCTGGGTTGTCACCTAAGTTTCTCTCTGGATTATTTACGAAAGAAAAGCCTGAGAAAACAAGGGAGCATCAAGGCGAAAATATCATCTTAATGGGTTCCTTACCAAGCAATTCTTTATGATCAGAAGTCAGAACTTGTACCTTAATGTTGTATTAGCTTAATTATGTTGCACATCTTAGGATGTTTCTTCAATAATCACAGTTGTGTATTTAATCATTTTTTGGGGTTGTCATTCTTTGTAACAAAAATTCATGTATATAAGTTTCTTTTCTTCATTCTTTTCTTCTGTCTGCGCTTACAATTTTTTTCACTGAATAGATGTATACGAGCAAACAACACATGGGTGGAATCGTTGGATTTTGGATCTGGGTTGATACAAAATAAATTGTTAGTTGATGTCGAATCTATTAAAATATACAAAAGCTGAATAAACCACCTTGCACATTTGAAATATGTGAACCATCTAAAATTATTTTAAAAAATGCTGATTTGTATGATGTGAAATTTCCTTACTGAACTTGATAATTGAAAATAAAAGAATTTTTTGTTCAAGATTGAGACCAAGTAGGCTCAAGTTTGCAGTTTGAATCTTCATATTGTGAGTCACATATATGATGACAACACTCCCCTGATCTTTTTCACTACTGGATGGCTATGATATCACTCCCAAGAAAAAAGAAAAAAAAGGATTTTATCTTCTTCATATGTAAATTTGAAGTTCGTAATAGTGTCACAAATTGGATGGTAACTATTATTTGTTTATATTTGTAGACTATTTCTTCTTTTTTTGGCACAAAATTTGTAGACTACTTCTACTCCTCTCTTTCCTGATACTTTTCTGGTCTCCTCTTGCAAATATCCAACTGATGTCGTGACACGTTTGTTTTTTCTGTTAGCTTATAAGTGTGTTTAGTAATTGATCTTTTTACTGCTACCTTTTTAATTCTTCATGGCCAGTTTCAATGTTGCAGTTCAGTGGTAATGGAATTTGCCTTGATTTTAAGAGCGACTTTTCTAATTTTAAGTCAACTTCTTTAATCGACAGTTTGAAAAAAGGCAATTGATTCCACTAGAAGTAATGTGGCTGCCACAGTGCTGAAGGGAGTCAAGCAAAACATGAGTGATCTCTGCTAAATGTATTTTAGAAGTCAAACAAAGAAATGAAGATGTCCATTAGTGTTATTAGAAACATGAGTGATATCTGCTAAACGTACTTTAGAAGTCACACAAAGAAATGAAAATTTCCATACATAATTAACATAGTACAAAAGAACACATTTTCAAAATTAGTGGCACAATCAAATATTTATACACTAAAATAAGAAAGTTTTCGATTTCATTTGAAAATTTGCCAGTATTTGTATTCACATTTTTAAGGTGGGTTATAGTACTTGAGAAATCATAAATTTTTCAGACTGTTTTGCATCCCTATATAGATAATAGGTTCATCAGACTTGATTCTAATTAGTTGAAATCCAAATGTTACTTTCAAATTCCAAGTGTTCAGACAAATTTTATTATTATTATTATAAGTAACTCTTTTTAAACTCAGCTTATCATACTACAAGCAATGACCAAAAGTAGTAAAAGTTAAAATATGTTCCGCTAGTTCATTTAGTGCATGTTCAGTATTATTGAGGATTTGCCGAAATCAGGGTGGCTCACCGTAATTTTGACAAATCTACCCTGATACCAAACATGCATTAGACATTAATAACAACTGATATTTAAGAATCATATGAAAATTGGTGCTTAGTCAGATTAGTTCTTACAAGAATTCATAACTAATTACATGTATGGCATCTCTATAAGAAGTATTAGCAGAAAGCATTAGCCAAATTGTATTTATACCTTCTTCAACTGCTAATCTTCACCTAAAAATAAAAGATATATGTTGCTATTTATTTCAACATTATGTGATTCATTTTGCTGACAGTATTATTTCACTCTTCCTTCCTCCTTCCTTATATTCATTCTTTCTATGGTAAAGTTTATGTTCTTCAGAAAATTGAAGCTATAATTTGGTTTTGTCCTAAGCAAGCCGATATCATCTAACACATTGATATGAGTCGGGGTAGTGGGTTGACAACACATAATGTTTCAGCTTCATTCCCAAAGTGAAAATACCATAGCATGGAATATGCAGTAATGCCACAGCAAAGTACCTAGAAATTAATCACAAGCCATAGAAAACAGGATCACCAAATGAACTTAAGTATATACGCAAAGCTAAATATCCTAAGTCCTAACAATAGTTCATTACTTCATTGGATTCAAGCATCATAAAAGCTCTAGAACTAAAGAATGGAAATGAGGCAAGATTTCTGTAACCAATTTTGCAGAAGATAATGAGAATGGAGTAAAGTTCATACCATAGTGGAGCATATGAGGATGACAAGTCAAGAAATGGATAAGGCCACCTGTTTTTTAAAACAACAAAACTTATGTTAGACAAAGATGTATAATGTGTTTTTTCTAAGTAGTTGAACAAAAACTAAAATACAAAGGCCTATACCAGAGATAAATGCAAGCATGAACAATCCATTGGAAAATCACATATGTGACTGTCCATAAGCAAAAGTATCCCATTCGAAACCAAGGGAAAGGCTGAAGAGAGCAAAAGGAAGAAGAGTAAGATTTCCATATAAGCACAAACAATGGAAGTTTAGAATTAAATGGAATTCAACGCCAAGAACTCACCAGGCAATTTAAAGCTGTATCACCTATGAGGAAAATAGCATTGATTGAGTGCATAACGATTACCAACTGCCACAAAAGAATACTATAATCAATATAAGTGGATTAATTTCCAGGTTTTGAAGTCTCTTATTTTCTTCCCAAGAGAAACCCCCTAATGAATGAGTTCATAAAAGATACTTACAAATTTTAGATTGTAATCTTTGATGGTTAAAAATGGAACAAATACAAACCAAAATACACAATCAGTGAGCAATGCAGCACCTGCATTTATCTATTCACAAGTAAAGAAACTAATATCAATTATACAATCAACTGGTTCGGTTTGAGCTAAGGCTTGAAATGGATTAAATGGCCAGAGTCTAATCCCTGGTGAAGGAGAAAAATACTATCACAGCAAATAATATATTAACATTTGCTGATTTAGAAAATAAATGAAAAGATCAACCATCATTGAAGTTTAATCAGTAATGTATGAAAATTGAAAAAAACTGTACCTGGAATATTATTTGAAAAATATAACCCCAAGTTCCAGCATGTTGGCGAATGATAACTTCTTCGAAGGCTCCCAAATTTTTCTCTTGGTCTGATGCATTAGAACTTTGTGGGAGTATATGAACATCATACACTCCTTGCTCTGCATCTCCATCGACATTATCAACCTTATTATCACCACTTGATTTCTTATGATGTTGGTAACATCCATGCATGGAAAGTATTGATCCTAGCTGCAATATCAAGCATAAAAGGACAATAAATATATAAGAGATTGTATAGTATATCATGGACAAGAGTAACATAACTAATATATTCTGAGATATTGAATTGAAACCTTTATACTTACCCCAAAGTAAAAGGTGATAGAAGCAAATGTCCACCTTGTTTCAGAAACCATAAAAAAAATATCAAAATCAAAATCAAATTAAATGCTAAAAAATAAGCTGAGAATATGGTTAATTAATACTGCAAGAGTTGAAATATTGTCTGGCTATAAATGGTTATTGCTCAAATTAGCTTCATGAATCATGTAAGGCAATAACTTTCTTAAAAGGAAAATTGAAATAGACGTCTAACTAACAAATTAGCATCATATTGATTGATCAGAAAAGCTTTAACTACAAAAGCAGAGAGGGAGTAATTGCAATAATATATTGTGTGTCCCTTCAGCTAGCAAGCTACATTATAGTTCAATACTACTAACTATTTACTCCTTCCATCTCATATTATAGTAACAACAAAAACTATCTCATTTAAATATCTTTTCATAACATCAATGAAACACTAATTGATATTTTTTCTATTATATTCTTAATCATTATCAATATCTCCTCTTCAACTCTTGTAACCAAGTTATATACATAGGCCTTATTCATAATGTTCTTCCAAAAGATACCAAATATAAAAACAAAATGAAAAAAAAAATGAAAACTTACTGAGTGTAATACAGTAAAATTTCTCCTCCATCAACAACAACATTGACAATGAGAAGAACCAAAAGCACAATAAACGCAAAAACTCGAAAAGCCAAAAGCCAAGCAGGGTGAATTCCTTTCAAACAAGGCTTCCAAGTTTCATCCTCATACAAAATATCTGAATTTTCTTCTTGTTTTTCCCTTCCATTACCATTTCTTGGTGAGACATTTCTTAAACGTTTTTCATACTTCCATAGAAGCAATGATGAGAAAATGATTGAAAGCAAAACCCAAATAGCACAAAGCAAAACCCTCCAATTAATCCAATAACTTTGAGTATTTGTCCTAACAGTCATAATGGGTTCCCAAGAGCCTTTAGGAGAGCCTGTTAGAAAACTCATGATGAATAAAAATCACTTTTTTTTACTTCTTTTTCACAGTGAAAATGGCAAGAGAATGAACAAAATGAATGCTTTTTTCTGTTCTGTTATTGATCACACAAAACAAAACAACCCCAGGAAGAAAAGATAGAAACTTTGAAAATGGGTTTAATCAAAATCTCTGTTTTAATGCAATAAAAGAGGAGCTCAATGATAAACTACTCATGTCATGAGTTTTACATGCATCAGAAAATAGGAACAAGAAGTGCTCAAATTTAGGAGACAAATAAGAACCAAAAAGCATGAACTCTTGACACATATTGACTACATTAAATGTTTTTTTGATTAAACCTATGAAGATACGAAACTTAGATGAATTTTTGAACAAAAAAAATACACCGACAGTTACAATAGTAGATTGAAACTTGCAAGGAAAAGAAAGAGAATGTGAAGAGAAGATGCTTTGCTTTTGTTTTTGTGTGTAGAAATTTAAAACTGTTGAAGAGGTTACATTATACATATAGAGAAGAAGGGAAAGAAGGAAAAGGATAGTGTGCTTTGGGAGCAAGTTTCTTTCTTCTACTCTTTGCTTTTTTTTATTATATATATGCTGTCTAATATTTGATTGACACATATCATATGTACATTTTAAATTATTCCAAAATTACTATTTGTTGTTGTTATTAATTTGTTTATTACCAACCTTTGTTGTATTTATTGAGTGACAGAGAGAGACTCAGAATGAAAACGACAGGGCATAATATTATTTTGGGTTTATTTGCATTTTAATGTTTGTAGTGAAGATGTTGCTTGTTTGTTTTGGATGCAATTATGTTTTTTCACATGAGTTGCATTTGCATATTTTGGACCGTTAAATCTAAATCGTATGGTTTGTAATTTAATGTTATATATTGACTCAAATCACATCGTTAAAAATGTGAGTTATTTGATTTTGATCAGGCAATTTATAATTTTCAACAAATATTATTGCTTTAAATCGCCTTTGTGTTTGGTATGAGTTTTATGTTGCTAGTAAAGGTGGGAAGTACAAAAGAGAAAAATATTAAAATTAGAAGTGGGGGAAAAAGGCTAAAATACCTCCTTTGAGGATAATATATGGGTACATTAAAGTGTAGAAAACATTGATATGTGGAGTCCTCAAAAAAGAAAAAATTGATGTGTAGGAGTGAACAATGATTTGGTACATGATGGTTGATTTTAATGATTCGTTAAATTTGGGATTTGTGTTACTTGCAGGTCCCATCTTATTATAGAGACACAATTTGTTGGACAAAATACAATTCCCATGTGGTGAAAAAAATTGTGTTTCATTAGTTAGATGATTAGTATTTCAATTTTGCAATAAGTTTCAAATATAGACTCAAAAATAGGACAGTTTAGATCAATAATGTGATTATTTAGAGATAGACAAATCCATTACCAAGTGATTTGAGGAATGAAATTAAGTTTGATGAGAAATTAGAATAATATTACTATTTTTTGAAGGAGAATAATATTACTATTATTGTTAAAACAGCAAATGTCTTGTCCTAGGGGTGTCTTGCAGTGGAAGCATGAGAATGTTGTTTTAGTTGCTTTTTTGGGGTCATGCAATGGGGCCCACTAGTGCGACCATACATAGACTGGAGTTCTTGGAGTAGGGACACAACATTGACAGCTATGAGATGAGACCATTGAATTGAATTGAAATAGCCACATCAACAGGCACAACTGGCACTGTACCACGCAATGCATTTTTACAGCTACGTAATTCAAAATTCCTAATGAGACAATTTCTTAATTTATTCTTCTTTTTTTAAAAAAAACTTAGATAATATTATGGCAATGTAAAACAAAAATTAAAAAAATGTGAGAATTGATAGAGTCATCGTGAATGAATGAGGCAATATTTTCTCTAGTGATAAAGTCATGAATGAAGCTCCTCGAGTTGGATAGATGGTACATGCAAAAAACAAGAGTACTCTTTTTTTCTAATTGCAAGAGTGGTCCAATCCAATATATAGATGGTAAATGCAAACTATAAAATGGAATCTGAATTTGTCCTCCTCGGGGTTTGAATAATGGTTGGGAAATTTCAGCTTGAACAAAAAGTAAAAACAGGACCGGACCGGGGAAAGAAATTCCAAATTTCATGGCTTTTTACATTGATTGACTTTATATTAATCGATGGGGTCAAGCTATTATCAAACGACAAGATAAAAGGTACCGCATCTGATTTACTTAATTTAATGGGTCATGTGCCCTATTAAGGATTCCATAAATGGTAAATATTTATTACAAAATATTAATTTTCAATCTCTAAAGAAATAAATGGGCACAATTTCCTACACAAAATTTCCACTTTAAGTTCCTTAACATGTGCCTTAAGGGCACAAGTTAACATTTTCCTAATTTAATATATGTCTGAAAGTTTCAAGAGGCAAAAAAAATATATGACTGTGTGTGTGATTCCTGAATATGATAGCTAAAACATGATTAGTAATTATTCACTGATATTTTTGGATTCCATTAGCTTGGTGAAACAGTGGTTTTAATGGTTTTAAGTAGGGACAACCTAGGGAACAATAGCAACTCTAACTTTTCTCTAAACTTTCTTTCTTTTTCGTTCATCGAGGACGGATGGTTTTAGGTCATTTTTTGACCTAGAATCACCCCTCTACATCTTTTTTTTCATTTTCTTTCAATCTAAATAAGTGGTTTTCATATCTATCAAGTTTTTTCTTTTGTTTTTTGTGATTTCGTCGTCTAAGTGCGGCGTTGCGTTGTTCGTCATCTTGTGCGGCGTTTGATTTCGCGTCTTGTCGCGGTGTTTGTTCAGTTCCTATTGAAAGATCTACATCAGTCAATTACAAATTCAACCAATGATTTGGACGTCAACGTTGCAGATCCGGAAGCATGGGTATTTTGGTGACTTAGGTTTTATCATATTATTTGTAGGCATTTTGCTGATGTATGCTATTAACTTGGGTGCTGTGAGTTTGTTCGCAGATTCACCCTTTACGTTTTTAGTAATGTCTGTATCTGATGTACTCCATCGATTTGAATGAATGAATATCGTTTTGTTTTTGTCAAAAAAAAAGTAGGGACAACTTAACAGTTCCACGAACTTTAAATATATTAACGAGACGTTTTTTTGTTCTATAACTTTGTTTATCTTCTTTTTTTAACTTAATTTTGCCGTGTGATATAAAATTTTGGGTTTCCTTTTAAGACTATGTTTTTATTTGATGAGGCTAATAGGTGAAATATTTGTTTATGATAAAGTTGATTGCATCAGCCAGAAGACGATTGAAAATGAAAATAAAAAGAGGTATAAAAAAACCGCCATCAATGCTAACTTTAGCTTCGTAGAGAGGGTTACACATCAATGGTTCGTGACTTTATAAAATTGTTGCTGTATACACATATTATAAGGCTGAAAAACACATGTAAAAGACGAAAAATGTCTCTATAACAGTTAGCTACCAAAGTAAAGAACCAGCTGCAGTTAACTACCGAAGTTCCTTCAACAGTTAACTGTCGACGAAAAAAGAATAAAAGAGAACCCATTGGCACTTCACTTAAGTGCCGAAGAACTCATAACCATTTTTTTAAAATAAATATTATACTATGCTATAGACGGCATTTAAAGTGTTTACTATGCCTTTTTCTTACTATCCTTCCACTCATGCTTTTTACTTTTATTGGTACAGCATGTTTTGATTAATTCTTACAAATGAACTGATGGTTTCACGTAAAAATTTATTCTGCAATTTTCAGTAAAAAAGAAAAACACATTTGGATATAGGGAAGTAGTACCCTTTAGGATATTATATTTTCAATAAAAAAGAAAAACACATTTGGATATAGGGAAGTAGTACTTTTTAGGATATTATAGCATAGCATAGCATAGTATAATATTTTCAAAAAAATTTGTTGAGTTCTTCGGCACTTAAGTGGCGATGGGTTCTTTTTTTTTTTTTCTTCCTTTTTTCGTCGGCAGTTAACTGCCAAATGAACTTCGGTAGTTAACTGCAGCCGATTTTTTACTTAGGTAGTTAACTGTTGCGGGGCATTTTCGTCTTTTACATGTGTTTTTCAGCCTTATAACATGTGTATACAGCAATTTTTGTGACTTAATGCTTAGAAAATGCATGAGGATGTAATGTAAGAGGAATGCTAATTGCAGTCGCGGTAGCAATCGCTTTTGGACACTTACTATATCATTGGTCCACGTCATTGCTTTACACAAAATGTATAACCGGTAACCGGCTCTTTGATTCAATCTATTTTAAAATAAAAAATATGATAATTATTGACTTCATCTTCCAGACAGAGTTTCTCCCCCAAAATAAATCTTCTTCAAGACTTTCTTCTTCGTCATGCTAATCAACATCATGGGAGGCAAAGAAAGAGGTGTTCAAATCCATTGATATGTCAATCGTCGGAAAATCGTTACGTCTTTGAATTAGAAAAATTTGTAGGTGAACCAACAGAGAAGAGCCATGGTATCTATTGTTTCTGCATTGTGTTGCGATTGTTGTCATGTATATTTGATGAGGGTGGGTTACTGCAGATATGATAAAGACAAATACAGTGAAAATCAAAGAACCGCTAAGAAATCAACGAACCCATATTTTAATTAGAGAAAACTCATGTTCACCCTGTAAAAAAAAAGCAAGTATTTAAATTGTTGAGCTATGATAGTTGTGTTTTAGCAGAATTCTTTTTTATGATTATTAAAATGGGTTTCCAATTCGGCAGTTATCATGTATATGGTTTATAAAAAATGATGATGTGGACCAATGAATGAAAGAGTGTTTAAGAGAGAGTGTAAGAGAGATTGTCCCTAGCATCCCTTAATGTAATCCCTCATTCTCTTGTTGTGCACGGTAAAAAGGCATCTTGTGGTAATTTACTATATTTTAAAAATATAAATAAAGAAATGGAGAGATAGGTGAGATTTACTATATAAAAAGCCTCTTATAGTAATTTACTACATTTTAAAAGTAATTTACTATATTATAAAAAGGCCTCTCATATGAGTTCGGTGTGGGGATGAGAAATGGGAGAGATGGTGAAAACCCGCTCTCCATTTCTTAAACGTAATAAAAATGGACAAATTGGTTGATAAAAAAAAAGGTAATAGAAATTGAGATCTCTAATATTGTTTTGTTCGGTAGAACTATAATTTTGATAAAGATAGAAAATATCATAGTAAAGACAGATCGATGGAAGAAAGTGTTTTGTTTTTGGAGAATTTGTCGGAATCCAAGTCAACATATAATTGAGGTGGGTTAGAGGTTTTGAGTGAATGAATGAACACATCTTGATTGGTAGTAATATGTCCCTTATATAGACGTAAGATAGAGTATTGAGTTTGATGTCTTACTAGATCTTACCTTATAAACGAACAGTTATATGTGGATCGAGCATTTGACCAAGAACAAATACATTTGATGTAAATGATCCCTTTTGCCTATTGTATGGTTAGATAAGTTTGATTGTATTTTGGACGGTCAATTTGTATCTTCTTAGAGAGGTGAGTACTACTCGTACTTAATTATACCTTGTGGTTTAATACCGCTTATACTTATTTTTCTCAATATATATGATATGTTTTGTTTGCTGTTTTAAAAAAAAAAAGAGCTCTTTTTGGAAATTTGTATCTTTATATTTTTTTTATAACAATCTTTATATTTGTTACCAACTCAAGCACCGTAGTAATGGACACTACCATTTGTTTTGACAAATCAATAGATGTCTTACTCTACTACACATGATTGTGTGATTTTGATGCTAATGTGTGCTAAGATAAAATGACAATTAGGTGAAGACATGGTCGTATCTTCATGGGTCGAGGATCACAAGCATGAAGACACAAAATCGCATAAATTCCTCGACCCTTGAGGCTTTCATAAATGCCAAGTCAAAAAATCTCCAACAAAAATTAACTATTGTTCGCTTCTGAATTAACACTACAAAAAACCATTGAAATTCCGAGGCACAAAACTCTTGGAAAATCGTCATATTCTCCTCATAATGTCGATTTTTCCGAGGAACACACGCCCTCGATCGGAAAAATGTTGGTTACAAATCTATTTCCGAGGAAAAATATCCTCAGAATAATGATTTGACAGTTGAGCCATAGACTGACGTATATGCAAAGCCTGACACGAAAGTGACTAGCGTTTTCGAGGAACTTTATCCTCAGAACATATAGTACGAGTAATTATTAATAGAAAGAAAAATAAATTAATGTCAAAGATTGAAGAATAATTAATGAAATGAAATAAATAAAATAGTAGTAAATGATTGTTGAATGAAAAACTAAGTAGAAAAAGTTAAATGAAGAGATGAAAAAAAAACAAGAATATAGTATGAAATAGATGATGGTGAACTATAATGAAAGAAATAAACATTGGTAGATATGATGTTAAATAAGAAATGAAATAGACAAAGATACTGGAAGTGCATCAAGAAGTATGCGAAGCCAGCATATTAGGGAACAATCAAATGAAATTCAAGAGCAAATAAATTATGACATCCAATGGCTCTCTAAAATAAGGAATGGTCAAAATAAAGATCATGTAATCACAGGGAAAAATGTTGAACTAGTATCAATAGCCAACAGCAGAGATAAACATATAAGCATGAGAGAAAAAGACAATAAATTATAAAATGGAATGTAAAAAATAGCTCAAGTGGCATATGAATTGAAACGGTTCCTGATTGTTGTTCAGGAACGAACGACAATTAACTTTTGTTCAGAAACAACATTAGTTTATTATGTCGAAGGTATTTTGGTCATTTGGGGTGTTTATTAAGTACGGATACGGACACGACATGTACACTGACACGTCGACACCGTTAATATTTTGATAAAATCACATAATTCAGTATAATTATATGTGTGAGTGTAATTATATGCAGATAAAACTAGTTATTAGTGTTTTTATAGTTCTTTTGTGACTCTTTTTTCTTTTAAATTTATCTAGAGAGTCTTACTCAATTTTAAAAATCAGGGGTATACAATTTATCAATGAATATTTTTTTTACCTTGTTTTGACACTTCTCTAATTGTTTCTTGTGATACTATTTGGATCCTTCTTAAACACACCTTGTATTTATTGTGATATCTTTTTCGTTTAATATAATTTTTTACTTCTTCAACAAAAAAAATCTATGAAGAGGTGTCTGTTTTATAGTTGTGAAGACTTACAAATAATTAGTAGGTAGCTGAATGCAGAATATAGACTATCGAAAATGTGTCTCTAAAAATGTTCTTAGTTATTAGGAGAACCTCAATTAGTGGGTCAGTTGAGATGTTCCACTTGGTTTTTGTGGATAACGTACCACACAAGCATATGCAAATATTATAAGATAGGCAAGAGATACCAAATTATCATATTGTGAGTGATATCATCTGCACAAATTCACATAAAATTTTGTAGCAGGAAGATACATACCTTTCATGTTTGGTGAGAATGGAAGGAAAATTCTGAGATTATAAGGTTGCATACACGCAGGGGAAGACACAATTTAGCTTTTGTTGACGTCAATAGCAAGAGAAGAAATAAAGAGAGACGTGTTTATATGCATATAGGTAATGTCTGGTAGTTCGAAGTTGAGATGCACTTTTGGTCCTCGTACTTTATAAAATTAAGTCTTGGTCCTCTTATTCAAAAAATTGGTTTTTTGGTCATCTATTTAACTTTTATTAGAAGTTTGGTCTTGTCTCATTTTTGGGTCATCTTTTACAATGTAACATATTCATTTATGACGTGTCAGCGCTTATTAGACTACACTAAAAATCCATGTTAACAAAAAAAGTATGTTTAATAAGCATTGATACACCATATCTGAATAGACACATCGTCAAAAAATGATCAAAAAATAAAATGAAAGATTAAAATTATGAAAAAGTTAAATAAGGAGACCAAAAATCGATTTTTAAAATAAAGGGATTAAAAATGCATTTAAGTCTCATATTTATTAAGTGAACTCGGATTTCAATCTAAAAAACTAGTTTAAGAAATTAGGATGGCTAAACACATCGTTCAAACGATCGCTGTTATAAGCAAAATTCATTGAATAATTAATTTATTTGATTTACGGTATAAGAGTAGTCTAGATACATTAATATTCTTAACATGGAGGATACCATGATAAATGAATGTGTATCTCACCTAAAAAACCTAATTCAAAGAAAGAGGGTGTTCTGACATTGTACAACAAACAATTCAAAATATGAGGATGTTCTCGAATCGTACAACAAACAATTCAAAATCTGAACAACATTGGACTCCAATCCACCTTCCATATTTCCTAGTTTTTTTTTTCCCTTTACCCAATTTTTTTTTTAAAGAAAAAACCTTTCACATGTATCATATCCGAACCACTAGTCTATCATAAGATAAGCTTTTTAATTTTTTCATTATTTAGTTAAGCAATGCATGTTTTTCATTAATTATCTCGTTCACCTATTTTTTTTAGATTTTTAGTGTTGTCTTGATGCGTACGTACCAAGCGTGTTGATTTCTTTTTCTACTGAACATATGATTGTTTCGTCCAATATTAGTTAACCATGTTACTGAAACCATAATAACCAAGAGATGGATGTGTTTCACTGCCAAAAATAAACCAAAACCAATTGGATGTTATCTTGCAACCTTTTTTATGGCTGACTTCATCAGCTTCAAACTTACATGATTTTAAAACGGTACAGTTTAAAACGTAAGATGTATATAGTTATAATAGTTAGTAAAGATAAAATTAAATTTTTAAATATTTCAAAATTCATCACAAAAAACACATTAACAAGAAGAAATTAGAAGTGTCTAGTGATCATGTTTGTGTCTTAAGTAACTGAGTAATTGTCAAAGTGCTATGTTGATCTCAACATGTCCTATGTGAATATCATCCTGTGTGAGACTATCACACATCTTAATTTTCTGTGTGAACTACTTGATCGTATTTATTGTAGTTGTAAATTGTAATTATGCATTATATAACTTGATTACTCACTCAACGGCGTTTCGCGTTTGCGATGGCGTAGACATTCTGTAGGAGTAAGGTGATGCTTTGAAGAAGCTCTTTTCTTTTGATTCTTGTGATGCATGATTGAAAATTTTGCTTTGAGACATATCTTATTGACCGCGTGCCAATTATTTATGTTTTGTTAGGAAATGTACACGGGAGGAAAACTATATGTTATGTTTTACTTTTTTTTATCTTTTTATCTTCGTCATTTTTAAATATTGTAAGATGATTCCACATATTTGATGGACTCAAACTTTAAGGCTTTGTTTGGATACATTAAAACAAACGGAATAGAGCAAAATAGAATGCAACGGAATGAAGTGGAATGGAATGGAGCGGAACAATTATTTCATTTCATTGTTTGGATATTTTACGATTGAGCGGAACAGGTTATTCATTCCATTGTTTGGCAACTGAACGGAACGGAATGAGTTATAAATTATCTATTCCATTTTTATCCTTCTATCAAAAACATTATACAAGTTAAAATATATTATCTTATTCACCGAAAAAACATATCATCTTTGAACGAAAATGACTAAAACTTTATAATTTGTATTAACGGTGTTATATTAAATTAATAAAAAGATAAAAGTATTACATGTTCTTAATTAGAATATAATAGGATGAAGACGGAAAAAAAAAATATAACGGGATGAAAGGGAGAAAAACTAATGATCAATAATTAATCAGTATAAAAAGTGAAGAAAATTTTTCTCTTTGAAATAAAAAAATGACGCATACTTTTGGATAATTGAACCACTGCTAGATTCAGAACTAATGGTGTTTTTTTTGGTAGAAGATTCAGAAACAATGGTGTGTCACTGTGTTGTTATTTCACGTTGGCAATTTTCATAGTCATGAAGCAAGAGTGAACATGCAAATTGAGTGATAATGACAATGTCGATCGAAGAAAAACAAAACAAGTTCGAGGAAAAATGTAAAGAAGATGAGGATATCTTTGTAATTTAACAAATGAAAAACTAACTTATTGAAGATTTCATCTTATTCCATCCAAAATGGAGGGTAAACAAAATGAGAGTAAGTGATGGAATGTATTTCATTGTGTTTCATTCCATTTCATCCATTTAATGAATGTCCAAATAATGGAATCTTAATTTATTCCATCCGTTTTTTAGTTATGTTCTCTCTCTAAACTAAAACCTCTGCCCTCTCTCTAAAACAGATCGTGGTTTCCTTTTCCCTCAAATCCAACAACACTTTTTCAAAATGTAGACCATATGACGGTGGTGTGATGAGGCACGGCCTACGCACTACCTCAGCTCCGACGACGTTTTTCTCCGCTGCTCCACTAGCGTCCTTCATCCTTTTCCGGCGGTTGCGCTACATATCAACTTTCTTGCCGAGGTCAGATCCGGTTTGGGAGATTCATAGGTTTTGGTGGTTGTGTCTTCTCGGATCTGTTCTTCTGGCTTGCTGGGGTGGGTGGTGGCGCCGTCGTCGCCGATGGCTTTTTGACAGGTTTAGCACCACATCTCACGGTGGTGCGGTTTGGTTCGTGGTGGCTTCCGGGGAGATTTTTCGTGGGTGTTGGTGGAGGTTTTCATGGAGGACCTTGTGGTAGTTTTGTGGTGGTGGATCTGTATCCGGATCCAAATCCGGATCTGCTTGGTGGCCGTTTTGCGGCGGCTGTTGTTCAGATCCGCGGTGGTTAAGCTTCCTTCCTTTAGCTCTGTTTTCAGATTCGTTGCCCTTTTGGATTCCGGCGGCCGTTTGTTTTCGGCAGCATCTTTGCACGTCCTTTATATATCATTTCACTCCACCCTTTGGCTCCGTTTTGGGTCGTGTTGGTGGGTTGTAGCAGCTTTTTGGCTTAGTTGTTGTTCTACTCCGACGACAGGCGCCTTCTCCTTGTCACCGGCGGTTGCTTTTCAATAATCTGGGTTGAGTTTTCCGCTTCATACCAGCGTCGCTGCCCGTGTTTTGTTGTTGGATTTCGTCTTGCTAGACTTATGTTTGTTTTGCCGTTTGTTTCATGGTGAGGTGGTTAGCTAGAGTAATTCAGTCTTTATCGTTTATTTGTGGGTATTCACCGCAACTGCTTCTTCGGAATGTCATGGTGTTGTTGATGTGGTGGTGGTGATGTGTGGTGTGGTTTGGATGGATGGTTGTGGATTTTTTGGGCTCAGATTAGGTGTCGGAATGCTTTGCAGACGGGAGCTTTTTAAGGGAGAAGTTGGGTGTTGTGGTTGTGGTTGGTGTTTTAAGTGAGGAGGTGGGTGCTTGTTGGGGGTGGTTTTCTTTAGAAGCTGCATCTGTTACACGGGTCCATGTTCGTTGCCACTAGCTCTTGTTTGTGCTTTTTGGGTGGTTTAGGTGTTTTCGGAGTTTGGAGGGTTCGTGTCACGTTGTGTTGAGCCTTTTCCTTTTGATTTGTTTGTTGTTTAAACTTCGCTTGCCATGTATTTCGTCTTACATATTGTGTGCTGGTTTTCGGTGGGCCGGTTCATTTGGCTTCGAGATTGGGAGTCGGGGTCTACCTGCAATCTTTATTTGACTGAATTTGGTTTTTCTCTAGTGTACCGGGGGCGAGGGGTGCCCTGCTAATTTGGTACTATGGTATGGTGGGCCGATCACTTTTGATTCGAGAGTGGGAGTCAGTTCTTTGACTCAAGTTGGTTTTTGGGCTTTGTGTTGTGCTCTTTTGGTGGTTCGGAGGTCGCGAGGTTTGTGATAGCTACATGATCCTTCGGTTAGGTGCTCTTCGAAATGTGGCTCAGCTTGGGTGTTGGGGTCTGGGAGTTTATTTTCAGGGTGTTCTTTGTGGGTGAGTAGTGACGGTGGGCGGTGGTGGCTACCGTGTTTACTATGCTTTTTTTTTTTGGAGTCTGTTTTAGGTGGTGATGTGTTTTGGTGGGATTATCTTCAGGGGTATTTTTAGGTGGTTATGGTGTACCGTCTATATGCGGCACCGTCTGTATCTTGTTTCGTCCATACCTTGCGTCTTGCGGGGATGGCGTTTAATAATATTTGCCAATTCAAAAAAAATTATTCAATTCCATTTCATCTCATTCCACCACATTCCATCAATCCAAACATAGCATAAACCTTTTATCGAAGCTATTTTATAATCTCTCGTTATTTGTTGTGTTCACGAACATGTGACTAGTTGTGTCCTAATTACGTGCATTGATTGTGATTTTCGTAAATATTTCTTACTATACCATATATTCAAAAGAAATTTAAAAGGCTCAATTCTCCACAAGGGCAATGTCGAACCAAACTATTTAAAAAAAATGATACAATAGGTTTTAAGGTTTAGAGAGTGACAAAAAACTCGAGATCGGACTATATAAATTTCACTTTCATAAAAGACCATTTATGAATGAATTCCATGCAAATGAAAGGTTGCTAAAGCGCTATAATAGTACTTTTATAGTCTTGATCCCTAAATAGGAACCTCTGCATGTCTCTCACTTATCTGCCATATATCTTCAGTGCGATATTTGTATAAAGTGTTGGCAAAGGTCTTAGCGAATAGACTAAAACGGGTTGTCGTCAAGGTGATTTAAGATGATAAATCTACGTTTGTGACAAGAAGACATATTTTGGATGGCATCATTATTGCAAATGATGTGGTGGCTAAGGTAAAGAAATAGAACAAATAATTGATCTTATTCAGGATGGACTTTGGTAAAACATGAAATTCCATAAGAGTCAGATTATTTCGAGTATGTCTCGATGAAAACGAATTTTCCTTTGAAGTGGAGGATTTTTTTTTTTGGGAATGTGTAACTACATCCTGCACATCTGTATTTTAGTATTTTGAACGCGTTTCATATCAATTTTATGTCACCATTTGGGTGAATGATGAATGTGTTTGAAATTTGGTTGAATATCATAAATCTTATGCCACACCTATGATGAATGAAGTTTGAGTGTTGAATGTTTGAGTGTGTTAAGGAAATGTGTATGCTTTTGTCATACTTTTGTTCTATATTTCGCTTCTGCCTGTCTGCCTCTGTGTTGAGGATGTTTTAAATCACTGCATGTAAGGCATCAACAATGACCAATGATTAGAAGTTAAGACCCAAAAGGAGCTTCTTCTGTTTTTAAATGTGAGGGGTTTAAATGTGAGGGGTGTGCGAGCATTTAGAGTGGTCTATTGAGCAAACTTATGAACTTAAAAACTACAATTTAAACTAATCAAATTAGTTTTTATTTTATGTTCGGGTCTAAACCAAATCAAACCCGAATTTTATTCACATGAGCATCGATTTAACGACATGTCAAAACTAACCCGAAATCCAAATTAAACAATTTTTTTATTTTTTATTCCATCATGTATTAGTAGTTTATCTTTTTTTCTTTTAAAATGACAAATATTAGTAATTAGTTGCTATATTAGTTTTTTTTTCATTTGTTTGGGTTTGAACCTAGAACCTCCAACTGCATATCTCTTACCTCAAACCAATTGAGTTGCACAACCTCCCATTAGTAGTGTTGTTTTTCAAAATTAAAAAAAAAACATGTTGTGTTCATGTATTTTGAATTATTATATATTATTATTTTTATATTCACTCATGTGTTTGTTTTAGTGGTATAAAAAAATATAGGGTTAAATATGTTTTTGGTCCCTATAAAATTTAGACTTTCTAAGTTTAGTCCTTACTTAATTTTAATAGTTTTTTAAGTCCCTGTAAAAAATTTATGCACTCAGTTTTAGTCCCTACTAAATTCAAATTTGTTTAATTATGCTTAAAATCTTAAGTTTTTGAACAATTTTTTGCAAATGTGTTAAGAACGTTACTAAAAGTTCCTCTGCAAAAAAACATCTCAAAATTTGATTTTTACCTCCAAATTTTTGTTGCTTGTATCTTGAACTTTTGTCGTTTTAAAAAAATCATATTTAAGCCAAATGTGTTGCATGTATATACACACCAAAGCACAAACTAGCAATCATGACACGGAGCCTAAAATCAGTTTGCAAAAGAATTTGATGTGTAAAAAGTCACAAGCATTGAAAGAACCGTAACACGAACCAAAAATAAAAAATAAGTTTGACTATATCAAACTCATCTTTTGATGTATGAACTTATTGCCAACACGAAAAAATTCATGGACCAAAAGCCTCTGAATAAATCACCGCATGCATTAACATCCCTTTCGAGCCCCACACAAAGCATACAAGATCTGAAAAATAGAACCTAGCATGACAGTGATGAGGTTTTGAAGCAAAACTTGAAACCAAACCAACAAACAGTAACACAAACAATTCCTCGTAGGTTTTAGACACCACCGTGAATCATCAACATCACCACCACGTACCAACAAACACAACCCCGATTGGAGTTTCAATGGAACCAGATAGAACACAATCCACATGCCTTGGCAAAGCGACGACAAATTTAAACCAAAACAAGCAATCAAACTAACCCAGGTTAGAGAAGTGATCCAAATCTAGAATCCGAAAACCTACCCAAAAAAGGACCGCGACAAATAGAGCACATGTCGTAACAAACATATGTGAATGATGGTGGTTTAACCCACCAACACAGTTTGGAAACCACACACAGTACCACCGAAAAGTCACAGGCGGATCTGGCGTTTGGAGGTGGTGCGAAGGAGAAATGCACTCATGCACCATCACCATAAATTAAGTGCAGATTAAAAGGAGTGCAATTTTTAAATTAAACGTAGCGCTAATATGACAACTTTTTTTTTTTTTTTTATATATAAATTAAGTGTGATTGAAAAGAGCGCAATTTTTACAAACGTAGTGTTAATACAACGGCTCATTTTTTAAATCTAACATTTTACTGTGTTTTTATAATTTTAATATTAACAAAACAATATTACAATTAGTAATTTGAATATTTAAAAATAAAAAAATAGATTAAGATATGGCAATAATCGACTACGCTTGAAACATATGAAATAGTAAAAAAGAAAACTAAATGAAAAGATTTAGTAGCATTTTTTGATGGAAAAAGATTTAGTAGCATTAAAAAAATAAAACTAACGAATAATATATTAATTATTAATATATAAAATAGTAAAACAACATAAATTAAATGAAAAGATCTAATAGTATTTTCATTTTATTTTTGAATCAAAGCAATATCGTTGGATATCATTAATAGTCAAGTGGAAGATAGTCAAGTGGAAGATATCATTAATATTAAAAAATATTTTAATTTCAAGAGATTGTTTAATAAATTTAATTTTGATGGATATAAGGATTCTTTAGTAGACCTTAAGCATCATGAAAAAAACTTTCATGAAATTATACAAGATTTCTCTGGATTGCTCTCTCCCTCTCCCTCTCATTGTCCCTCAGTCACTCCCTCTCTCTATAAAAAAGAGTGTGTATATAATAATATACTGTGAAAAATAGTGCTTATAAACTTATAATTAATTTCTGTCAAAAAAAAACTTATAATTAATTTTCTTCAACCATTCTTTAAGTTTCATAGAATTATTTGAAATCCAAATTTAAATTTGGATAGTCTTTGAAATCTTAAAAATAAAATCATTAAAATCTACTAGACCTTTTTAAACAACATTTCTTTTAGGGAAACAGCAATTTTTTTTTTTTGGGAGTTTGTCTTTTAAAATCCTAATGCAATAAACCCTCTTAGATTTCACATATTTTTCAAAAAAAGAAAATTTCGAAGAAAGAAAATATAAATATCGGCAGAATATCCTGCATTTTAGAATGACAATTCATTCACTCATCTTTGTCTTATTTTTCCACGTCCATTTTAGATTGTCAAAATTTGTTTTTTCTATTCTTTGTCGACTACTATGACAACTACTTTCCTTTCTATTTGTCATTCGTGCACCCTATTAAATAATGTCCTCAAAAACCAAGTCTAAGGTTTAAAAAAAAAACATCGTCTTGTATTAATATTTTTAATTTTAAATAAACTGAAGTAGGATTAATTTAGATATTTTTTGTAAGCAAATGTTACTGCATTATGTTAGTTTTTAGAGCTTGAACTTAGATTTCATAGTCCATACACGTTCAATGTCCATCAACTCGTCAATTGAGTTGAATATTTGAAAGATTTATATTTGATTTGTTAAAATCAATTTAAAGATGAGATTTGTTAAAATTAATTTAAAGTTTAGATTAGATTAGAACAAAAGACTGCTTGTAATTACAGAGAATGATAGAACTAATTTGAAATTGGGATTAAATCCAATAATTTAATAGGCAAAAATGATAAAATCGTAAATAAAAGTGTTAGAATGAATGATAAAATTAGAACAAAAGACTACTACTTGTAATTACTGAGAATGGAGTAGGTAAATCATTCCTAACAAATTTGTAAAGTATAGTTCACTGATATAATGTCAAGAAAAATTAGGCATGACACCTTTATTTGAATTTGAACTAAAACCTCGCATTTGTGTGTATGTGTTCTATATTAATCACGGTAAATAAGGGCACATTATTGTATTGTATGTTTATTTTATCGCATTTGATGATGAATATTTTAGAATATACAACAATCAAATAAGTGTTTTGGGTCTTTTTTTAATGATAAATCATAGTAATTTGGTAAAAACAAGACACCTATGAAGGATCAAGAGATTTGAAGAATAAATATCAATTGTACTTAGAATGTTTTTGAAGTCTTTAAAAGTTGAAGAAAATTCATCCTAAGTTCCAAAACATTTCAAGGCGGAAGACATTCGATAAAAGAACGCTCGAAAAAAGAACGAAAAACTATTTGCCCATGCGCACTTGTTGCGGACAAAATACACTATTTGCCTGTTTTTCAAGTTGGACCGGAGGAAAAAACCTAGAAATCATAACTTAACACAGAAACAAAGTTGCCTATATGTATATAAAAGAGACCTTTACACGCATTTTTATAGGTTGGTGGTGGTACAAGGCAAGAGTCAAACATCATGAGCTTCAAACGAGAGTTTCCTCCTATCTTTTTCTTTAGAGTATTTTTTTATAATGATTTTTGTTCTTGCGAGTAACTAAACCTCGTTGATTATTTTTATTCGGTTTATAATCATAGTCTTGTAAAATTAGGGAAAAGCTAACAATGGGATATCGTTTAAGCAACTGAAAATAGTAATTTTTACATAAAAAACTGTGTGAGTGTGATCATTAATGCTACATGTGTTTAACTTATATTTTGGAGATAAAATACTTGTTTGCACAATCCATAATACATTTAGTTAGTGTAAAATTGTTTTCGTATGACTTAATAAATGTGATAAATGATGTGTTGTTATATTGAGTAGACAAAAAAAATCTACGTAAGAATCACATTGAAGAAAGTACATTCCGTTTGGAAAAGGGTTAGTGTTTGTTTTGAATTGAATCTAACAGTGTATCTACCAACTCCCTCACCAAACATTGTTATTGTTGGTGGTGGCGGACAACACGAGGGATATTCTCTCCCTTAAACTTCAAAACACTCGCCCGATAGAGAGACTCACTTTCCACTTAAACAACATTTAGATTTTCCTTTCTCTTCAATCTTCCGTTTCAGTTTCAGATCTCCAAAATGCAGTCCACAGCCTTCACTCTCTCTCCTACTCTCCCTCTCCACACCAACCCCAACCGTTTCAGACGCTCCCTTAACCTCCGTCTCTCCGCCGCCAAATCATCAAACAACAACAACAACAACGACGGCGTCTCTTCCTCCTCTTCTTCTTCTTCATTCACTCGTCAATCATGGTCCATTTCTCCTTCTTCTTCTTTCAAATTCAGACCTCTTCCTCTTGTTCCTACTTCCGATCTTTCTCCTCCTCAAGCCACTTCCGTCCCCGAAAGCGCCGGTGACTCCTCCTCCGCCGAGTCTAGTTCTTTGCTCAAAACTCTTCAGCTTGGATCCTTGTTCGGTTTATGGTACCTCTTTAACATCTACTTCAATATTTACAACAAACAGGTACTACTTCATTCTTTTCGTGAGATCTATTTTCTCAATGTTTAACTTTTGTCTTGGCTATGGTGAATAGTATTTTGAACTTCATGTGTTTTTTCATTTTTCAGGTTTTGAAGGCTTGTCATTTCCCTGTAACCGTGACTGTAGTTCAATTTGCTGTTGGAACCGTTCTTGTAACCTTTATGTGGGCTCTAAATCTCTACAAAAGACCTAAAATCACTGGTGCCATGGTATTTTGCTCTCTGCTCAATTAATTAAAATCTATGAAATACTGTCACCAGACACTTACACAAACATTGACACCGATAATAATTTGAGAACATGACATAATTCAAAGTAATCACATGTGACGCCTTCAATCTAAAGAGGTTATGTGTTGTTGATCATATGTTTGTTATTTGTATGTAGCTTGCAGCGATATTTCCACTCGCTATTGTGCATACTTTGGGGAATCTTTTCACCAATATGAGTCTTGGAAAGGTGGCCGTGTCATTTACCCACACCATTAAAGCTATGGAGCCTTTCTTTTCTGTCATCCTTTCTGCAATGTTCCTTGGAGAGGTTAGAATGCTATTTTTTTTTGTTTTTTGTTTTTCCTGCAATATGCCACTGGTTACTGTAATTAGTCTGCATTAAATTTGACAATAATTGACAAGTATGCATCAAACTATTTAGGTTTTAAATTTAAACATGTTCACAGTCGCGATCCATGATTTTGCGGTTGCAAACTCAAGGCATCAGAAACCTTAATGTTACGCTACAATTGTGGTCACCAACCTTTTTGTAAAACTCTTTTGATATATTTCTATGGTACAATGTTGTCAACTGTGGATTGCAAAAAACAACAGTTTATTCAAATTCCACTATGCTACACTGCTATGGCCGCTATTTGTTAATATTTTGTACTAAATTGTGTATCACATAACAATAGTTTATAGCATTATGGCATTGCTATTTGGTAGTTGTCTAACTTTTGTATTGTATTTGGTGAAAAAAAAAATACATTTGATGTATTCTAAGGTGATGTTTTACAGTAGTAACTAATCCCTTGTTTCACTTTCTAACAGAGGCCTACACCCTGGGTGATTGGTTCACTCGTGCCTATTGTTGGTGGAGTTGCACTGGCGTCTATTACCGAAGCCTCTTTCAATTGGTAAGATCTGATGTGTTCTGTTCCTTCTAGAGGTAGTGGAGAAGGGATGTGCCATGGTTTGTAAAGAAAAGATTTGGTCATGTGAATGAATTCTAATAAGATTTGGTGGATTATTGAATAGGGCTGGATTTGCGAGTGCAATGGCTTCCAATGTGACAAATCAATCACGTAATGTTCTTAGCAAAAAGGTCATGGTTAAGCAAGAGGTAATATGATCGTCGGAAACTTCCTAATGTTTGCATTCAAGAAGACATTTTATGAATCTCTTATAAGCAAAAAAAGTAGAAAATAACAATAATTTTGTTCTTCTCAGGAATCATTGGACAACATAACTCTCTTCTCCATAATTACAATAATGTCCTTCTTCTTGTTAGCTCCCGCGGCTATCTTCATGGAGGGTGTCAAATTTACCCCTGCTTACCTGCTATCTGCTGTGAGTATCTTGTTTGTTAAAGTTGATAGGATTGTTGTATCATAGGTACGCTCAAAGTATATTATTGTGTTGAGATTGCTAATATGTTATCCATTATCTTTTTCGACAGGGATTGGATGTTAGACAAGTGTACACCAGATCTCTTCTTGCTGCACTCTGTTTCCATGCGTATCAGCAAGTGAGTTGTCTGTTTTTCGGTTCTAGGCATAGTTTTGCCCCTCTATTTTTTTTAAGGGAATGCATTGAAGTTGCAAGAACCTGACAGGGGAGGCTAATCAACAGTGCTCTTGCTTATAGTTCTTTGTCTTTGGCATTTTATTTTTACTTTTACTGCTAGATCAAAGTTAAACATAACTTTTTTTTTTTGAATGGCAAAATATAATATATAATAGATAAAATAGAAGGGGACTAAGCCCTAAGTACAAAACAGATATAAGTCAAAAACAACAACAATGCACCAGAAGTGCCTATGAATAAAAACAGACGACAACAAAACCCAACGAGCACAAAAACACCTCAAGAACAACCCCCCTCCAACAGGACCGAGGAGAGAGAAACCGCCAACCCAAGCCAAACAAGGGCAGCCAGCCACCCTCGCCCACTCCAAAAAGAAGCTTCGCACCCACAACACCACACACCCTAACGATACCAGCAAAGGACAGGTTGCGTCTCCCACTCGTAAAACATAACTGACTGCTACTTGCTGTGAAATGTTTTATAACATCCTCCATCTCATATCAAGTGTCACATGTAGAATATTATTTGTCCTTTTAGAATATCAACAACACATTAATTACCTTATTTGTCCTAACTACTCCACTAACTACTTTATCAATAAAAGTATTTCAGTCAGTGAAGCTCATTTTTATCGTAGAAATTAATACACTCAATCATTTTTCTTGTGAAGTGTGCATATTCATAAGCAACACTTAAATTGGGGTTGGAGTATGGAGGGAGTAATAGAGTAAACTATTAGGTTTTGGTGTTCAATGCATTGACTGGTGCTTGGTAGACTAAACTCTAGGTAGCCTAAAACCTCTTTTAAATTTTCATGAACGTCAGGGTAACCCCAACATATTTAGAGGCCTAAAGCAAATATATAGTCAAGCCTTTTAAAATAAAATAAAAATAACACAACTTTAAAAATAAATTAAATTAAATTCTGCCGAGTCCAATGTTCGAACAGGGAGGATGTGAGACCCTCCTCTTGACTTAGTTGGGAGAACATCTATAAGTATTTTGTCATATTATATATTTATAACTAATTGAATATATTTGAGGCCTTTTTTTACCCAAAACTTTGAGGCCCTAGTTTGGGCCTCTTGGCTCTTTGGCCGGCCCTGTGAGATATTTCATGTGCTTGTATCCTATCCTATGTTACAATTAAGCAGGGTGTTTTACTTGCTGCATGTTTCTGACAGTGTGGTACTGGTGAGTGACCATGTGATAGTTAGAGTTGGCTTCATCCGACGTTGAAATACTTTTGAACTGTTTCCTTATCTTTTAATGCACTATTGACCATCTTGACTGAAAATGACTTGCAGTATCTTATGAGTTACATGCTTCTTAATAATTGAACAGTCATATTAAACTACCTAACCTGAAGAGAAATGCTGACATATGAAGGGAAAATAGTGGCTGAAGCTTTTTGATGAATTAAAAAGAAAAAATGAATGAAAGAGAAACCAATGCAATGAAAGAGTAATATTTTTCTGTGAATGGGCTTGCAGGTTTCTTACATGATATTGCAGAGGGTATCCCCTGTTACCCATTCTGTCGGCAATTGTGTGAAGCGTGTTGTGGTCATTGTGAGTTCTGTCATCATCTTCAAAACACCTGTCTCCCCTGTGAATGCTTTTGGTAAGATTGCTTCTTTCTGGTTTTAAAACATTTGAAGATTCTCATTTTGAAGTTTCTTTAACACATCCTTTCACGTTCATGGCTGAGATTTTTTCATTATATTTTTTTATAGGTACCGCCATAGCTCTTGCTGGCGTTTTCTTCTATTCAAGGGTGAAGCGAATTAAGTCAAAGCCAAAGACAGCTTAATTTTAAAATGGTAAAATTTTGCTAGTTGCATTACAAATGCTAAATAGCTACAAATTCTGAATTTCTTTGTAGGTGAGATAGGAATATGGGGATTACACCTTTCTTGACCCAATACCACACATTATCCATTTTTTTCTTAAAAAATAGTTAACATGTGGATTTCAATTATGTCCGAGTAAGTGCCTATTGTTTATGCTCCATTAAAATGTTGTCCTCTTCAGAATTTTTCTCATATACCACATGAATGTGGGATTTTGATGTATCTTTATCTTACAAGCATATATGTCATCACTGTTTTGGTAAACAAAATGCAAGTTATTCTGCTTGGTGATTGGACTGTTCCTAATCTGTCTGAGTAATTTCACTTTCCCAATATTTTCTCAAAATGACCTGCTTATAAATTATTACAAATGTTGCTGCATCGAAGTTCTTACTATCTTGAAGTCTGTTTAATCTGTGAACAATATCTGTACCAGTATTTTCTGGTAGTCTATTAATAGTAAAACGATTTGCCTATTGCATTAGGGGTGAAATTACTAATTTTTTTTATCAAGCTAGTTCTTTATGTTTAGACATATTTATGCTATTAGACCAACATTTTTTTTCGTCACTTTTGTTACAGATTTACATACATGGGCACTAAATTACATGAAAGAATGTTTCACTATTCAGTACTACAATTAGACTCAAACCGACGAAAAGGGGATTGCAATATTAGACGAAAATTCACGTGTTAATTTTGATAGATAGAGACTGTAATTGTTATTTTGAAGCCATTTTTATGGATTGGGGATGTGATTTGTTTTTTTATTTTTTTTTTACTTTTGAACGGCCATGTTTTCAAATTTGTTTTGGTAATGGATGTGAAATGAAAGTTGGTCTAATAGTGAAAAAATTTAAGCATGAAGGACTGACTTGACACAATAAAGATAAAGAACTAAGTTGATAAAAAATATTTAAGCATGAAGGACTGACTTGACACAATAATGATCTCTGGTATGGTTTTGCTTATACCAATAGCATTTATGCCAAAGAAATACACCAAATGTGTAAGAATTTGGTACCAACAAGGAAAGAGAAGCTACATACACTAAAATTTAGCATGCTTGTTAAGCACTGGTTTAGACACCTTGTGTTGTTCTTGCGTTGTAGCAAAATGAATCAACAGACAAGTTTGTGCAGCATTCTCAATAGTCAATACAGTGTGTTGCTAATGGCAAGCCACCAAGGCTTTAGACTTCGATTAGTTTTTTAAACTTTTGACCGAAAAAGTCCTCTTAAGAATTGTTGGTAGAGTGTAAGGCTATGAGTTCGTTTGTTTAGGTTCAAATTATGTTACTAAGTTATGCTTGTTTACAATTCAATGCCACAGTAGTTATGTTACTATGATGTCACATTTGCATAAATTTTTGGATGAAATTGAGAGAGACGAATACCTATTCACAAAGGAAAAACATAAGATGTCAAAATCGCTGTACAAAATGAGGTCTTGCACAATCGAGAGATACTTGTAGTAACAAAATGCAATTAAGCCTAAATATAGCTGTTGCTAGAGACAAGGGACCGATATATATAAATTCTTATTTATACTGTCTCAGTTTGTGTATGACATACTCAACTCAAAGATTTTTGACCTTTTGACCTTACACACTAAAAGATTGTCTCCCGTTTTTTGGTTTTCTTCGGCTCAAACTAATTACTTGCAGCGTTACCCCTGCATTAACATAACTAATGACGTACATGAAATCAAAATTAAAGAACTATATGCACTAATCCCCTCAAAGAAAACACTATATGCACTAATGATTATTCAAAATTCTCATTACGTCAAAAAAAAAAGAAGTCAAAATGTCCATTGCATTTGTGTTGACCTGCATTACTTAACACTTGTTAATTGCCTTCTCTTGTTAAAGCATACAAAACCGCTACATGAACTCACAGTCTACAGGATTAATTCTACTACTACAAACGATTGACCATATTAATTAACTATGTAATGTAAATAACATAACGTAAAAATTATAATTTACTTTATTAAAATAAGTGACAGTTACCAGCTTAGGCATTAAAATAAAATATAATGTTAGATTACTATGGTTTAATTTAACCCATATGGTTAAGTTCAATATGTGAATCAAATCCTTTACCATTGGAACTTGTAATTAAATGCTTACTAGTGTTCCTCTCCTATTTAGGGACATAAACGAGGTTACTTGTAACATTAGTGTGACAAACATTATTTTCTGTTGCACTTTATGTCAATGGATTTTCAGACAAATTTTTTACAAGAAAATTACCACTTGAAACCCAACATAAAAAATTATGAGAATCCTTTTGGAGTGGTTCCTTCATCTCATGGATTCTTTCAAGATTTTAATCACATTGATAAATTTAATGTGAATAGTAGTACCTTTTTCAATCCTGTTTCCGGGGTCAAAAATTTTGATCTTAGTGATAATTTTACCTATGATGTTCATCATAATTTCAAGTCTTTTGCAGAAAACAATAGTGGTAATGGTCATGCTTATGTTATGGATAATTTCCTATATGGAGGTTATGGCTTGAACAATAACCTTTCTCAAAGGAATAATCAAATGGAAATGATGGTTACAAACCAAAACTATTTTCCATTTAATATTTCTCAAGAAACCAAGCCTTTGAATAGTGTTGTACCAGATGAAGTCTCATGCATATCTTCAGTGAATTATTACAAAAGAGTTGGCTTGAACAGAAATAATAAGGCATATCCTTATGCCTCTAGAAAGCCTGAGAAAGTTAAAAAGAAGATCAACTTCATAAAAGGGCAATGGACAGTAGAAGAAGATCGGTACATACATAAAAACATGAAACGTTTTTTTTCCTTTCTATTATTTATCAGTTACTTTTTAATTTGTGACTGTTTTTCCTTTTCTAGGTACTTTTTTTTTTTTTATTTTTACCAATTTGGAATTTTGGTCTAACAAGGTTATGATGTATATATGTGCATGCAAAAACAGGTTGTTGGTTCAGCTGGTTGGAGAACATGGTTTGAGGAAATGGTCTCATATTGCTGAGAATTTGCCTGGTAGAATAGGAAAACAATGCAGAGAAAGATGGCATAATCATCTAAAGCCTGACATTAAGGTGAATTCTTCTTTATCATATTACAATATTACATACATATACTTTTATCACTTAGCTTAGCACACTGATGATTGAATTTTCCGCCTGCACATTAGCACCGACTTAGGTTCAAATTTGAAATTCTCCCTTTGATAGACTATAACGAAGTTATATAACAAATCTTCGTTGAAGTTGGTGGTTTCCCCCAACAAAACATAATGTATGTCTCGTCTAATCTAAATTTTTATCGATAAGACATACAAATAATGATGTGGAAAATGGAAATACCGATACACACGTGTTTGCAATAAGATTTTTAAGGTAGGTTTACTTCACATTTCTTGTTTTGGTTTTTATTTTCAATTCAACTAATAAACATTATAGGATATAGATTTAATATTGTACTCGCTATTTTCTTTTACATTTCATTCACTATTTGAGTCTTTCATTGGCTTCTTAACAATTTAAAACGAACACAAATTTTAGATATCGAAACTAAAAAATATTTTTTCAAATCATGTTATGCCTTATTGCAGAAGGACATATGGAGTGAGGAAGAGGACAACATATTGATCAAAGCACATGAAGAGATAGGAAACAAATGGGCAGAGATAGCTAAAAGGTTACCAGGAAGAACTGAAAACTCAATCAAAAACCATTGGAATGCAACAAAGAGAAGACAATACTCCAAAAGAAAGGGTAGATCAAAGTACCCTAAAGGAACTCTTCTACAAAAATATATCAAGAGCTTGAACCTAGATGAAAACCCTCCAAAAGATTATAGAAGAAAACCTTCAGCTAATGCTATGAAAAACAAAACCAACAGAAGCACAACATTATCCTCTCAGTCTCAACAAACTGAACAATATTTTCCTAGTGATCAGTGTTTGGTACCAACTTGTGATTTTGATGATGTCCCGGATTTTTCTTTCGATGAGAATTTGTTTCAAAATGGGTGTAGTATTGATTCTCTACTAGATGATATGCAATGTGCTGATCAAATTATGGAAGGAAAGAAACATTTTGATGTTGAGACAGAAATGCCACTAGATATTATGGAATCTATGCTTGGAGTTGAAGTTAAGAAGGAGATGGATTTGATTGAGATGGTTTTCTCATCAGGTCAAGGAAAATTTTCAAGTGACTCATATTTTGGTAATGACATCAACATTGGTTTGTGATAACATGGACACTATGTCTAGTTATTTATTTCAACAAGTATGTGTTTTTTGGGGAAAATTCAGAAGGATGGAACTTGGTGGTCTCTGAGTACTCATATACAATTACTCTTCTGTGTCTCAGAAGCATAAAAAATGCAGTGTCAGTGGCTATAATCTAGAAAAGAAGGCAAAAAGTATCACAGTAACAAACAATTATCAATAAAAAAAACTATATGTCAAAAAAAAAAAAAACTACTGCTACTACTGCTATTTTTTTTGAGGGACCACTGCTATTTTTTTTTTTTTTGAGGGAGACCACTGCTATTATTATTATTATTGTTATTGCTATTAATATATATTAAAAATAAAAATTGTAGTTGATTTATTGTTCTTGTTTGAGGGGGAGAAATATGTTTTTGTTATATACTTTTGAACTAGATTTGAGAATACAGAAATAAAAAATGCCATTTTGCTAGCTAGGTTTTACCTCTGATCAGATTGTACAGAATTCTATGGTTATACACTTATACCAAAGAAAACTATACCGTGGCATATTTGGATTTTGGATGAGTATGAAAAAATTAATTTGCAATTTATTTGGACTTGTATTAAGATATATAAATTTAATGTACACTGTTTTATGACGGGAAAATCTATACACTTTCTAATCTTCATAATGTGTATAAAAATATAGTAAGATGTTTGGTGGTTATAATAAGGGACAAAGATACTAGTTATATGTTTGGTGGTTGTAAGTTCAAATGTGCACTATAATTGTCCTAAGAGGCGTTATATGTTTAGGAAACACGAAAGATTGTTTATTTTGAATGTTTAACCAATGTCTATGGGATACTTGTTAGCATTCTCTTATTATTAAGTGGAATCAAATGAAAATATCAACAGACTGAAATGTTAATTCAAAAGTTTGTAAGGAAAATGTTAATCAAGGCTTTAAGATACTAGTTATTACACTACTATAAAGCAATATAAATTGAAAACTAGTGTTTTTCTATGTTTTATAATATAACTTTTACTACCAATTTCTTAATACCCTCAGCAGATCCAGAAATATTTTTAAAAATTTCTATTATTTATTGTTTACTCAATTTTTATGCAATAAATTAGTGGAACATGGTGACACATATCTAGTAAACGGAACCGAAAGAAACAATTAAAGGAATGCGTTACCTCATTTTTTTTTAAAGGCATGCGTTAGGTAAATCTTAAGTAATTGAAGTAGTAATGCAATAAATTCATATTGTATTTTGGACATCCAGCAACAAATCTGAGCTTAATGTCCCCTTAAAAAAACTGAACTTAATGTAATATATGTTCAGCCGTTCAACTACAACAAGTAGAGTAAGGTTACTTCCTTAAAAAAAAAAAGGTAGAGTAAGGTTACTCTCCATTAAAGAAATGAAGAAATGTTGTTTAATGTTTTTATACACATATTAAGAAATATAAGAAAAACTTTATTAAAAAAAAAGACAATAGTTATTTAGTTATTTTACTGAACTATTATCTTTATTAGTTATTTATGTTTTGTTTCACTGTTGTAAATGCAAAATAGAAGTAATGTTTTGAGGACAAAATACAATGTATGTCCTATTATTTTGAAATTCATTTTTTTTTTCAACCAAAAGCATATCCTCATCTCTCATATTTTCTAAAATTACCTCCATTTGGATTTTAGAATCAAAAGCATGTTCTGGGTTTATAATCTAAAACCAATAAGAAGACATAACACCAAGAAGTTTTCTATTAAATCAAATTCTACGATAACAACATTATTTAATTACAACATAATAAATTAAACACAAACAAGATTATGGATGAGCCAAACAAACAGATTCATCCATGCACACTTGGATTTCTTCGTTTGTTCTGGGATGAATCAAACTTAACATGATCGGATATCACCAAGATAACGTCTAGCTCGATCAATCTCTTTGACTATACTCACAAAATATAGAAAACATGATTCTCACATTGTCATTGTTTTGAAGTTTCATCTGAATGAATCAAACGAATCTTTCTGAATCGATTGGCGAACAATAATAATCAACATTGACCATCCTTCTTCTCTCATCGTGGTTGAGACAAACATTTATTTTGTCCAGTTGATCATTTAAGTCCGACAATGTAACATCAAGACTAATCCTAAATAGATTAAGTTTTCCGTTGTTGTAGTAAACTGCAATTAAGTTAGAGCTCATTTAGACGATGAATGATCCTTTAACTATATTACTTGACAAATCGGTCAACCAAACCAAATAAACCGTATATCATCAATTTGGTCCGGTTCAATTACACTTTTAAAAACCTGAAAAACTGAACTAAACCGAACAAAACTTAACGATATTCTATGTATGGCTTACCAAAATATTGATGATTGTAATCTTTGTTATTAACTCAAAGTTTAAAGGCTTAAATAGGTCTTTCGTCCCTACAAATATTGGTCATTTGAATTTTCGTCGCTGAAGTTACTAATCATTCCAATCTGCCACTGCAAATATTAATCATTTGAAAAATGGTCCTAATTACATCTAATTAGTAACTTCAGGGACGAAAATTCAAATGACCTATATTTGCAGGGACGAAAGACCTATTTAAGCCAACCACCTCGCCCAATCATCACTTGCCACATGGGCACCACATGGCTAATGACAGCCCACCTCAGTAAAAAAAATTAATTAGGACCAAAAGTCAAATGATTAATATTTGCAGTGGCAGATTGAAAGGATTAGTAACTTCAGGGACGAAAATTCAAATGACCTATATCTATAGGGACGAAAGACCTATTTAAGCCAAGTTTAAATATGCCGTGTAATTTTGGAAGCTAGTACCAAGTACGTACCAGATAGTGGAAAGACTGCATGCTTTCCACTAAGTTATGTTTCTTATCTAATGAGATGGGTCCTCACTGATCACACAAATCCTTACTCCCATTAACTGAAGCAAACTTTTAAAGTATCTCAAATAAACATGCTCTTTTTGCAAAGCAGACAAACTAGATATCTGAATCATATATTGTCACTTTTCAAATCTATACCAAATTTTCGTTCATATAGTACCTTGGATCATATATAAAGTAAAATTATGTGATCATTAGAGGGCAAAACTTAATTATATATGTGTGGTTATTGTACGTTGAAAGCTAACTTTCCCCCACTTGTCACACTTTCATTAATTAAGTACTCTCTTTATGTACTACATCCATAATTTTTTATTGCAGTGATTTGAAGTAGTAGTTTGATAGAATACTAATTAATACTATGAGTGTGTTTGGCTTTGCCGGCTACCGAAAATTAATTTTAAAAGAAAAAGAAAAAAAAAAGATTTTATAAAATTCATTTTGGTAAAAATGGAGTTAGTTGTAAAATGATTTAAGTTTTGATACATTTGTACAAGTGATTTGAACGATAAATTCAAAACCAAAATAATATATTTTAGCAAAGGATTCAAATCTTTACCTCATGTTAAAAATTAATTTGATGGCAAATTTCGGTTTGCTTAAAAACAAATTGAATGATAAATTTATTTAATACAATTTTCGTTTGCTTAAAAAAATTCGTATAAGTTATTTATAACCAATATCTCTTTGACATGACTGCACAGCAAAGACATACATATAATATGAAATTGGATCCCCTATAATATTGTCTAGAATTTAGTTATGTAGAGTTAAAAACAATAACACTAGTTGGTTTTTAATTAATTAACATTCTCAAACCTTAACCATGAAATTGAATGGCCTAACAACTTATTAAGGCATCTTGAACCACGTAGGACAAGACATGTAGATAAAAAGGGCTTTCAATGTACTAATATCATTGTGCCATTATTGAAAGCAAGAGATGATGCAAAGCTTTGATAGGACACTTGTTCGTTAGTGCTCATAAATTAGGTAAAGTGTTTACCTTGAGATGAAATATGTAGGACCATATATAAGCTTCACAAAACCGTCAACATAGACTCTTGTTTTGTAACTAAGAAAAACAAACACCTAGCTAACAGCCTAACACATCATATCATACCTTCTCTTGTGTATGCTTTCATCGTCATCATATTGTAATCATTTTTAAGGACACTATACAAATAATCCTCTCTTGTGCATGCATGTGTCTATAGACATCAAAGTTACCCTGTTTCTTCCTAAAAATACAGTCAAGGAATGAATACATGTGTGCTTGAATTTTATGCACCAAATAAATCCAACACTATCATCATCCCTTTCACGAGTTCATAATAAAAAGAGAAACAAGAAAGTAACAGATTCTTTGTGACTTTTTATTTTATAGTACTATATATAATTATAATACAATGTTACATGTGTCATAGAACATATGCGGGTAAATTTACCATATTATTTTTGGTTACGTAATGTCTTTACCCAAAATATTAGTTGCTTCACAAGCATTCCTGCTTTGGACGTAGCATGTTTGGCATTGTTTGAGACAAATACAAGTTTGGCATATCAAACTTATTCTAGTTCCCTAAGCATGAAAACAACACTTTGTTATGAGTAAAATCCATTTTGTGTGTATTATTTACATTTGTATTTACTATTTGCAATTAGATATTAGATATTTTTTTACCAATACATTTTGATTCTTAACATCAACTATTTTTTAATTTAAAACAAACATAAGTCATTTCATTTAAGTAACTATACATTTAAAAATGTATTGGATCAACATTATCCAATCCACATTATTTCTTACTTCTTCCGTCCTAAATTATAAATCGTTTTGGAAACAAAATTGTCTCAATAGTCGATTTACAATACAGATAAAACATTTTTTTTGTAGAAAACAATATCAATGAAACATTAATGTTATTTCTCCTATTTATGACTCTCTTTTCTTTCAATTTTTTAATTTATCTTTCTCATATCATTTATTAAGGACAATTTTGTAAAACAATTCATAATATTTGTTTCTCATACAAAATTAATTATATTTCTTAATTCGTGTAAAATTGTCAAAACGACTTATAATTTAAGATGGATGGAGTAATTTTCTAACATAAACCAACTCAACTTCAAAATGAATATTATAAAATAAAGTTTTTCAAACTCTAACTAAACATATACTTTATTTAAAATGCCCCATGATACTAATTCACTAAGATATAAAGGTATTATTTTTTAAAGAAACACACTTCAAAGAAAGTTATTCATGTATCCTAATCCCTCATGGATATTTTAAAAAAATCAGCTAACCTACAAACCTAAAACTAAAATCCAAACAGCAACATAACAAACATTCAACAGCATCATTCCATCAACTTGAAAATATTCCTGCCCACTTTATATTGTAACGATTAAAACAGTCAGACAACAAACTCTCTTGGTAAATAGTTAAATCGAAGCAAAGAAAGATGTCATCAAGAAAATGTCGTTTTTTTTTTGTCAAAAACACATAACCTGTAGAATATCACTTAGTACTACTATAATCTGCTCTAGAGATACATTTTAGCTTGAAATTGAACCGTTTATATATTTTTCAAGGAGTTTGCTTTGACCTGAACTCCTTCCCATTCGATCCTAGACTGATTTCCCCTCTCAATGCAGCTACTCGAGGACTGGGAATGGTTCCTGATATTTGCAGGCTATTCGCAGATCGTATATCACTTATTGGTGTTGCAGTTGAACTTGATGCTTTAGGGCTTTGAGTGCGACGTATCTCTCCGCGACTTCTCGTAATAATTTCATCAAGAATTTCCCCACCATTGATATTCATTGTTGTTCCATGGTTACTTAGATCCTGTTAGGTATAGACATAAAAATTGTGAACAAGATATTGATAAGATTATAACATTTTTGTATCAAGCTCATAAGAGTTGAATTCTGATACACCGTCAACAAATCACAACCAATCACATGTGACTGTCGAGGTAGCTATGATAAAAGTCAAACAGTTTCAATGATTAACAATTATGATTGATTGACAGCGTAAATAATTATTACATTGACGGTGTATATGAATTAAATCCATTTGATAATAAAACAAACTAATACGATTCAAAACCTCTTACATCAAAGGACATGTTGAAAGCAATGGCAGGTGCTTCCTCATATGCTGCTGCGTCCAACTCTTGAAGATGGGCTCCTTTGAAAAAATGGGGAAGAAAATATTGTCGAACCGGGACAAGAAGCATGATTAACAATGGAAAGAGGACCCCGGCGATTGGTATCCAGGTTATGCCAAAGCAAAGAAGCAAGTAAGCTGTCTGGAACAGAGTAAACAGGGCAATTGCTTTCAAAGGCACAGTCTCAACAAAGGTAGCATGGTGTTCCTCCAGCAGTCTAGAAAGGGAAAAAGAAAATCTTCAATCTCATAAAATAGAATGCTAACACTCACAAGCGTCAAACTAGCGATATGACAAGTCCATATGTTATTTTCAGCTTATTTCCATAAGCTCTCTAAGTTAGCTTACGGAAACAGCTCATAGTTTTTATAAAAATAGTTTGATTTTGTTTTATTTTTTAATAAAAATAGCTTATAAATGAACATTTATATGATAACCACTTATGCTATAAGCGCTTACTAAAGTTGTTTATCAAAAGAGAGTCTTATAATAGTGAAAAATTGATTATGAACATAAACATACTTGTATCTTCGACTTGGAGCAGTGAAAAGGTACAATATTCTCTCCCAAAACTGATTTCCTGGCAAGCTTTCAATTGCCATGAAGGCAAAGTAACCCCAAAGCACTGAGGTCGGTATCTTCTTCAAAACAGGCATAGCAGCAACACAAACAGCAACCATCAATGCCTGAAGTAGATTGCTGAGACGCTGCTCTTTAACTTCAACTGGCAAAAGGTCATCAACATCCTTATTCACGTCAAAGACGACTTCATCAACAGGGGCATCAATGTATCCATGACTTGAAGCGAGTGCGACAGTAGACTCTTTCAACTCTTTCAACCCCTGCTTGAAGAACAAAACCAAGGGTATATAAAAAAAGGCGATCGCAAATTTCAGATAAACTGGAAATCATTGGGTCACATTTACCAAGGTGGGTGGAATTTGGGGAACCAATGGTGTCTGCATTACATCATATGCTTCTTTCATACTTTCGTATAACTGACTCAGGTTCATGTTTTTCTCCATGCTTGTTCGTGCAGTAGAGACAAGCTTATGCCGCAAAAGCTATTCCAAACAAAACAAATATCAATAATATTCAATTATCTTATTAAAAACAGACAAGACTTAACAAAATGTCCATACATAGCGACAGCCGACAAGTCATATTTCAGAAAATTTTAAAAGGATATTAAATAAAATGAGAGATTATCATGCAACCTTCCAATTATTTCCTATTCATGTTTACCAAACATTTTATAACTCTTCAATTCAATGTAAATTTACATGTACTGAATTCAATGGTCAATAAGAAATATGTTACCTGATGTTTCAGAGTAGCTAAGCTCTTGGTATGCATTGGAGATTGCGGAATCACACCATTGGAAGGAGGGATGCCAATAAGCCCACACAATAAGGTCTGGAGAGTAAAATTGACAAGAATTTAAGAAGGAAAAATAGTGACTAGATGGAGTAGAAAGAATAAGAAATAGGTTATATATTTCCATTAACTGGCATTACAATATATTTCTAAAGTATTTAAAAACATACCAAAAAGCCAAGGAGCAGTAAGTCATAATGATAAGATGAGGGTTTTCTTATATTGAACTCCTTTTGCTGGGCAAGTTGTGATGCAACACTGTGATCAAAGTAGTAAAGCACAGCAATCATTGTTGCTGGTATAAATGCTCCAATAATGTACAATAGTGGCACATTCATCATTTCCTGCAAAATGTAACAAAAAATGAGCAACAAGTCATGCCTGCTTTGCAAGGGCAAAACTAGAAATGTCATTCCGTATGGTGGCACAATATTACTATCCATCAAACATAATCAAAGTCACCTTGACAACAGTCCAATTTGAGTATGCACCAGGAGACCATGGATTTGGACTGAAAAGTCGCCTCGGGACTCCCTTTGGGACCTCGTTGACTGGTATGTAAGACACAGCAGTCCATACGAGAATCATTAAGGGGACTCCATAATCAGCTATAAATCCGCGTAGCCAATCTATAATATAACCAAAAAATTTAGAAGAATGAGAATGTTGATTAAACAAGTTAGTTATCTCACCTCACACTCACAATCTATCTTGTAATAAAAATCATTCCATACTACATTTTTTTGGTCATAATTCAGAAGCATAGCTAGTACCTGTCCCGTAACGCCAGGATCTAGCCTTGCGGCTTCCTAGACCGGTAAAAAGAAGGCCGAACGACAAAACTAAAGCAAACATTCCGTTGCCAAAGAGCCAAGATGATTGGAGTGCAATCTGATTGGTACCTTCTGTCTGTGTCTTTGGTACACCAAACTCCTCCACAAGCCCCTTTAAAATGGAGATTATTAACCTTCTTATCAAACATTAGTTTCATTTAGGTAACTGTTAACAGAGGGCTCCAATTTCAAAACCGCATACAGAAAACTACAGATTACTAGAGAAAATCGTTCATGGAATCATGGTTCATAATTACTAACCTTTATTGCCTGCTGCATAAAGAGCATTGCAATTAGCAGACCAAATAGTTCACCGGTAAGACGTGTGAATCTGTTGATTATGGAGCACGCACCGAGAATGGCCAGCAAGAAGAGCAACAGTGCAGTCCAAACACACACCCTAAATGATTATTTATAAAAAATAAATATTGAGAAAGGTACTTCATCTAATCAGTAATTCCCTAATAAAAAATAAACCACTCATGGAGTTCAATAGATACCATCCGGTCCAAGGTAGGAATAGTTTGTGTCCCAAATCCTCGCGATCCTTTGCAAAGTTGTACATGAATGTGTACATCAGAACTGTTGGCTCAGCTACACCTAGTATGAGGAGAGGTTGCCCTCCAATAATTGAGTGGATAATACCACATAGTGCAGTTGATGCAAGAGTCTGAACAGCAGTGAGAGTTCCCTCTGTATAATATTGAACTTCTTAGCACACAATATGACCAGAATACCAAGAGACTGAACCTGAAAAACATTCATTTACCGGTATTTCTCTCCAGTTGCTCTCCAAATGAAATAACAGGAATTGCTGAAGCAAAAAATATGTATGTAGTTGGTGCAAGGATCCTATATAAAACAGAGTTAAATCATTGATTAAACACTATAGGCTGACTTGAAGATTGTAATTGTAACATCAGAACCATCAAGTTCATAGTTATATTTTATAACTATATCACCAACCTTGCACCTGCTCGAAATCCACTGGTCCAATCTTGTTTGTAGCACACAATTCTCGCTTTGAAGTCATTCTTAATCCCGCGGAAGGGAACAAATGTTTCTTCCATGAAAGTATTTGAATTCAAAGGAATTAATATTGCTCTTAAAAGGTTAAAAGATGAAAAATATGGAATTGGAGGATGCTTATTTCCAACACAATTCAAGAGAACTCAATAGGTAAAATAGTAATTAAAGCCGAATAGGCGAAAATATCAATAGAACTCTGGGGCAGGGAGACATGAATTCTACATATCATACTAAACAGAAAAGCTTGAAGATGGTGTAGTTATTTGTTGAGCACATACATCAGGCTCATGAAGAAAATGAATAAATGAATCCAGAAAAAAGAATTTACATTTCAAAGAATTTATCAAGAACTTTTGCATATATTGTAATGAATGACAAATAAACTAGTTAGTGATTGAACAAAAATCACTTAAATTACATATCCAAGAGAAACTCAAAGATACTCAACAAACACTTCAAAGAAGTGTAGAATTAAACACTCTCCTCAAGATTCAAAACTACCCTTTTCTCTATATTGCAATAGAAACCCTCCATATGCTATCAAAAGAAACCAAATTTACTCTCAGAAACAAATTACATATTACATATTAGACTTTCACACACTCAAATTTCAAAGTGAAACTAACCAAGTATCTGTTTTGAATGTGTAACTATGGAGGGCAATCTAGTAAAATTAACGAAAATCCATAACCACAACCTGCATTTTGCTAGTATAGTTTAAAACCTTTGAGAAGAATGTTCATAAGATTCAGCCAGATTAACGAGATTCCATGAATGAGACCATGTTGAGATTCGTTTAAAACACTTTTGAAGATTCGGACATTAATTGAAAAGCAAAAGGGTATTTTAATCTAAAATCAAAATTACATTTTTCTGCAAAGAGACTCAAAAAAGGAAAAAGACCAAGTTGAAGCAAACCAGACAAGAATAAGAAAAAGTGGTTGCAGTTACATTCTATGGTAAACAAGATTGAGACAAAGCACAAGAGGAGAAACACAAAAAAGAGAAGAAGTAACGAAGTACGAGGTATCTGTGAAAAGAGAAGTATGAAGAAGAAGAAGAAGAAGAAGAAGAAGAAGAAAGAGAGTATGTTTTGTGTGACAGTGGTTGAATGTTGTGAATATATAAAAGAAAATGTTGGAATTTAAGAATGTACGTAGCAGGAACAAAATAATAATAAACGATAATGCGACACATACACATGAACAAGTTGTTTAAGATTTTAGGTAAAACTGTTCTCGAAAATGATAGTTGCGTGTTAAGTATACTTAAAAACAACAAAAATATATATATATGATTTTGTGTTGGTTCACTTGTTTGGCTTCTTACATTTCTCAAATTTATGGACAGTTGAATGTATAAATTTGTTTGGATGTCGTCACCTTTTGAGATATCTTTTAGAATGAGATTCAACTTTATTTAAATAGTTGACGAATCATTTATATGAAATTTTTTTTGCTTTTGATTGGGTACATGTAAACCACAAAATTGATTGAAGTGTAATATCCATCAGTAAGTGCACATGATACACAAAAAAAATTCAAAATCGCAAACCACACTTTCCGAGACATAGTAGGAACAAAGAAAAGAATATTTAAATCCTCTTCAATGCCTCAATCACCAAACATGATTGATAAGCTGAATTTAAAATCCCACGCCTGTACAAATTAACCTTGGTTGGAAGTTGGATTTGTAAAAATCTCCATGCAAATAACAACATCTTCAATTGTACCGCTTTATTCTAAAATTATCACATTTGACGTTAAATGCTCCACATCTTCTCCTTGTGATAATAATTGGTAAGATTTCTTGATGGAGAAGTCACCATTGTGATCAAATCCCCAAGACCACTTATCATTTACATTATCTTGCAAGAAAGAATTATCAAACAGAGCACTACAGTCACACACCAAATTCTCTTCTCAAATAAATGGTTTTTGCCTACAACTCCACTCATTCCCTCTAATACCCCACGTTTAAACGTCTTCATCACTGACACGGATCATGCTAAAAATAACCATCAAACCAACTACAGATCATGTCAAAAATATGTATCCTCGCCATAAGTTATCCAACAAACAAACTAAATGATTATCAAACCAATTACCAACTCATTTTCCGCCCCACCTAAGATATAAGTAAGACAATTGCTTTTTTGACATTCAGAAGTTCCTAATAACACAAGTAAATTACTAAAATACCCCCAGCGGTAGTTAACTGCCGTTGGGTTATAACTACAAAACCAGCGGCAGTTAACTGCCGCTGGGTTTTTTGGTCATTTACTTGTGTTGCTAAGACATATCACATGTCAGAAAAGCAATCCTCTATAAGTAATATCCTTCCACAAAGTTAAAGCTTTAACGCCCCCTTCTTATGATCCCTCTTTTATCTTCTCGTACTTATATGCCAACACTTTATACCATAACACACCCTTAGCAAACATCAATCTCCAAAACCATTTACCCAGTAAAGCAAGATTAAACTCCTTCGTCTAAAAAATTCCTAATCCACTAAACTCATAGTTCAAATGAACCTTATGAGTCTCGTCATTACCCTCCCTTAAAAAAAGGTTAAAAATGGATTCGATTAAAAAGATAATACCTGAGGGAGTCTTGAAGAAGAAAATAAAATAATTCGATATTGAAAAAATGCATATTTTAAAAGAACAAGTTGTCTATCCATAGACAAGTTCCAACACTTCCAACGAGAGTCTTTTTTTTAATGTTTTCAGCAAGTGGGCCTAAAAAGAAAGGCGACGAGGATGAACACCAATCAGGAGTCCGAGATATTTAAACAGAATCATGCTAACTTTACTATGAAGCATGTGGATTGCCTTCAGCAACCACGAACTCGTCACATTAACACCCACAAACATTTTTTTTTTTATCATAACTAACTTTCAAACATGATACCAATTTGAACAATTACGGGATAGTCTTAATCCTTTATGCCTTAGCCCAACTGTTTTCTCCAATGATCAAGGTAACTTTTGTTAATTGTAAATGAGATGCCCCAAACAGAGGATCAACACCCAACTGAAATTCATAAAACATACAAACTTCGTTTGACACACAAATCATTGAATTAAGACCCTAATTTGACGCCGCGTTACATTGTAACGCTACCACAAAAAAAAACCTAATTTAATATTAAAAATAACAAACTAACAAAAAATACTAGTATTGCCATACCTTTTAGCTTTTTATCGTGCTTCATTACATTTTAACCGGTCAATAAAAATTCTACAATTACAGTAGAAACTCTTTAAATTAATACTCAGTAAATTAATAAACTCTCTAAAATAATAAATTTGTCCGGTCCCGACTTGGGCCAATGTAAAAAATTGAAAAACTCGATAAAATAATAAGATAATAATTTTTTGGGAGATCCCTTTATAATTTTCGGT